>WNFC01008810.1_pt1 | contig 11154 bp, 21 predicted proteins | sample 5400541 | NCBI WGS metagenome assembly WNFC01 (sample SAMN13153342, study PRJNA577476) | soil metagenome | isolation source: 120 cm saprolite under Douglas fir tree site 2 hole 2 replicate 1 | place: USA:California | collected 2015-04-18
CTCTCGGTCCTCCTGTTCGACTATCGCGGCTACGGCCGCAACCCCGGGACGCCATCGGAGGCAGGCCTGCTGATGGATGCGCGGGCCGCCCGCGCGTACCTCACTCGCCGCCCTGATGTGGATCCCGACCGCCTGGTGTACTTCGGCGAGTCGCTGGCCGCAGTGGCAGTGGCCCTGGCCGCCAGGACCAGATCGTGCCACCAGCGCACAGCCGGCGCCTATACGAGCGGCCCACGACCCGAAGCAGTTCGAGCTAATCCCGGGCGCGGACCACAATGATCTGGAGCTTCTGGCGGGCAGGCGCATGATCGACCGTGTGGTCCGCTTCACGGCAGACGCGCTCGGACGCGATCGGGGCGAACCCACGGGTGGAGGCTGACGCCCGGTCAGTCGGCATGTAGAACAGGCAGCAGAGTGCAGGATACGTTGGCAGCACGCTTGTCGATGTGTAGTTGAAGCCGACCATCATGCGTCCTGGCATCACCTGGGTGGCTCAGCGCGGACGCTCAGGTGGCAGCCGTCCGTGGGTGCGTGCGCGGGCAATAGCGTCGTCCCTGGCGATACGGACCAGGTTGGTCAGAAACCCGTCGCATGCGTCGCGCGTGGTAGCCTCGAACTGACTCAAAGCGTGCTCGGTGCCTGGGCCAGGCGCAAACTGGCCGCCGCGCACTGCAAGCGTGCCAAGCACGAGCAGGCGCTCGTCATCGTCGGGCAGGGACCGCACCAGCTCAGCCAGAAGATCGAGGGCTTGCGCATGCGCCTCCAGCCGCTCGGCCGCCGCCGGCGCGGTGACGCGCTGTCGACGGAGCATTTGGGCGTGGACGAGGACATAGGCGAGAAACGGTTCGCGGATGGGGGTGGCCATGTCCAGCAGGCCTCCTGCCTGACCAGGACGAGCGTACTCCGACGGAGGTTTGGACGAAGGATAAGGCCACATAAATCGCGTCACCGGAGGCCTGCCTATCGCGCGCCCTACGCTGCCGTGACCGGCATTACTTGACGCGCTGAGCCGCATCACCCACTCGCAAATGAATACGGTCGCTCAGGCCGAGGGGGGCTGGTACTTACCAAAGCGCTCGCGAGGAGGGGAGGCCCCCTCTCTAGGTCCGGATGCAGTGTGCGACGGACCAACGGCCCCGAGCCGAAGCACCTGGCATGGTCTTCCCGACTATCTGGTGGCCGCTAGCACTGGTGCTGGCGCGGTGAGCCGGTACACTGCGGCCACAAAGGTCTCGATGTCGAACGGCTTGGACATGAATCCTCGCACATTGAATCTCCGCAGTTGCTCGGCTACCTGCCAGAGTTTCGGCGACGCCGACGTCAGCAGAATCGGGACCTTCTGGCCATGCGTCCGACCATGACAGGCCGCGGCGAAAGCTCGACCATCCACGCCTGGCATCATCAGGTCGAGCACGATCAAGTCAGGGTGCACCCGCGCCAGCTCATTGAGCGCGTCCAGGCCGTCGCTTGCTGCATTGACTGCGTAGCCTTCGGCCCGATGCACATCTACTAGCAGTGCTCGGATCGCCGCGTCTTCGTCCACGATCATCACTCGCCTCATGGCTCGCCACCACCTTCCCAGCCGTGTAGTCTGAGGCACGGAGGGTTGAGAGTTCCTTGAGTTCTCGTTACCAGGCCGCCGGGTCCCCGGTTTCGAGTCCAGCGGCATTCGAGCGCGCCCTTCAACGTGACCAACGGCCCCGACCTGTACGTGTACTTGTCGACCGAACCGGCCCCGACCAGCTCCGCGCAGCTGCACCAGGGCGGTGAGCTCGAAGTCGCACGGCTCAAGGGCAACGTCTGCAGCCAGAACTACGACCTGCCCGCCGACGTGGACCTCAGCCGATTCCGGTCAGTAGTCATCTACTGCAAACAGTTCAACGTCGTATTCAGTTCAGCCGAACTGAGCCCCGCTGCAAGCTGACGCTCAGCTCGCCGTAGTTACGTCGCGGCAGCTACTGGCACCGATGACCTCATCGCCGAAGCTGGGGTCGTGCGCCATCCCTAACGCTGACAGGTGCAGCATGGCGAAGAAACGCGTCGCGGACATGTCGATCACGTAGCGCTTGAAGCCCGGGAACGTCGAAGCCCCCGCCGAGCCGGCGTCGACTGCAGTTGTGACTCCGCGCCGCAGACAGTGGGCATCGGCCTCAACTCCGAGTGGCGCTACACCCCAGTAGACGTGGGTGTGCAGGTCGACCCAGCCGGGTGTCACCAGCAGCCCGCGCGCATCCACCACCTGGCCGCGGACGCCATGTTTGACGAGATCCGTTCCCGATCGCACTGATACGCTGCCCGCTGATACCAACGTCCGTGACAGTGTCGAGATCCTGGCTCGGATCGATGACCCGGCCGCCGCGCACGATCACATCGAACATGAACAACCAGTTCTAGAAATCACGTCGTTGGCCGCATTGTGTCGCAGTCCACAATAACGCACCGACGTCGGCGACCATGACCGGTCGCACCCACCTGGGTGCGAGACGCAGGCAGCTGTCTCGATCCGCTTCGCGGGCGATGCGAGGCGGGCAGACCGGAGGTGTCACAATAGGACAGCTAGAATGGCCTCGTACGGGCGTCAGCGCCACGTACGACAGGCGCATTTCGACCCTACGCCGAGTTGTTCGATACGGTCAGGACGCGCTCGAGCTAGGATCAGATCCTGGCGTGCCGTGACCGCAAGCTGCCAATTGCAACATTGTCTTGCCACTCCAGGGCCTGCGGCTTCAACTGAAGTGTTGGAAATCGACGCAGCATACTCTCGATTGCCAGGGTGCCCTCGAGGCGCGCGAGGGAGCCCCGATACAAAAATGGATGCCCTGGCCGAAGGCGACATGTTTATTTTTCCCGACGCGCGACGTCGAGACGATCGGGATCAGGGAAACTGGGCCGGATCACGGTTCGCGCCGCCGACGACGACAAAGACGCGGTCACCGGCTCTGAGTCGCGTACCGGCGATGTCCAGGTCCACTTTGGCTACCCGCTCGGCACGGTGCACGGGACTGTCATATCGGAGCAGCTCTTCGACCGCGGTCGGGAGTAAGGTGGGATCCCCGCGCAGCTTGCGCAGCTGATCCGGGTGTTGCAGCAGGGCCAGGATCCCGTTGCCAATGAGCCCAGTTGTCGTCTCGTGCCCACCTGTTAGCAACGTGACACACGTCGCCAGTAACTCGACGTCGCTCAGCTGATCTCCGCGGTCCTGGGCAGACGCCAGTGCGCTGATCAGATCCTCTTCCGGATGCCGCCGCCGTTGCTCCACAACAGGCCGGTACTATTGCGTCAGCAGGCGCATGCTCTCATGGCCTTGCTCGGCCTTTTCCGCGTTGGCCTTGCCGGCACCGATGAATCCAACGATACCGTCTGACCAGCTCTTAAACTGGGCGATGTGATCAGTCGGTAATCCGAGCAGTTCGCTGATAACCCGCGCAGGGAGTGGATAGGCGAACTCGCCTATCACATCCAGCCGCCCGCTGGCGGCGGCGGTGTCGAGCAGCTCGTCCACAATCGCCTGGATTCTGCGACGTATGCCTTCGACAACTCGAGGCGTAAATGCTTTGCCTACGAGCGCCCGCGGCCGACGTGATCTGGTGGATCGGATAGACCCATGAAGCTGGAGAGATAGCCAACGAGAGGGGCGACTTCTTCTCGCACGGTCGGCGGTAAGCCAGCGTTGAACCGAGACATTTTGTTTGACGACAAGCGCGGGTCACGCAGAGCGGCGACAACATCCGTATAGCGCAGCAACAGCCAACATCCCCACCGCGTACTCCAGTACACCGGATCGGTGGCGCGAATGCGGTGCAACAGGGGATAGGGATTCGACAGGGCTCGCGCTGCTGCACTTCACCAGGGTATCGACCTCTCGAATGTGAGGCGCTGCCGACGTCTTGTCAAAGCAATACCACGGAGTGGTCGTAGCCAGAGCCAGCTGCGTGTCCGGCATCGAGGTTCGTCTCGGGAGGTGGCGCCGGATCAGACACGAGACTCAAGCCGGCGCCCCGCACTGTGATGATCCGCGGTGTAGCCAGTCTGCCACGTCGGAGCTTCTGCCGTAGTCGCCCCAGGTGTACGTCGACCACATGTCCGGCGCTGGAGTCCTGGTAGCCCCAGACCAGTTGCAGCAGCGCCTGGCGCGACAGCACCTCATCCACGTGCCTGGCAAGCGTCAATAGCAGTCGGTATTCGGTCGGGGTGAGGTGGACGGCCCCGGACCCCAGCGTCACCAGCGCGCTTGTGGGCGTAATCGTCATCTCGCCGATGCTAATGCGGTCCACCGACGCGGGTGTGGTCAGTGCTGCGGGCGTCGCACGCGTAGCGCCGCCTCGACCCGCGCCAGCAGTTCCTCCAGATCGAAGGGCTTGGCGATGAAGTCGTCGGCGCCGAGTTTGAGCCCGAGCACACGGTCCGCCTGCTGGGTGCGAGCGCTCATGATGATGATCGGTGTTGATCGGAGTATTTTGAGCGTGGTGGCGAGGATCAGCCCGTCAGCGTCTGGCAGCGTGAGAGGCGGTGTGAGAAATGGTCAGCGCTGGCGAGCAAGCCGCTGAAGCATGATGCTCAGCATTGCAAGGCGAATGAATGCCTCGCTGCTGGCCGGCAAGACTTCGTAGTCCTTGCTCAATCGGCGCGACTGATTCAGCCAGCCAAAGGTCCGCTCTACGATCCAGCGCCACTTGAGCAGCACGAAGCCGTGGCTGCCGTATGGACGGGAAATGATCTGCAGCACCCAGCGCCTGGTGCGACGTACCCAGCGGACCAGGCGGCCCCGATAGGCGCCGTCGGCCCAGATCCGCCGAAGTCGTGACATCCGTCGGCACTGCTCGAGGACAAGCCGACCACCGGTCCGATCCTGCACACCCGCGGAATGCACCAGCAGCCCGTGGACCAGGCCAAGCGTATCGACTAGCAGATGCCGCTTGCGACCCCTGATCAACTTGGCGCCATCGAAGCCGCGCTCCCCTCCGCCGCGTTCGACCGTCTTGACGGACTGACTGTCCAGGATAGCGGCGGAGGGGCTGCGTGTCACGACCAGCGGCACGGTGCACGTCGGCGCGCACTGCGTCGTGCAGGCGTTGCCAGGTGCCGTCTTCGCGCCATCGACGGAAGTAGGACCAGGCAGTGCCCCAGGGACGAAGTCGCGCGGGACCATCCGCCACTGGGCGCCGCTGCGGGTCACGTAGCGGATGGCATTGACCACCTGCCGAAGGTCGGCTCGCGGGCGCCCAAGCCGTTTAGCCGCGGGCAACAGCGGCTCCAGGATCGTCCACTCTGCGTCGGAGACATCGGTTGGATACGGGAGACGGGCATGCCCGACCATGCCTTAAACGCGGCATGTCGGACTTTTCACACAGCCTTTAAGTGCCGAATCATGGTCCGAACAGCCGTGTTTCGCTTGTTCACGTATGTTCTCCTTGCCGTTCAGCGTGCCCCACCAGCAGCTGGTGCACTAGCCTGGTCTGGGTCAACCAGAACACTTTCCACATTGGCGGGCCGCCTGCCCGGAAGGGTCTCGTACATATGGGTGAGCACCACGAAGCTGGAGACGAAAGTAAGAGCTGCAATGCCTCCGATCGCCCAAGGAACACCGAGTAGATCCGCGACGACACCTGCGATCAGCGCGCCGATGGCGTACCCGCCGTCCCGCCAAAGGCGGTATACGCCCACAGCCGAGGCGCGCCAGTCCGGGTGCGCCACATCCGAGATGGCCGCCAGCAACGTCGGATACACCAGGGCAGTGCCGAGCCCCAGCAGCCCCATAGCTACGGCCCAGACGGGCAAACTGGTGCCGAGAAGGATGAGCAAGATGCCGCTTGCCTGCATCCACATCCCCCCGACGATCATCCCCTTGCGCCCCAGCCAGTCTGACAGGGCACCCGTCCCGAGCTGAGCCATGCCCCACACGCCTGGGTAGATGGCCGCGAGGAGTCCCACCTGCTCCACCGCCAGCCCCGCGGCTGCGAAGTAGAGCGGGAACAACCCCCACGCCATCCCATCGTTCAGGTTGTTGACCAACCCAGCCTGGCTGGTGGAAAAGAGCGCCCGATCCTTACAGCTCACGAGCGAAAAGACATGCCCGAAGGAGGGGTGTGGCGTGGCTCCCGTGCTCCGTAGCTGCTTTGCCTCGGCCCGCGCGTGCCCTCGCGAGTCGCGGACGAACAAACACGGACAGCAGCAGCCCCGCCATGGCGAAGACGACGCCGAGGTAGAAGGGCTGCGGGCGCAACGCGTAGGTTGCCGCCAGGTAGCCGGAGGCGAGCGCCGCCAACGAGACCGCGACATAACCCCCGAATTCGTTGAGGCCCATGGCCATGCCGCGCCGAGCTGGCCCGACCAGGTCGATCTTCATGATCACCGTCGTGGACCAGCACAGCCCCTGGTTTGATGCCCAGCAAAACGTTGGCGGCGACGATCCAGCCCCACGACGGCGCAAGCATGATCAACAGCGGCACCGGCAGGCCTACGATCCACCCCGCTACCAGGATTTGCTTACGGCCGATCTGATCGCTCATTTGCCCGGCGAACAGGTTCGCCAGCGCCTTCGTTGCACCGAACGTGACGATGAACGACAGGACGGCCGTGCGCGAGGTCAGCAGAAAGTCATGCTCGGCCAGAAGCGGCAGGACGGCCCGCTCCAAGCGAACCGTCCCGCCGACAAATGCATTGATGATGACCAGCAGGGTGAATTGCTGCCAGTTGGCACGAAGTCCCAGTCGGATTGGCGCGCCAGTCTGACTCACTGCAATCCGCGCGGAGCGCGTTCTGGGAAGATGCCGCGTTCGACCTCGCCGCCGGCGGCGCGCCACTCGTCTGTGCCCTCGGCGATCAGCGCAAGCTTTCGATAACCGCGGTGCTCCAACACGGAAAGCCCGGTGGCGGCTCGTTGCCCATGCCGGCAATGGGTGGCCAGCAGCCGGTCGTGCGGGAAGTTGAGTTCCGCGCACGGGAGCGCACCGGCCTCGACAAGCTCCGCCTGCGGCATATGTCCGGCGGCCCATTCGTGGGCTTGGCGCACGTCAACCACGACCAGCGGCTCGCCGCCTTCCTTGATCAAACGCCGGCGGACCTCGCGCATCGTGAGCACAGGCACGCGTTCAACAGGTAAGCCGGCCGTGTCCCAGGCGTCCATGCCGCCATCGAGGTAGCCAGGCAGATCGTCATAACCGATACGGATAAGCTGGCAGACCACGTACTCGTGGACCTCGGTGGTCTCGGAAACCAAGATGACCGGTGTACCAACAGGCACGACCCAGCCAACCCATGATGCAAACGCAGGGCGGAGCTCCACATGGTAGACACCGGGAATGTGGCCGTGTGCGTAGTCGTAGATAGACCGCATATCGACCAGCGCTTCTCCGCGTCGATGGCGCGCCTGCACATCATGCGCTGTGAGTGGGGCAAGGCGCGGCACTTGGCCGAGCACGCAAGGACCGCGACGATTCAGTGCGCGCATGTGCTCAAAGTACGTCGGATAACTGGGCATGGTGGCCAAGAGGCGAGTGGCAAACGCCTCCGGCCCATTCAGCGCCATGAAAGGATTGCCGCGCCGCTCGCGACCGATGGTAGTGGTGGTTGCCGAGCCGGCGTCAGCAGTGCAAAAGGAGCCGCCGCCATGGGTGGGGTAGACGGCAACCGCGTCCTCCAGCGGCAGGATCTTCTCGTGCAGGCTGTGGTAGAGCTGGTGTGCGAGACCGGTGGCGTGCTCATGCCCCAGCAGGTCGGTGCGTGATACCGCGCCAACTAACAGGCTGCCGCCGCTGAAGAGAACCGCCGGCTCGGCAAGTCTACTCGTGTCGTGAGCCAGATAGCTGACGTGCTCAGGCGTGTGGCCAGGCGTCGCGAGAACCGTGAGTTGTACGTCGCCGATGGCGAGCGTATCGCCGTCGCAAACCGGCTGATGATCGAACTCCAGGCCGGCATCGGCGCTGGCGACAATGCGCGCACCGGTCAGTGTGGCCAGCTCGCGGCTACCGCTCACAAAATCGTTGTGGATATGTGTCTCGAGTACGTGGGTGATACGCACCCCCGTCGGATCGCGCAGCGTCCACGTAGCAATCGACGTCGCGCAGCGGATCGATCAGCGCCGCAACACTATGAGAGTCCGAGATCACTAGGTGGCCGCTGTTCCCCAGCCCTTCGTCGACAAACTGCCGTACCCGCACTGCTACCTCCCTTGTGGTCCCGACGGCTTCACCCCGCTCACCACGATGAAACCGAGGTAGGGGACGGCGCGCGCGACGCGCGGCATCAGCCAGGCCATCTTGCGCGCATAGCTCAGTCGCGACATCGCGCGGCCCATGACAGCGGCGCTGTTGGCAAATCCCTCGTCGTGGAGGAAGCCATGCGGAGTCATCATGTCGAATGGGCCGGTCTCGATCTGAACATTCGACAGTCCGGCCCTCGTGTACAGATGCACCCAATCGTCCAGCGTGTCGAACTGCATCCCTGGGCAGACTTCGCCGAGGAATAGGTGGCGCGCCTCGTCCGTAGGTGGTTTGCGTCAGAAGAACTCGATAGCCAGGACCCGGCCGCCGGGTTTGCACACCCGCACCAGCTCGCGCCTGGCGCGGGGCCGGTCGACAAACATCGTCACCGCTTCGGCGATGACGCGATCGAATACATCGTCCGCATAATGCAGGGCGGTAATGTCGCCGGGTTCGACCGAGACCCGGTCCAGCAACCTGGCTGCGCGAACGTTCGCCGCGGCGCGCTCCAGCATCAGCGGAGCGATGTCGACCGCGGTCACATCAGTGCCGAAGCGGCGGGCGATTTCGATGGCCGTAGTCCCGACGCCGCGGCCCACGTCCAGAATGCGCTGGCCGCGCTCGAAATCCGCCTTGCCGATCAACTGGTCGGTCGCCGTCCGGCCGCCGGGATGGATGACGCATTTGCCCAGCACAGCGAAGAACGCGAAGGGATCGAGCTCGTCAACCTCGGCGGCACTGAGCGCACGAGGATGTTCGGCGATCTGGCCGATGCTCATTGCTATTGCCTCCTAAAAGCTGGCCGTGCTATCGGCCCAGGCGAGCAGATCGGCGATCTTGGGCGGAGTGGTGTACTCCGCGTTTTTTCCCTCGAGGTCAGCTTCCGTTACCCCACGGGCACGGGAGCAGCGCGTTCAAACGTGGATCCGAACGCCAGCGGCCACCGTCTCGGCGAGGATCTCCTTGAATGGTGGCCAGCCGAAGGGCATCAAGTTTTCGGCAATCACGCCGGACATCAGGTCCACCGCTTCGTTAGCGAGGACGATCTGCGTCTCGTGATCGGCCTGAACGGCCCCGTTGGCCATGATGAACGGCATTGCCGCGTTGGTCGGATCGGCTGACCCGCGGACACCCATGAACAGCAGCTTCGCCACGTCTACCTCTCCTTTGCTTCAACGTCGCAGGTGAGCCCGGCAAGCGCGGCCTGCCACTCCTCATCGCTCGCGGCCTTGCGTGCCCCGAAGGTGATGCCCAGCGTGCCGAACTCGGCGGCACTGCTCGATTGTGGCGCGCCGCTGAAGACGTCGCGGCGCCAGCTGATTGCGAATTCGACGAAGCCCGCCGCAACTACGGCCAATTCAATCTCTCCTTCCAGGAGAGCCCCGGCAATTCAACCGGTCCAGAGCGCGATGTCCTCCTTCGCGTCCTGCGGAACCGGCTTCTGGACCAGGATGTCGCCGATCTGCAGACGGCCGCCGGGCTTGAGAACCCGCGCCATCTCGCGCAACGCGGCGTCTTTGTCGGGCATCAGGTTCAGGACGCCATTTGAGATCACCACGTCGGCCCAGCCATCCTCGACGGGTAGCGCCTCGCCGAACCCCTGCCGGAATTCGACGTTTTTCGAACCCGCCGTGGCGGCGCTGGTGCGTGCTTTGTCAAGCATCGCCGGAGTCATGTCAACGCCGATTACCCGACCGGTCGGACCAACCATCTGCGCCGCGATGAGGCTGTCGATGCCGCCACCGCTGCCAACATCCACGACGCGCTCGCCGGGCCCGAGCGCGCCCAGCCTGAACGGGTTGCCGGTCCCCGCGAACGAGGCGATAGTCGCCTCTGGAACGTCTTCGAGCCATGCATGCTCGTACCCCGAGCAAGCGGGCTAACGGCCGCCCGACGAAGAAATGGAACCCGTGCTCGGGTTCCTGCGCCACGACGGCATACTCGTCCTGAATCGCTCGACGGAGACTGTCCAGGTCCACGTCTGGCGTTACGAGTGTCTGAGTCATGTGTCTCCCCCTTGTCCTGAGCTGCCTATGCGGTGCTTTGATCGCTTCTGTTGGACCCGGCGCCGTTTGCGCTGACACCGGCTTCGACGGGCAATCCGGCCGCGCGCCACTCGGGAAATCCCTCCTCCAGACGCCGCACGCTGAACCCATGCCGCTGCAGCAGCTCGGCGGCCTCGTCGGAATAGACGCAGTACGGCCCACGGCAGTAGGCGACCACCTCGCGATCGCGCGGCAACTCCGCCAGGCGACGCTCGAGCTCGTCGACGGGGACAGACTGAGCACCGGGGATATGCCCCTGGCGATACTCGAGCGCCGGACGCACGTCCAGCAGGGTCACACCACCTTCGGCCAGGAGCGCCCGCAGCTGGTTGATGTCGACGGCATCGAGGCTGGCGCGGTCCGCAATGTAGGTCTCGACCAGCCGATCCACCTCGGCCAGCCGGGCTGTGCCCAGATCGCGCAGGGTCCGCCACAGCTGGAAGACCTCGGGGGCGCCGAGCCGATAGACGACCTGGAGTCCGCGTTTGTCGGACTCGACCAGACGCGCCTGGCGGAGAACCTGAAGGTGGGCCGACGCGTTTGCCAGCGACAGGCCGGCTTCCTGCGCCAGCTCATCCACCGAGCGCTCGCCCTGGCCAAGCAGGTCGAGCAGCTCCAGGCGGTGAGGGCTCGCCAGTGCCTTGCCGATGGTCGCGAACTCGGCGTAGAGACGATCCCTGAACGCGCGATGACCCACCTGGTGTCCTCAACTATTCAAACGAATTGTTGAGTAGAATACCACCGGACGGCCCGATGTCAAGGGCTTCGCCGGTTTGCCCCGAGGTCAGCGTCGCGTCGCTTGGCTCGCCGAGCCCAAGCCGAGTGCCGCGTCGACGACCAGCGCCAGCAGCTCCACAACCCGCTCGAATCGAGCTAGCCGCTTACATTTGCGTTCTGTGGCTGCACTC
>WNFC01010554.1_pt1 | contig 11153 bp, 20 predicted proteins | sample 5400541 | NCBI WGS metagenome assembly WNFC01 (sample SAMN13153342, study PRJNA577476) | soil metagenome | isolation source: 120 cm saprolite under Douglas fir tree site 2 hole 2 replicate 1 | place: USA:California | collected 2015-04-18
TCGCCGGGCTCGACCAGCACTCGCATCTGGTCAACGGTGCCATCATCGAGGGTATCGATCCCAACTGCGCCCGGCGCCGTCATGTGGAGGGGCACGACCCCACCTTAAAGGAGGCCGCACACTTCTGGTTGGCGATGGATCTGGACAGCCTCGACGCCAAAGACGCGGCCGGCGAGTTCGATCCTGTAGCCGAGCCCGAGCGCGCCGTCGCTGTGGCCAGGTCGAAGCTGCCGCCCGAGTTCCACGATGCGGATTGCTTGTGGCAGTTGACCAGCGGCGCCGGCATCAAGCCCGGCATTCGGTTACGGCTGTTCTTCTGGCTGACCGAGCTGCGGACCAGCGCCGAAGTGAAGCATTGGCTAGCGCCCTATATCAAGGAAGGTGCGACCAAAAAGAACAAAACGAATATCGAACAGCGCGTGCTCGACGGTGCGATCTACACGCCAAGCCGGTGCCACGGCGCAGCGGCCTACAGCGCGCGCAGAATAGGGCTGTCGCTCCCCCTGCTCTTACTCCCGTCGAGAAGGCAACCATCGCTGAGCGGGCCGCTGCGAGGGCGGCGAAGGGGCCGGAGACGGTCGCCGATGATCGGCCGGAGACGATTGCATGGGCCGTCGGGCGGATCGAGCACGAGCGCACAGAGAATGGGGAACCGGAGATCGGCGCCTACTCGGACAAGCGCGCGTACGACCTGATTGGCGTACTGCGCGACGGTCCGTTCTACGGGTGCTCCGTGTCGCCGGAGACGATCGCCGCGCTCCTGAAAGCGCACTGGCAGCCGAAGTTCGATCTACGGTGGTTCGGGGATAAGGCGACATCCGGCAGCTACCAAAACGGCCCTGGCTGCGGGCCGCTGGGGAATGCCGGGACTTCGGGCCGGCCGTGGAAAGGCTGCGCGCCAACGGATATTTTGACAGTCAAGCGGGCGAGAGTGCCGGCGAGCCGTTCGACCTGTTCGCCGACGCCTCTATTACACCCGAGCCGGTGCTGACATGCGACATGCTGCCCGCCAGCATCGCGGAGTTCGCATTCGACGAAGCCATACGCAAAGGCGTCGAGCCGGCGATGATGGCTATTCCCGCGCTCGGCGTCTGCGCCGCCGCGATCCATGACGGGATCAAGCTGCAACCGCGGCAGCACGACACGACATGGACTGAAAGCGCTCGGCTGTGGCTTGCCATGCTGGCGGAGCCGGGCGGCAAGAAAACGCCCGCGCTCAACGCGGCGCTGCAACCGCTAAGAGACATCGAACAATGCTGGCGGCGGGCGGACGCCGCAGCGTTAAAGGTGCATGAGGCGACGGTTCAGCACCGCAAGAGCATTGCGCAGAAGATCGTCCAGATGAGCGATCCAGGCGCGCCTGAGCAGCCACTTGAGCAGCCGTCCATGCGCCGATTGATGGCCGGCGACACGACAATGGAACAGCTCGCCCATATCCTCGCCGACAATGAGCGCGGCGTGCTGATTGTCCATGACGAGTTGGCTGGCTTCATCGGTGGTTTTGACGCTTACCGCGGCAATGGCGCACACAAGGATCGCGCTGCCGCCCTGGAATTGTGGAACGGCGGATACCGCACCGTTGATCGTGTCAAAGGCAATGTCGCAGTGTCGAATTGGAGCGCGTCCATCATCGGGGGTATCCAGCCCGACAAACTGAGGGAGATGGCCTCAAGTTCTAAAATGGCTGGGGACGGATTGCTGCAACGTTTCCTGCTATTCACCGGCAAGACGCTTGGTCCCGGCGAGGACCGGACGCCAGACAGCGAAGCATTGAAGGGCTACAGCGCGGTAGTGCAAACCCTCGTCGAATTACAGCCCTGCCCGGTTGTCCGATTGTCCGAGGGCGCGAGGCCGTATTGGCAAGAGGTTGAACGGCTCGCCCTCGCACTCGCCCAACAGACGACGATCCCCGCGCTCCAAACGCATCTCGCCAAGGTGCCGGGATTGTTCGCGCGGCTGCTGCTGACGTTTCATGCTATCGAATGCGCCCCTCTTGTCAGTGTGATCGGGCTCGCGGAGGTAAGCCGGGCAACAGGGAAGCAGGGGCGCGACCTTATGGTGAAGTTCTTCCTGCCGCACGCGACACGGATCTACAGCGACTTGTTTCGCTCGGCCGACGCCGAGGGCGAGCTTGTACGCCGGGTCGCGCGCTGCATCCTGGCGCATGGCGAGGAGACGATCACCGAGCGGGACGTATACCGTGGCTGTCGCGAATTGCGGGGGCCAGAACACGCGGCCGAGCGGCACCGGGCGATGGCCGCGCTTGTGCGCTATTCCTGGGTTGATCCGATCGGGCTCGACAAATGGAAGGTCAACCCGGCCATCTATGAGCGCTTTGCCGCGGTACAGGATCAGGAACGCAAGCGTCGCCATGAAGCTCGCTGCCGGCTCCAACAGAGCGTCGAGACGTTGCAAGAGGCATACGGCAATGACCCAGTGGCGCCAGGCTAACGCTCGGCGACAGAGTGAGCATCGGTGTGTCCCATTTGTCCTTGCGCGCACGAAAGACAGTAACACGCGTAATAGATAGTATTTTATATACCTAGATCCCTCTCTCACGCGCGCAAGGACAACCGGGACAGGGCAAGGGGCGCTGGGGGATTATCCTCGCGTACGCAAGTGCAATGAGTGCAATGACTGCCGGTACGGCTTGCCTCGGAACGTCTCTCACCTGGCAGCCTGCGGTTATGTTTGCAGCACGGCGCCCATGCCGCGGAGGCTCGCGGCTACCCCGGCCCGGCGCAAGCGTTAAGTAAACGATGGCGTACCGTTGTTGTACCGTCGCCCGTCCACGCACCGGGCTAACTTCCGCGTTGTGAGTCGCTAAGCGGCCCGCGCGTCCCTATCACCAATCGCTTGAGCGCTCGCGAAAGCCGTCGCCGGGCTCACCACGGAACTCGCGGCTGCAACTTCCGTAAACCTATAGATTGCGACGCAATGCGGAATGGGGGCGCCGGATGTTAACGCGGCAGGACAGCGCGCTCGTGAAGGACACGCAGGATTGGTTGACCGAATTGCACGAGCTGAGGGACAGAGCCCTTAGCCGTCACGATACGGTGCAGGCTGAGGAGTTGACGGCCGAAATCGCGGAGTTGGCCGCGTATCTCGATACGGCTTTCGAGACTACCGCCTAGAGCCGCAATCCAGCTTTTTTCGGCGCCCTGGCCCCCGCGCCGCGGATCGCGGGCATAACCCGGTCCCGGTGGCGATCAGCCGCGAAGCCGAGCGCCGCTAGGCGAAGCACAACGCCCAAACGGGCTGCATGCAGGCCGTATCTCTCGGCTCTCGGTCCCGGCCTTGCTACGGGGCTGGCGTGCCTTGTCGCGAATGCGTTTGGTAAGCTTTAAGCTCCCCTCATGGCCGCCATTCTCGAATGCGCTTGACCGCTTCCTCTTGCGTCATAGCGCCCCGCTCGACTGCCCGGCATAACTCCCATTCAAGCTCATCCTTACGGCAAGCTTCTGGCCAGGGCTGTAGTTGCAGGTTTGCGCGGTCATTCGAGCCGCACAGACACAGCGGCACGATGTGGTCGAGTTCGTAATCGCCCATCCGGCCACCTGGCGGCAGCATTGACCGCTTGATGGCCGCGGACTGTTCTAGCGGCATGCGTGGTGTGGGGCATTGCGCGTTAGCCGCTGTCGCCGTGATGAGCGCGACAATGCATGCAGCCGCGCACCCGGTCACGGTCGCAATCCCTCGAATTGATCCGGGTCTAGCTGGCTGTACCGGATCGTGTTCTCTAACCGTTTGTGGCCCAGGAAGGCGGCGCGCGCCTGTAGATCGGCTCGCCCCACCATGTCGTAGCCGCAGGCGTGGCGCAGCATATGCGGATGGGGATTGAGCGCCGCCAGATCGGCCGGGAGTTCCAGCCTAGCCAGCATCTTTCTAAAGCCAGCGGCGCTGATCCCGAACACTCGATCGCTTGGCCGCTGATCCTTCCGACGCAATGGCCCAAGGTAGCGCTTATCCTGTTCCGTCAACGGGTGCTCGCCGCTCGCGCTGCCCTTCAACCGGCGAACCATCATCTTGCGCTCCTGCCACCGGATATCGGACCAGCGCAGGTCTACCAGTTCGCTAACCCGCAGCGCGTGGTTGAAGGCGATCCAGATCGCAGCGGCGTCACGGGCGCCGTAGCGGTTCGATCGCGCGGCCTTGCACAGTGCGAGCACTTCATCCCGCGACAGGTGCTCGCGCGGCCGGCGCTCGGCATTGGTGACACGCTTTGGCCGGAACGTCCCATTTACGGCGTTTGGCGTGGTGTCAGTGATCAGCCGCAGCACCGCGGATTGCCTCGCGTCACGATCCGCGTTTGGCCCATGATCGCGCATTTTTGGGACACTCTGCCGCCTGGTCATGGTGCCACCAATTCGCTCAGGATGGCATCAACCGCGGCGGCGCATTCGCGCGGCTCGCCGGTCCGTCGGGCTGCATCAAGTCGGGCTACCAGCGGCCACACTGCGGCGCCGGCCAGCACTTCCCCATTCGGCATGAACACGCGGTAATCGGTAATGGGCTGCCGGTGCACAACACCGAACCGCACGTCCTGCCGCCATTCGTTGAGCACCGCGCCCAAGCGCAGCCCGAGATATGCGGTTTCCCGCTTCCGTCTACGTGGCATCAGCGGTACTCCGGCCGCAGGATCTCTTGGGCTTCGAGCATCTTCACGAGCCTGGCGGCCCATGCCGCTGCATCTTCGGGCTTGCCGCAGTCTCGGTACGCTACCGCCTTTGCAAGAGCCTGAGCCAGCTCGCTGCGCGTTGCCTTGTCCGTCATCGTTGATGTTCTCCTATGCCCGCCCATCGCGGGAATGGGACAATTGCACAGTCATCGCCAAGTCACAATGCACAATCATGGTTAACTCAGCAGTCATAGAGAGCGAGGAGCACGACTAAAGCCACGATGTCTCAGGAAATCTGCCTGTATCTCATGTCATGGCCCTATGCTATCCTTGCCGTTCCAAAGACCCGGGTGGGGCGGTGGCACCCCCCCCAGGATCGCTCGCGCGCGGATTTTCGGGTAATATCATTGCACACGGCAGACCCTTTACTTGATTGTTACATTTATTTACTGTGCCGCTCAGATAGACCGGGGGCGTCCAGAGACCGGAGCGCCCATTATAGGATCAGCAAGACATGAGCGAACACAAACGGACGAATACGGACGTAGGAGTACAATAACCGACAGAACAGCATCAATAATATTGGAAGGTATGTCTTGACAAACTGGATGCTATATGCTACGTATACTCCCGAGTTGAAAGGTATTCAGATGCCGAGCCGGCCCGAGCTGCCACCGACCATTGCGCGCTATATCGCCGCCTGGATTGCCGGGCTCTCGACGCATGCGTTTAACCGCGGCTACATCAGCACCGGGCTCGTCAAATGCGACGAGCGGGGCCGCGTCTACACGCGCAGCCTGGCCGAAGCATTCGAGACGCTAGGCCAACCACCGCTCACACCGGAAGCTTATTGGATTGCATACGGCGCCAGGGCGAGCCGGCGCGCCTACCAGAGAACTTATCGAAAGAACCACACCACAACCGAGCCAGAAGCAAGGGTCGTGCCTCTGACGGAGCAGAGGACACGCCTCAATGGACGACCAATGGCCTTCTGACACCGATCCGCTCGTCGCCTTAGATCGGTTGCTGCACGTCACCGATTGCATCGCGAAAGTCGAGGCGGTCGAGCAGTCGCTTGCTGCCAAGCCCGCGTCGTCGTCGCCGGCCCATGACGCTGAAATCCGGCGCGACTGGTCCGAGATCCGGTTCTGTCTCCGGGTCCTCCGCGACAACTTTGCGAGACACGCCCGCGGCGCCCTCAACATCGCGGCTCGGATGAAGGTTGAAGATCTCCTAGCCGCCACCACGAACCACGGAGCCTAGCCATGCTGGGGATCTTCAAGAGCAAGGAACAGGACACGATCGAGCAGGTTCGCGGCAAGCTTGCGAAGGCGCAGCAAGCCGTCACCCTCGCAATCCAGGAACAGCGTGCGCAAAGCCTTGCGGTGGCGCTCTCCGATGACGAGAACGCCGGCCGGCCCATCGCCGAGAAGATCCAGCAGCTTCGCGGCCGGGTCGAGCTTCTGGAACAAGCTCTCATCCTCGCCGAAGAGAACGAAGCCAGGCGCCTAGCCAAAGCCCGGGCGGAGGCTGAGAAAAGCCGCAACCTGGCTATCCGTGCCCACATCGGCACGCTCGTCAAAGCCGCTCTGAAATACCAGGTCGCCACGTACAATAGCGTGCTGGCCTGGCGGGACATGCTGGCTGCCGGCGAGAGTATCGCCAAGCTGCTGCCCGCGGATCGCGCACTCGCCGAAGCGGTCAGCTACAGCTATCTGCGCCGACTGTGCGAAGAGGAGCTGTCGCGGGTCGGTGCTCCCGACTTGATCATCGCCGGCAACCGTCGCCCGGCGGCCCCCGGCGCCGAGACCAGGCTGCTGTCCCGTCGGCCAGACGAAGAGACGCCCCTCGCCGACAAGCTCAAGATCAGCCTTCTCCAGATGCATGGTTGGCTCACCGGCGAGACGGCAGAACGGCCACCGCAGCCCGAGCAGCCTGCCATGCTGCCCAGAGGTGCCGAAGCGGCCATCGCCGAGCACCAAGCCCTACACGCGGTCGCTGCCGAGCTGAAAGAGGTGGGACACACAATTACCGAGACGGCGCCGTCTCCGGCCGGGGCTTCGGGAACAGAGCCATCGACGCCCCGGGAGGCGGCGGAGACGGCGCCATCCCCGCCCGTGGTGCCGGAGCAGCCGGTGATCAGCGCCCCTGTCGAGCCCGCGATCGATGCCCAGCGCCTTGAAGTGGCGATCCTGGCAGGCGATCCCGCCGGGCTTAATAGCTCGGAGCGCAAGGCCTATGACAGCCTAACCGCAAGCGTTGTGCGCGACGAGAAGCGAGCCGTGCGCGAGCGGCGGCAGCAGACCGCACCAGCCATTACGGAGCCCGATGATCACCTTGCCGAGCTGGCTGCGTTGCCGGCGGAGGACGACGAATGAACTCGGCCAATTTCCTCGATCGTCTGACCGGCCCAACCTGTTCGAAGGCATTTCCCAGTGACCAGGGCGCTGAGGGGCGGCCGCTTACCCAACCCGAACAGGCTGCACTTTGCCGCTGGCTCAGGGCAAGCAAGCCTCCGCATCAGTTCCGGGCGGCGCTGTCGCTGCATCTCTGGCGTGGCCTGCCGATCGGCGCCTTCTGCAACGCGACCCCCAGCAACGGGAGGAACGAACCGTGACAGACATCAATTTCTCTCCCGAGCAGATGGCCGCCTTGCGCAAGACTTTCATCAAGCACGGCACCGACCCTGCCAAATTTGACGCGGCCGTCAATGAGGGGTGGGGGCGCGACGTAACCAGCCAGGCGGAGACTGCCCAGCCGACGCCAGAGCCCCATTCTTACGATGGCCCGCCTCCGGTCGAGACGCGCACGCATGATGAAGTCGCCTTCGATCAGGCATTTGGCGCTGCCGAGCGACCGGAAGCCTACAAGATCGATTGGCGCGAGGTTCCGCCGGAGGCCCTGGCACGGGTTAGCCCCACAGACTTCCGCGAACTCGAAATGGGGATGCGGTCGGGGCTTCAGGTCATGGGATTTCCAGCCGGCTTGGGGGGCACGCTGATGGAATACGCGGTCGCAGACGCCCTTCACTACAACGGCTTGAGCGCATCGGAAAAGGCCACCTACGACCTGGAACAGGTTGCGCTCTTTTCTAAGATCAATCCCGAGGTCAACAAGGCAAAGGATAACGCCTCGGCGCTGGTCAAGCTGTGGCGCGAGAAGGCCCCCGAGTTGGTGAAAGAACTCATCGACGACGGCGGTATGTTTCGCAGTGCGCGCACCTTTGTGCATTTCGATCAACAGGCGCGCCGGCTACTCGCTCGTGGTGGCCCGACTGCTGCGGCCTTGGCCAAATTCGGAGCAAAGCCCTAACCAACCGAAGGAGAAATTCCATGTCTCACGTCACGACGATGACCAATGCCTTGTACCTCGAAGGCTGGCTCAATTATTACGGCTTCGAGGCGCTGGCCCCCGGCGATGCCCGCAATGCCGACTATGCCGGCGTCCTCACTCCCCAAGCGGCCCGGCGGCTCGTCGAGTATCAGAGGCCGGCATTCCGGCATAGCGTCGACGCCAGCTACCGCCCCGGCGAGCCCATTCTGATCGTCGCCGAAGCGACGGGCCATGTGTTCCAGGGGAGCACCGCTCTGCTGGCCGTCGCACAAGGCAAGACTTCGTATCGCTGTCTGGTCCGCCTCGACCCGCGCCCGGCCAGTGCACCAGGGGCCAAGCCCGGTGCTTATAGCCCGATGCCTCCGGCGGCGGCATAACCTGAAGCGAGTAGGAGAAAAACCATGGCTGATCATTATTACAGCGTTGCCGGTGCCAGCGAGGTGTTCGGCAAGCGTACCGACAAGATCATCGTCGGCACCAGCGCCACCGGCGCCAACCCGATCGAGTTGCGAATCACCGACGGTGTAATGCGCCGCGACCAGGTTTATGTCTTTTGCCGGTGGTTGTCGCAACTGGTCGGCTCGTCCGACGACAAGTTCACCAGCAACACGCCATTCCTGAGTTAGGGCCATGCGACCATATGAAGCAAAGTCTTTCACGAACATCGCCGCGTCTACAGCCGCCTTCAACTTGAGCGGTGGCAAGTATGGCGCAAGCGCGATGGCGACCTTCGGCGGCGGTAGCGTCAAATTGCAGCGGTTACTTGCGGACGGCTCCACTTATCAATCCGTCAGTTCTGGCACCGACTTCACCGCCCCCGGCTATACGACGGTGGATCTGCCGCCTGGCACGTACCGCTTCACGATCGCCACAGCCACCGCGGTCTACGCGGAAATTGTCCGCATCCCCGGGGAATAGCCATGACGCGGCCAGCACCCTGGAAACGTACGACAGCAGCCGAGCGCCGCTCGTATCGGGCCGCCTACGCGCAGAAAAAAGCGGAATGGCAAGCCAGTCCCGAGTGTGCTGCCTACCAGGCCAAGAACCGGCATTCGGACGCGCGGACCAAGGCGCGGAACAAGCTTAAGCTCGCCATCTCTGGCGGGAGGGTACGCCCGTTCACACCAAGGGAAATCGCCACGCTCCTAGCCCCCGAGATCGAGGCCTTGAAGGCCAGGGCGACTGAGCGGAAGACGGGGCTGACGGCAGAGCAGTTCGCCCGCGTCTATCTGCTACATGAAGGAAACCTAGCGCTTCTCAGGGACGATCAATTCGCCACGCTGATCAACGTCGATCGGCCGAAGGGGGCACTACAACAGACGGCACCGGAAGCCGGCGATGAGCAACCATGAGGCCGCAGAGCGGCGCTTCGCCAAGCTGGAGCGGCGCCGCAAGCAAGTCCGGCGACGGCGCGAGCGCAACGCCGAAGCCTACCTTGGCCACGTGAGCGATATAGATCCGACGCGCGGCATGGCGCAGAAGCAACCGCCGACATTGGGGACTGTCGCGCGGATCATCGGTGAGATAGGTTGACCCGGCTGGCGCCCTAGGATGATCAATGAGACAGGTGAATTACGGCAGTCAAAAATACCTTCGGGAGCTTCGGCACAAAGAGCGGCTAGAGGCCAAAGAAGCCAAGCGGGCCATTCGCAAGGCTGAGAACATGGAGGCTCATCGCGGCCAGGAAATGGAGGAAGATCCGACGGCAGCGGCCGAGCGCGCGACGGCCGAGTAGCCGGCGGCGCCGGCGCGAGACGTTCAGGTCATCAAAGCCCTTTACGCGGCGTCCTTAACCGTTACCTCAAGGCGCTTGCCCATCGTGCGGAGCGCCCGGTCAATCTGTTCGATCTTTGATGAATGGCGAACATTGAAAAGGCGATCAACTTGCGTGCCGTGCAAACCAAGGGTGCGCCCAAGGGCCGCTTTCGTGATCCCCTTTTCACGAGCCGCCTGATAAAGCTCCACTTTCGCGGCTGTCAGGGGCGGCAGCGCCACGAGGGGGCGCCCGCGGGCCGCTGACGGGGCGGGGATCTCGTCTCGGTGAGCTATCCGGCCAGCAAGCGCTTCTTCGATAGCATCCAGGGCGCGAACTAGAGCGTCCTCCTCATCCTCGCCGAAGGTGGTTACTTCGGGCAGATCGGGGCAGGTGACGAGGATCGTGCCGTTGTCATCGGAGGTCAAAAAAATGGGATAATTCAAGGTTGTTCTCCTCATTCGAGGCCAAGATCGCCTTTGATCTTGTTCACAAGGCCGGTGCCTAGTTCCTTACCGCGACCATTGCATCGGGAGCTGTGACTTGCGCTTCCCGAGATACACGCTGACATGACCGCTGCCGCCCTTGTGGTTCTCAAACGTGCATCCTTGCTTTGCGAGCCAACGCCTGAGTTCACCGGCGTTCATGGGGGCAACATAAGTGTTGTCTCGGTGAAATACAACAAAAATGTTGGTTGCCTTCCCACCGCCGCCGCCTTTAAGGCTCCCGATCAGGCCGCCGGCTCGCCCCACCTAATCGACACGACCGCCTCGCCGCGCGCGTCGCACTCCCGGCAGCGGAGCCGCGGTTGCAAATCGAGTACGCGCATAGTCGGCTGCCGCCGTAGCCCTTGCAGCAGGGCGCTCGCGGGTATCAGCGTCTCATGCTTGCACCCGCCGCACTCCACCTTCACGAAATTGCCGGGGCCAAGATCCTCGATCCGCATCTTCGCCATCCGCCGGAAATTATCGGCTTGTTCGCGGTAGTGCGCGGCGCGGTCGCGTTCTGACCAAGCCGCCCTCGTGTCGATGTACGGAATTAACTGCGGCATGCGCGTACCTTGACCGGACAACCCCCGAGTGAGGATAAGGTGCGGATCTAAGGTGCCTGCATCGCCAGCAATTGAACCGTTTTTGTGGATAACCCTGTGGAGAAGTCAATCGCTATCATTGTACTTTAACGCTTTTTCTGGCGCTGTGATCTTCACGCCACGGTGGCGCCGCAGCCTGATCGCCGGGTCTCGCAATCACGGCTCTAAGCGGCAGATAGATACCGCCGGGACTTTTTCTCGGTTCGCGCGAACCTCCGCCGTTAACCAACGTTAATGGGGTGTCCCCGCGCATTTCCACTCCAGCGCGCGAGGGCTCAACATGATCCAACTTGGCCGGGCGAGTTTCCTACCGCCGCTCGCCCGGCCATCTTTTTGGGAATTATATACTTAAGTCCCTC
>WNFC01011773.1_pt1 | contig 11153 bp, 9 predicted proteins | sample 5400541 | NCBI WGS metagenome assembly WNFC01 (sample SAMN13153342, study PRJNA577476) | soil metagenome | isolation source: 120 cm saprolite under Douglas fir tree site 2 hole 2 replicate 1 | place: USA:California | collected 2015-04-18
GGTTATAAATCTGATCTACTTCCAGCAGGACTGGCTCGATCACATCGTGACGGAAGAGTTCGAACCGATGATTCTCGAGCAGGAATAAAATATTTTCGCGGCGCCCGGTAAAGAAGTTATCGAGACAGATCACTTCGTGCTCGTCAGCGATCAGCCGATCGCACAAGTGCGAGCCAATGAAACCCGCGCCGCCAGTTACCAGTATTCGCATTATCGTTTTCTAATTAGCCACAGAGAGAAAGAATAGGAATGAACCACGGACGAACACGGATACCCACAGATCGGGATCGCGCATTTCCTATCCGTGAAATCTGTGTTTATCTGTGGCTAATGTTCTTTCCCTCTCTGTGTCTCTGTGGCTAATTCCTCCTTCGAACCACACAATTCCCGAGATACAAAACGTCCATCTTTGTCTTTACAAAACACTCAATCGCCTCTCGCGGCGTGCACACGATGGGCTCGTTTTCGTTGAATGAAGTGTTCAGTACCACGGGCACTCCGCTCAACTCATGAAAGTCGGAAATCAGTTGGTAATACCTCGGGTTCGCTGCTCGTGAGACTGTTTGCAGCCGTCCCGAGCCGTCGACGTGAGTCACGGCTGGGATTTGTGCGCGGCGCTCCGGCTTTACCTGATAGACCATCAACATCGTCGGCGCTGGATGCGTCTGCTCAAAATAATCTCCAACGTGTTCTTCCAGAATCGACGGCGCAAAGGGCCGGAACGATTCTCGCTTCTTGATGCGCGTGTTCAGAACGTCTTTCATTTCAGCGCGGCGCGGATCGACTACGATCGATCGATTGCCGAGAGCGCGCGGCCCGAACTCCATACGCCCCTGAAACCAACCGACGACTAAACCGCCGGCGATATCGCGCGCGGCGCGCCGCGTCGTTTCCTGATCAGACAAGCTTTCGTATTTCAAGCCGCTGCGATCGAGTTCCGCGCGGATCTCGCCGTCGCTAAACTCCGGTCCCGTGTACGCGGTCTCCATCACTTCACCGCGCGGCTGCCGCAACGACTGATTCCAAATTTGATAACAGACTCCCAGCGCCGTGCCGCTGTCGCCCGCCGCAGGCTGCACAAACACGCGTTGAAAGGGCGTGTTAAGCAGAATCTTTCCATTCATCACTGAGTTGTAAGCCACGCCGCCCGACAATCCCAGATCGGTAAAGCCGGTCCGCTCGTGCAAATGATTCAAGATGTGGAAAGCGACTTCCTCCAGACGCAACTGCAAACTCGCCGCGATGTCGCGATCGCGATCCGCCAGCGGCTCACCCTCTTGGCGCGGCGAACCAAACGTGCGCGCGTACTCGTCCGAGAAGATTCTTCCGATCTTCGGCGAACCGTTGTCCCAGGTCATCTCGACGCCTTCGGCGTGGTGGCGAAAGTAATCGAGATTCAAACTAAACTTCCCGTCGTTTTCCGTGCGAAGCAGGTCGCGAAACTGTTCGATGAAGCGCGGCCTTCCGTGCGGCGCCAGGCCCATCACTTTCCCTTCGTCGCCGTAATGCGGAAAGCCGAGGAACTGGGTCGTCGCGGTGTAAACAATTCCGGTTGAGTGTGGATATTCGACCTGGCCGAGTATCTCGATCGAGTTCCCTGCTCCGGCCGCCCACATGGTCGACATAAAGTCGCCGAAGCCGTCAATGGAAAGCAGCGCCGCGCGTTCAAACGGCGAGACAAAAAACGAACTGGCGAGGTGCGCGCGATGGTGTTCGATGTTATGAAATTGCGCGCGCAGGCTCGAAGGCGAAGCCCCGAGAGCCTTGACGAGTTCGTCTTTCAAATCACGAACCCGCGCGGCGTTCCGCAAACGATCCGCGACTTGTCTGAGCATCCCGCGGCCGTTGCCGTTCGCAGTTGCGCCTTCCTTGACGGTCGCGCGACTGCCCGCCGGAAACGTCGACATCCTGTCCGCATCTTCTTCCGCGATCGTAGCAATGTTCTGCTCGCTGCCTACTGCCTTCTGCTTCCTGCCTTCTGCCGGCTGCCGTCTGCCGACTATCTCTTTCGCTGCTCTCCGCGCCGCAAACAAAACCTTCTTGTGCAGGTGCGCCGAAGGATCGCGCGAGATGCCGGCGTGATCGACGGCGTCGATCTCGATTCCCGCGACGCGCAGGCAATACTTCACCGACTCAGTCGGAAAGCCGGCGCAATGCTTGATGCGATTAAAGCGCTCTTCCTCGACAGCCGCGACAATCCGGCCGTCTTTGATCAGCGCCGCCGACGCGTCGCCGTGATAAGCATTGATGCCGAGGATGTACATTGAAGAGATTGCGGGCTTATGAACTTCGGTCCGGGAGTATCTGATCTTCCCTGTCTGCTGCTTTCGGTTTGCGATCTTCTGCGCCATGCTTCTTGGCTGGACTCAGTTTTCGTTGACTCAGCGTGTTAAGATCGTGCTCGATTAGATAAAGCGACAACATCAATTCCGCGAACGTCCGCTGAAAGGCGTAATACAATCCAGGCCAGCCATCCAGAATTCCGCCGCGAACGACCAGGCAATAGATAAGCATGGCCAACGGAGCCACGACTCGCTTCTTTCGAACTCGATCCGCCAGGGTCGATTCAGCACTATCGGCGTCGATCAGCTTTTTCGCTTCGCGTGACACGTATTTCCGCTGAGATTGAAACCAGCGCTCGAGCGATTTGCGATCGTCATGAAGAACCCGTGACTTCATTTCACCGATCGAGCCGTTAACCACGACGCGGTGGGCGTGGCCGTCTTCGCGGAACATTGCTTTCGACCTTCGAAACAGAACGGTCACAGCTGGATAGATACCGCTCCGCAAACGGCGACCATTGATACAATAAATGAAGCCGGCACGGAATGCGTCGACGCTCCCATCGGGATTCATTGACGCGAGTTCTTCAATGAACTCGGGCGTTAGCACGTAATCCGCGTCTAAACTCAGCACCCACTCAGATTCAATTTCAGTTTCGCACAATCCGAAGTTGCACTGACTCGCAAAGCTTTCGAACTTGCGTTGGAACACTCGCGCCTGCGGATAGCGCGAAACGATCTCCAGGGTCTCGTCGTCGCTGAAGCTATCGATCACCACGATATCGCGCGCCCAACGCAGCTGTTCCAGCGTGCGCGCGATGTTCGGCGCTTCGTTGTAGGTCAGAATCAGCGGTGTGATTTGTTCAATCATTTGCCGGCAGAAGCGATTACAGATTCGTAGAGCCGTACCAACGACTCGGCAATCTCTTGCCAGTCGAAGTTGCGCGCGAGATTTCGCGCCGCCTCACCACGCCGACGCCGATCATTATCATCGCTGAGCGCCGTCGCCAAAGTTGCGCGTAGTCCTTCGGCGTTTACCTCGCTGATCCAACCGGCGCCGCTGGATCCGATTTCGTGCGCAAGGCTGACATGCGGACTAACGAGCACGGGCACACCGCAGGCCATTGCTTCGACCACGCAGAGGCCAAAGTTTTCGTGGTAGGAAGGCAACGCCAGCAATGAAGCGTCGCGAAGAGCATCGGCCTTCGCTTCGCCATCCAGCCATCCCGCAAGCGCAACGGATTCGCTCGCCATTTTCGCCGCGATCCTTCGCTGTAATTCAGCCACATATTGCGGCGGGCCATCGCCCGCGATCACCAACCGCCAGTTTCGAAAGGTCTCATCGTTGAGAAGCGAGGCAAACGCGTCGATCAAGACATCGATGCCCTTTGTCGGTTGTAAACGCGAGAGGACGAGCACGTAAGGCCGGCCCGCACCACCAGGGCGAGAAGTTCCATTTGAATCATGCTCGACATTGCTGCATTGCTCCACACCCAGCGGAATCACGACCCCATGATTCAGATTCAACTCACTCTCAGACAATTTCTTTTCGGTAGCGCTGGTGTATTGAACTGCCGCTGCTCCGCGCAGCATTCGTTTGCCGCCCAACCTAAGAAAAAGTTTTTTGCGGGCGGGCTTTTGCCGGAGGCTCCAGGGATCGAGATTCCCGAGCGGTCGAATCAAGTAAGGAATCCGAGCGCGCTGGCAGGCTCGCGCCGCTGAAAGACAAGCGTGGGAAAACACTCCGTGAATGTGAACGACATCAAAATCCGCTACGTTATGATCCAGCCAGTTGGACATCGAGCGCGAGTACTTGAACGCCTCGCTCCAATCTCTCTTGAAGAAGATCGCAGGCACCCCTTCGTAAGATGTCTGCGACCGAAGGTCGACTGGTATGTGCCCGCCGGGTTCCGCATCAGTGCTGGCAATCTGCACATCCAGGCCGCGCGCAATCAAAGCTCGGCACATCGGCACGAGCGCGCGACTCGGCCCGCCATATTTCGGCGAGACTGCGGGAATTACGTGCAGGATTCTCAAGTTGGTGTTGGCCTATTGTGATGGGTTGCAGCAAGTAAACGATCCACGAAACCACACGAAGCTAAACCAGTCCTGTTCGTGCGGTTCGTGTGATTTCGTGGATCGTTTCTGTCCGAGAGCGAGCAAAGCACGAAACCAACCTGATAAGACGCTTCTCTTAAGTCAGACTGCTTGCCCGCCGAGCGACTTGACGTTCGCCATGATCGAAAGCTTTTTTCGGCAACTCCCCGATGACGATCTCCTGTAACCGGCGCTTGAAATGATCAAAGGTGAAGTTGTTCAGCAAACGAGCGTACCCGGCGTCACCCATTCGATCACGCTTTGGTCGGTCCGTGGCCAAGTCAATCATGGCCGCCGCGAGCTGCTCGACGCTGCTTGCCTCGACCAGCATTCCCGTTTCCCCGTCCTTGACCACCTCAGGCGTCGCGCCGCTGTTCGCAGCGATAATCGGTTTCCGGTAGTGCATCGCCTCCAGAAAGACAATCCCGAATCCTTCGCCGGCGCTGGGCAAAACGAAGACATCGCACGATTCGTAAACAGAACGCAGCGCGAGCTCATCAACCGAACCGAGAAACTGTACTCGGTCTGTCACTCCCAGGTCCGCGGCGATTCTTTTATGTCGTTCCAAGTCACTCCCGCTGCCAACGACGACGTATTCCAGATCAGCAACGCGCGCGCACACGGCGGGCAGGGCCCTGATTACTGTGTCGATACCCTTGTACTGCTCGCGCGCGTCCAGACGGCAAACTGACAGCAGCCGAATTGGTTTGTGCCTCGCTGCATCGGGCTCGCCGCTTCTCCCCGTCTCCCCATCTCCCCTTCGCCCTGTAGCCCCGTCTCCGCTTCTCCCCGTCCCATCGCTCTCCGACGCCAGCGTATTCGGCAACAAGTACACTCGCTGAGGATTCACGCCGTTTGCTTCAACCACCTGTCGCTTCGTGTACTCGCTGACTGACATCACAAAGTCCGCGTGCCGCAAGGCTCTGCGCCTGATTCGCGGCAGGCGCGACCAGGCTTCCACACCATGCACCACGACGCCGTAGCGCAAATTCGGCCGCAGCCGCTTGAGCAGAAGCCCCATCGGCGCATAATTGACGTGGCCAATCAAAGCGAGATCAACCCGCTCACTCATTGCCGTTGCCACTGCTCGCCGCACAAAAGTCGATCGATGCCCGGCAAACGACTCCAGCGTCAGATTCGGAAACTCTTTTTCGGCGACGGCCAGATCAGTTCGCCGATCCATGGCAATCAAGATGCGCCGTTTTTCAACAGCGACGTCATCAAGTTCGTTCAGGGCGCGACACACCATGCGGTTGTACGCCGGTATCCCGCCGTGCGCGCTGAACGTCGTGGTTTGAAGCGCGAGAATCAATGCTGAAGTTGGAGCACCTGTGGCCGGCGGAAAGATCGGGTCAGCTTAATTGCCGGCAGCATCACTATCAGAATGACCACAACTTCCTGAATGATGCCGCCGAGATACTGAGCCATCTGAGATTCGATCGAAAGAAAGGTCGGCAACAGCACCACGCCCACAGCTTGTAGTAGTGGGCCCGACTTAATCGACAGAAATGTGGTCTGATAAAAGTCGAAAAAGATTCCGAGCAGAAACATGATCCCCACCGCCCCGGGCCACGAAAAATTCATGAATCCCTCGGTTAGGGTCCCCGCTGCAATCGACACCTGTCCCAGATCTTCCTCTGCCGTCAATCCGTACGCCACCTGGTAGAATTGATTCGCCTCGTTGACTGACGGTTTGTTTGGCCAAAGGAAGCGCGGAATCAAGGTCACACCCAGATAAGAATAGAGCCGGCCATATTGATAAGGCACCACCGATGGAGTCATGTCGATGACATTGGCAGTCTGATTCAGCAGCGCAATGCGCGAGACACTGGGAGTAATCGCGTCTGTGAGCGTCCGGACGTTGGGATTCGCAACTGTCTCTCCCCATTTCGCAAACGACCTTTCAACCCAAAACGACGCGCGTTCTACTCTTCCACCCTGGGTCGATCCCGAGGCTACGTCCGCCGCCCCTTCTCTCCAATATGCTTTGCGAAAATCTTCCTTGCCTACCTGAAAAAACAGCACAAAGAGAATTACCATCACCGACGCCATCTGGGGGATTCGCTTGCGTTCAGCGACGTAGACAACAAGGGACGTAAGAATTAGCGACATCGACACCCCGAGCCAGCCCGACGACAAACCATTAAATAAACGAGTCGTCACGAAGATCAGCAACAGGACTCGCTCTACATAGGTACTGTCGCCGCGGAGGTAGTCGCGGAATAAAATTACGAATGCCAACATTGGAACCGCCGAAATCAGTATGCCGGTTAGCTGTCTTCCGCCTTCACCCAGGATGTACGGCGAAAGATCATAGACGTTCAGCAAGCAACCGGCGGCGAGCACGAAGCGAATGTACGGCCGGCGCGACGGCGCCAGCTGGATCGAGAGATGACGCGGCGCAAAGAGGCGCCCTACTTTCGCGTGCATGCCAAGCCACAAACTACCAACGCCGAGAACCGCCATTAGCATCGCCAGGGTTACTCCGGAGTCCGAGATCTCAACATGTACCGGCGTGTAGAGTTCAGAAATCGTGTGCGGCTCCCAAAAGAGTGGCAAAGCATAGAATAGCCAGTACGTGCATGCGATCATTGAGAAAACAGGAAGATCGTCTTTCTGGCCTGACTTCCAGGTAATATAACTGCGCCAGGGGAGGTAAAGCAGAGCCAAAGCCAGCAGCAGTTGCCAGAGGCTGACATCGTTCGAGCGTGTCAGCCACAAAATGGCTGTAATGATGACTGGCGCCAACCAGCGAAGAAGCGCCTTAGGCAGACGCTCGCGCATAGAGTTCAGGTTCATCGCCTAGTTTGATACCGCGCGGATCGCGTGCATGACACCTTCCACCGCTGCGGAGAATGAATACTCATTAATCTTGCACTTTGCGGTTTCGCCCATTCTCGTTAACCCATCGGATCGCTCCGCGTAAAACGTCAGGAGAGAGGCAAGCCAATTGATATCCCCCAACGCAAAAATGTCACCGGTCTGGCCGGGGGCAATCATGTCTGGTCCGCAACCCACAGCGTCGCTCACAAAGCACGGCAGGCCACTGGCCATTGCTTCATTCACTACCATACCCCAGGTTTCGCCGCCGTCAGATGGCAATACGAGCGCATCTGCCACAGCGTACGCCTGCGAGATCTCCGATTGATTAAGGAATCCAGTGAAACGAATTGGAGCGTTAGTGTTCTCTACCGCTTGATTGCATGTAATGCGCAAGGGCCCGTCACCTACCATCAAACCCATGATTCGCGTCCCATTAGAATTCGCATTGGCGATCGCGCTCACGAAATCCAAAGGTCGTTTCTTCGGAATGAACTTTCCCACGAAGAGAAAAACTATCGCATCTTCATCGAGCATCCATTTCTGGCGCAGCTTACTGCGCTCTACTTGCAGGCGCTGCGCTTCACTGCGAAAAAACTTTACGTCAACAACATGGGGGACAACAAAAACTCGATTAGGCTTAGCGCCATAATGCAAGAAGTAATCGCGTGACCACTTGCCCACAGGCAAACAAGCATCCAGCTTGGGAATAAACCAACGATAGAGCGGAAGCTTTGCCAGTTTTTTCACCGGCGACCGCTCAGTTAACAAGTGCGAATCACTGCGCACCATCACCGGAGTCCTTGTGCGCCAGCAAGCGCGCATCGCCTGCCACGCGCTCTTGTAGTTCCAGCCGTTGACGATCACGGCGTCAAAGTTTTCTTCCTTGACGATCGTCGCTATCTCCGGCGTATCGATTCCGGCAAATCCATGCAGCGAAGGTTTGCGCGCCACGTTTCGCAGAAACCGATGCGAATAGCCATCCAGGAGAGACACGTCCCAATCAAACTCTACATTGAAGCCGGCGCCGGCCTGTTCCTGTGGCGCGGCTCGATGACAGTAAAGCACCTCCAGATCAATTTCGGGACGTTCCGCCAGCGCGCGAAACCACGGCGCCTGATATTGAATCTGATGCGTCGCCAGAATCCCGAGGTGACTCTTCATCTACCCTCTACTTACTTTCGACACTGCACCGCCAGCGCATCCACAAACCGACCCTCGTCCTCGACATCCTGGAAGATTGGTTCGTCTCCGGCGCGACATCTCGCAATGTCAATGAAGCCGGCGGTGAGAAGTTCCTGCCGCATTGATTTCAAGTCCCACATCCATAGATGCGAACTGTTGCCAAGCCACGTCGTCGCCAATCCGCGCAATCCTCTTTGTCTTTCCAGGACCCCAAGACTGGTTGCTTCCATGAAAGCGCTTGCTGCCGCGGGATCGTCGGACTCAAGGTATCGTCTGGCCAACAGTTCCAGGTCAGGCACAACCAGCCGAAACAATCCTCCACTAATCAGCAACCGATGAGTATTAACCAGGGCCACGCGAAAATCGCGAAGCGAGAGATGCTCCAAAACGTGACTGGCGTAGATGGCCTCGCACGATTCCTTTGGCAGTGGGATTCCCTTCACGATATCTCCATATTCCACATTGCTGGGAAATCGCTGCTGGTTCTTGCTGTAAATTCGCCCAACTAAGGGCACCCGCTCGAAGCGCAGCGTTGGTGACACATCAAAGTTCTTCCACCCCGACGGAGCGTTCAAGCCACAGCCGTATTGCATGCGGTAACCTCTCGCGCTCATCCTGGAAGTGCCGAACCGTTCGCTAACGTCGTTCCCCTCTGAGTTGACGCCGCAACATCAAAGACTGCGCAAAGCTTACGAGTCATCTCGTTTGCCAGGTAAGGCTTCAAAGCGGTCTCGTTGATCGTGGGCGGCTGACGCACAGATTTGAACCATTTGGTCTCAATCTCGCCGGTCATACGCTCGAGCTCTGAACTATCCTTGAAAGTCACCAGAGTCCCGGCGTTGGTCGCCCGCAGCACCTCGGCCACGCTGCTGTCCTCATGGAATATCGCCAACATTGGTTTGTTGGCCATGGCGTAAACGCAAATCTTGGAAGCGGTGTAGCCCGGATCATCTGAGCCCGGCACGATGAGGGCCTCCGCGTCCTTCAGACACTTCAAAGCGTCAAAGTAAGGAATGCGATTCGGAATCTCCTCCACGAGATCTGCGACCCCGCATTCTTCAGCAATAGGTCGGAAGGTTTCTCTAGCGCGATCGCCCGCGGCGTAATCAGTCCCGATAAAGTGAATCATGAGATTCTCTAGCTCGCGTCCGCCGCCGTTCCTTCTCACTCGTCCAAGGGCCTGAAAGAACGACCTGATGGAAAATGTCATCGCTACTCCACCCGCGCCGACATAAACCCAGTGTCGCTTGCCATCCTCGGGATCAAAGACCTTCTGCTGAAGGTCGAGTGAAGCCATAATCTCGAAATCATTTTCCGCCGCGCCAAAAGGCAAGACCGTAAATCGATCCGCCGGGCAAGCTTTTGCGACAAGCCGTATTTGAAGTGTCCCCCGGGTGGCGCCTCCGTTCGCCCTTTGAAATAATCGCTCAGCCACGGGTCCTGAAAATCCAGAACATAGGGCACGCCCCAGCGCTTTAGCCAACGCCGGCCAAGCGCCATGACGGGAAAGGCCGTCGTTGAAAAGAAGACCAGATCAAACTGCTCGGTCGAAAGTAAACGATCGCCTTCTCGCTTTAGAAAAGGAAAAGCCCGTAAGGCAAGGTTTCCCACACCCAACCGACCCGAGCGGTTGGCCGATAGCGCACGTGTACGAACGACGCGGGTGCTCTTAGGCACCGTCTCTAACAACAACGGATCTTGTAATCCCTCGACGTGCTCCGGCGCGACCGCCAACACAGTTGCGCGCCACCCGAATTCAGCCAAGTGTGGCAAAGACATCCGCACCCGCTGGTGATCCGGCGCGTTGATCGGCGGAAAGTTCGGAGACACGATCAGGACGTGGCGCTGCCGGGTCATTGCTTACGATGCGGTGGCGAATTTCAGATTGGCGGAATCAGGCGTTGAAGACTTAGCCTGAAGCGCGGCTTCAGCCGCCGTTAACAGTTTGTGTTGTTGCTTCTCCCAACAAAACTCTTCTTCCGCGGCTTTGAGCGCAGCATCCTTTGCCGCGCTTAACTTCGCAGAGTCCTTCAACAACTCGTCGATCGCGCGGGCCAATGCACTCGGATCGTCCGGTGGAATCAGTGTTCCAATGCCAGGGCGACGCGCAAGCACTTCTCGCTGCCCGGCAGTGTCAGTAGCGATTACCGCGAGGCCGCCTTGCAAATACTGAAAGAGCTTGTTGGTGACGGTCAGGTTACGACTCTTGACCTCTGGAGTCTCAAGAGCCAATCCGATGTCGTGCTCAGCAATGCGTGATAATAGTTCTCTGTTAGAAACAGTCGCGTGAATAAAAACGCGTTCGCGCCAGCTTGCGGGTGTAAGTTCATTCAACCACTGACGCACCTCGCTGGTGCAGTTACCGCGCAGATGAATCTCCGCCGGAACCGAAACGTGATTCAGCGACTCCAGTAGCGTTTCCAGTCCTCGTCCCTGACCAATCGTTTGCGAGAACCAGTGCAACGAGGGAATCGCCGTGTCGCGTCGGTCCCGAATCGCGCCCTCAATACTCTGGCGCTGCGCTGCGGGAAAGGCGTTATAAACGACCGTCGGCGGCGACGCGTCGTAAGCGGCCGCCAGCGCCTTGGCCATCGCCTGCGAAGTCGTCAGCCGATAATCGCATTCTTGCATTAATCGACGTTCAAGCGCTCTAAGTTGCTCGACGGGGCGAGCGCGGCGTGCCTCAGGCAACAAGTCTTCAGAAAACCAGTCCTCGAAATCAACGCCGACGCGCATTCCCATCTCGAGTAACTGTTCACCAACCCATAA
>WNFC01026787.1_pt1 | contig 11152 bp, 11 predicted proteins | sample 5400541 | NCBI WGS metagenome assembly WNFC01 (sample SAMN13153342, study PRJNA577476) | soil metagenome | isolation source: 120 cm saprolite under Douglas fir tree site 2 hole 2 replicate 1 | place: USA:California | collected 2015-04-18
AATGCGGACGCTGCCCTTCACGAACATCACCCCAAACAGGATGGCAACGCTCACCCCCAGCAAGGTGCCCAGGAAGCTCAATAACTCGGTGGAGTTCAGCGAGACCGCTCCCAGGATGAGGACGGTTTCCACTCCTTCCCGCAGTACCATCAGGAAGACAAAGAGAAATAGGCCGAAGGCGGCGTTCTGACCGGCCAGCATGCCGACCTTACCCTCAATGTGTCCCTTGAGGGCGCGACCCGTCTTCATCATGAAGATGATCATGGTGACGACGAAGAAGGCCGCGGCCAGCATGATCCAGCCTTCGAAGATGTCCTGGTTCCACTGCGTCCGAGAGAGCAGGATGGCGATCCCGATGCTGCCAAGAAATGCGGCAATCAGAGCGGCAAAGACCGGTTTGCGCAGTTCGGGCCGCCCAATCTTGGAGAGATAGGCGAGGGTGATGCCGACCATGAGAGCGGCCTCAACCCCTTCCCGCAAAGTAACGATGAATGCCTGCAGCATGTGGAAAAACCTTACTTAATGCAACTGAGTTGCAACTGTGATAGCTATTGTCGCTTCAGCAAGCATAGTCTCGGGCAGGTACGGGTGTCAACGGAGGACGGCAGCTGGTAGTGGGCTGTTTTTAGCCCACTACCCCGCCGCTCACTCTGCCCTCCGAGATCAGAAAGAGCCGGATGTCGAGGCTACAGTTGTTTCAGAAATCGTTTTACTTCTTCCAGTTGCGGGAACAACTTTTCTTCCGCCTGAAATTCCGCGGAGTGAACGCACCTTCGGCTGCCGCGCAATCTGACGGGATGCTTCAAATGCAGCATCTCGTGGTAAACGATGTAATCGACGGCGTACTGGGGAACGCGGGGATGGTCAAAGATGCGGCTTACCACGATGGCATTGTGTGCCGGATCGTAGTGTCCCAGGCTGTTGCGGGAATGGTTGCGACTCCATGTCAATTGTGGACGGGCCAGCAATCCGTGGAAAAACCGGATGTTGAGGTCTTCGAACACAGCCTCCAGATCGTAGGTGTGGCCCTGGGCGGAATGGAGAAGCTTGCGTCCGCGCATCTGCCGTACCAGGTGAGCTTTCCGGGTGACGTCGTGGCTGGAAATATATCTACGGTAACGTGCCGCGGCTTCACGCGCGACCGGCTTGCGGAACATTTTCGCCAAAAGGATGTGGGCGATGGCCTGCAACACCGGCGCGGGCGCTCCTTCCAGCAGATCGGAAAGGCGCACCAGCAGTTTGCCTTGGCGCATTCTGATGGTGTTCTTGATGCTGGTGAAAGCGAAGAAATCAATCCTGAGTTCGGGTACAGAATCGCGGGGGCGAAGTTCTCGGAAGGTTTCCTGGAAGATGTGGAGAAGGCCGTCTCTCACCAGGGTAGATTAACATGAACAAAATCTTAAACCGCAAAGGGTGCAAAAGAACGCAAGATCGGATTTACGGCTTTGTCTTTTTCTTTTGTTTGGCGGCTTCTTCCTGTTCCGTCAATAACTGCCGGTGGTCCTGGGCGCTGCTGTCGAGAGTTTCGAGCGCGGTAGATAGCAGAAATTCGTATTGCTTGGCTTCTTCCTTTGCGGTATTGGCAGCGTCTTTCAGGGCGCGGAGTTTGGCCTGGAACTCGGTATCGGCTTCGACGACCGTCTTCAACACCTTGCGCAGGTCTGATTTGCGCTCGACATAGGTGTCAATGTTTTCGTTCATTTCGTCGTAAACATCGAGGAACTCTTGCAAGCGGTCGTGGGTTTCCTGGCCTCGATCGGTTGTCTTGGGGTCGGACCGCGCCTGCTCGAGCGTCGCCAGCCGCGCTCGCGCAAACTTGACGTACAGTTTGAGCCGCAGGTCAGGCTCCAGGGCGGTGTCGCGGAGTTGATCGATTTCCGGATTGGTCAGGGCCTCGCGCTGCCGCTGGGCCAGTCCGGGCGACAGCAACAGCAGCACGAGCACGCACCCGGCAATAGCAGCTCGAACCCGCTTCATTTCTTTTCCTTCTTCTCTTTTTTGCCGAACATGGCTGACAGCAGATCCGTTCGCATCTTTTCCAGGCGATCGATGGCCTGCTGAACCGGGGCTTGATCGTCGAAGGGGAGGTTGTGCTTGACGTCGCGAAATTTTTCCGCCATCTTGCGCAGCGCAATCTCCGTGTCTTTCAGTCTCTTTCCCGTGCGAGCAGCAGCGTCACTGGCCTTCTCGGAATAGGTCACCACATCGCCTAGAGCCTTGTTTCCGGCCTCAGCGTCTCCGGCCTGGTAGAACTTGTCCGCTGATTCCGCCTGCTGGCGGGCAATCTGGATATACAGACCCGGGCGTTCTCCCGGTGGAGCCGCTTCGGCCCGGGCAATCAACTGCTCGAGGCTTTCGTCATTGCGCGCCAGAGGGCGCGCGAGCGTGGCCAGGGAAGCCAGAGTCAGGAGAATAAAAATGGTTACCCGGATGCGCGTCATTTGTTATTTCCTGGGCTCGATCGCGATCAGGCGATGGCGAGCCTGAAACTCCTGATCGGGAAATTGCCCGGTTGCCTTGTCAAGGAAGCGATGATAATTCTCCGCTGCCGGCTTGTACTGGCGCAAGTGGTCGTAAGCAGTAGCCTTCAAAAAGTAGCCAATCGGGACTTCCGGGAGAATCTTGGCGCGGGCATCCAGCACCTTGATGACCAGTTCGTAGTTCTTGGTCTCATTGGCGGCGCCGGCCAGGTCACCATACGCGGGCCCCAGATCGGGCTTAAACTGGATGGCGGCAATCAACTCCTGTTCCGCCTCCGGAAACTTTTTCTGCTTGAGAAGAACCCGGCCCAAGCCATAGCGCAATTCACCATCATTCGGCTTGATTGCGAGCAGGGAACGAAACTGGGCTTCGGCGAGGTCGTACTTTTTGGCGTCAATGTAAAGGTCTGCAAGATCGCGCTGCACGCCAGCGTCATTCGGCGCCAGCTTCAGCGCCTCCTGCAATTGCGCGATCGCGGGCTCGGGCTGGCCATCGGCGGCCAGCATTCGTCCCAGTTGCATGTGTGCGCCGGCGTCGGCGGGATGAAGTGCAACCAGCTTGCGGAGGATTTCCTCGGCGTCAGTGAAGCGATGGCCGCGCATGTAGATATTGGCCATGCCGGTGAGGGCGTCAACGGAAGAAGGGTCAAGCGCGAATACCTGTCTGTACTCCTGCTCGGCGTCGGCGTAGCGGTTTTGCGCTTCGAGGAGCGGCCCGGCCGAGAGATGCGGTTCGGGGTCTTTGGGATCGAGGTGAGCAGCCTGAGTGTAAGCCTCGAGCGCTGCGTTAGGGTTGGTAGCCTCCAGCACGTGTCCCAGGGACAGCCATGCGCGGGCCTGACCTTCCTGAGCGTGCGAAGTGGGCTTGAGCTTGGTGGCGGCGCGCAGAAACTGTTCAGCGTCAGGCTGGCCGGACTTGACCAGGGTGAGGCCCAGATTGAGGTTGGACTCAAACACATCGGGCTTAGCGGCGACGGACTTGCGGTAGGCGGCGATCGCATCATCGGTCCGGCCAAGCGCGTTGTAGATAAATCCCAGGTCAAACCATGCTGCGAAGTTTTGCGGATCGTCGGCGACGACTTTTTTCAACAGCGGCTCCGCGGTGAGATAGTCCTTCTTCTCGATCGCACTTTCAGCCCGGATAAGCTCGGGCGGGGAAGAGGGGTCTTCCACTTCGACCTTGTGATGGCGAACGGTTTTGCCGGCGGTTTGGGCTGACGCGAAGCTGGAGGCCAAGGCAAGAACCGTGGCGATCCACAACCAGCGTAGGCCCAGACGTCCCGGTCTGGGCGGGCGAGCACAGCTCGCCGGTGGGAAGGTCGTACGGAACCGTGCGAGCGCGACTGCTGCGAAGACTACGGAACTTTGCTCCGCCGGGCGGGTGGGGACACCCGCCCCTACCTGAACATGGGTGTCGCTAGTTTCCATTGAGGACCTGCGCCAGGAATTTTCCGGTGTATGAATTCGGTAGCTTCGCGATGACCTCCGGCGGACCAGCTCCGACCACGTAGCCCCCACGCTCGCCGCCTTCCGGGCCCAGATCAATCACCCAGTCCGCTGTCTTGATGACTTCCAGATTGTGCTCGATCACCAGGATCGAGCCCCCTGCTTCAATTAGACGCCGGAAGGCAGAGAGTAGTTTGCTGACATCGTCGAAATGAAGTCCGGTGGTGGGCTCGTCGAAGATATAGAGCATGCGGTTGCGGCGGCGGGGTTGGCCGGAAGCACCCGACGGGCGAGCGATGTCACGCGACGCCGGTTGCAGATGCGTCGCTAGTTTCATGCGCTGCGCTTCACCGCCAGAAAGCGTGGTGGCGGACTGGCCCAGGCGCAGATAGCCTAGCCCTACTTCTTCCAGCACCCGCAGCTTGTCTACCACCTTCGGCACGCCGGAGAAGAAGTGAAGAGCTTCCTTTATCGTTAAGTTCAGCACTTCGTGAATATTTTTGCCGCGATATCGCACCTCGAGCACCTGCGGCTTGTAGCGTGCACCTTTGCACTCTTCGCAGACCAGCTCGACGTCGGCAAGGAATTGCATTTCGACAGTAACGGTGCCGTCGCCCTGGCAGGTTTCACAACGCCCACCCGGAATGTTGAAGGAGAAGTGGCCGGCAGAAAAGCCGCGTTTCTTCGACTCCGGCAGGGAAGCAAACAGATCGCGAATTCCGTCGAAAGCCTTGGTGTAAGTGACCGGATTGGAACGTGGAGTTCGTCCGATAGGGGATTGATCGACGAGGATCACATCGTCGATGAGGTCGTCGCCTTCCAGTTCGCTCCAGTCATCCGTCGGAAAAGGCGCGCCGTCGTTCCGTCCATTCACGCGCCAATGATCTTGATCTGCCGCGAGCTCGGCTTACGTCGTGCCGATGGGAGCTGAATACGGAGTTCGCCGGAAAGGTAGCGCCCGGTAAGGGAAGCGGGCGCTTTCAGGATTTCGTCATAGCTGCCGGCGGCGATTACCTGGCCACCACTCTCTCCCGCGCCCGGTCCAAGATCGAGAATGCGGTCAGAGGCGCGCATCACGTCGGGATCGTGCTCGACTACCAGGATGGTATTTCCCAGGTCACGTAGGTCGTGCAATATCTTGATCAGGCGGTGGGTGTCGCGGCTGTGCAGGCCGATTGACGGTTCATCCAGCACATACAAGGTTCCGACCAGACGCGAGCCCAGCGAAGTCGCCAGCTGGATGCGCTGCGCCTCGCCACCGGAGAGAGTTGAAGCCAACCGGTCCAGGGTCAGGTATTCCAGCCCCACATCAATCAGGAATTGCAGCCGCTCCTGGATTTCCTGTAGCAATTTCTCGGCGATGGCCGATTCCTGTTCGGTCAGCTTGACCTCGGCGAAAAACGCCGAGACGTCTTCGACGGTCATGCTGGTGATCTGGCAAATGTTCTTGCCGGCAATCTTCACCTGCTGCGCTTCGATACGGAGACGCGCACCGCCACAGGCTGAGCATGTCGAGTATCCGCGATAGCGGCTCAAGAATACGCGCACGTGTAGCTTGTACTTCTTGCGTTCGAGATGATTGAAGAAACCGCGCACGCCCAGGAATTTGCCCTCGCCCTCGACGACTATTCGGCGTTGCTCGGGATCGAGTTCGGTCCAGGCAACATCGAGCGGGATATTCGCTTGCTTGGCAAAACGCTTCAGCTCGGTAAACAGCGGGCGGTACTTGGGCTTGGTCCAGGGCTCAATGGCGCCCTGATTCAAGGTCTTCGATTTATCCGGTATCACCAGATCAAGATCGAAGTCGATGGTGTTGCCGAAACCCTGGCAGCGCGGGCAGGCGCCGTAGGGGTTGTTAAATGAAAACAGGCGCGGCTCGGGCTCCTCGTAGCGCAGGTTGCAGTGCTTGCACTCGAAGCGCTGGGAAAAACGCAGCCGTTGCGACGGCTGATCGTCGCGCGGGGCAGTCTCAAAGATGACCTCGCCGGATTCACGATAGCTGATTTCGATGGCATCCACGATTCGGGCGCGACCGCCTGGAGCGACGATTAGCCGGTCCACCAAGAGGAAGACTGGCTGGCTGAAATCGACATCGAGCAGAGACTCGGGCGTGGAGAATTCGAAAATCTGGCCGTTCTGATAAAGGCGGTTGAAACCGCGCTGGCGTAGGCTTGATAGGCGCGTTTTCAGTTGATCCGAGAGGGCGGTGTCGAGACTACTCCGAGGGCGAGCCTGCCCTGAGCGAAGCCGAAGGGACGCCCTCGGAACTTCGGCGCTACCGTCGGTGGTCCGTTTCCTGGCGCGGACCGGTTCCTTGGGCGGGCTGGCAGGAACGCCGCCTTGCAACGAAAAAAACACGTTCAGGCGGACGCCTTCGCCTAGCGCCAGCACGGCGTAGGTTACCTCGTCCACCGTGTCTTTCTTTACTTCCTGTCCGCACTGCAGGCAGAAGGTGCGTCCTACACGTGCGAACAGCAGCCTCAGATAGTCGTAGATTTCCGTGGCTGTGGCTACGGTGGAGCGCGGATTGCGCGTGGTGTTCTTCTGGCGGATGGCTACGGCCGGCGCAATGCCATCGATTACGTCAACGTCGGGCTTTTCAATGCGCTCCAGGAACTGGCGGGCATAGGCCGAGAGGGATTCGACGTAGCGTCGCTGGCCCTCGGCGTAGATGGTGTCGAAGGCAAGCGACGACTTGCCGGAGCCAGAAACGCCGGTTACTACGGTCAAAGAATTGTGCGGAATTTCAAAGTCCACATTCTTGAGGTTGTGAACCCGTGCACCGCGAACAACAATCGTTTCTGTGGACATCAGTAAAAGAGGGACCGTCGCAGCCGCTTCCGTCAACCACCGGACGGTGCTCAGGCGGCTTCAGGAGCGGTAGCGAATCTTTCTATTATAAGGCAAGGCGAGGCGAGGAGGTGGTGTGGGTGGAAAGGAGTGGTTGATCTAATTCAGGGTGCAACCTTCGTATTAAGACGGCCGAGCTTTCGCTCGGCCGGGCGGGACACCCGCCCCTAGCTGGCTGTGGTGGTTTACTTGTGTCCGGATTGTTCTTGATCCCGCTTCTTGCTGTAACGGACTACCATGCCTGCTCCCAGGGTCATGAAGGCCACAGGAGGGAGGAGTAATACCAGCACGCCGCGGCTGATGGCGTTCTGGCCTTCCTTGGTTGTGCCTTTGGCAGTGCTGTAGCACATGGCGCAACCTTGGCTAAAGGCGGGGGTTGCCCAGAGCATCAGGAATACCGCGAGGGTGGCGAGGCGTAGCTTCATTTCACTCCCAGGTGCAGAATCCGAAATGCGTCCGGCAAGAAAACCAACATCATTGCTAAACAAAATACCAGCGAACTCATGGTAACCCACTTCATGGGCGAGATCTCAAACTTCATATGCATGAAGTAGCCAATGATGAGTCCAGCTTTGAGGAGGGAAAGCCCCATTAGAATGGTTAGCATCCGAACCGGTTCCATGTTCTGGTAGGCCAGGTAAACTTCGCCGCCGGTCATGACCAGCAAAGCAGCCCACACCCACAAAAACTGGCCTTTCGAGTGATGCCGTTGCTCTTCGGCCACTCGTCCTTCGATCGCTAGCTGAGTTGCATCCATCATTTGGAGTAGCGCTCCTCGATAGTTTCTTTACTACACCCTCTTCACTAGATAATCCGCGTCGACATCAGGTAAACCAACGGGAAAATGAACATCCAGACCAGATCCACGAAGTGCCAGTAGAGGCCCGCGACTTCAACGTCCGAGGCGTCGTATAACTTCGGCTTCAACCAGAGAATGATCGAGACCACGATCGCCGACACCAGCAGAACATGAGCGCCGTAATGGAACGGGCTGTAGACTGGCGTCGCCATCCAAGCCACTAGCCACAATCCCAAGAGAACCGGGATAAACCATTTTCGCAGCGCAATCACGCCCAGGTAGACCACTCCCAGGGTGACGTGCAACATGTGCATTCCGGTCAAGCCAAAGAAGGTGGCGGCAAATTGCGGCACGGTTTTGACTACGTCCGCAAACTCGGCACTGCCTCCATGCCCGGGAGGGACTGGGAACACCGGCAGGCTCAAACCTTCCGCAATGAGATTGCTCCACTCGCGACCGTGCAGGACGACGAATCCGAGTCCGCAGGCCATAGTGGCCAGTAGCCAGAGGCGCTGGGCTTTGGCGTTTGCCAGAGCAGCGGCCCGCACCGCAAAGACCATGGTCAGCGAACTGGTGAGCAGAAATGCCGTCATCAGGGTGGCATTTCTGATGCTTTCAGAATGGAAGGGAGTGGGCCAGTTCGGCGTGGATACGCGGCCGTAGGTGTAGGCATACAAGAGCGCTCCGAACGTAAGCGAGTCCGAGAGCAGAAACAGCCACATCCCGATCTTCTTGGAATAGGTGCCGAACAAGGACGGTTCGTAAACGCCCGTTCCTTGCTGCACCGCGACATCCGACATGGGTTGGTCTCCTGGTGTTGTTGAAATCAACCAGCTAGCGCACGAACTCCAAAAGAGCAAAAATGTAAATCCACACAAAAGCCATGAAGTGCCAGTACCACGCAGTCACGTCCACGACGATGCGGCGTCCTTCCACCGACCGGTGCAGCAGCGCAGTAGCCACCGCGTACAGGAGTACGAGCAATCCCCCGGCCAGGTGAACTGCGTGGGTCGCAGTAAGCAAATAGACCATGGAGCTGCTTGGACTGGTGGCCAGGTAAAATCCGCGCGCAGCGAGCTCGCGCCATGCCATCCATTGTCCGGTCAGGAAGCCTAGCCCCAGTACGACGGTCGCACCGAGCCAGGGAAAATTCCGCTCTTTCCCGATGGAGATTCCAGGAATAGATTCCACCGGAGCCAAAGCCGCCTGACGTGTAATCTGCCGCCTCGCCAGTTCCACCGTGATGCTGCTGAGGACGAGCAACAGAGTGTTCACCAGCAGCAGTCCCGTGGGCAAATTCACTTGTAGCCAATCGCGGACATATCCGCCAGTCCTGTCGTCGAGCGTGGGTAGTCCCCGCCGCATGATGTAAACGCTGGTGAAGGAAACGAACACCATGGTGCTGGAGACCAGGCCGACCAGCAGTCCTAACCGGGTGCGACGCAGCCGTTGACCGTAGTCTGGAGAACCGTTGCCACCGCGATCGCCACCGCCGCCGCCCAGGACAGGCGGTTGCGTGCCACCGCGCCCGGAGCCGGTTTTGGGCTCCTTGACGGCAGGATCATTGATCGTGACTGGAGGACTCAAAGTCGCCATCTCGAATCGTGTAGCGCGGGCCCTCGCCCGCGGACTTTTCTAGTGCGCCGTTATCGTTGCCGGGTCCGTCTGCATTACGTAGTCTTTCGGCGCGCCGGGAACGCTGTACTCGTACGGTCCGTGATTCACCACTGGAGTCCGTCCGCCAAAGTTGTCGTGCGGAGGCGGCGTGGCCGTGGTCCATTCCAAGGTTGTGGCTTCCCAAGGATTATCGTTCGCCTTGGGGCCTTTGAACATGCTCCAGAAAAGATTGATCACGAAAATGAACTGGGCTGAAATCGTCACGAACGCTGCATAGGTAATGAACCGGTTCAGCGGAATCAGATGCTGCAAGTAGGCGAGTTCGGTGAACTGGGAATAACGGCGCGGCTGCCCCGCCATGCCGAGATAGTGCATGGGCATGAAGATGGCATAGGTTCCGGCCAGGGTGAGGAAGAAGTGAACGCGGCCCCACCCCTCGTTCATCATGCGCCCGAACATCTTGGGGAACCAGTAGTACGTTCCGGCGAACATGCCGAAGATAGCGGCTACGCCCATGATCAGATGGAAGTGCCCGACCACGAACGCGGTGTCATGCAAGGGAATGTCGAGGACCGGCTGGGCCAGAAATGGTCCGCTCAGTCCGCCCGAGACGAACAACGAAACGAATCCGATGGCATACAGCATCGGAGTCTGGAAACGCACGCGCCCGCCACGGATCGTCCCTAGCCAGTTGAAAGTCTTGATCGCAGAAGGTACGCCAATGGCCATTGTCATGATCGAAAAGGCGAACGCCGAATACGGGCTCATGCCGCTCATGAACATGTGGTGGCCCCAAACCATGAATCCGAGAAAGCCAATGCCCATGAGCGCGTAGACCATCGCCTTATAGCCGAAGATCGGCTTGCGCGAGAATGTGGACAGCAACTGTGAAGCCACGCCCATGCCCGGCAGAATGGCGATATACACCTCGGGATGCCCGAAGAACCAGAACAGATGCTGCCAGAGCAGCGGCGAACCGCCTTTGTGCCCCATGATCTGGCCATTTACGACCACCAGCGGGACGTAAAAGCTGGTGCCGAGATTGCGGTCGAGCAGCAACAGGATGCCGGCCGAAAGTAGAACACCGAAAGCCAGCAGTCCAAGAATGGCAGTGATGAACCACGCCCAGCAGGTCAGCGGCATGCGCATCATGGTCATGCCCTTGGCCCGCAGGTCAAGCGTAGTAGTAATGAAATTCAGAGCGCCCATTAGTGACGCGATGCAGAAAATGGCAATGCTGGTAATCCACAAATCCGCGCCCAGCTGTTGGCCTGGCCCGGCGTTTGGCAGTGCACTCAGGGGGGCGTAGCCGGTCCAGCCGTGCAGCGGAGCGCCTCCCGTGACGAAGAAGGCGGCGAGGATAATCACGAACGCGATGAAGGTAGTCCAGAACGAAAGCATGTTCAGAACTGGGAACGCCATATCCGGGGCACCGATCTGGATGGGCAAAAAGTAGTTGCCGAACCCACCCTGCGGCGCCGTCGTCAGCACGAAGAACACCATGATGGTGCCGTGCATGGTCAGCAGGCTGAGATAAGTTTCCGGCTTGATCTCGCCGACCAACGGCAGAACCGCGGTGGGCCAAATCATGTGGATGCGCATCAGCAGCGAGAGGAACATGCCCACAAACACTGCAGTCAGCGCCAGAAAGTAGTACTGCAGCCCGATGACCTTGTGATCGAGACTGAAGATGTACTTACGAATGAAGCCTGTTGGGGCCGCGTGTGCGTGAACCGCGTGCGAGTCGTGTCCGTGGGGATCGTGAGCGTCTTGGGCCACCATAGGATTATTGTTTCTCCGCTTCGCGTGCCGCCAGCCATTTGTCGAAATCCTCCTGGCTGACGACTTTCAGCATGCCGTGCATTTTGTAATGACCGAGGCCACAGAGCTCGGCGCAGGCGATTTCGTAGTCGCCAACTTCGGTGGGGGTGAAGTGCATGTGAATTTCAAGGCCAGGAAC
>WNFC01008812.1_pt1 | contig 11151 bp, 6 predicted proteins | sample 5400541 | NCBI WGS metagenome assembly WNFC01 (sample SAMN13153342, study PRJNA577476) | soil metagenome | isolation source: 120 cm saprolite under Douglas fir tree site 2 hole 2 replicate 1 | place: USA:California | collected 2015-04-18
AAGCTCAACAACGCGATGCCTTTGTTCATGCTTGAACTCCAACCCGCTCAGTCTACTCCCGGCAGCGGGCCAAGAAAGGCGGTAAAGCGGTGCCGAGCGGGCGATCTGCTGATAAAATCTTCTACTGGCGCTTTCGGCGCTGCAATCCCCATCCGAGGCTCTCAATGTCCCAGAAAATTCAACGCGCCATTCTCAGTGTCACCGACAAAACGGGATTGGCCGAGTTTGCCCGCAAGCTCTCCGGCATGGGAGTGGATCTGATTTCGACTGGCGGCACTGCCAAACTGCTGCGCGACTCGGGAATCGCGGTGAAGGACATTTCCGAGGTCACTGGCTTTCCCGAGATGCTCGATGGGAGGGTAAAGACGTTGCATCCCAAGGTCCACGGCGGCATTCTGCACCGCCGCGAGGACGCTTCGCACCGCGCCGCGGTGGCCGAGCATGGCATTCAGTCGATTGACATGGTCGTGGTCAATCTTTACGCGTTCGAGAAGACAGCGGCCAAGCCGGGCGTGCATTTCGAGGAACTGATCGAGAATATTGATATCGGCGGACCTTCGATGATCCGCTCAGCGGCGAAGAATTTTCACGATGTGGCGGTGGTTACATCGCCAGCGGATTATGCCGCCATCGCGGAAGAGATGTTCAAGTCCGGCGGCGCGCTTTCGGCTGACACCAAATGGCGGCTGGCGCAGAAGGCTTTCGCTACCACTGCCGCTTATGATTCCGCGATTGCCTCGACTTTGGAGCGGGTCAGCACCAACGGCAATTCCCAGGTTCACCACGCGGAAGGATTTCCCGCGACGCTGCGGCTTTCGTTTTCCAAAGTCACCGATCTTCGCTACGGAGAGAACCCGCACCAGAAAGCGGCGATGTACTCGGATGGCTCGGGCACGGGCGTCGCCAATGCGCGTCAGGTACAAGGCAAGGAACTCTCCTACAACAATATCGTGGATTTACAGGCGGCATGGGACCTGGCGCAGGAATTTGAGGAGCCGGTCTGCGCCATCATCAAACACACCAACCCGTGCGGCACGGCCACCGGCAAGACTTTGGCTGAGGCCTACAAGCGCGCGCTGGAGTGCGATCCAGTATCGGCGTTTGGCGGAGTTATCGGCGTAAATCGCCCGGTAGATTCCGAGGCTGCTGAAGAGATGGCAAAGCTCTTCTTGGAAGTGATTGCCGCGCCAGCTTTCGACAAAGGCGCGGTCGAGAGATTTTCGGCAAAGAAAAATTTGCGGTTGGTTGAGATCACGCACAGTCCACAGAAATGGGTGCTGAAAAATGTATCGGGCGGAATGCTGGTGCAGGATGCCGATCTGCATCAGTTACAGGAGTCGAATATCAAAGTCGTGACCAAACGCCCGCCTACCCCAGAGGAGAAGCGCGCCTTGCTGTTCGCCTGGAAAGTTAGCAAGCACGTGAAGTCGAACGCCATCCTTTACTCGCGTGACGGGCAGACCGTGGGTGTCGGTGCCGGACAGATGAGCCGCGTAGATTCCTGCCGCCTGGGCGCGCAGAAAGCCGTATTGCCGCTGAAGGGCACGGTTGCAGCCTCTGACGCGTTCTTTCCGTTTCCCGACGGCGTTGAGGAAATCGCCAAAGCCGGAGCCACGGCGATCATTCAGCCGGGTGGGTCAGTCCGGGATCAGGAAGTGATTGAAGCGGCGGACCGGCTGGGACTGGCGATGATCTTCACGGCCGTCAGGCACTTCAGGCACTAGGACATCGGGTGATCTGGCGATCGGGTCATCGGGTGATCTAAACCTAAGTCAAAAGCGTCGGACAAGAGTGTCCGACCCACACGGACCCAGTTGATCGCAGCAGTCAGATCACCCGATGGCCCGATCACCCGATTCTTTCGTTACCCTAGTTTTCCGCAAGCTCCAGTCGCGACGGGGTAGAATAAGCGAAAGCACCCACTCGGCGTGGTTCGGCATCCAATCGCTATTGGGAGTCCCAAAGGTATTTCATGAAAAGTATTGTCGCCCTGTTTCTCCTCACCTCCTTGGCCGCAGCTCAGCAACCGGCTTCTGGATCTTCTTCTTCCCCGGCTCCGACAACGCCTGGCGACGCTTCACAGTCTGCACCGCGTAAGGTGGATAAAGCCGCTGCCTACTATCATTTCACCATGGCCCACATGTACGAAGAGGAAATGGCGGCGTATGGGCGCAGCGACCTGGTGACCAAAGCGATCGAAGAGTATCGGCTGGCGATTGAGGCCGATCCGACTTCGGAATATCTGAGCTCGGGCCTGGCGGAAATCTACGCCCGAACTGGCCGCATCAAGGATGCCGTGAGCGAAGCGCAGGACATTCTGAAGCGCGATCCGCAAAATCTTGAAGCCCACCGCCTGCTGGGACACATTTATCTGCGCTCGTTGGGAGAGATACAAGGTGGCAGCGGGTCGGCGTCGGACAACGTGCTCAAGCTGGCGATCGAGCAATATGAACAGATCATCAAACTCGACCCCAGCAGCGTGGACGACCACATCATGCTGGGCCGCTTGTATCACGCTGATAGCCAACTGCGAAAAGCCGAGGAAGAGGAAAAGACAGCGGCCAAGCTGGCGCCCGACTCCGAAGAAGCCGTAACCGCGCTGGCCATGCTCTACAACGAGGAGGGTAATGCTCAGAAGGCCGCCGAGACTCTGGCTTCGGTCCCAGAGGGCACGCGTTCCGCAAAGCTCTACGCCGTGCTGGGCGAAACCTACAGCCAGCAAAAGGATTACAAGAAGGCGATTGAGGCCTACCAGCACGCCATTGCGCTCGACCGCGACAACCTGGACGCGATTCGCGGGCTGGCTGACAGTCTGCAGAATGATGGGCAGACGGAAAAGGCGCTTCAACAGTACAAAATTATCGCCGACGCCAACCCCGAGGACGCCAGAACCTATATCCGGATAGCGGAGATTTACCGTAAGCAGGGCAAGCTGGATCTGGCGTTGCAGAACCTGAAAAAAGCGGGATCGATGGTGCAGGATTCGGACCAGATTTCTTACGACACGGCGTCCGTCTACCAGGCGCAGGGCCGCTATGACGAGGCCGCCCAGGAGTTGCAGACTCTGCTGAAGCGGACCGAGAAGGCCGACAACAAGTACAGCCAGGAAGAGCAGGAAAACCGCGCTGTATTTCTTGAACGCCTGGGAACGGTCTATCGCGATAACGGCAACCAGGCACAGGCAATTGAGACCTTGCAGAAAATGCTTGCCCTGGGCGGCGATGCCGCCAAACGGGGCTATCAGCAGATTATTGATACCTACCGCGAAGCCAAGCAATGGCAAAAGGCCACTGACGCCGCCAAGGAAGCCACTCTGAAGCTGCCGAAAGACCGCGATCTGAAGATGGTTTATGCCGGCCAGTTGGCAGATTCAGGCCAGACTGAAGCGGCCTTGCAGCAGGTGAAATCGTTTTTGAAAGGCACCCCGGACGACCGCGAGGTTTACATCAACCTGGCGACCATGTATAGCCGCCTGAAGCGATGGTCTGAGGCGGAAGCCGCGCTCGACAAGGCGGATGAACTCTCCACCAAGCCCGAGGACAAGGAAGCGATTACGTTCCTGCGCGCTTCCGGCTACGAGCGGCAAAAGAAGTACGACCAGGCTGAGGACCTCTTCCGCAAAATGCTGGACAGCGATCCGGAGAATAGCGGGGTTCTCAACTATCTCGGCTATATGCTAGCCGACCGCGGCGTCAAGCTGGATGAAGCGCTGGGAATGATCAAGAAGGCGGTTGAGATGGAGCCCGCCAACGGAGCGTACCTGGATTCGTTGGGCTGGGCATACTTCAAGCTGGGCAAGTACGACTTGGCGGAAGACAGTCTGATCAAGGCTTCACAGCATGTGATGGGCGCAGACCCGACGGTGCAGGAGCATCTTGGCGATTTGTATCAGAAGACCGGCCGCCTGAAACTAGCTGCATCGCACTGGGAGCGCGCCGTGAACGAATGGAACAAGACGGTGGCTCCGGAAGTCGACCAGGACGCGCTGGCCAGAGCGCAGAAAAAGCTGGAGACGGCGAAGGTACGTCTGGCGAGGGAAGGACAGTAAGGAATAGGGTGATCGAGTCATCTGGTGATCGGGCGATCGCACACCCGGCCGCTTTTGACTTAAGATTTCAGCTCATCCGATGACCCGATCACCCGATCACCCGATGGCCCCTTACGCCGTCCATGTGGAGAACTCGCGCGGGCGGCATTTTCCTGAACCGCAGCACCCTTACCGCAACGACTTTCAGCGCGATCGCGACCGGGTGATTCATTCGCGTGCCTTTCGGCGTCTTGAAGCTAAGACCCAGGTCTTTACCCGCCGCTACTCGGATCATTTTCGCAACCGGCTCACCCATACCATTGAAGTGGCGCAGATTGCGCGCACCGTAGCTGCGCAGCTGGGGTTGAATGTCGATCTGGTGGAAGCGCTGGCCCTGGTGCATGACATTGGGCATCCGCCGTTCGGGCATGCGGGAGAGAAAGCGCTCGATTCCGCTATGCGCCAGCACGGGTTGTCCTTCGACCACAACCTTCACGCGCTTCGGATCGTCGAGGACTTCGAAACCCGCTACGCCGCATTTCGCGGATTGAACCTGACTTTCGAAGTGCGCGAGGGAATCATCAAGCATTCCCGCGATTACGATCCGGCTGAGCATCCGGAACTCGCTGAATATCTTCTGGGTAGCCAGCCGCCGGTCGAAGCTCAACTGATCGACATTACTGACGAGATTGCGTATGCCAGCGCCGACCTCGATGACGGATACGAGGCCCGGCTGCTTGAGCTAGAGCAGATCCGCGAAGGATTGCCGGTTTTTGCCGGCTTCTTGCGCGAGGCCGAGGAACGATATCCAGATGCAGCAGAGAAATTGCAGTTTAACGAGGCTCTGCGACGCACGCTCGACCGCTGGGCGGGGGACCTAATTCGGAACACGCAGCACCAAATCAAAGCCGCCAGCCTCGCAAGTTTGGAGGATGTGCGTGAATGCGCAACCCGAATCGCAGCGTTGAGTCCGGAGATCGAGCAGGAACGGCGCCAGACCAAACAGTTCTTATACCGGAACCTGTATTTCAGTCCGGCGCTGGAACCCGAAAAAGACGACGCCGAACGCATTATCGCTAAGCTCTTCGCTCTGTGGATGAAGGAGCCGGAGAAACTGCCGTCAAGCTATCAGGAGAAGGCGGAGCAGGAGCCGCTGGCGAGAGTAATCTGCGATTACATAGCGGGAATGACTGACAACTACATTTACGAGCAGTATGAGAAGTATTGCGGCTAGGGCAGCGTACAGGCGTACTTGAAGTCAGTTCTTTCCTGGCGCGGTCAACGCGGTGAATTCGCGCCGGGCTTCCTGAGCAGGAATGAAGTCGGCGTCGGCGCTCTTCCAGATGTCGAGCAGCTGTTGATAGCTGCGGGTGGCGGCAGCTTTATCGAAATGCGATTGCGCCCGAGCGGTGCCCAAGAGGCAGAGCGCATAGTTGGGCGACTGAGCCGTGCCGACTGGCCCTTCCTGCAACGAGAGGCCGCGGTAGCGGATTCCAGGCTGGAAATCGGTCACCGCCTGCTGCCATTGCCCCATCGCCAGTGAAGCGCTGCCCAGAAGCTGGGGCGCTTTGGACACTTGCGCATAGGTGCCTGCAGAAGCCAGCAGCCCGGAGACACGTTCCGGATGGTGCTCGGCCAGAGCGATCGCAGCCTTGATCTCGGGCAAATAAACGTCATTGACAAGGCTGTTGCCCGGGACCGCTGCTGCCAAGCGTTCGGCTTCCTGCAACGCCGGACCGCTTTCGCCGCACAGGGCCAGGGCGAGGGCGGCATCGGGAACAGTAGCCACGGAATGGTCGAGCGCCAGGCCGCGGTGTGCGGAATCGCGCGCCGCAGAACACCGGGAAGCCAGGGAATCGTGGACTGCCTTAAGAGAGTAGAAGGTGCCGGCGGAATCGGGAAAGTGCTGCTGTTCGGCACGTTGCGCGGCACGTTCCCAGGACTTGTCGGCCGCCTGGATCTTACCTGCGTAGAAGTTGATGTTTCCCGCCAGGAATTCCACCATAAAGCCCGCTGGCTGGGTGGATGCCCATTGCGTTTCCTTCTCCCAATCCGGGCGGCCGGACTGGAAGTCGTGCAGCAACAGGTTGCCGTGATAGTTGGCATCGTCGCCACCACCTTGCTCCAGGGCTTCTTTTAAATAACGTTCGGCCTCCTGTATGCGATCCGTGCTGAGCAGAGTCCCGGCGACGTTGTTGGCGGCGACGTTGTCCCACTTGGCGATCTCCCAAGTTTTCCTGAAACCCTCGAGCGCCTGATCGAAATCGCCGACGTAGGCATAGGTTTGCGCCAGGTTGTTGGTTGCCTGGGCATCGCGCGGATAGGTGGCAACGTACAGCTTGTAGGATTCGAGCGCCTTGGGCAGATCGAACTGCTGCAGCGCGTATTGCGATTCGATGTACATGCGCTCGCGCTCAGTAACCCGCTCGCGTAGGTCGTAGGCTTTCTTCATGTCCACCAGCGATTTTGAGATAGCTCCCTGGTTGGAGTAGGCAACACCCAACCGTGCATAGGCCATGGCGAAATTGGGATCGAGTTGAATCGCCTGTTCATAGAAAGATGATGCCTGCGGAAAGTCGCGCCCCATGCGGTGTTCGTCTTCTCCCAGCGAGAACGCATGAAACGCCTGCAGCGATGCCGTGGTCACGTTGGTGTACGGAGAAGATAGTTTCTGAATGGATGATAGCGATTCTCCCAGGCGGGCGCGCATGTTGGTGGCCGCCGTCGAAACCGCAGGCAGGACGCCGGTTTTGTCGGCAGCGGTGACCTGCTCGCGTCCGAAAACTTCGCCGGTGGCGCAGTTCACCGCATTAATGGAAATCACATACGACGAACCCAACGGCTCGATCGTCCCTGCCAGATACGCTTTCACCCCCAGCCGCTGCCCGATCTGCTGCGCCAAGTCTGGGGTGATGCGCTGGTCTTTGGGCTGTCCCAGATATTGCAGATTGTTGTGCAACTCGGCATCGCTGACCAGTTGAATCATCGGCGACTGCTCCAGCTGGATGGCAAGCGCTTCCTTCAGCGTGGAATCAAAAACCGGATCTCCGGTCTTGTTGGTAAAGTCGGCGAGAATCAGCTCGTCCTTGTCGGTGAGCTGCGGAACGCTTGGAGTGCGCCAGTAGAAGAAGGCTGCGACGGCAAGGCTGAGTAGAACTACAACAGGAACGAGGACTTGCCAGCGAGTCCAGAGCGGTTTGCGTGGGATTTCGGCGCTGCCGGGTGGGCGTGCTCCCGACGAAGGCCGAACCTCAGCGGCTGAAGCCGGGTCGCTCGTGACTGCAGCCGGCACGAGTGAACTCGTGCCCTTCCCGGTTCCGCCTGACTCCGAAACCGGGCGCGGCGCGTCCTTCCACGGCGCGTCCGAATCGCGGTTTTGGAGCGGCGGGCGTCCCCCAGATTCTGCTCGCGAAGATTCCTCTCCTGCGCCCCGCTTGCCAGAGTCCAGGTCGCGTTTCAAACGCAGCAACTCCGACTTGATGTCGGAAGCATGCTGGTAGCGCAGCTCCCGCTCCTTTTCCAACGCACGATTGATGATGTCTTCGAGTTTCGGCGGCAGGTCGGGATTCAGGCGGACCGGCGCGACCGGGGCACGGTTCATGATGCCGTCGAAGATTACTCCGGAAGTTTCTCCGCGGAAGGGTAGCGCTCCGGTGGCCATTTCGTAGAGCACGACTCCAAAGGAAAACAAATCAGTGCGGGCATCGAGCGGCTTGCCACGCACCTGCTCGGGGGACATATAGGCCACAGTTCCCAGTGCCGAGCCCGGGCTGGTGAGGTGCGCGTCGCTGACCCCCGCAGCAGTGGGGGCGGTTTCTCCCACCGGAGTCAAAGCCTTGCTCCCCTGCCCGACCTTTGCCAGACCGAAGTCAAGAATCTTAGCGTGGCCGCGATCCGTTACGAAGATATTTGCCGGCTTGATGTCGCGGTGCACGATGCCCTTGGCATGCGCCGCGTCAAGGGCGTCGGCGATATCGATGGCGATGGTCATCAGCAGCTCGAGTTCGAGGGGCTGGTCGCCGATCAAGTGCTTCAGGGTCTCGCCTTCCAGGTACTCCATCGCGATGAAGGCACGGCCATCGTCTTCGCCGATGTCATAGATAGTGCAGATGTTTGGGTGATTAAGGCTGGAGGCGGCCTGGGCTTCGCGGCGGAAGCGGCTTAGCAGGTGCTCGTCGGCGGTAACGTCCTCGGGAAGGAACTTGAGGGCAACGAAGCGGCCCAGACGGGTGTCTTCGGCCTTGAAAACCACCCCCATCCCACCGCCGCCGAGTTTTTCGATCACCCTGTAGTGAGAGATGGTTTGGCCGATCATGTCCGAGTGGCCGAATCCCTGGCCGCAAGTTTAGGGAGTACGGTCCGGGAAGTCAATGAAATCAGCCCGCAGCTCTTAGTGGAGAAGGCATACTAGTAGCCTAAATGACCGGCTTCGCTAACTCACCGCCTCCGTCCTCAGCGCTGGATCGGGAACGCTCTTCTTATTGGCGGCGGCGAATCGCGCGGCACCTCATGATCGCCTTCGGTACCGCGGGATGTACTGCACTGTTTTGGCAGCTTTTTTCTAAACGGCAGGATCTGATTTCCCACTTCAGCATTGCGACCGCATATCCAGCGCTGGTCCTCACCGCAGCGGCCTTGGTGCTGGGGCCCTGGAACGTTTTGCGCGGGCGTCACAACCCAGTGAGCTTCGACTCGCGGCGCGACTTGGGTATCTGGGCCGGCGTCATGGCGCTCATACATACCGTCGTAGGACTCAACGTGCACTTGCGCGGACGGCCCTGGCTCTACTTCGTGGACGAACACAAGCGCATTCGGCACGATGTTTTCGGGTTTAGCAACGATACTGGATTGATTGCCGCGCTGCTGTTTCTGTTGCTGTTGGCGATTTCGAACGACTTATCGCTGCGCCGCCTGGGCACGCGCAGATGGAAATCACTGCAACGCTGGACCTATGTCGCGGCGGCATTGACCGGACTACATGCGGTCGCGTATCAGCAAGTTGAGAAGCGGCAGGCAGCATACCAAGTCATGGTTTGGGGCATCACAGCGGGGTTGACTGCGCTTCAGCTCGCTGGGTGGTCGAGAACTACACGGGGCTGCCAGCGGCAGTCTGTGTGAGCTAGATTCACTCCGTCCTCGGGATTAGAGAGCGGGCCGGATCCCGGCTACATTCCGCAATCATCGGCTGTACTGGTTCTTCTTCTTCTCCGCATGCCGCTCCAGTCCCAGCTGAATCAACCGGTCAATCAACTCTGGATACGGAACGCCCGTCGCCGCCCACAGCTTGGGATACATGCTGATCGAAGTAAACCCGGGCATGGTGTTGATCTCGTTCAAATAGATCTTGCGCGACTTGGGGTCCATGAGGAAATCCACGCGCGCGAGGCCGGAGCAGTCCACGGCGCGGAACGCGGCGACCGCAAGCTCCCGGACTCTCTTGATTTCGGACTTCGTTAGCTTGGCAGGGATGATGAGCTGCGAGCCTTCATCGAGATATTTCGCCGAGTAGTCGTAAAATTCGGCGCTGGGGACGATTTCACCGGGTACAGAGGCCTCGGCGTTGTCATTGCCGAGCACTGAGCATTCGATCTCGCGGGCTTTTTGTGTTTTGCCGCCGACGCCTGCTTCAATCACAATCTTGCGGTCGAACTTTGCGGCTTCTTCAATTGCCGGCCCGAGTTCTTTGCGATCGCGAGCTTTCGAAATTCCAACCGATGATCCTAAGTTCGCCGGCTTCACGAATACCGGATATTTCAGTTTGCTCTCCACCAGCTTCTGAACCTTTTTCGGGGCGGACTCCCATTCGCTGCGAAGAACCGTCACATGCTTCACAATCGGCAGACCGGCGGCGCGGAAGAGCGCCTTCATGATGTCTTTGTCCATCCCGGCGGCGGAACCGAGAACTCCGGCGCCGACGTAGGGAATGTCCGCCAGTTCGAGCAGGCCCTGAATGGTGCTGTCCTCGCCGAACGTCCCGTGCAGCACCGGAAAGATGACGTCCACGTTGATGGCGCGGTCAGAGGCGCGGCGGGCGGGAGCATCGCTCTGAAACGGAGTCATGGAAGTTCCGGGCTTGTGCGGCTCGGGGGGGACGACGATGGCTTCGCCGCTGTGCAGGACAGCGGCGGCAGAAGTAGCTTCGGGGTCTCCGGCGCGGAGTTTGCGTTCGTGCTCGTGTTCCAACGGCTTGCCGGTGAGCAGGCGCTCGGCATCAGGAGACGTTAGCCAGCGCCCGTCTTTAGTGATGCCAATGGGGACGACCTGGTACTTGTTCTGATCAATGGCCTTGAAAACCGACGCGGCCGATAGCAGCGAGATTTCGTGCTCGCCGCTGCGTCCGCCGAAAAGAATGCCGACTCGAAGTTTCTTCATTGCTTTCAGTGTGGACGCGAGCTTGGATTTTCGTCAATACACACCCGTGAACCGTCATCCTGAGCGCCGATTGCCGTTCGCGGAGCAAACGGCAATCAAGTCGAAGGACCCCTTGTAGCGAGACCCAAGCAACGGCGCATCATGGAATTCGCTGGTGGAGCTAGCGTCATGCTGAGAATGCCTGTCAGCGGCGCTATTGCGGACGATTCCAGGGGTCCTTCGACTGCATAGCTGCTTAGGATGACAGGGGTTTTATGGATGCCCAACCCTGCCCTTCGCGTCCGGAATCCCCGACGCTTTGAAAAACCAGTTCACCACCGTATCGCGCCAGACGATGGCATGTCCGGCCTGATATTCCAGGCGGTCCAGAATCGCGTTATACCTCTCATCATCAATTTGTCCGTGGAGGGATTGCCATTGCGTGACCAGCTTTGCCGCCTGCTCGGCGCCTTCGTAGTGCGAGTCGTAGATATGCTGAATCACGGTCTTGCCGGAATGCAAAACATGGGTGTAGGGCACATGGTGCATGAAGAGCAGTAGTTCATCCGGGCATTTTTCTAGTGATTCGTAATCCTTCTGCACTTCGGGCGAATACTGTCCGACGTAGCCGGTCCCCGTGGCGATGGTGCGGTCCATGCCCATGCCATGCTCGTCGGCGCGGTGCCACTGGCCCCAGCCGTTGCGCTCGGAGGATTCAATCCCCGGCCCGTAATGATCGCCAAGAATGTTGGTAAGCGTTCCGGCTCCGAGCG
>WNFC01008813.1_pt1 | contig 11150 bp, 14 predicted proteins | sample 5400541 | NCBI WGS metagenome assembly WNFC01 (sample SAMN13153342, study PRJNA577476) | soil metagenome | isolation source: 120 cm saprolite under Douglas fir tree site 2 hole 2 replicate 1 | place: USA:California | collected 2015-04-18
GATGCCTGGGCGAAGGCCCACGAACTGGCCGCGCATGACGGGAAGTCAGTCTCGGGCTGGGTCCTTGACCCGAACCCGGCCCGCGATCGCGACTGAGCGGGCACCGCGCCAGCGCCCGATCAGGACCCGGCAGCGGCGCTGAGCGCCGCACACCGGATGGCGCTCGCCGCGGTCGCCGTGGTGGTGCTGGTCTGGCTGGTCTCAGCCCAGGTGCGGCTGCCTGCGGCGCAGGCGACGCCGTCAGCCCGGACTAGCGTGGTACTGAACGTGCCGATGAGAGACATCGCCGTAGCGAGCGGCATCGCGGCAGCCGCTTCCGGTCCGGCAGCTGCGGCATCTCGGGACGTGATCTTCTCGAGTTGCGCAGGAAGGCTGAGGCGCGTTATGTGGGCTGATTCTGGGTTGATCATCGAGTGGCCCCTGCGAGAGACCGGATGCTGACCGGGAGCGGCGCGACATGACGGAACTCGAGCGCGGCGCCCACGCGAACACATTACCGTTGGCCGGCCCCGCGCTCACTCGGCTCGTGCGGCGCTCCGAGTCGAGCAGTCATCAAGATCGTCAGCTGGTGCCGAATGGATATTCTGCATGCCTGACTGTGATCATGATCGCGTGTGAAACTGGCAGTGCCGTCGGCGTCACGCCGTCTCTTAAGACGCCAGTGCTCGCGGGATGTGCCGGTGAGACACTCCGCGCGACCCGTGAATCCGCTGACGTCTGCCCGCGCCTCACGTCCCGGGCGAGGCTCGATCAATGAGACAGTCGGCGATATCCGCTGGCCGGCAGGTAGCGGACGTGGGTCGCGCGTCAGGGCAACCCGGCGGCCGGCGGGCCGGGACACCCGTGGGCCTGACGCAAGGCAGTCCGGGCGGTCTCCGCGCCCGGCAGCTGGCTAGGTTGGAACTGTGGATCTTGCAGCCGTGAAGGACGCGCCGGCGCTCGTGCTCGCCCGGGGTTCTGTGGCGGCAGCGAGGAATGCGTGCGGCCTCGTGCAGGACGCCGAGCTGCTGTCCGGAGCGGGCCGCTTTGGGCGCGCGTATTCGCTCGCCGGGCTCGCGGTCGAAGAGGTGGGCAAGGCCGGCAGCCTGGCCACCCTGGCGGCCATGCCGGAGACCCTGAGGGCGCGGGCGCCGCTCGGGCGGATGCTCGAGTGGCACCAGATGAAGCTGGTCACGGGCGCGCTGATCGCCGCATTGCCGTTCGGCGCGCCTGGCGTGGCGGCCGGGTTTGTCACTACGCCCCTCAGCGAGGTCGCTGAGATACTGGACAACGCGCGGGCGTCCGCGCAGGACGTCGACCGGCTCAAGCAACGCGGCCTGTACGTGGACGTGGACCGGAGCGGGCGCGTCCGGGAGCCGTCCGAGGTCACCGCGGACGAACTTCGCGTGCAACTCGACCGGGCGCGGCGGGCCGCCTCGGCGGCGACTGCGCTGCTCGACCCTAGCGCGCCACTATGGCTCGCCAACCCTGGCGCCGACGCGGTCGAGTTCTCCCGTGCGCTGGTCAGCGCGTGCTGCGAGATGGGACTGGGACTGGTCCGAAGTCCCGAGGCTGCCGCGGACGTGCTGCTGAACGCGGCCAGCAAGCTTCAAGGTTTAATGGCATCAGCTAAAGGTCGTTAGATGAGACAGCCCGACTAGCGCCGCTTGGCGCGTGTGCTCGCGCGCATGGCACAGCTATGAGCCATGCGCCACCCAGAAGCGGACGATATGCGCTTCCCGGTTCTTATCTCGTGTGTAGCAGTCGGCCGCACATAGTCGGTTCCGCGCGTCAATACGTGTGACGGCTTGGCTGGATGGCGATCACTCGCAGTCACAGGCCGGTCCGATTATGGTCATGCCGCATACGTGCCGAAAACCGCCTCCTCGTAGAAGCGTTCCTGTTGATCAGGCGGCCAGTGCACCGGGTCGATCGGAGGCTATGGACGGCCTCTGAGCACGCCAAACGACTGGCCTGACCGGGCCGAGACGGTTTTCCTTGCTCCTGAAAGCGGAAGGTCGGCCGTTCGACCTACCCCCGATCACCCGTGACCTGTGACCATGCCACGCAGGGTGGCCCTCGGCGATGGCCTCATCCTTGGTCTCGATTCCCCTCCCCAAAGGTGGGCGGTCAGTCGGCCGGGATGTCCCGCCGGAGCGGCCGGTCATGTGCGAGTAGCCCTGGACCATGGCGCTGTGGGACCGGCTCATCATGTCCATGACCGCCCGCTCGGGCACGCCGAGGAGCAGCAAGGTGGTGGTCGCTGTGTGGCGAGCATCGTACGGCCTGGCCCCGCCAACCCCTGCGCCGCGCAGCAGCGCCTTCCATTCGGCTGGATCACTGCGCGGATGGAGAGGTTGCCGTTGGGCTGGGTGAACATCCAGCCGCCCTCGTGCCATTCGGTTCCCGCGTGTCCGCACCTTGCCGACGGCCCCAAAGCTGGTGTCCTCGATGCGCGATGCTGCGCCCGCACTATCCTATTTTGCAGGCCTTAACGCTGCGACCTTCGATAAGGCGGGGTTGTGCCGCTAATATCATCGAGCGACCTAGACGCGTTCGCTACCGTTCCGCACTGTTTGGACAATCACTTCCTTCCCCGCAATGAGCTGTCGCGGGTCTACAAACGCGAGCGGCGGCTCTCCAGTGCAGTGCGCGCTCGTGCCTCTGCTGTGCGGCGGGAGTACGTCAGGTCCCTGCTGTACTCCCCCGAAGTGATCATCAACCGGGCGTTCGTGCTAAACGAGCCGGCGGTGTACCGCGACGTCCGCGATCACCCGGAGAGCATGGCCTCCCTGATCAACGACAAGAGGCTGACGATCCTGCTGCTGTACGACGAGCCGAGCCTGTCTGCGGTGGTGGACAACCCCCGGTTCGAGCTCAGCGAGGATGGGAAGAGGGCGTGGCGTAGCTTCCTGGCAGCGTACGGTGACGCCCACCAGCGGTATCTCAAGCTGTCGTCTGATGAGAGCGAGGCCGTCACGGGCCGCTTCCCGAACTTCGTCCGCTCGCTGTTCAGGGTGGAGCTGACAGACAGCCGGATGATCGAGTTGTTCAAGGCCGTGGCGGTCGATGGTTACACGCCACAAGCGCTGGGCGAGTTCAAGGCATTCCTTGAAGAACAACGCAGGCAATGGATCGAGGCTGGCGCCAGCATCACCCGGACCACCTTCTACGAGCGTTTCATCATGCCTGACGGCGCCAACATCTCCAAGCCCAACATCGACCCCGCGAAGCCCTATGCCTTCGAGCTCAAGCTGCTCGCTGACCTGGCATACGGCCACAACACCCCTACCACGCTGCGTCGGCAGTCGTTCATCGCGACGCAGATGCCGAGCCCGCTTTGTCTTCCCCCCGATCTATTTAGCCGCGGGCCCGCGTTCGGGCTTCTCAATACCGGCACGGCAGGGGATGTTTTCGACTGGGCTACGGCGAATAGCAGTTGGTACTACGAGTCCGCGGAGGCGTTCCTCGTCCCTGACTGGGCCCGGCTGACCGCCAGCGACGTTCGGGAAATCCAGTCTTGGCCGGAGTGGGCCAGCTTCCGGGCCGCTCAGCAAGCCGTCGCCAATGTAGCCACCCCAGATCAGTTCGACGCGAGGATCCAGGATCTGTTTGCCGCGCTGGGCGAATTCCAGGGTCGGCTCGCTCGCGAGGTCGAGGCTCCGGACGGTAGCCTGCACCGGGTCAAGACAGGGGCCAAGATCCTCAAGCTCGTGGTCCGCCCCGTCATAACCTGGGGCGGGCAGATCCTGGTGCCAGGCCTCGCCGGCCTAATCGTGACGGAGGTTGCCCAGAAGGCAGTCGAGTTCGCGATCGACGTTAGCATCGACTTCGTCGACCACCGGCACGAGCAGCATCACGATCAGGAAGTGGACAGGTTCGTCTCACACACCGAGGGCGTCCGGCAGAACGTAGCCACCAGCATCCAGGCAAACTCTGCCCGGATGCAAGCGGTGGAGGCGATCGCCCAGCGGCCCTCGTTGGCAACGCTCGGTACTGAGTCCCCGGCGCAAAGGGCCTGAACCGCTCTACTCGCCGTTCCAGCACTGCCGCTCAGATCAGGCCGCGCGCCTTGGCCCGGGCATAAGCAGCGAGCACGTAACCATCATCAAGACGGCAATGGCCGATCATCTGCTCGAACTGCGCCACCGGAGTGGGCAGCACCTCGTTGATGCCCTCTATCGACTCGGGGCTGTCATACGACGTGACAGCCGCGTAGAAGAGCGCCACGCGGCCATTCCCCGCGCCGGTATCCGGGTACATCTCACCCAGGCTGGTCAACACGACGCCGGACGCACCGATCTCCTCCGTCAACTCCCGGCGGGCGCTCTGCTCCGCGTCCTCGGCCGACCCAAAGCCCCTCGGAATCTCCAAGTGCCAGTTCCTCGTGGCATGCCGGAAATGGCGTATCAGAAGAACCTTGCCCTGCCACACCGGCAAGATCACAACGCCCACGAAGCGCGGGTCCTGGTCCACCTCACGGATGTATGTGCCAACGCTGCCGTCGGCGTAGCGGACAGCGTCGCGGACAAGGAGCAGGTACTGGTCCCTGAACACTACGCCGACCTTTGCCCACTCGGTCGGCGCCCCGTTGCGGCGATGCTGACCAGCCATGAAAGCCTCGGCCTCATCCATCTCGCTTTCCTTGAGCAAGATTTGAAAGGCCGCACCCGGCGGATTAGCGAACAACTCGGGCCGCGATCGCGCGAGTTCCAGGTACTCCTGACGTGCTGCCATGACCAGCTCCCTCCTTGCCGCCCTCCGGACGCCCCGCCATAGCCCCAGGTGGCTGAGCTCGCTTGAATCTTGACACCATCTGCTTGGCGGGATCTACGTCCCGAAGGAGCCACCTGACCACTCGCAGCCCACGCACCAGTTGCAGTTTCAGTTGCAGTTCACCTACGTCCGGCAGCGTCCTTGGACGTCCACCCAGTCCGGTGACCTGCACCGGTAGACGCCGGTGGACATGCCGGGAAGCAGAGCTCTTAATCCGCCGGTCGTGGGTTCGATCCCCACCCGCCCCACCCAGTCTGACCTGCGAATATGCTGGTGAGGGAGGCCAAGTGGCCGGGCCGGTATGGGCGGTGGATGGGCAGGGTATGGGCGGGCCGTGCTGCCTGCGGAGGGGGTTCGTTGCTAGCCGGCCGAGACGATGTCGAAGATCCGGGTCCTGTCAGTCACTTGGCCATGTGGCCCCGCCGGAAGTCGGGCTGAGTCCCTGGCGGGGGGAGTGGGCCTGGCTGCGGTTGAGGTGCCCGATCTGGCGGGATGGGTGGGCGCGGCTGGCGGTGCCTGCGGCGGCAACCCGGGGGTGGTGGCGTGGCCTGGGCTGGCGCCGGCGCGCGGCGCCGGGGGCGAGGTAGCCGGCGGCGATAATCAGGCTGGCGGAGTCCTCGGCAGCCTGGCGAGCGACTTCAGGCAGGACCGAGATGTAGGTGTCGGCGGTTAGGACGATGCTGGAGTGGCCGAGTTGGTCCTGGACGGTCTTGAGCTCGGCACCTGCGGCCAGGGCCAGTGTGGCTGCGCCGTGGCGGAGGTCGTGGAGTCTGACCGGTGGGAGCCCGGCGGCGTCGGACAGCTCCCTGAATCGCCTGGACAAGTTGTCCGGAGCGATCGGGTCACCGGAGTGAGCGGTGAACACGTACCCGCTGTCGTGATAGGTGCTCCCGCCTGCGGCGCGCTCGGCCTCCTGGGCGGCGTGATGCCGCCGCAGGAAGCTGACGGTGGTCCTGTCGAGGGCGACTGCTCTCTCGCTTGTACCGGTCTTCGGCGGGCAGACAGCCAGGTGACCGCCATACTGCTGCAGCTGCTGGCAGATCATGATGGCTCCGCCGTCCAGATCCACATCCCGCCGGCGGAGCCCGGCGGCCTCGCCGCGGCGGAGCCCGCGCAGCGCGATCAGGTGGTAGACGGCGCAGAGCCGGTCGCTGCGGATTGAGTTGAGGAATGCGGCGGTCTGCGCGGGCGTCCAGACCGCTACCGGCGGCCGGACCCTTGTCTCTTCCCAGTCCCGGACCCGCGCCCCGGTCCACACGATCGGCCGGGGCCGCCGGCCGGCCGGAATCTCAGCGCGCGAGGCCCGGTTGTCGGCCAGGTAGCCGGCCCGGGTGGCGGCGTTCAGGGCGGCGCGCAGGGTTGCCTTGATCCGCGCCAGCGTGGCCGTCGTCACCGGCTTGTCCTGCGCGGCTCGCTGCCGCGCGATCGCGGTGAGCATGGCCTGGATATGGACGGTGCGCAGGTCGGCGAGCAGGATCTGGCCTAGGCAGGGCTCGAGATACAGGCGGACGTGCGAGGAGTAGCCACGCATCGTCGAGTACCTAGGCGTCTTCCGGCTCGCGAGCCAGTGCCTGAGCCACTGCCCGGTCGTGACGAGCTCGTCGCCCGGGTGGCCGGGCGCGGGCATGACCAGCCGCTTAAGTGCTGATTGCGCGGCGGCCTGGTCGCCGAAGCCGCCGCGCCGGATCCGGCGGCGGTCCGGGCCAGGTCCGGGCGGCAGCTCGACGGAGACGTACCAGCTGCCGTGCCCTGGCTGCCCGCGGCGCGGGCACCTCGCGCCCATCCGCCGACCCGTCCGCTGATCCCTGCACCCGCACCAGCTGTACACGCTGCCCCGAGACCCCACGACATCCTCCTCTGTCCGCCCCAGCGGTCTGCCCGCCGCGTAACACGCGAACCTAGGCCGGCCTGCTCGAGCCTTTCCCAGGACGAATCGAATGGCCACGGTGGTCGAGGATCAGGGAAGATCGCCTCGTGCGCATGCCTGCGGAGAAGGATCCAGCTGGCCTCGGCGATGGCCGCTCGAGAGGCGACCGCCCGCATGACTTGGGCCGAGAATGCAACCGAGCCATGGGTGATGCATCTGCTTCGCCGCGCACTCGGCTATGCTTGCTCGCCGCGCGGTTCGTTCTTCCCGGGCCAGGACCAAGGGTCGATGACGCGATCCGCCTCGCGTGCAGCCTTCTCGTCGGTGAGCTGGACACGCCGGCAACCGTGGGTGTCGCCACCCTGTCTGACGGGACGGCTCTTCGCGATGCGCAGCCGCTGATCCGCGACATGCTCCGCGAGCAGGGGATCCCGGTGACCGATCCCGGCGCGGGTGACGCGGAGAAGTTCGCGGTCGTCCTGCGGGCGTTCGGAACTGGCGGGCTGGGAGTCGGCGAGTTCTCCGCGGCGCTCTATGCCAGCATCCCGGCATGGGACGAGCAAGACGACATCCAGCGTTCCATGGTCGTGCTGCTCAGCGAATGGGACGCGGAGACCACGCCGGAGCGCAAAGGCGAGGTCGCCTCTGCAATGCGCACGGCTGCGCTGACTGGATTGGGAGAGCTGTGTATCTGAACAGCTCAAGACGTGATGTGTACGGGCTGAGCACGAAAGCGATAAATCTGATACAGCGTGACGCGCCCGCCGTACCAGGCATCGGCGATGTTGTTGTGGTGCGACGCCGGAGTCGGGAGAACGCACATTCTCTGCGACACTGCAGCAGAAGCACTTAAGAACGGTCAACCAGCCCTGGCAGTGCTTGGTCAATAGCTCGGAACCGGGCAGCCATGGCCTCAGATCCTGGAACCCTAGGCTTCGATGGCACACCGGAGGAATTCCTACAGGCTCTCAGCGCCCGCGCTGAGGCGGCCGGGCAGAGAACGCTCCTCCTCGTCGACGGTATCAACGAGGACAACGGGCCGACACCTGGCCCGACCATATAGGTGCTTTCCTGACTCTGGTCCGGCGCTATCCCTGGATCGGCCTGATCCTCAGTGTCAGGACGACGGCCCGCTCCCTGATTGTGCTGCGCGCAGATCTGGTCCTTCGGGTGCGCTGGCCAGTGCTGCCGCCGACTCGAGTCGACCGCTCATGCCGAATAGCGGGCGTTGCCCGCTCCGGATAGCTATGCGCTGTTCTGCATATTCCGGCAGCCGCGACCATTAGTGACCTCAGCATCGTTTTTCTTGGCCAGACCATGCCTAACGCCGACTATGGGTACGCCGAGTCACCGCGGGAGCGCCCTGCGGGTGTCGCACAGATCTGCCAAGCTCGGCGAGCCGCGCGCTCTCATCGAGGCTTGAGCGAACTCCGCTGTCTCCTCAGATCCCTACAGCGCCACGTGAGAAACACGGTGGTTCATCCGGTTGGGCACTTGCAGGCCGCGCGATCACAGGCCGGTCGGAGTGGAGTGGCGTAGCTCTTCTCAGGCTGGGCGCAGCACTACGTTTCGCCGTAGAGTGCCGACGGCAACCGTGAAGGCGGTGTCGCCATCGCCGCTTGGAGTCCGCCCGGCCGCCGGGCCCAGCTCGGCGAAGAACTGCCTCGCCGGGCGGCGCAGCAGCCCTAGGGCAGCTGCCAGCGACAGCCCGCCACCGACGAACGCAGGGACCAAGAGTATGCCGGCCTGGATACCGCCTGAAAGGTTAGTGCCGGCGGTGATCAGCGCCCCGAGCCCGGCCATCGCGAACTCGACGCCGATCACAACCTTCCTGGTCCGCTCCCGCCGGCCTGCGAGCGATCTCGCGAGGCGGAACTTCGCCGCGGCAAACCCACCGGTCATCACGGCTACCGACAGGAACACGACGCCACCGCGACGAAGGAGATCGGCATCGCCGGCCAGTGCCTTGACGCCTGCTGTCACCGCCCACCCGGCCCACAGGAGCGCACCGCATGCCCATATGCCGCCTTGAAGCCGAAGCAGGCTCCGGACGTAACGAACCGATTGTGGCATCTGGCTGGCGGATCGTCCCGCCGACGATGCGGAGGTCAGAGTAGGCACAACGAGGAGGCTACTACGGCCAATCTTGGTCCGGAAGGAGCTACTTGACTGAAGGCCAGATTGCCGGGCGGCGTTGGGTGGACCGGCTGGCCTCGGACGGTGCCGCTGTCGCTTCATATGCTGCCGCCAGGCGGCGAACCTAACAGCTAAGATCGACCCGAACTGAGCGGCGAATCAATGGCCGGTAAACGGACACTCGGGACACCGAACGGCTCCGTGCGCGCCTGGGAGGATGCCTCACATCTAGCTATCGACACGGTGACGGGCGCATCGGGCTGCATTAACATACGTGCCACCCTGGTATCGGCAACGACCGCTCTTGCCGCTGCGGTAGCGTCCGGAACGCCGACTCAGGGCGCCGTTCCTTTGCTGCCGGCCACGTCGGCCGGTTGCGGAGAACCGCCATGATTGAGCGCCGGGCCTTCAGTTGAAGACGATCCGGTAAAAGCGCCGGGAGCCGACCTTAATGACTACGGCCTTGTCGATGACCAGCTCGTCAGAGGATGCCTTCTGGCCGTCGAGACTTACGCCGCGGCCTGCGATCAGCCGGCGGGCGTCCGACTTCGACGAAGCGGCGCCGATGCCGACGAGCAGGTCGGTCAGGCGCACCGGACCGTGCAATGTCACTTCTGGGATGACCTCTGGCTGTTCCTTCAGCTGGTGGGTGCGCTCGAAGGCCTGCTGAGCCGCATCGGCGGCGCGGCTGCCGTGGTAGAGCTCGACAATCCGGTGGCCGAGCCGCTTCTTGGCCTCCATGGGGAGAAGCTCGCCGCTCGTCAAGGAGGCAATGAGATCCTCGGCCTGGCTGGCCGGCCAGTCGGTTATCAGCCGTACCCACTGGGGCATGGCGTGGTCGGGGATGCTCATGACCTTGCCGAACTGCTCGCCCGGGCTGTCGGTCAGGCCGATGTAGTTCCCGCGAGACTTGGACATGCGGTCGGTGCCGTCGGTGCCGGCAAGGACGGGGAACGTCAAAGCGACGCAAGGCGGCTGCCCGAACGCTTCCTGGAGCTTGGCGCCGGCCATGATGTTGAACAGCTGCTCCGTCGCGCCAAGCTGCACGTCAGCCCGCAGATGCACGGCGTCGTAGCCCTGCAACAGGGCGTAAAGAAACTCGTGCAGCCCGACAGGATCGCCGTGCTCCATGCGGCGCCGGTAGCTGTCGCGGGCCAGGAACTGCTGCACCGTGAACGCGGACGCGAGTTCCAGGATCTGGGGCAGGGCAATCCCCGCGAGCCAGTCACCGTTCGCAGCTACCTCCGTCCGCGCGGGATCGAGGATCGTGAAGGCCTGCTCGGCGTAACTTCTCGCCGCCTCGGCTACCTCGGCAGCCGATTTGCGCGGACGCCCCGCTGCCCGGTCGCTGGTGTCGCCGACCATCGCGGTCACCGTGCCCACCACCACGATCACGTGATGACCGAGCTGCTGGAACCGCCGCATCGCCCGCAGCGTGATCGAGTGACCCAGATGCAGGTCCGGAGCGGTCGGGTCGTACCCGGTGTAGACCCGCAGCGGGCTGTGCCCCTCGGCGGCCACCGCCAGACGGGCCCGCAGCCGCGCCCGCATCGATCCCTCAAGCTGTGAGTCTCCGAACTCGCAGCCATGCATCAGCATCTCGGCCTGCGCGTCGAAGGCCTCGGCGCTGCTCATTCCGGGCATTCAGCATCTCCTCGACAACAAGAGACCGCCGGGAGCACGACTCACCCCTTCCCGAGCCGCCTCGCGGCGGCTCGGGGACACGGACGTGACCGCTTACCGCCTAGAGACGCGGCAGGTAATACGAAAGCACGGTCACATGAGTCACCCCGGCAGGCTACCGGCCATGAACGACGAACAGCAAGCGACCGCACAGGCTGCGCGGCGATTGCCAGATCGACCCGTTCGGGGCGCGGTCTATACGAGACGCTGCGAAACGTGCACGCGCCATATCGGCTGCTACGCGCCCCTGGATACCGTGACCGCGACCCGGTTCGCTTGCCGCATAGATATGCGATACGACCGACGGCACGAGACATCCGATCATGCCGCGAGCAGCGCTTTTACAGTCTCGCGACACATCTAGTTGTGCATCTAGCGCCGTTGGCCGTCGTCGTGTGTTCGCGCTCGGGCGGCTCGTGACGCGCGTATGCGCGATGGCTTCCGCGGTCGTCGCGCGTCTTATCTATCAGATGCTGTTAGCCGGGATGTCCCCGGACAACGAAGGGATGCTTTATGGAGATCATCAATCTGGGTAAGGCGGATGGGCTGCCGCCGGTGGATTGGGCCGCTGTTGCTGAGAAGCTCGCTGCGGGGTCGGCGCCAGCTCCGGACGCGGTGAACTCTCGCACGACCTGGCTGTCCACCGTCAACGAGGACGGTAGCCCGCATGTGACTGCGGTCGGTGCCCTGTGGCTCGACGGCACGTTCT
>WNFC01033291.1_pt1 | contig 11149 bp, 8 predicted proteins | sample 5400541 | NCBI WGS metagenome assembly WNFC01 (sample SAMN13153342, study PRJNA577476) | soil metagenome | isolation source: 120 cm saprolite under Douglas fir tree site 2 hole 2 replicate 1 | place: USA:California | collected 2015-04-18
CGCCGGGGCGCGAGACTTGCAAAGTACAAACGCAACTAGCCAGTAGATTTTTCTCTTTCTCCAAACAGAAGGACACTGCCGCCCAGGCGAATAAAATCCCCCGCATACAGCTTGGTTGGCTCGGTCACGCGTCGATTGTTCAAAAATGTTCCGCCCTCACTGCCGGCATCCGCCAGCAAGATAGAATTCTCTTGCTGGTGAATGCGCGCATGCACTCGGTCGATGCTGGGATCACCGAACAAGCCGAGGTCGCACGATTCCGCCCGGCCGAGGGTGGTTTCCACTTTGGATAGCACGAATTCGCGGCCGGGCCGAAAGCCTGATTCGACCCGGACCCACGCTTCTTTCAAGATAATTTGGGCCAGGCCGACTAGAAGACCGATGAGAGATCCCATTACGACCAGCGAAATGGCCAGAGTGAATCGGGGAACGGAATCGCGGAATCCAGTGAGGTCGAACAAACTAAAAAGCAGTCCGCCGGCACTGCCTCCCAAGGCGCCTCCAATCAGTCCATACCTTGCCTTTCGACCCGCCAGGCCAATTGGCTTCCCGGACATTTTCGCTTGAAGCAGGTCATAAATGTTGAGGGTTGCTCCGATCGCCATGCCCAGGATTGTCCAGCCGAAAAAGCGCAAATAGAGCGAGACCTTGGTAATGAGATCGCAAAGGATTCCCCCGGCGATTCCTCCCAGAAAGCCAAACAGCAACCCGGTGAGGATCCGCGGCATTCGTTGATGAGGAGACGTATTGCGAAATGAATCGAAAGTCCCGAGGGCGGTGGTTGTCACTAATCCTACCATTCCGCCCAGGACGGTAGCGAATAGAAAGTCCGATTCGATTCCCTGCATGCCGACGACTGCGGTAATCGCCCAGGCCAGAAATGCGGCCGACCCGCCACAAAGGACACAGTAATAAGAGACTCTTCGAACGGACATTGCTCACTCGCCCTAACAGTCTGATGTTTGGGTGGCCAACAAAAGTGCGCTTATCGAAAACCACTAGCCTTTCGAATTTCAATGTCCTGGTCTGCTCTGGCGAAACCGGAGGTCACGACCAAATGGTACGATCCGGCATCCCCCGCGCGTACTTTCCATGAGACCCGGCCGTTTTCTCCCCCGGATTGCCCAATCCTCTGCCCATCTGCCAAGGAAAATCCCCCAGTTTCGGGCAAGTGAAGGAATATCATTTGATTGGGTTGAGGATTCCTGACATTCGCCGTGACGGTGAAAATTTGGCCCGGTCGAATGGACCGTTGAGCCAGGCTCAGTTCCATTCCACCACTTTTGGTGCTCGTAACATTTCCCAAGCCGTAGGTGAACGCCATGGCCCGCTTGCCCCCGGCCGGCAAGGACTCTTCCGGCCAATACAGAACCACGCAGGAGGATTTGGATTCGGGATTTTCGTTCATCGGCTGGAATTCCCAATCCCAGCGCACGTCCTTGTCCTTCCACTTGCAGATCACGAGTCGATCCGGCGCAGCCAACTCGGGATCACTTTCATTTAGCTGGAAGCCGGGAAGTATCAATCCTACTTGGATAATAGTTCCAGAGTCCTGGAGGTCGGAACGTTCCAGGGCCTGAATAAAATCGGGGATTTCGTCTTTTTGGAAATTACCCTTCGTCTTCAACAAGTCGGGCTTTCCTGGGATTCCAAAGGACAGGCCGTGGTTGTCTCCGATCGAGGGGTCAAGCATAAACCGAAGGCCGACACCCTTAGGCTCGGGGGACCGATTCTCAATTAGGTAGTGCACCAGACACGAGTCGAGTTTCAGGGACTTTTCGTCGGGGAGAATGGCGATGGTCTGAGTAACTCGTATTTCTTCGGGAAAGTCCATCACGGATTTCCATTTTTGTCCCTTGATTTCCTCGACTAAGTCCAGCCGTCTCCCCTTTTCTGACGCCCATTGGCCGGGACGCTGGCCGAAAAGAGAATCGTCCTTTCCAATCCGGATGCAAGTATTGTTAGAGGCGCCGAAACTGTCGAAAGTTAGCTTCTTTCGTTTTTCTAGATCGTTCGGGTCCGATTCATCGAGCAATTGAATTCCGAAACGGCGGGTCTCCTTCAGGAAGTTAACGGCGACAATAGGCTCGCTCATGACAAGCGGTTGATCGGTCCGTCTTTTCGCTGCCTTTCGCTCTCTCGGAGTCTGGCCGGACCAAACGTCCCAGAAGAGAGTCAAGAAGAGTGCCAAAGTCAATCCTACTGCGGGCATGGCTTGGCTTATTTGTCCGAAATTGAATCGGGGTAATCGAAGATGGAACTTCGGCCGAGATGTTTTTGGCTTTAGGCCGCTCTCTGGAGATCTTGAGGGTGAGAAGGTCGCTCGTTCTCCATCGACGTCCATGAGATCGGCTTCATTTTCACCTGAGTCAAACTGGAAATCACTCAAGTCAGTCGGATCGTTCCTTTCTTCCTCCAGCCCAGGACCCCCCTGCCCAAATCCAAAATCGCTGTCGACCTCCAAGGTGACCGGAATCACAAATCGCTGATTTCCATTGGCAGTTACGGTCACCTGGGCTTTAAGGGTTGCCTCTTCGGAATCGGGTATACGAGAGACCGTCAGCGGAAGAGTGGCTTTTCGGCCTTCAAGTTTGGCGCGACCGATAACTAGCCAAGCTTGATCGCTGGTGGCGGAGGCATAAACTGGACGTTTTTCTTGGGTCATGATGTGCAGAGAGTAATTCACCGGCTGACCGATCGGCCCGCGCAAGGAAATACTGGATGGGCTGACTTCCACCTTAGGAGCGGGGGTTAGGCCCAAAGCCTCAAAGAATTGCTGCACCGCTCCCACTCCGGCCCCTACCGGTCCTCGAACAGGATAGGTCCAACCATTGTCCTTATACCACTTGGCCACCGCGCCGTTTTCAAAAAACGAGGCTGCCTCTTTGGAGTGGGATCTGGCTTTCTCGGCGAGATGGCGCGGACTGAGGGCCCCGGCCAGCACGCCTTCCGGAAACGGCACGGGCGGCATCTCCACCCGAATCACCACCGTCATTCGGCCGCCGTTGGAATCAATCGACAGACGGCCCTCCTGCGGCTTGCTGCTCGCCTGCAGCAGCTTGCCCCGGATTTGAACTGGAATCACCAGCTCGCTGCCGAATTGGAACACTTTCTGGGGCGACCCAGGCGCCTGGCCTAGGGCCAACCAGACGCCATTTTCACAGGTCACCGACCCGTAAAGCAAGCGCATGCCTTGGTTGTAAAGATGAAGCTCGATCTGGCGGTTGGCCCGGTTGGTGAGCTGGCCCAGATTGATCTCCGTGGGCTCGACGGCCAGCTTCGGCTCCAGGAGAACTTCCGTGGGAAGTTTGTCCAACAACTGATCCAGTCCGCGATCTTGGTCGGGATTGTGGGCCGCTTCTCGCGCTACCGCCGCCAAATCCGTTCGGCCCATGCCCCCGAGAAAAGTTTCCAAAAACCCCTGCTGGAGCAACTCTCGCGTTTCCGACCAGTTCTCATGGAAAGCTACCGCCAATTGATCAAAATTGCCGCAAACTTTTCCTGACGGATAAACAAATTGACGCGGAAAGGGCTGCGAGCCGATCTTGATAGGTCCGCCATTCGCCAAATGATCGACTAAGGCACTGCCGTCATAATAACAATAGGAGGCCTCGGCCGGATTGATCCGGGAACATTTGCCGCAAGTCTGAGCCATAACTCGTTCGTCCACGTGAGCGACTTATCGTTTCGCCCTCGCATTCTGCACCGAATGCCAAACGATAAATCAGGGGCCAACGCAAAACGTAAATCTATGGTGATGGATCGGTGATCACTCTCATCTGCACGGTCCCAATTTGGATAATATCATTTACGTTGAGGACTCGTTTTTGTCCGGGATAGAGCCGGGTGCGATTAATAAAAGTTCCATTTGAGCTATTCAGATCTTCGATAACCAGGATGCCAGCTTCGCAACGGATAAGGGCATGCTGGCGGGAGGACCAAATGCGATCGGGAAGCTCCTGGTCTTCCAGGTCGATATCGACGGGCCTTTCATCGGCCCTGCCGATGAAATTGTCGCCGTCATAGAGAGGATAGGCCACGTTGATTTTCTGGCCGCGTAAAACCAGAAGTCGGGGCTTGCCTCCGGTCGGCAACAGATCGGTATCTCTGGTAAGGCGCGATGCCGGCCCGGATGGTGAGGCTGCCGGCGGCCCTTTCGATGGGGCGGAATACGTCGCCAGCGAACTGATTGTAGCCGAGGTTTCGATAGGAACCGAGACGGTCGGAGGGGGTTCGAGACGACTTTCATTTGACAAAGCTGGTCCGGCTTCGGGAATCGCGGCCACCGGCGCCTCGATCGCCCGCGCCACTGGTACGGGGCGCGGCTGGACGGCCGTGGCCACCGGGATAGCTCCAACGGCTGGGGATTGCAGGGGCCCAACTGGGGTAGCCACCAGCACCGGCCGGAGTTGGTCCGCAAAAGGCGATAAATCGACGACCGGCATCGGAGTGCTTGCCGGGTGATCCGCTGTCTCGGAGGCTTGAATCGGGGGACACGGAGTTGCCGTCTCCAGTATTCCCAAGTCCGATTTGCACTGTTCGCAAAACAAAGCCCCATCCTCGTTGGCATATTGGCAAAAGGGGCATTTTAGCATGGCTGCATTCTCCTTCCGGCTGGAAGGGTAAAATATGGACCATGAAGGAAGAATTCAAAAAGTCGCCGCTAGGCTTTTTCACCTTTCATTATCATTTTTCATTATCATGAATCGCAACTCACTCGACTTCCGCAAAGCGGGCCGCGTCGTCCACGGCCAGTTGGGTTTTTTTGGAAACGCGCCCTCCTTGATGGAGTTCTTCTAACACTTGCCGGGCAAGCCTGGTTTTCAGGGCGCCCCGCGGCCCCATAATATCGCCTTTTTTGGCGATGTTCTCCGCAAGTCGTTGCGCTTCCGATGCGTTGTTGGCTGCCAACGCTTTCTGCAGGTTGTTGTTCAATTCATAAATCTGAATTTCATCAATGTGCTTGGCTACTTCCGCGTTGACATAACCGGGTCCCGCAGTGGTGTATTGCATCTCCAAGGGCAATGGCCCGCTGGTATCGCGCTGACCTACTCCCAGGTCGTAAGTGATTTCCATTTGGGCAATTACGTACCTGCCGTCGGGTCGCCGGGGCAGACTCATCTCTAAAATATACCGCCTGGCCTGGTCTTTCTCCAGCGCGCCGAGCTGGGCCGCCAGGCGACGATCCTCCCGCTCTTCCAATTGAACATCAGTAATCTCCGGAACCACTTGCCGGAGGCGCTTGATGCGCACTCCCCTGGCCGGCCTTATTTGAAATTCGACATTAGTAAACGCCGTCGCCGAAAGTCGGTCGAATTCCCTATGGAAAACTCGTCCGGCCTCTTGGGCCTGAGAAGCGTCGATGTAGCACCAGCGGCCTTCGCTCCGGCGGGCCATATCCTTGAGGAGTTCCGCGTTCCACTCGATGCCCACACCCAAGAGCGTCAGCCGGATTTTCTGGTCCCGCACCACTACTTGGTTGATTCGCCCGGAGCCGACATTTTTTTTTACTTCCTCCATTCCTCGGGCAACCCCCTGATCCATGGCCGTTCCGCCCGGATCGACTCCGAATGAATCAATGCGACGGACGGCGTCTTCAATGGCGGCGAAGTCGGCCAGCCGGGTAGGAGGAAGGACCACTTGGGCCTCATGAGCAAACGCGGCCACCGACAGGGTATCCTCGGGTTTGAGCTTGGCGATAGCTGCCAGCGCGGCTTCTTGAACGCGCTCTAGCCGGCTGACCCCCAGACCGTCGTCTTCATACATGGACCCGCTCACGTCGAGAACGAGGCCGATGTTCAACGGGAGCGAAGGGAGGGAATTCGTCGAACTATCACCACTGGGAATGAGCTTGATGAGGGCATAGCTGGCGGCGCTTTCGCCCGCCACGGCGATGCTGCTCCGGTGCATCATGCGCTCAACGTGAAACTTGACCGGCATGGAGAATGGACCCTAAATCGTGCTGCGCTTCTGGTTGTCTGGGTGTCCCGTGATTGGCGCGCTGCTCATTTCTGGATACCGCCTTTTAGCATATCGCCGGGCTGTTCGCAACCGGACAGGGCAAAAATGCGCGCATTTCACGCTACAAAGAAAAAAACCCGTTTTCCCCTAAGGAAAACGGGTTCCACAATTCTTAGTTTTCGAAACTTGGCTCAAATATCATAATACAGCGCGAATTCATAGGGATGCGGCCGGAGGCGGATGGCATCCACTTCTTTTTCCCGCTTGTACCAAATCCACGTGCTGATAACGTCTCGGGTGAAAACGTCCCCTTGGAGCAGGAATTCGTGGTCTTTCTCCAGGCAGTTGAGAGCCTCATCGAGGGCGCCCGGCGTCTTGGGGACTTTGGCCAATTCCTCCGGCTCGAGATCGTAGATGTCTTTATCCAGCGGTTCACCCGGTTTCAATTTGTTCTTGATGCCGTCGATCATGGCCATGAGCATGGCGGAGAAAACGAGATAAGGATTGCTCGATCCATCCGGACACCGAAATTCCAGGCGCTTGGCCTTGGGGCTGGGGGAGTAAACCGGGATGCGAACGGAAGCCGAGCGGTTTCGCCGGCTGTAGGCGAGGTTGACCGGGGCTTCGTACCCGGGCACGAGTCGTTTGTAGCTATTGGTCGTCGGATTGGTCAGGGCGCACAGGGCCGGCGCGTGCTTCAGCAGCCCGCCGATCGCGTTCATCGCCATGTCGGACAACCCAGCATACCCGGAGCCTGCATACAAGTTCTTGCCGTCTTTCCACAGGGATGAATGAACGTGCATCCCCGAGCCGTTGTCCATGAAGATCGGCTTAGGCATGAAGGTGGCCGTCTTGCCGTATTTTTTAGCCACATTCTTGATGATGTATTTGTACTTGAGGACGTTGTCGGCCATTTCGACCAACGGGGCAAATTTCATGTCGATTTCGCCCTGGCCGCCGGATGCCACCTCATGGTGCTGGGCTTCGATCTTCAGCCCGCATTGGATCATGGTCAGCATCATCTCGGTGCGAATGTCGTGCAAGGCGTCCGAGGGCGGCACGGGAAAATATCCTTCCTTATAGCGGAGCTTGTAACCGAGGTTCGGCCGATCTGTCCCGCCGGCATCCGGATCCTTTTCCCGGCCGGTGTTCCAGGCGCCTTCGATGCTATCGATAAAGTAGTAACCGGAGTTTTGCGTCTGATCGTAACGGATTGAATCGAATACGAAGAATTCCAACTCGGGGCCGAAATAAGCCGTGTCGGCAATGCCGGTGGATTTCATGTAATTGACGGCCTTGCGGGCCACGTTCCGCGGATCACGCGAGTAATCTTCCTTAGTGAGCGGATCCTGAATGTTGCAGATCATGGTCAGGGTGGCTTCCTTGCAGAACGGATCCAAGAAGGCCGTCTCGGGAACCGGCATCACGAGCATGTCGGATTCGTTGATGGCTTGCCAGCCGCGGATGCTGGAGCCGTCGAATCCCAGCCCTTCCTCAAAGACCCCCTCGTCCAGCGCCTCGGCCGGAATAGTGAAATGCTGCCACAACCCCGGGAAATCCATGAAACGCAAGTCCACCGCCTTGACTTCTTTTTCGCGAATGAGTGCTAGTACTTCTTTGGGTGACACGACCGCGACCTCCAGATAGGTTCAACTCTCTCTCCCGCCGGCCCACCGCCGTCGAAAAGAGCGCCTGAAGCAGGTAAAAAAATATTATTGAAGAGAAAGGGAGCTTTCAAGTTTCCATCTCAAAGTTTCGCAGCGACTGAAATGTTGACGACGCAGACAAATTTCGAATTCCGAACAAGGAATGTCGAATCATGAGGTAGTCTAATTTTCCCTCGTGATTCGATATTCCTTGTTCGATGTTCGAAATTCTTCTTGTGAACTTGGCACTGCAAATTGCGGTAAGGTCCCCTACTTCTCCGCGTCTTGCATTCCTAGCGCGATGCCGGCATAACCTAGTGGACTCAGGTCCGGCTTCCACCCTTTGACCGCCTTCGACACGGCCGAGCTACTGTCGGAACGAGTGCTTCGGCGGGCAAATTCCAACAACGCATGGCGACAGGGCGGCTCCTGGCCGGCAAAAGTATTCAAGACTTCCAAGTCTGATTTTTTGTCGCCGGCCGCCAAGGCGATTTCCAGTTTTGCCCGGCCGCGAAGCTCGGCATCAGGTATCTGATCCGCGACCTTGGAGGCCAAATCTAATTTCCCTCCTCGCACGGCGAGTCGAGCTAACCTATCAAGAATCCACGGAGACACACTCGTATCTTTTTCTTTCAATGCCGGTTGGATATGCTCACTCGCAGTCCCCAAATCAACCTGGATGTCCGCTTTCTTATCCACCAAGGCAGATACGAGAGCGATTAACGCCTGCAACTGGTGCGAAGCGGGTCCATCGGATGTGGCCAAGGCCCGCGCTTCCCCCACTTGGCCCCGGTAGGCGAGAGCCCAGGCATAACCCACCCGAAGGTCCAAGGGACAATCTACTTTGGGCGGCATTGAAGGCAGCTCCTTCACGTCTTTTCGATCCAGAGCCAATAATAAGGCGACCAGAGAAGATGGAAGAGATTCCTGCGGCTTCTTTGGCTTTTTCTTTAGCGACGTAAATGCTTGGAGCGCTTGATTCGCTTGAGCATTGGCTTGCTCCTGCTGATCGATGACAAGCAAACCATATTGCGCGAGGGCTTCGGACCGTTGAATATCGTTGGGGTCGAGTACTTGGTCCGGGAGTCGGACGGCGATGTTCGAAAAACCCAAGTCGATGAGCTTGCGATTCACCTGCCGCAGACCCTCCAGCCGAGCCTCCGGAGACTTTATATCTTGCAAGGTTCTCCGGATTTCCTGGATCACATCGTCCCATTTGAGGCGGATTCCTTTTCTGAGGGCGTCGTCCGAATCGCTGCCGAGATCGACTTGATCCAAGGCCAGGTCGATGAGAATGGCATCCCGCTCGGCGGACTCCCTGCCTTCCTCGGTTAGCTTGGCCCGAGCTTTGCGAAACTGATCGCGAGCCGCAGGCGCGCTGTTGTTATCGCCGACTGGTATCTCGGCCCGAAATTGATAGACCCCCAGGCCGCGATAGACTTCGGCTGCCGTCAGGGGGTCTTTGGTTTCGGCCACTAGTTTTTCGGCCTGGGCAAAGGCCCCGCTCCGGCGACTGGCGGACCCATAATGCAAAACCGCCCATATTCCAACCACCAACACCACCGCGACCGTGACTGCCATCGCGCTTCGATGAACCCACTGTCGCGTGGTCCATTTTTCCTTGACGACGGGCAAGGCGCCGGCTTCCAGCAAGGCTTGGCGGCTGACGCGACCCCGGCTCACCTCCGAACCCCAGGCCCCTTCCGGGGCCGGTTCGCCTTTATGGTCGCGGGTCAAGGGACTGCGCACGTCCACCTTTCGCCAATCCTTGGGCTCCGCTTTTTCCAGAAGCGGTACTTTGATGATTCGACGGCACTCTGGGCAAGGCGCCCGTTTACCGGCCAAATCGGCGTTCAGGGTGATCTTCTCATCGCACATGGGACAAGGGAATTCGATCTTCCGAGAGCTTGCCGACTCCGGCCCAGGGGTGGGTTTGGATTTCTCAGCGAGAGCGGCCAAGGCCAGGGATTCAAGGTCGGACTCGGTGGTTGGTCTTGCCGATGGGGCGGCGGGAGATCGTGTCACCGCTGGAATGATCAGGATCTTTTGGCACGCCGGACACTTGGCCTTCTTACCGGCCAATTCTTCCTTGACCCGGATACCCATCCGACAGTGAGGACAGCTAAACTTGAGGGCCATGGGTGCCTCTCAGAAGTTCTCTGGGCGATCACCGACGTTCTTTTTTTTGTTTACGTTTCGCACCCGCCCCCTTGCTGCGAATCGATGTATTCCGCGGGCGCGAAACGTAAACCGAGGAGGTGGATCCCTAAGATTCCACCTTACTCTTATTACTTATCGTACCACAGGAAGCTGTAGTTTTTGATCTGATTTCGCGAACTTATGGCCGTTGGCCAAGGCCGGGTTTTCCTGCTTTTCCGCTTCTTCTTTTTCCCAGACGGAGATTTCTTCCAGGAGGGCATCAACCATTTCGCTCTCCTGGACGTGGCGGACGATTTCGCCGCGCTTGAAAATGACGCCCTTACCGTTGCCGGCGGCCACTCCGATGTCGGCCTCGCGGGCTTCACCGGGACCGTTGACCACGCAGCCCAGCACGCTGACCTTGATGGCCGTCTTTCGCCCCGCCAGGCGCTTCTTCAGGTCGTTCATGATCTTTTCGAGGTCGATGGCCAGTCGGCCGCAAGTCGGACAGGCAATCAACTCCGGCGCTCGCACGCGCCGCTGCGTGGCTTGGAGGATGTCGAAGGCCGCCTGAATTTCCACCGCCTTGTCCGCCAACAAGCTTACGCGAATCGTATCGCCGATGCCGTCCAAGAGAATGGGCGCTAACCCGGCGGCCGACTTGGTGATCGCGTAGGGCGGTTGGCCCGCCTCGGTGATGCCGATATGCGTCGGATAATCCGCTTGCTTGGCGTAAAGCCGGTAGGCTTCGACCGCCGTGATGACGTCGCTGGATTTCAGCGAAACGATAAGCTCGTGATATCCCTCCGACTCCGCGATCTCGATGTAGCGGAGGGCGCTTTCGACCATGGCCGGGGGGCAGGGAAAGCCATGCTTTTCCACCAACTCCCGCTCCAGGCTGCCGGCGTTCACCCCGATGCGCATAGGCAAGCCCTTGTCCTTGGCTTTGCGGATGACTTGGCGATAGCGCTCGTAGCCGCCGATGTTGCCGGGGTTGATGCGAATCTTGTCCACGGGATGGTCCAGGGCAGCCAACGCCATTTTGTAATCAAAGTGAATGTCGCAAATGAGGGGCACGTGGATGCGGCGCTTGATCTCGCTCAAAACGGCCGCGTCTTGCGGCTTGGGCACCGTGACGCGGACGATCTCGCATCCCGCCTCTTCCATGTGAAGGATTTCGGCGATGGTCCGGTCCAGATCGTAGGTATCGGTCGTCGTCATGGACTGCACCCAAATTGGGTGCGAACCGCCGACGATCTTGTCCCCCACCCGAACCTCGCGCGTTTTGTGCCGGGTGAAGTTATGTTGGTATGGCATTCTCGCTCGTCTTTTAGGCCGACGCGGACGAAGAATTCATCACAAAGACACAAAGGGCACAAAGGACAAAAGCATGCCCCCGGAGT
>WNFC01010999.1_pt1 | contig 11148 bp, 11 predicted proteins | sample 5400541 | NCBI WGS metagenome assembly WNFC01 (sample SAMN13153342, study PRJNA577476) | soil metagenome | isolation source: 120 cm saprolite under Douglas fir tree site 2 hole 2 replicate 1 | place: USA:California | collected 2015-04-18
GGCGCCGAATCGAAGCGGAGGCGGCGCCCCCGCCTCCCCGCCCCGCCGTCTCGGGTCACGCTCCTATTCCGACTGGAGCTGGTGGAGGCGGGGCGGCAGCGCCGCCTTGGCGGCGGCGCAGCTCGCGTCGGTGTCGCACGCCGGGTCGTTCCAGCGGTTGGTCAGCTCGTAGGGATCCGCGTCCAGGTCGTAGAGCTCCCGCTCCCCGGTGGTGGTGTACTCGATGTACTTCCAGGTCGTGCCGTTCACCTGGCCCTTCACCAGGCCGTTGTCGGGGATCTTGCCGTTCCAGTGCTCGTTCAGGAAGTCGGTGCGCCAGCTGGCGGCGCTGTTGTCGAGCAGCGGCGCCACGCTCATGCCGTTGATGAGCGTGTCGGGGACGACGCCGGCCAGCTCGGCGAGGGTCGGCGCGAAGTCGATGTTCAGCACGATGCGGTCGTCCGTGCGCGGCGCGCCGGCCACCAGGTCCGGATAGCGCATGATCATCGGCACCCGGATGCACTCCTCGTAGGGACACTGCTTCGGCTTCCAGCGGTGCGAGCCCCAGGAGTAGCCGTTGTCGGAGGTGTAGATGACGAGCGTGTTGCCGTCCTGCCCGATGTCGCGCAGCGCCTGCATGATGGCGGCGACCCCCTCGTCCACCGCCTGCAGGGCCTCGAGCTGCTTCTGCCGGAACTTGTCCGTCTGGCACGCGTCGCACGTGGTGCCCGCCGGGCAGGTGTCGCAGCCGCGCGCGTCCCAGGTGATGCTCTGCACCCAGGCGGGCTTGTCGCTCGCGTCGGGCTCGCCCCAGTTCGGCGGGCGGAAGGGCGCGATGCCGCTGAACAGCCCGAGGTGACGCGGCGCCGCCGTCGCAGGCGCGTGCGGGGCCTTCTGGCTGAGATGGAGGAAGAAGCGCCGGCCCTCCATCCCCGCCGTGTGGATGAAGTCGACCGCCTTCTGGGTCATCACGTCGCCCGAGTAGTCGCTGGCGGCGCCGTCGTAGCGCGTGATCGTGCCGTTGTCGTTGAGCTCGTACCCGTAGTACCTGACCTGCACCTGCACGTGCCAGTCGTCGTACCCGGGCGGGATGCAGGGCGCGAGGCTCGCGTAGCCGTTCAGGTACTTGCCGACGAAGCCCGTCTTGTAGTTCTGGGCCTTGAGCCAGCGGGCGAGCGTGCAGTGGTCGTCGAAGACCTCGGCGCCGCCATCGGGCGGGCTGTTGTCGTGCACGCCGGTGTTGTGCGAGTACTGCCCGGTCAGGATGCTGGTGCGGCTCGGGCAGCAGAGGGAGGTCGTGACGTAGCCCTCGGTGAACGTGACCCCCGAGTCGATGAGCTGGCTCTTCACGTTGGGCATGACGTAGCCCGGGCGGCTCGGCGACTGGTGGGTCGCGTCGACCGTGTCCCAGCGCTGGTCGTCGGAGAGGATGATGACGAAGTTCGGCCTGGGAGCGCCCGGCACGGTGTCGACGCCGCAGGGCGCGGGCGCCTGCTGGACGCAGGTCGGCGGCTTCAGGAGCAGGCGGTTCGAGATCACGTCGGCCGCGCTGCAGACGCAGTCCGCGCCATCGGCAGGCGCCGTCTTGCCCGCGCAGCTGTCGGTGAGCGGCGGCTGGATCGGATCGATGCAGCGCTGGCCGGCGCGGTCCTTGCACCGGGCCAGGTCGTCGACGATGGCGTCCAGGCGGTCGCGGCGAATCCGGGTCGCCTTCTTCGCCATGTACTTGTTGCCCTCTTTGAAGAGCCGCTGGACGCAGCTCGTGCTGCCGTCACCCACCTGCGCGAAGAGCGCCCGCACCTGACATTCGATCGCGCTGGCGCACTGCGTATCGGTCACTCTGGCCAGGGCGGCCGTCAGATCGCAGGGGTCGACCCCGTGCCGCGCGCAGTCGAGGAGCGCCCCTCCCGCGCGCTTGATGCCGCTCGCGACCGTCCTGTCGGCCGGGTCGCAGTCGTGATCGACGTCCTCGCAGTCGAAGTCCTGGGCCCGCGCCTGCGGGATTCGGAGGCCGCCGAGCCAGAGCCCCGCCAGGAGGGCCGCGGCGACACCCATCCGAGCCCGGGAGAGCCGCTGCACCATGGTCGTCTCCTTCGGGCGGCACGCTAGGCCCGCGTCCGACGTAGCGTCAAGACAAAATAATAGGGGAGCGGCGACCCGGAAACGGGTTAGAAGAGCTTCTGCTGCGCCGCGGCCGGCGCCGGCGCGTCGGCCCGGCGGCCGAAGTGCGCGTACGCGAGCGCGGTGGCGACCCGGCCCTTCGGCGTGCGTACCAGGTAGCCCTCCTGGATGAGGAACGGCTCGTAGACGTCCTCGATGGTGTCGCGCTCCTCGGCGACCGCGGCGGCGAGCGACTCGATCCCGACCGGACCCCCCGCGAAGCGGTCGATGATGGCGAGCAGCAGCGCGCGGTCCATCTTGTCGAAGCCCGCCTCGTCGACGTCGAGGAGCCGGAGCCCGTCGCGCGCGACGGTTCGGTTGATCTTCCCCTGGGCCCGTACCTCGGCGAAGTCGCGCACGCGCCGGAGGAGGCGGTTCGCGATGCGCGGCGTGCCGCGCGCGCGGCCCGCGATCTCGGCCGCCCCGTCGGTGTCGAGGGCGGCGCCCAGGATGGAAGCCGAGCGGCGCAGGATCTTCTGCAGGTCGTCGGTGCCGTAGAAGTCGAGCCGGAAGGTCGCCCCGAAGCGGTCGCGGAGCGCCGAGGTGAGGAGGCCCGCGCGGGTCGTCGCGCCCACCAGGCAGAAGGGCCGGAGCGGCAGCTTGATCGAGCGCGCCGTCGGCCCCTGCCCCACCACCAGGTCGAGCTGGAAGTCCTCCATCGCCGGGTAGAGGGTCTCCTCGACGATGTGGTTCAGGCGGTGGATCTCGTCGATGAAGAAGACCTGCCCGCGCTCCAGGTTGGAGAGGATGGCCGCCAGGTCGCCGGGCCGCTCGAGCACCGGCCCGGCCGTGGCGCGGATGCCGACCTCGAGCTCGTGCGCGATCACGTGCGCGAGCGAGGTCTTGCCGAGGCCGGGGGGGCCGTAGAGGAGGACGTGGTCGAGGACGTCGCCGCGCGCCCGCGCGGCCGCGATCTGCACGCGCAGGTTCTCGCGGATGGACTCCTGCCCGACGTACTCGTCCAGCGTGCGCGGGCGGAGCGGGGCCTCGACCGCGATCTCGTCCTCGAGCGGCTCGGTCTCGATCGGGCTCGGCCTCTTCATCCGAAGAGCCCTTGGAGCGCGGCCCGCACCACGTCCTCGAGGGGCGCGGCCGGCCGCTTGACGCGCTCGACCGCCCGCTCGGCCTCGGCGCGCTTGTAGCCCAGGTTGACGAGCGCCGACACGGCCTCCCCGAGGACGCCGTCGGCGGCCACGGGCCCCTCCGCGCGCGGCGCGCCGGCGGCGAGCGCCGCCGCACCCTCGCGGCACTCGACTACGATGCGCTCGGCGAGCTTCTTCCCCACCCCGGGGATGGTCTGCAGGCGGGCTCCGTCGCCGCCCGCGACGGCGGCAAGGAGGGCGGCGAGCGGCATGCCGGAGAGCACCCCGAGCGCGGTGCGCGGTCCGACGCCCTTCACCTTGCGGAGCAGGTGGAACAGCGCCCGCTCCTCGGGGCGGAGGAAGCCGAAGAGCTCGATCGCGTCCTCGCGCACCTCGGTGTGGACGAGAAGACGCACCGTGGCGCCCGCGGGCGGCAGGTCGGCGAAGGTCTGGAGCGAGACCTGGACCGCGTAGCCCACGCCGCCGACGTCGAGCACGAGCCGCTCCGGGCTCTTCTCGCCGAGCGTGCCAGAGAGCGAGGCGATCACGCCGGCGCTCCCGCGGCCAGGGCGCGCGCCACGCGCGCGGCGAGCGGCGCCCGGTGCAGATGGCAGAGGGCGAGCGCGAGCGCGTCGGCGGCATCCGGCGCCGGCGGCCGCGCGAGGGCGAGGCGGAGCACCACCCCGCGCCCCATCGCGCGCTTGTCCGCCTGCCCGAAGCCCACCGTGGCGAGCTTCACGCTGGCCGGCGCGTACTCGGCCACCACCGCCCCGGCCGCCCCGGCGGCCGCCAGCACGGCGCCGCGCGCCTCGCCCAGACGGAACGCGCTCTGCACGTTGCGCGCCACGAAGGCGCGCTCGAGGACGACGGCCGCCGGCTCCCACGCCGCGATCAGGCGGAGACACTCCGCGTGCAGGCGCGCGAGGCGCGCGCCGAGATCCCCGGCCGGCGCCAGCACGATCGTCCCGCTCCCGAGGTGGCGAAAGCCCCCGCCGCGCGCCTCGACCACGCCCCAGCCCGTCAGCCGGCTCCCCGGATCGATCCCGAGCACCCGCACGTCCGCTCCGCCTCCCGCCCCCGCCGTGGGGTCACGCCGACAGCCGCTCCAGCTCCTCCGCCGCGATGTCCATGTTCGACGACACGCTCTGCACGTCGTCGTGGTCCTCGAGCGCTTCCAGCAGCCGCACCATCTGCTCGGCCTGCTTGCCGGAGATGGCGACCGTCGACTGCGGCAGCATGGTGACCTCGGCCGAGTCGACCGGCACCTTGGCCCGGTCGAGGGCCTCCTTCACCTTGTCGAACTGCTCGGGCGCCGTGATGATCTCGAGCAGGTCGCCCGCCTCCCGCACGTCCTCGGCGCCGCCCTCGAGCGCGACCTCCATGACGCGGTCCTCGTCCACGCCCGCACGCTCGACCGTGATGAGGCCGCGCTTGTGGAACATCCAGGCGACGGCGCCCGCCGCGGCCAGGTTGCCGCCATGCTTGGTGATGATGCTGCGCACGTCGGCCACGGTGCGGTTGCGGTTGTCGGTGAGCACCTGGACGAGGATCGCGACCCCGCCCGGCCCGTAGGCCTCGTAGGTGATCTCCTCGTAGGAGACGCCCTCGAGCTCGCCCGTGCCCTTCTTGATGGCGCGCTCGATGTTGTCGGCCGGCATGCTGTTCTGGCGCGCCGTGGTGACCGCGGTGCGCAGCCGCGGGTTCGCGTTGATGTCGCCGCCGCCCAGGCGCGCCGCGACCGTGATCTCCTTGATGAACTTGGTGAATTGCTTGCCGCGCCGCGCGTCCTTGAGCGCCTTCTTGTGCTTGATCGAGCTCCACTTGGAGTGGCCGGACATGGCGCGACCTGCAGTTACCACATGCCCCACGGCGAGTAAATCACGAAAGCCAAGGAGAACGCGGTATTGCGCGCGTGGTCCGGGCGTCGATAATGCGCCGGGATGCGGGGCGGGACGCGTGGGTGGGTGGCGCTCTGGCTCGTCGGCGCCGCGGGCTGCGCCGCCCTGCGCTCGCCGGCGCCGCCGCCGATCACGAACGGCGTGCAGGTGGGCGTCGCTTCCTGGTACGGCCCGGGCTTCCACGGCAACCGCACCGCCAACGGAGAGATCTACGACCAGTACGAGCTGACGGCCGCGCATCCCTCGCTGCCGCTCGGCACGCGCGTCATGGTGACCAACCTGGAGAACGGCCGCGCGGTGCAGGTCCGCGTCAACGACCGCGGGCCGTTCGTCGACGGGCGCGCTATCGACCTCTCGTATGCCGCCGCGCGCACGATCGGCATGGTCGGTCCCGGCACGGTGCGGGTCCGCATCGAGGTGCTCGGCCCGACGATAGCGGTAGCGGCTACGCCGCTGGCGGCTCCGATGGCCGCGCCACCAGCCCCGACGCCCGCGCGCCCGAGCCCGCCGGCGCCCCGCGAGGTTCCCACCGGCTCGTACACGGTCGAGGTCGCCGCGCTCAGCGATCCCGGCAGGGCCGAGCACCTCCGCCACGTGCTGGCGTACCGCTTCCCCGACGCCTTCGTCACCCCGCTCGCGGGCACGAGCGGCCACTACTATCGCGTGCGCATCGGTCCCTACCCGTTGCGCACTGCCGCGCTCGAGCACGCTCAACGGGTCGTGCGGCTCGGCTACCCCGCCATCATCGTGGACGAGCGCGCGCCGTGAGACGCCCGGCCGCGCTCCTGCTTCTGCTGGCGCTGCTCGCCGGCTGTGCCTCGCGGCGCCTCGTCCGCCACGGCCAGGTGAACGAGGACGCCCTCGAGACCCTGCGCCATCGCCTCGTCGCGCTCCGCGGGCTCGCGTTCACGACTTCCGTGCCCGTTCTCCCGCTCTCGCGCGAGGGAATCGGGAGCGTCGTCAAGGACGAGATCGAGCAGAGCTATGCCCCCGGCGACATCGAGCACGCCGAGGCCGTCTACACGCGCCTCGGCCTCCTGCCCCCGGGCACGAAGCTCCGGCCCGCGCTCGAGGGGCTCTACCAGCAGGAGGGCGCGGGCTTCTACGACCCGCGCACCAAGCGGCTGGTGGTCGCCGAGAGCGTCCCGGGCGCGCCCAGCGTGGGCGCGGGGCTCCTCGGATTCTTCACCGGGCGCGACCTGGTCAGCGAGTTCCTGGTGGCCCACGAGCTGACGCACGCGCTCCAGGATCAGCACTATCATCTCCCGACCCGGCCGGAGCCGCTCCTCGACGGGCACGGCGACCGCGAGCTGGCGCGCCACGCGCTGCTCGAGGGTGACGCGACGCTCGCCGGCTTCGCCTACGTCCTCGGCCGGCAGCTCGACCGGCGCACCATCGACATGGTCGTGGGGCAGCTCCACGGCGTGCCGGGCGAGCTCGCGAAGAAGTACCCCGACCTGCCCGAGCTGCTGCGCGCCTCGCTCGCCTTCCAGTACGACGACGGGACCGCATTCGTGGGCCAGGCGCTCGCCGCGGGCGGCTGGGCAGCGGTCGATCGCGTGCACCTGGATCCGCCGGAGTCGACCGAGCAGGTGCTCCACCCGCCGCGCTACTATGCCGACCGCGACCGCCCGATCACGGTCACGCTCGGCGGCACGGACGGGCTCGAGGCCAGCGGCTTCACGCGCATCCTCGAGGACACGCTCGGCGAGCTCCTGATCCGCGTGCTCGCGACGCGCGTGCTCCCGGCCGAGCGTGCGGCCCAGGTCGCCGAGGGCTGGGGGGGCGACCGCCTGCGCGCGCTCGCGCGCGGCGACGACCTCGTGCTGGTGTGGCTGACGGCCTGGGACTCGCCCACCGAGGCGGGCGAGTTCGCCGACGCGCTGCCCGGGCTCGTACCGGACGCCCGCGTCGAGCGGCGCGAGGAGCGCGTCCTCGTGCTCCAGGGACCGCCGGACATCGACCGGACGGGGCTCGCCCGCCGCGTCTGGTCGCGCGCCACCGTCGTGCGCCCGGAGCGGGAAGCGGTCACCCGGCCCCTGGGCGAAGGGACAGGCGGTTGCAAAGCCGGCGCGAGGTTCCTATAGGCGCAGGATGCCCCCGTGGCGGCGCGTGTCGCTGGTCGGGCCGGCGGGCAGGCTCCGTGCCCCGGCCCAGGTGGCCGCCGAATGCGGCGAGCAGGACGGAGGCGTCCTGCTCACCGCTCATCGCTTCGGCCAGGTGGTGCCCTACGCGCGGCTCCTCTGCCGCCATCTCGCGGTGCGCGCGCGCCCCTGGGCGGCTGAGAGCGAGCTCGCCATCGCGCGCGAGCCCGGTCTCCTGCGGCTCGCACGGCGGAGCGGCTGCCGCGCGCTCGTCCTTGGCCCCGAGCCGGACCCGCTGGTGCGCGAGGCGCGCGAGCCGGGCGCGCTCCGCGCCGCCGCTCGGGCGCTCCGGCGCATCCGTCGTGCGGGGCTCCTCACCGTGGCGCACCTGACGCTCGGGTGCGAGGGCGATGACGCCGGCGTCTTCGCCCGTGCGGTGTGGCTCTCGACCGCCGGACGCGTCGCCTTCCCGCGCCTCACGGCGCACGAGGGGGCCGGTCCCATGAGCCCCGGCGAGCTCGGGCGCGGCCTCGCCTGGGCCGCGCGGATGCTCCACCGCCATCGCGCCATCTGGCGGCGCACGGGCATCGTCGGCGCCGACGGCCGGGCTGCGCTGATCGCCAACTACCGCCTGCGGCGCGCGATCATGCGCGAGCCGACGGGCGAGACGCCGGCCATGCGCCTCGCGCGCGTGCTCGCCCGGCCCATCCGCATCCGCGAGCGCGTGCCGTTCGTGTCGACCCTGGTCGGGGCGGTGGCGGCGGGCGGCGTGCAGGTGCGGAGCGCCTGGCTGCGCGCGCGGGCGCGGCGCGACGACGCGCGCGCCGCCTTCGTGATTCGCCTCGAGGGCGCAATCGACGCGCGCGCGGCGCGGAAGCTCGTCGCGCGCGTGCGCCGAGCGCTCGGCCGCACGCCCGAGCGCATCGTGATCGACCTGGGCGGCCTCGAGCTGGTGTCGCTGACCGTGCTCACGCACTTCCTCGAGGAGCACGCGAGCCGGCTCGCCGGGCTGCGCGGCCGGCTCGCGTTCCGTAACCTCCGCCCCGCGCTGACCGCGCTGCGGCGCAACCTGCACGGCATGGTTCCCAACGGCGCGCTGCTCGAGCAGGCGCTGGAAGAGACGAGCTGACCTCCCGCGAGCGCCCACACCGGGAGGGGATTTCCTCGCCCGCAAGGGGACAGGCCGCGACCGCTCCTCGCCTACGGGCGCAGATGCGCGGTCACCTTCCAGCGCAGCGATCCTCCCTCGAGGACGGGACACGGGCTGAAAAAAGAGCGCGCAAATTGTAGCATCTACAGCGCTCGAGGGAGTGGAGGGCGGCGCGTTCCCCAACACAGTCGGTGCCGCCGCGGCAGCCGCTGCTGGCATCGGCATTGCTCTATCGCAGTGGCGCGCGCGGCGGCCCTGCCGGGCGGCATCCTCTTCGATGACAGTGAAGATGCGGACCCCCTCCACGCTCGGCTTCGCCGCCGCGCTCGCTTCAGCAGTCGTCTCCCATGCCTGTGCCGCTCGAACATCCGATAGCCCTCCCCCGCTGGCTCCCGAGTCCGGGCACACCCCGGACGCGCCCGACGAGCTCGAGCCCTGGACCAGTAGAGCGGCGACAACCTGACCGTCTCACCGGGGGCGGTGTTCACGACCTTCTAGCTAGCGAGAGCCAGGTCCATACGAGACCGAGCTGGCCGACAATCGAGTTCGCTGCATCACGGCGCGGAGAGCCTCCGCGTTCGTCGGGCGGAGCCATGTGGACCACACCAGACACCGAGGACACCTGGCGCGTCGTCACGGCGCGCCGCTATCGCGAGGCGGTGGCGCGGGTGCGCCTGGCGGAGCAAGGGCTGGACACGTATCTCCCGCTGCTGCGGCGATGGCCCCGGCCGCCGGCCGGCTCGGACGTGGGGCCGCTCTTCCCCGGCTACGTCTTCGTGCGCGCCGAGCAGGCGCACTTCCACCGCATCACGCGCGCGCCAGGAGTCGGCGGCCTGATCGTCTTCGGCGGCGAGCCGGCGCGCCTCGACGACGCGGTGATCGACTTCCTCCGCGGCCGCGAGGAGCTCGACGGCATCATCACCGCGTGCCCGCTGCCGTCCGGCTCCGCCGTGCGCATCACCGACGGGCCATGGCGTGGCCTGGCCGCCATCCTCGAGCGCCGCGTCTCCGCCCGCGAGCGCGTGCTCGTCCTGCTCGACATCTTGCAGCGCCAGACGCGGGTGGAGATGCCGGAGACCTGGGTCCGGCTCGACTGACATGACCAACCGGCATCGCAGCGCGCTCTTGACCCTGCTCCAGCTCGCGGACCTGGCCGTCGTCGCGGCGGCCTTCCTGGCCGCCGTCGCTCTCGCCACGCCGGGCGACGACGACTGGCTCACGATCCTCGAGATGCGCGTCCAGGTGCGCAACGTGCTCATCGTGGCGGGCTACCTCGCCTTCTGCCACTTCGTCTTCCAGGGTTTCCGGCTCTACCGCTCCTACCGCCTCTCGCCGGGCTCGCGCGAGTGGCACGACCTCGCCTGGGCGGTGCTGACCGCCACCGTCCCGCTGTGGGCGTTCGGCGACCTCTGGCACTTCGAGTTCGCCAACCACACCTTCCTCCCGACCTTCGCCGCGCTCGCCTTCTGCGGGCTCGGCGCAGAGCGCCGCCTGCTCCGCCTCGTCGCGCGCAGCATGCGCCGCCACGGGCGCGATCTCCGCCACGTGATCGTGATCGGCAGCGGCCCGCCGGCCTTCGACATGGTCGCGCGCCTCGCCCGCCGCGGCGACCTCGGCTATCACGTGGTCGAGATGATCGAGCTCGACGCGCGCGGCGACGGCAACGGCGCGGGCAGCGCCGCGGTGCTCGGGCGCGTCGAGACCATCGCCAGGTGTTCGTCGCCCTGCCGCTCGACAGCGCGCAGCCGCTCATCCGCGCGCTCGTCTCCCTGTGCGAGGAGCAGGGCATCACCGTGCGGCTGGTGTCGAACCTGGTCGACTTGATCCTCGCCCGCGCGCAGCTCGACGAGGTCGACGGCCGCGCGGTGATCACCCTCTTCACCGGCCCGCCCGACTCCTTCGGCCTCCTCGGCAAGCGGCTCCTCGACCTGAGCCTGTCGCTGGTCGCCTGCCTCCTCCTCCTCCCGCTCTTCCTCCTGGTGGCGATCGCCATCAAGCTCGACTCGCGGGGCCCCATCCTGTTCGCACAGGAGCGGGTCGGCCTCGGCGGCCGGCGGTTTCGCCTCTACAAGTTCCGCACCATGATCGCGGGGGCCGACCGGCTCCAGGCCGAGTTCGAGGCCCTCAACGAGGCGCACGGGCCGGTCTTCAAGATCCGCAACGACCCCCGGGTGACGCGCGTGGGGCGATGGCTGCGCCACCTGAGCCTCGACGAGCTGCCGCAGATGCTGAACGTCCTGGTGGGCGACATGAGCCTGGTCGGCCCGCGCCCGCTGCCGCTGCGTGACGTGCAGCGCATCGACAAACGCGCCCACAAGCGGCGCTTCAGCGTGAAGCCGGGCCTCACCTGCCTCTGGCAAGTGAACGGGCGCGAGCCCGAGTTCGAGAGCTGGGTCAAGACCGACATGGAGTACATCGACAACTGGTCGCTCGGGCTCGACGTGAAGATCCTCCTGAAGACGATCCCGGCGGTGCTGAGCGGCCGCGGCGCCTACTAGTCGCTCATGCGCGCCCCCGTCAGCATCGTCGTCCCCTGCTACAACGAGCAGGCAGGCCTGCCCGCGCTCTTCGCGCGGCTCGACGCCTTGCTGCGGGACGGCGGGCGCGGCTGGCGGGTGCTGTTCGTCGACGACGGCAGCGCCGACGCGACCTTCGCGTGCCTGCTGAGCGAGGTCGGCCGCCGGCCGTGGGCCCGCGTGGTGCGCCACCCGACCAACCTCGGGCTCGGCGCCGCGCTCCGCACCGGCTTCCGCTATGCCGAATCGCCGATCGTGTGCACCGTCGACAGCGATTGC
>WNFC01019822.1_pt1 | contig 11148 bp, 8 predicted proteins | sample 5400541 | NCBI WGS metagenome assembly WNFC01 (sample SAMN13153342, study PRJNA577476) | soil metagenome | isolation source: 120 cm saprolite under Douglas fir tree site 2 hole 2 replicate 1 | place: USA:California | collected 2015-04-18
GAATCCCGGTTCGCCAGGCAAGTTTGCCTTTAACAGTACACTCAATGATCCCAATCGCACACCTGCGCGGAGGATACCTATCAACGAAGCTATTGCACAACGTTCGGCGTCGCCTCGGAAGGATTGCACTTCTGGCTCATCTACTGGCATGTTTGGGCGGCCGGTCTTCTCGCGCTATACATCGGAAGATCGGACACGCAGCCCCATTCGACGACATCCTTCTGACGTAGTAAATCACACTGTGGGGGCCCAGTCTGGGATAGCCAAACCTACAACTTCGACTTCACCTGAGAAAGTGCGATGTGGGTCAGAAGAACCTCAATTTTCGAGAAGTCGTCCTTCAGGAAGACCGTTCCAGAGGTCTGTGTCAGACACTGAAATCTCGAGCCCTTCCAAGGCAAGCAGGATCCCAACTTTTCCAAACCGTACTGGTATCGACGCAAGATTGCCCAGCACCATTCCAGAGGAGCATGGGTTGGATTCGCCAAGGAAGTCGACGCAGTCAAGCCCGTCGGTGAAATCTGTGTTGCGACAACCGTCTTCCGTCGCTGGAAGTAGAATTCCGCGGATTGGCGTGAAGCCCTATGCCAGACCACCACCAGAGAAAGAGAAGCAGCAAGGCAAGGGAAAGGAACCTGTGCACAAACTGTTCATGACAAAACGCCCGACCTCTACTTCAGTTCCGGTGAGTTGACGAGAAATTTTGTCAACGTCCTCATGTGCTAAATGGCCCTGAAGACAAGGCCTGTGCGACTGGTGAGCAGTGTAAATGCTGCCGGCAGCGGGAGCAGCTCTGAAGACCCTGTGGATTTTCCTGCTGTGGCTCCCGGTGCTCCATCTAGTTGCCAGACGAGCACATCGGCTCTCCCTCAACCGTCCCCATCATTAAAGCGGAAGCGTTCAGTAGAGGATATAACCTCGCCCCTAGCTGCTCAACCAACTTCTGCACGTCTTGTAACATCCGTAGCGAGGCAGAAGTCGTCATGCGTTCTTCCTACACAACCACTAGACTCGGGCTCATCTGTGAAGAAAACCAGGATAGGCCACGTCAGAACGGTTAGCGGAGACACCGCGCAGAAACGCGCAGCACGCAGCGTCGAAACTCAAGCTTCTGTGGATGAGACTGCCAAATCCGGAGAGCAGCCAGGAATATGCCCTGTGTCCTCCCCTTCGCAGTCTCATATAACCCCGCCAGCATTACATACCGCTCCCGAACAGCCCACTCCACCCGACGTCGAAACCGAACCTGCATTACCACTAGATATTCAGCCAACTACTTTACCGTCCGAACTCGTTGCGAGTTCATCCAATTCTCCCTCTGACAGCTTATTATCAACTACGTCGCGCATCACACGCTCGCGCCGAAACCCGCAGACCACAAGTGACGTATTTGGTCCCGTCCGGCCGTTACAACCACGTCGGCGGCACACTGCCGAAACACTGGGTGAAAGCACATTCTCGTCCATGAGCGCGCTCGCGCTCAAGGCTCTAACTACGACAAACACTACGAAGAATCAACAAAATCTCGTCGCCATCCTCGAAACGGAAGTCGTCCGCAAGCCAGGCAATCGCCCTGGAAGTCCGACCATCAAACTTAAGACGATCGAGGAGAAACGGAAGCTTGAGCAAGGCCAGGGGCGAAGAGAGCGTGCGGAGCGCCGGGCGCGACGTAGCTCTGAGATTCTGGAGGATTCGAGCTTGACGAGTGATGATGAGGAGATGCCACTTGGACCTGATGGCAAACCAATACGGCATCGACGTGGACCTGGGGATGAAGAAGACTATGAGAGTCCAGAGAAAATAGAACGACCGGAGAAGCGAGCACGTATTCACGAAACGGGAGAGCCTGGGGAAGAAGAAGAGGTTGGAGGGAAGAATGTAAGATGGGACCGGGGTCTGTTCACAACTATCTACTACGATGACCTCCCGTTACAGTCGTGGGCGAGTGACAAGTTACAAGTGCCTACGACAAGCACCAGGGGAGCTCTAGCCGGATCAGCCAAGGTAACGGCGCACATTTTCCGAGTCATGGGCATGCTCGCTGATGTGACTATAAAGGCATTGCATTTGGACAGCCTTGGCAATTTGGTCGATGCTACTTCGCTGTTAAAGGATCTCGTGCAGGAGAATGTCGTCATCAGAAAATATGTCTATGATGATGACGCTGAGGCGGCTGAAATTGATGAGCCCAAACCTTCGTCTAAAGGGAAGGGCAAGAAGACGAAGGGATGAGTCCTATCTATCCGCGTTCTTGCTATTGCTTTGATTTATTGGTTTCGGGTAACGAAACCTATTCTGTACTACCAGTATAGATATCACCAACTAATATATAGTATACCAGTCCAAGTTGTAATGGTTGACCCATCACTTGGATCCTCCGCGGAATGCTAGCGTGGGGCTGGCTTGGTTGACTGGGAAGACGAGAACCTCAGCGATGTTGACGTGCGGTGGGCGCGCGGCAGCCCAAACGATTTCCTCCGCAATGTCTTCTGCCGTCACTAGGAGTCATTGAGGAGACGATCATCGGGAAAGAAGAAAATGTACGCACATGGTTGCAAACCATCGTAAACCTTGTCTGCTGCGGACCTGTCTCCGCGGTAGCGGACGATTGAGAATTCGGTCTCCACCATGCCTGTTGGGGCGGTGCAGAATCGGGAGCACATGGTATAATATAAGGGGAAAGGGACGACAGGCGGAGAGCGACATGCGCACCGGGCTGAATCTCGGTCACTCGAATGGCCGTATCCACGACCTCGCGCAAGAGGCAGCCGGTGAACGCGCGCACGGCAGCCTTGGTAGCGCAGTACACGCTGCCGCCCGCGTACGATTCCCTTCCCGCGATCGATCCGATGTTGATGACATGGCCCGCGTTGCGGGCCTTGAAGTCTTTCGCGAGGAGTTTTGTTTTCAGTCACGCCGCGGAGAACCCCAAGAAAGAAAAGGAAAAAGGGGCTGTAGGGGTAAGGGTACTAAGGCAAGGGAGACGGACAGACCTTTGATGAGGAGCTGGGTGAGGGAAATGAGGCCGAAGACGTTCGTCGCGAACATGGTGTCGATGTCCTTGTCCTGGATATCGCCGACGCGGTCGACGCCATGGGCGGCACCAGCATTGTTGACTGCCGCGGGCGCGGGCATCACGTTTCAGAAAAGAGGAGGTTCAGAAGTCGAGCCAGCCCGCGTGTGTGCTGCAAAGCAAGTGTAATAATTGCTCACCGAGGATGTCGACGTTGCGGAGCTCCTGCGGTACCTTCGACCACAGCGCGGCCACTTGGGCCCCGTCTGTCACATCGAGCTGCACGGTGGCGATTTTCGCGCCTTGCTGGACGCCCGCGGCGCGGGCAGCCTCTGCGACTGTCTCTAGCTGGTCTGCTCGGCGGGCGACGAGGATCAGGTTCGAGCCTGCCTGGGTGTGGATGACGAGAGGGGACCACGGGGGTGGTTCACATCAAAAGATCGCGCTTGATAACGCATGTGGCGCTGGTACCTTTGCAAACAATATGGCTGTGGCCTGAAGCGGGAGGTTGCGATGTCAGTTAAGGTAGAGAGTGGACGCTGATGGGGATGAGTACCGCGCCGATACCGGCGCTGGCGCCAGTGATAAGGACGGTCTTGCCAGGCAATCTGGATGCGTTGAAGACGGACATGGATAAACGGGTAAACAGGCTTTGCCCGACTCGGAGTCGCAATGATGCACTGACACTACACTGATAAGACTTTGATAACAAGGTGGGGAAGGTCCATCTGAAGCATGTCAACTCTTCACAACGACCATGTCCGACTGTGGTCTAGCTGACTGCGACGAGCGACGATGGAAGGCGTTATTGGAATGGCTCAAAGGGCACGGCATGAAGGTCGACGGAGGACATCTACTTGTCCGACCAAAGCACGTCGCCGGTAAGAACTCATCTTTCCATCTCTGAGATCTGAGCCATCGAGTACTGACAAAATCACTCGGTTGCTAAAGGCGCAGGGTTTGGTCTGTTCGCGATCGTCGACATCCCCGTTTGTGCTCACTCAATTGTCCGCCTGGTGCGCCCGATCCACTCACTCACGACACGTTTCTATTTGCAGCGTCAGACTCCACTTCTTACACTGCCTAGCAAGACCAAAATCAATATGGAGACCTTAGAACATTATCCCTACTCGAAGCGATTGACGGCAACCCAACTCATCTCCTTACACCTATTGCTCTCTAAGCCCGCACCAGGTCGCGAGTCGGATGACCCACATTTCGGGCCATATATATCCTTCCTGCCACGAGATTTTGGCAGCCACCCTCTGACTTGGATCGTACGTCGGACTCTGAGCGCAGGATCCCGAGAAGAGAATAAAATTTTGGGCTTATTACCGCCTTCCGTGCTGTCCGATCTTCTCCTTCTAGAGAGACGTTTTTGGAAAGATTGGGAGGCTGTCCATCTATACCTGGTACGCCCTGTCCGCACTCTTTAGATCCAACGGCCTTTTGAAATGACGTTGGCCAGGACGACTTGCCTGATCTGTCCTCACAACTTCGTAGGACAGGAGCGCAGTCAGAGTTGATCTTGGACTTTGTGTGGGCATGGCTAAACGGTAGGGATGCCCGTTTCAACTTTCAATAGAACTGCTTTTGATCGGCATTGGCGTAGTAAATACGCGTTGTCTCTACGATGATCTTGGGCTGGGCAAGGACAATAACATGAGCCTGTGCCCCGTGTTCGATTTGGCAAACCACACCTGGATGCAGCCAACGATGGAGCCAGTACGCGCGGCGGGATCCGAGATCAGGCAGCGGTGTTCGCCTGGCGGAGGCGGCAACACGGACCTCGTGTGTGTTTCATGCGACAGGGGTATTGCCCGCGATCAGGAAATAACGTTAAGGTACGGATGGCACCCAAACCGGACGCTTTTTGTAGAGTACGGATTTGCGAACACGATCACGTCAGTGGAGCTCATGTCCGGAGCGTACCCAGGCGAGGTGAACGTCCAAGACATTATCACGGGCTTGTTGGGTTGTCGAGGTGAGACGGGCTCATTCGTGAAAAAAACCCTTGACACGGAGGGGTATTGGGGGTAATTGATCGAGTCTGCACCTCAAAGCGTTTGGAATGGGCGCTGATATGTTAAGGAAGGGACTGGACGATGCATTGTTCGCCGCCGCCAGCACACGCCTCCTTCCGTCTTATTACAGCGTTGAGGCTGTACCACAGCTTCCCGGCAGGTGCAGGGGTTGGGTCAGAAGAAGAAATGATTGCGGCCTCGAGGCGATGGCGAGATACCATATTGGGACATGAGGGTGCGGTGTCGGAAGAGAATGAGAAGGCTTGCAAGGAGAGCATAGAAGAGATATGCAGGGCAGTAATGAAGAGGGGGGAAGAGGGGATGAAGGCTGTAAAAGAAGAGATGGAGATGGAGAGAGAGGAGTGGTACAGAAAGGTGTTGGCAATGGTCGACATTCTCTGGCTGGAGGAGTTCACGGTCGGCGAAGCGATGCTCATTACCTAAGCGAGCCAAAGCCAGGCCTGCCCGGTCCCGTAACGCGCCGAGGAATTGGTCAGCTGTCATTCTGTCATTCATCATTCTCGTTGTTGCCCTGTTGCCCCTTCCCCTTGACTTGACGCTCTTCGACACCACAACTCATAAGCTCGAGAAATGGCTGTCGAACCTTTTCTGGGAACACGTGCGCAAAGGGCCTTCATTGTGACAAGTCCGCATATCGATCTATCTTCATCCATCCCTATCCACTAACCATTCCTCTCCGCTCCGCAGCCTGCACCCGTAAGCAAATCCATCTCCAAGGTCAACCCCATCTTCTTGATGTCGTTTTCAGAGGCAGTTGTGGTTCTGGCCATCATATCTATTGTATTCAGTTTGGTCCGTACTTGTCTTGTTATTGCTCACCCCACGTCTAACTTCAATCAGGTCGCAGAACATGTTGACCTCAATCTTACCAATTACAAGGTGCCACCGACTCAAGTGATCTCATATACGTCTGATCTGACTACACTCAGACCATCCCTTGTTATCTCGCCCTGTTTGTCCTCGCAGAGTGAGCGTACTCACTCTCCTATCTTCTCGGCCTTTTGTTTCTGATGTCAAGGGTAGGATATTTGAGCTGCTGATGGCCTTTGATGCCCTCCGTCTACGAAACGTGATACAGCTTGCTGGCATTCTAAGTGTGTCTCCTTTTTACTTGACCGAGAAGTATCGTGCGGACTCATCGCATCTGCCGAGTCAGTGTTCCATGTCGCACTCCTGGTTTTCTCTACGATACAAATCCATGAGACCAAGGTGGCCTTAGTACGGTCACCCAATTGCGATGGTTCCGTCGACTATGTCGTATGTTCAACCCTTGGCTATTCCCATGGCCCTACAGACTCACCCTGTCCCCTCCCAAGCATTGCGGTGGCCCTGGAACTTTGTTCAGAAAGGTGGAACATTTACTGATAGCTGTCCCGGTTGTCATCGCGGCATCATGGATCGTCATGATTTTCTTCGTGAGAGCACTGTACTACGAATTTGGGTAAGCAATTAGTACCCTATTTTGGAGTCTAACGCCGAAGGAACCCAGCTGGGCTGTCTTCCGGATTGTAGGAGCAAATCCTGCTATGAAGAGTTAGTATTTCGGACATTCCTGCTACTGTCTTGTTACTGACGGGCGATTTCCAAGCAATGTACCAGTACTACGAAGTGTTGATTTGCCTCCTGAAATTCGACTTCTTTGTATTCACCGGCATTACCATTCAAGTAGGTGTCAATGTATGCCTTGCTTCGCCATCTTACCTTGACGATTGCCTGTAGCTTCTCATCGTTGTTCTCTCGAAGAATTCTGCCGAATTCGGTCTGACTGTAGCTGCAATTCCTGTAGTACTGGTACTTCTTATGGGTTGCGGTCTCGCCGTCCAACGCGAAATTAGATCGTACGTACACCGGGCCAGATGTCCTTTCTTGTCCTGACATGGCATATCCTCTGAGGTTGATGGCTTTCTCCTTGTTCTTGATGTTGGCATCCGAAACGTACTGTAAGTCATACTATTATCTTCCTATATCTCCCGCGACGACTTAACTCTTCCGTAGTCAGTATGTTATTTTTGTTGGGCCCGTCTATGACCCGATCTCATTCGTGTCAGTTTACAAGCTGGTTCGTTTCTATGATCCAAGTTCAGCGGCTCAATACGAAACGACACGGGCAACGTTGACCGTATTTAGTAAGCACTTCACGGTACCCGGCTTGTCAATGTGTTAACATATGAACCCTTGAAAGCGATTGTCTCCATGCTTTTGCTATTGACAACGTTTGGCGTCGGCCTCCGATGTTTCTCTGACTTTGGAAAGGGTTTGTATGAATCTAAAACCTCCGGTCAGTTAATCCCGCGCTGTCTGTCTTTCCGTTGCATCCGTTAGCTTCGCTACTGAACATGTACCACAGATACCCTCCTTCAACCAAAGCGAACGTCCAGGTCCAAGGGCCCTGGAGAGAAGCCCGAATCCCCTGGTTACCCAATGCAGCGACGGTTATCGATTGAGTAATATATCCAAGTTACCCTAATGCGGTTTCTACTCTTCTTCCTATGGAGTTTGCTTTTTTGTGATGACCCTTGATCATGGATGGACTGTGACCTCGATAACCCAGTGGTAACCCTGGCGATTGGATATATATATACATTTTCTTTATGTAATTCATTTTGTCACGACCTAATTCCTCACGTGATCTGTGACACTGCGCGGTCGCGAGTTGGCGCATCATTGCTTGTCGCGTATCGTCCGCCATATGGACCCAAACAATCCCACTTCGTTCTTCTTCGACGAGGAAGACGTGGATCTGTACGCAGTCCTCGGTATTCAGTCTACTGCGTCGGAGGACGATATCAAAAAAGCATACCGTAAATTGGCACTCATCCATCATCCAGACAAACATGCATCTTCCACTGAGGACGCCAAGCAAGCCGCATCTCGAAAATTCCAGCAAGTAGGCTTCGCGTATGCCGTGCTCAGCGACAGAAAGCGCCGCACCAAGTATGACACTACCGGTAGCACCGAGGAAGGTTTCGACCTAGCCGAGGGTGAGGATGGTTGGGAGGCGTATTTCGAGGCGCTATTTGAGAGCGTCACGAGAGACAAACTGGACCAGATGAAGAAGGAATACCAAGGTGAGGCGTTTTTTTCCTTCCCCACGTCGTGCCATCGGGCGGGTATGTTATCGTCGAGACAGGCTCACGCGAGGAGATCGACGACTTGAAGGCGGCATACGAAGAGACGGGCGGCGCTCTGGGCGACATCATGACGCACATACCCCACTCCACCCACGACGACGAGGCGCGTTTCGTGGTGGCCATCTCCGACCTGATCGCGAAGGGCGAGCTGTCCGCGACGGCCTCGTGGACCAAGAGCTCGAAAGACGAAAAGGCCAAGCTCGTCCGCAAGAAGCAGGCGGATAAGGAGGCCGCGGAGGCCGAGGAACTCGCCAAGGAGCTCGGCGTCTGGGACGAGTTTTACGGGAGCGGCAGGTCCGGCCCTCGTAAAGGCAAAGGCAAGGGCAAAGGCAAAGGCAAAGGCAAAGGCAAGGGCAAGGGCAAGGGCAAGAAGGCAGAGGGTGAGGGTGAAGGAGAGGGAGATGGAGAAGAGGAGGATTATTCGGCTTTGCAGGCGCTCATTCTGAAGAAACGGCAGAACGCTGGGGCATTCCTCGATGACCTCGCTGCAAAATACGCCGACCGTAAGCCCCGTGCAAAGGGGAAGCGAAAGAAGGATGCTACTTCGGACGAGGTCGACGAGTCACCCAAGAAAAAGAGGCGCGGTGCAGAACTCGATCCCGGCACGCTCGATGATGATGATGATGATGATGGATTCGCAAAGTCGCAACAGAAAGATAAGGGCGCGGAAGTTGACAAGTCGACCGGGAAGAGCAAACGAGCTGGACGTACTCGCAAGCCATGACCACCACTGGCCTTTTTGAGCTTGCTTGATAATTTTGTCACCTGTATCTCATCGATGTTGTTAACTAGCTCTCTTACATGTCTTACATGTACGCATATAGATTATAAGACAATCCAAAAACCTCCTTAAGATGCAGTCCCAGGGATATTTAAACGCACGATAAATCTACATGTAGCGTACCGCGTCAACACCGAGAGTCCGCCGCGCCTGGATGATGGCGGCCATTTCCTTGATAGACTCCTCCAGGATAACAATATTGTCCAACAATCGTGACAAGGTCACGGTTTTAGGGCCCTGCACTGGTTCCTCTCGTTGGGAACTTGAGCTGGCCGTTTTCCTGGGCCTGTCTTCCCAGCTAGTAGAGAAAACATCCTCCTCCTCCGCAGAAAACTTGAGAGGGCGTGCAGGCGTCCAAGGTCCTTCCGACGGGCACGGGGCTTCAAAGGGCTCAACAGTGACTGTGCCAGTGTGTTGGTAATGAGCGCCAAAAGGCCTTGCCGCAACGGTCTTTGAAGACGTTGATACCGACGACAAGTCCGACTGCGTCGTTTTCGACGGTACTGGCTTCGATTTCCTGGGCGTCAGAAAAGAAACGAGTGACCCAGGCAATCTGGGGAGGGTCCTCGGTGGGCTTTCCGGGACTGTGGCGGCGGTGGGGACGACGACTGGTGAGTGGAAGATTGAAGTGTCACTGGCATCATCGAGGTCGAGCGCCAGTGTGAGTGCATCCGTCAAGTTTTCGGAAAACAGGAGGCCTTGTCGCCGCTCGAGGAGATATTTGTCGAAGTTCTCAACGCTCTGGCGGTACCGCTCAAGCTGCGCTACCAGGTTCTGGAACACGAGGAGGACGACGGGTCGGGACCCATCATCCAAACTCGACGCGGGAAGCTTTCTTGATTCGGAGGCCAGCATCTCCTCGATGTGATAATCCGCCGACCTGTCATCACCATCCTCGGGTGTACCAAGATCAAGGTTACCGACGGGAAGCTGGGTCGTGTCAGAGGCGTCCTCTGCTTGACCGAACGTCAGCCACCCAGCGAGGGACCGAAATGGATCGTGAGCCAGCGATGCTAGCACGCCTGTCAGCGCAATATTGAACTCTGGAGAATTCGAAAACAATTTGCAGAGCCACTCCAAAATGGCCGAAAGGATAGGATCGTTTGGGTCAAGTCGGTGTTTCATCTGAGCGCTCGTCTCTTCTGGGATGTCCAATGAGAAGGAACCATGATTCTGGATGGCCTGAATTGCATCGCAAAGGTATCGGTCATAGCCAGTGCTGAAGCTATTGCTCGAATGCAAGGGATCCAAACGAGAGACAAGCTTTAAATAGAGGTCCATCTCGCGTTCGTGAGTTGAATATGTCGCCCTCGGCTGTGCGAATCTAGGAGGTAGAGGGGATAACACTTCAGGTACCTCCGTTGGATAGACGAAAGCCTCAACCTCCTCTTGATCAAGTGGCGCGGCACTTGGCCTGTCATTCAAACCAGGTTCGGGAAAGCTGGTCGCATTTGGGTCACGAATGACGATCAACAACTTGTCGACACAAACCGGACCGTAGTGACACAGCAATGCATTGAGAAGTTGCAAGGCTGCCGCGGCTGTAAATGGGTCTTTGGAACGGAGGTTGGAGATAAGGAGGTCTTTGAGTGTGAATCGACCGAGACTCGTAAAGTAACCTGATTGTTTCGTGGACTCTGGAACCTCGAGCTCCAGCAACATCATGGCGCTGCTTCGCCGTCGACGTAGCTTGTTCTGGGCCTCGGTGCTCTGGGCCTTGTTGAGTCTACTGGGCCCTAGTGTCAGCATGCTATGTGGTCGAGGCCGAGGCCGAGGTTTTGGCACGTCGTCATTGTCCTCACTGGCCAGGAAATTGACGACGAGATCAGTAAGTTGGCCTCTTTCCAAGGTCCGAATCATAATTTCAATGTATGACATGACGGCTACGGCGCTCCCATCCGCGTCTGAACATTCCAGAATGGACGGATACAGGACGTTTTCGAGGAATGTTTGTCGAATGGCTTCCAAGATGGAATTTACGATGGCGGTGCCGACAAGTGCCGAAGGGTCGAGACTGGTTTCAGAATCGTCTTTGATGACGTTGCGTCGGAATATGTCTTCGAGAAACTCGAGGAGTTTCAGGAAGTGATCCAGGCGGCTCTTGAAATCCGTCGTTCGTGAGTCTTCCATTCCGAGCGGACGGTTGAATTCTCGAACATCCATCTGGGATTTCACATG
>WNFC01020006.1_pt1 | contig 11148 bp, 11 predicted proteins | sample 5400541 | NCBI WGS metagenome assembly WNFC01 (sample SAMN13153342, study PRJNA577476) | soil metagenome | isolation source: 120 cm saprolite under Douglas fir tree site 2 hole 2 replicate 1 | place: USA:California | collected 2015-04-18
TAGGAATTCCACGCCAGGTATTTTCTGCCCGGCCACGATCAGCTTCTCGATCTTGTGATCGAGCCGGCCGATGCGGGTCTCTTCGAGCTCCTCGCGACCGAGCTGCTCCGCCTGGTTAATGCAGATCCGGCGGATGCAGTCGACGGCCTTGCGGCGGTCCTCCAGACCGCGAGCCTCAAACTTTTGTTGCGCCTCCGCCGCGGCCGCTACGGCACTGTCGACATCATCGAAGACGCCCCAACGCCGGGCGTGGCCGTTGCTTGCCTTCGCTTGATCGTTGCGCATGTGGCTCAGCACGTCGCGCACAACACTTTGGATCAGCTCGTCGGTAGCTTGCATAGGTCGGTTCTCCACCGCGGTTCGCCGCTTGCGGCTAAGCGTTTTGCCGACGACGCTAAGCCGCAAGCCGCAAGTCCTAAACTTTTCCGTGCGCCGAAAAGATCATTTCGTTTTCGACATTCACGCTGTCCACGATGCCGACAATGGCGGCGTCGATCGGCAATTTCTCTGTTTCGGGCGTCAAGCGGGCGCTGGATCCCTGAACGATCAGCACCATTTCTCCCTGGCCCGCACCGACCGTATCCACAACGACGAAAGTGCGTCCGGTACCCACCAGCCGCTCGCGCTTTGCGGGATCGACTCGGAGCGGCTCCACGGTGAGCAGTTTTCGCCCCGTCAACGACGCGATTTTCTGCGTCGCCACCACACTCCCGGTAACCTTGGCCAAGAACATTGCACCCTCACTTTGCAAGCAACGCTTGCGCTTGCCGGGCGACGATCAGCTCTTCGTTGGTCGGCATGATCCAGATCTGCACACGGCTGGATTGGCTGTGGACTGCGACTTCGCCCTTGGCCTCGCGGTTGCGTACCGGGTCCAGGGCGATTCCGAACCATTCGAGGTCGGCACACACCATGGCGCGGATGGTCGACGAATTCTCGCCGATACCGCCGGTGAAGACGATGGCATCCGCTCCGTTGAGCAGCAGGAGATAGGCGCCCAGATAATGTCGCACGGCCGCCACGAAGACGTCCAGCGCCTGCTGCGCGATGGCATTGCCCTGTTTCGCCTGGTGCTCGAGATCGCGCAAGTCATTACTGAAACCGCCGCTGAGGCCCAGCAGTCCGGAACGATTGGCCAGATCGTCCAGAATCTGCTCCAAGGACTTGCCTGTCGCCCGCATCAGGGCCGGCAAGGCGAACGGATCGAAATCTCCGACCCGGTTGTTGTGCGGCAACCCTGTTTGCGGGCTCATGCCCAGGCTGTTGGCACGGGAGCGGCCTTGCGCGATGGCACAAAGCGAGCTGCTCCCGCCCAGATGGCAGGAGATGATCCGCGCTGCCGGGTTGTTCAACCGCTTGGCTGCTTGCCCTGCGATGTAGCGGTGGCTGGCACCGTGAAAGCCCCACCGCTGGATGCCGAATTTTGCCCATTCCAGCGGGACGGCATACAGCCGCTCCGCTGCCGGGATCGATTCGTGAAAGCCCGTTTCGAAGGCCGCGACCAAGGGGATTTGCGGCAGCCGTTCGGTCAGCAGTCGCATGGCTCGGACATAGGGCGGGTTATGCGCCGGCGCGACGTCGTTGTAGGCTTCCATGGCTGCGAGGACCTCCGCATCAACCCGCTGGACGCCGGTCAGCGCCTGGGCGTGGACCGCTTTGAAGCCAATCGCCGACAGCTCCGCCGCATTCGCCAGGACCCCGTTCCGAGGGTCGCAGAGGAGTCGCAAGCAGGCCTCGACCGCGACCGCATGGTCTGGCACCGGAGCTTCCTCTTCGCGGGAACCGCGCTCCGTCTGGGCAAAGCAGCGCGACCCGGGCGCGCCGATCCGCTCCACCCCGCCGCGCGCCAACACCCGCTCGTCCACCATGTCGAACAGGCGGTACTTGAAGCTGGTGCTGCCCAGGTTGGCGACGAGGATTTTCACAGGTAGTCCTTGCTTAGCGGCGGGTCGCAGACCCGCGCGGGTCTGCGACCCGCCGCTAAACATTAACGGCCCAAGAACATCTCCAGCACGGCTTCGTCGGGCCGGGCAATGACGTGCGAGCTGACCAGTTCGCCGTTTTGGCTAGCGGCCTGAGCGCCGGCGTCGACCGCAGCCCGAACCGAGCCGACGTCGCCACGGACAAACGTCGTGACATAAGCACCGCCGATCTGGATCTGCCCCGCCAGATTCACGTTGGCGGCCTTGCACATCGCGTCGGTTGCCGCGATGGTGGCGATCAGGCCCTTGGTCTCGATCAGGCCGAGGGCTTCGTGGTTGTTGTTACCGTTCCGCAAAGTGTTCGCTGCCATGAGAGGATCCTCAGCAAATGGTTTTTGAGTCTAACCAACGCCTGCCGTCTGGGCGGACTGTTTCTTGCCTGCCACCGGAAGCACGGCGCCCAGGTCGTCGTGCGGCCGGGGAATGACCTGCACGCCGATGACTTCGCCGACCCGGCCCGCAGCGGCGGCGCCGGCGTCGACGGCGGCCTTGACGGCTGCGACATCGCCGACCGCCATAGCCGTCACCAGGCCGCTGCCGATCTTTTGCCAGCCCAGCAGGGTGACGTTGGCCGCTTTCAACATGGCGTCGCTCGCTTCGATCAACGCCACCAAGCCCTTGGTCTCGATCATGCCGAGGGCCTCCATCTGGTTCGTAGCCATTCGATTTCTCCTGATTAAAGCCTTTGGCGAGCGGGGGGCGTCAGCCCCCTGATTCGGCATTCCATCAGGGGGCTAACGCCCCCCGCTCGCCGGGGTAAAGAATCATTAACGAAAAAGTTCCACCTTGGTCGCACGCGTCAAATCAACGGCGTTGCCTTCATCGGTGTCCAGGTGCACTTCGAGCTTGGTACCCGGCGCCAGCCGGCAGAGAAGGTCCTCGAGCACGGCCGAACAGCTGCTCTTCACTCGGAGGTGGACGCGGTCGCCGTCCTTGACGCCATAGTGGGCGGCGTCGGCCGGCCCCATGTGCACGTGCCGTTCGTGACGGATGACGCCGCGCGGCAACTCGATCATGCCCGCGGGCCCCAACAGGTAGCAGCCGGGCGAATCGCGATGATCGCCGCTCCGCCGCACCGGCACATCCAGGCCTAGCGAGATGGCATCCGTAAAGGCCAGCTCCACTTGACTGTGATCGCGGCAGGGCCCGAGAATCCGCAAGTTCGGGATCATTCGGTGACGCGGACCGATGATCGTGACCGTTTCCTCGGCCGCGAAAAAGCCATCCTGGTAAAGCGCCTTGAACGGGGTGAGCCGATGCCCCTTGCCAAAGAGCCGCTCCAAGTCCTCCTGCGTCACGTGGCAATGGCGCGCCGAGATGTTCACCACCAATTTCGGCGCGCCGGGCTTGCCATTTGTGGCCGCCTGCCCCTCGTCCATCCGACGAGTAAGAGCCTGGCGCACCAAGCGTTCGACCAGGGGGCGATCCAGGGTTGCGACACTCATGACGAACCTCCCTCCGTGCTGCCGTTAGCCGACTCGCCGGCCAGGATGATGCATGCCTCCGCCTGATCAAGTAGTTCACGCTGTGCCGGCGTAATTTGGCGGTCGATGATCAAGGCATCGATTTCGGAGAGCTCGCACAGGAACGCCAATGCCTGCCGGCCGATTTTGGTATGATCGGCTACCACCACCACTTCATCGGCACAGCCCATCATCCGCCGTTCCGTCTCGACGAGCAGAAGGTTGCTGTTGAAGAGTCCCTTGGCCGTGATGCCGCCCACGCTCAGGATGGTCTGGTGCACGTGGATATCATCCATCATGCGAACCGTCAGTGGGCCCAAGGCGACGCCCGTCTTGGGGTAAACGTAACCACCCAGCATAATGAGGTCGGTTTCGTGGTTGCTGGCAAACAGGTTCGCGATCGGCAGGCTGTTGGTGACGATCTGAAGAGGTCGGCCGACCAGAAGGCGGGCTACCTCTAGCGTCGTCGTACCGCCGTCCAGGAGAACCGCGTCGCGGTCACGAATGCGGGCCGCGGCCGTTCGGGCAATGGCGCGCTTCTCAGCGATCTGGCTGGTGGACCGCTCTTCCAGGGCGGGCAAGCTGGAACCGTCCCCCGTATACATGGCGCCGCCGTGGATGCGTTTGAGCAGTCCCTGTTCATGCCAATGATCGAGATCGCGCCGTAGGGTCGATTCCGAGACTTTGAGCGTCTTCGTTAAGTCTGCAAGGGTGACAAAGCTCCGGCGGCTAACGAGGTCCAGCACACGTTGGCGACGCTCTTGAACCAGCACTGAGAGTTCCTGAATGATTGTGATAGATAGTAATCGATATTGATAGATTAGCGACCGATACCAATCAGAGTCAATAGCTAATATGCGCACATTCTGTCAATTTCTCCGAAAATCTCTTAGCGTCGCCCGCGCATTCAGAAGATGAGGTCCAGGCAAAGCGATGAAACGATGGAAGCGATAAACTACGATGGGGTGAAGCAAGCAAAGAACCTTAGGATCGCGTCTTCATTGAGATGACAGCCTCTGTCCCCGATTGGCGACTTCCGCCCGGCGTTTCCCGCGGCTTGTGGGATTACCTCCACGATCGTTCGGTCGCCCGCAACTACGATCAAAACCTCGCCGGGTCGACCTTGCTCGCGGTGGATCAACGCTTCGCCGAACGATTCTTCGATCGTCCCGGACGGCTGATCGACCTGGGCTGCGGCACCGGCCGCTTGCTGATTCCCTTTGCCCGGCGCGGCTGCTGGGTGCTCGGAGTTGACCTTTCCGAGGAAATGTTGAGGGAGGTGGGCGAGCGGGCGGCGCGGCAAGGGGTCGTGGTCCATCGGCTCAAGGCAAATCTCGTTGAATTGGAGGGCTTACGCGAGCAGGCGTTCGATTATGCCGCTTGTCTGTTCAGCACGCTGGGCATGATCCACGGGGCGGAACAACGGCAGCGCGTGATCGACCACGCTTATCGCCTTCTCCGTCCCGGTGGCCGATTCGTGCTGCACGTGCACAACCGTTGGTTCAACTTCTGGGATCCCCAGGGTCGCCGCTGGCTTGTTTGGGACCTGCTGCAATCGTTGATCCAGGGGAAGCCAGGCGGTGATCGGCTGATGCCGGTGCACCAAGGAATCGCAGGGCTGACGCTGCATCTGTTCACGCGCCGAGAGGCGGAGCGAATGCTGAAGAAGGCGGGGTTTCGGCTGCTGGAGGTTCGACCGGTCAGCCTGCGGCCGGACGGCCGGCTGCCGCTGCCGGGTTTTTTCGGCTGGCTGCGATCCTATGGTTATCTGTTCGCCGGAGAGCGTTCGGCGACGTAGCGCGCCGCTTGCGGCTTGGCGCCACGCAAGCGGCGGACACGAGCATGGACCAGCGGTTATCCGGCAGCTAAATTCCTTCTATGGAACCAACGGGAGGATGGAGGATAGATGGGAATGTCTGCTTTTGCCAGAAGAATCCATGCAAGCCGTGTAGCCTCAGCCCGACTGCCAGTCGACTCCTGCCATTAAACCGGCCATCGACAGGTCCTCGTCCAGGTCCGGCCAGTGCAAGCTGATGCCGCCCCCGCCGATCTCATAGCGCGCCCGCTGCGCGGGCGTGGCCTTCCGCAGCACCGGCAACCACGCGAGTGGCACGCTTAGCACACGTCCGTCGGTGAAGGTGACCCGCATCATGGCGTCATCGAACTCGACTTCCTTGGCCAAAGCCGTTACGGGTACGTAAGACCGTTTCTGCCTTTGCTTGCTCCGCACCCGCACTTTCCGGTCACGCGCTCCAGTACTCATTCCACGCCTCCAAGAGTTCGTCCCGATGCTCCTCGACAGCCCGCTGAATTTGGTTCAGTTCCCGCCCGTTGAAGCCGTGGTTGGCTACCAGCTGCACCGGGTCGAGCCAGAACTTGGCTTCGTCGTCACCGGCTTTGACATGGATGTGCGCCGGTTCCTGCCCTTCGTTGCTGAAAAAGAAGAAGCGGAAGCGCCCTACACGCAGAACAGTGGGCATCGGCCAACCCGTCCTATGGTTGCCACGTTTCTCTCCAATGGCATCTCCTCCGATCATAGCGGTACAGATGGATAGTTGCGACCCGAAAACAGGCCAGCCCCTTCTCGGGGGCGAAGTGATGCTTTTACCAAACATCGCCAGGCTTATCGGGCTGAGAATGGAGGACGGCCTTCTATGGAACCAATGGGAGGATACAGGATAGGAGGATGGGCCTGTATCCTCTATCCTCAAGCTTGGAACCAAAGCTGCGCCCATCTATATTATGGTTGGCGGGCGCGGCTGTTTCGCCGACGGTGACTTCTTCCTGCGAAGGTTTTTGCTTATGCGCGCCCAATTGATTCCTCTGGACGGCACGGCGGCCGTGGACATCGTCAAAGATCTGACGCTGGTCGGCCGCCGGGAAGATTGCGACCTGCGTCTGCATCACAAGAGTATCTCCAAGATGCATTGCATCATCGTCAAGACGGACGGTTTGCTCTTCTTGCGCGACCTGGGCAGCACCAACGGCACGCGGGTCAACGGCCAGCGTGTTCGCCGGGCGGCGTTGCTTCCCAACGACGAGCTTGCCATTGCGGGCCACAGGTTCCGTGTCTGGCTTGGCCCGGACCAAACCGCGGAAGGGCACCACGGCCGCACGCAACAACTGGATCCCAAAGAGGTTGCGAACTTGCTGCAAAAGCCTGACCAACCCATCCCCGCGAATGATGGCCCCGCAGCGCCCGCGCAGCCCAACGCGCTTCCCGACCGCTATCCGGAAAGCGAAGCGGAATCGTCTTGACAAGAAAGAGGACTGTCCCTTATGAGGAGTCAGGGACGGTGCTTTTTTTTCACCAAGATGGATCAGAACCTTTCTGGACCCGGGGCCGTAGAATGATATTGATGAGTACGCTCGTCATTCGACTCCTGGTTCTGACAAATGGCTTGTTGCTGGCTCTTCCGCCGGGCTGGTGCGCGGCGCTGCCAATTCACCGGACCAAAAGCCCTCCTCCGAAGGCAAATTGTTGCTGCTCCTGCAAACCGCCGAGTCCGTCCGAGCGCCCCGACCCCAAACCTTCCCCGAGCCAACCGCTCCAGATTTGCTGTTGCCGCGGGGATTTAGCCGTGCCGCCGACTCTCAAGAGCGCCATGCGCGACATGTCTCTCGCCGCTGTGCTGGACGCCACGGACGATTCGGGCTGGCACCGGGGCACCGCCTTGGCGGACGGTCTCGTCTGTCTGTTCCTGCCTCCGTCACTTCACGTGCTGAATTGCATCTGGCGCTGTTAATCTGCGCGCTCTCCCACCATTACAGGTCGTGAAGAGACGTCTTGGTACGTCCCTGCGCTACCGTTGCGTTCATGGTTGAATTGAACTTCTCATTGTCGATTGGAGTAAGACATGTTTATCAAGATCGTGATTCTTTCACTCGGTACGCTGTTCACGGGCTCCGGTCCGGCGAAGCAGCAGCCGGCGGATTGTTGCACGCAGATAATGGCCTGCTGCATCCAGGGCGAGACCTGTTGCCTGGCCGAAAGCAAAACGGGATGCTGCGCCAGCGGCATGCCTTGCTGTGACCAGGGAGCGGGCTGCTGCTCCGCCGCGCAGAAGTGCTGTGACGGCCCTGCTGTGGGGCGACCGGCTGCTGCATCGAAGGCGGCTCATCTTGTTGCACTGCCGACAAGCCGTGATATGTAGCACTTGATCGCATGACCAAGTGAACCTCCAGGCCCACGGGCGGCGGGCCGTTCGTATCTGCCCAACGATCGCACGCATGCCGTGGGCTTGGGGTCTCTCTCCGCTGTCGTTCCCGTCAGAACTCCCTTTTTCCAAAGAAATTCCTTCCTTTCCAACATTTTTCCGCACGAACTCAACGCCATCCGTGACTAGACTGGTAGGGAGGGCGATGAGCATGGCCGCCGATCCAGACCCGGAGCAGCTCTTGGCCCTGGCCCGTGGTGGGAGTGTCCCCGCGCTGGGACAGGTTCTGGAGCTGTACCGCGATTACCTGACGTTGCTAGCCCGGCTGCAAATCAGCCGGCGGCTCCAGAGCAAGGTCGATGCTTCGGACCTGGTGCAGGAGACGTTCCTGCAAGCGCATACCCACTTTCCCAGCTTCCGCGGCAGCACGGAGGGGGAGTTGGTGGCCTGGCTGCGGCAAATATTAGCGACGACCTTGGCGAACTTGGTGCGCCATTACTGTGGCACGCAGCGGCGTGATGTTCGCCTGGAGCGGGACCTAGCTGCGGAGCTGGACGAGTCCTCGCGGGTCTTGGACCAGGCCCTGGTGGCCAAGCACAGCTCCTCGCCCAGCCAACGGGCCGCTCGCCGGGAGCAGGCCGTGCTGCTGGCCAACGCCCTGGCTCGGTTGCCCCCGGAATATCGCGAGGTGATCATCTTGCGTCACCTCGAAGGGTTGAAGTTCGCGGACGTGGCACGCCGGATGGGGCGGACCGTGGACCGCGTGAAGAAGATGTGGACCCCTGCCCTGGCAGAGTTGCGCTCGGCGTTGAATCCCGATCCGCCATTCAGCTGAAGTCTGTGGCGACAAGTTTCCAACTTGTCGGGGGGGATCAGTAGCGACGGCAAGTTGAAAACTTGCCGCCACCGCTGCAGGAGGGACCTCATGAACGACCTGCCTGACTTGCTTCTCGGAAGCAATGCTGGACTGCCCAAGATCCCGAGCGCGTCTGCTGTGGCCCTGGACGACCCACGGGTGATCCGGGCGGTCGAGGAGTATCTCGCTGCCTTGGAAACGGGACCGAGGCTGGATCGGCAAGAGTTCCTGGCGCACCATCCGGAGATCGCGGGGGCGTTGGCCAAGTGTCTCGATGGGCTGGAGTTTGTGCAGGGTGTTGCGCCGGAATTGAGTCAGGCATGTCGAGGTCAGCCGGCATCATCGGCAGCGGAAATTCAACCGGAAGGGCCGCTGGGGGATTTCCGTATTGTGCGCGAGATCGGCCGGGGCGGCATGGGAGTGGTCTACGAGGCGGTGCAAATCTCGCTCGGCCGCCGCGTGGCCTTGAAGGTGCTGCCGTTCGCCGCGGCCATGGACTCCAAGCAGTTGCAGCGTTTCAAGAACGAAGCGCAGGCGGCCGCCCATTTGCAGCATACCAACATCGTGCCGGTCTATTACGTAGGCTGCGAGCGCGGTGTCCACTTCTATGCCATGCAGTTTATCGAAGGCCAGACCTTGGCTGCGGTCATCCGCGAGTTACGGCAATTGGCCGGACTGGAGACGCCGAGCCCGGAGCATTCTGCGGCAGCGGCAAGTGCCTTGGCCGATGAGCTGGCGTCGGGCCGATGGGCGCCGGCCAGGCCGAACGGCGCCGATCCTCAAGTCCTCGGCCCTCATTGCCCGCCCGCTGCCGAGTACTCAGTACCGAGTACTCAGTACTCGGGGCTTCCTACGGATACTGCCCCACTCGGCGCCTTGTCTACGGAGCGATCCTTCCGGAGCCCGGCGTTCTTCCATACCGTCGCCCACTTAGGAGTGCAGGCGGCCGAAGCCCTGGAGCACGCCCACCAGCTGGGCGTGATCCATCGCGACATCAAGCCGGCGAATCTGCTGGTCGATGCCGGGGGACGCTTGTGGGTTACGGACTTCGGCCTGGCCCACTGCCAGAGCCAACCCGGGCTGACCATGACCGGGGATGTGGTCGGCACGCTCCGCTACATGAGCCCAGAGCAAGCGCTGGCCAAGCGTGTCACGCTGGATGCACGGACCGACGTCTACTCGCTGGGGGCGACCCTGTACGAGCTGCTGACGTTGCAACCGGCCTACAACGGTCGCAATCGCGAAGAAGTGTTGCGCCAGATCGCCTTCGAGGAGCCGCGTCTACCAAGTCGCGTGAACAAAGCGGTGCCGGCAGAGCTGGAGACCATCGTGCTCAAGGCGATGGCCAAGAGCGCCGAGGAGCGCTACGCCACTGCCCAGGAAATGGCCGACGACCTGGACCGGTACTTGAAAGACGAGCCGATCCGGGCCCGGCGGCCCACGTTCGTCCAGCGCGTCAAGAAATGGACGCGCCGGCACCTGCCCGTCGTGTGGACGGCCGGGCTATCTCTTGTAGCGATGCTCGTTCTGGCCGTGATCGGGCTGGCTGCCAGTAACATCCTCATTACGCGGGAGAAAGCGCAAACCGAAGCGGCCAAGGAAGACTTGGTGCGCACCCTGTATTACCAGCGCATCGCCCTAGCGGATCGTGAGTGGTCGGCGAACAACCTTGGCCGGATGGAACAGCTGCTGGAGGAATGTCCGGCCGACCTGCGCGGCTGGGAATGGCACTACCTCAAACGGCTACGACATAACACGCTTCCACGCCTGCGCCATGACAGCATAGTCTTTTGCGTGGCCTTCAGCCCAACTGGGCAGTACCTCGCCTCCGCCAGCCGAGACGGAGTCATCAAGGTGTGGGACGCGAACACCGGACAACCGGTTCGGACCATCCGGGCTGGCGAGGGGGTGGTCTCCAGCGTGGCGTTCAGCCCCGATGGCGAGCGCCTCGCTTCCGCTTGTTCGGACGGGAGCGTGAAGATCTGGGACTTACAGGCCGACAAGGCCCCCCTTGAGTGGAAAGCCCACACCCCCCCGGTGGGCCGCGTGGTATTTAGCCCCGATGGCCTGCGCCTGGCCTCCTCGCGCTTCGACTACGGCTGGGAAGGTGAGCCGACCGGCGGGGAAGTGAAGGTTTGGGACGCGGCCACTGGCCAGGAAATCCTCACTCTAGGGGAGCACACGCTAGGCGTCCACGCCGTGGCGTTCAGCCCCGACGGCCGGCGCCTCGCCACGGGGGGTCGGGACTGGACGGTGAAGGTCTGGGATGCCACGACTGGCCGAGAGCTGTTGACCTGCCCCGGGCATACGGCGTCGGTAGAAACCGTGGCGTTCAGCCCGGATGGCCGATCCTTGGCCTCAGCGAGCGTGAATTGGAACAAATTGGGTCACGCCGAGGTTAAGATTTGGGACGCGCGGACCGGTGAGCCGCGGATGACGTTGGGCGGCCACATCGGCTACATTCTGAGCGTAGCGTTCAGCCCCGACGGCTATCGCCTGGCCTCGGGGGGAATGGATAGGACCGTCAAGCTCTGGGACTTGGCGACCGGCCGGGAGACCCTCACGCTCCGCGGCCACGAGGGAGCCATCCGCGGGGTGGCGTTCAGTCCCGACGGCCACCAGCTGGCCTCGGCGTCCGCGGATCATACGGTCCGAATCTCGGACGCCACGCCCTTGGAGGAAAAGCCGGG
>WNFC01021892.1_pt1 | contig 11147 bp, 6 predicted proteins | sample 5400541 | NCBI WGS metagenome assembly WNFC01 (sample SAMN13153342, study PRJNA577476) | soil metagenome | isolation source: 120 cm saprolite under Douglas fir tree site 2 hole 2 replicate 1 | place: USA:California | collected 2015-04-18
AAACACCGGGTGGGTATTGATGTAGGAAAAAACACAGCAGTTGCGAATGGACTAGAGGAGGTTACTGAATTAGAGGTAGGAGAGACAGCAGAGAATGATACCGAGTTAGTAATAGGTGCCGCGGAAGAAGAACAGGAAGTAGGGGTAAAAGGTGACTCAGAGCTAGAGGAAGCAGTTGCACAGCAGGACACTTCAGCAAATGAACATGAAGAAGAGGTTGAAGACTTAAGCGAGCTACCAAATTTAGGGCCAGTAGAATCGACTGTTGAAGAAGAGACTTTAGAAGGTATAGATGCCAACGAAGAGAAGTTAGACGCAAGCAATAATGATATTGCTATAACAGAGTTTTTCGATGCTCCCATACCAGGTTCATCAAGAACCCAGGTTGTTGTTCGCGAAAACCTGATCCCGGCGGTATTGCCACTCTATGGCAAGGGGCGGAAGCGCGTAAATGTTATAAAACTTGCAGAGAAACGGCGTTCAATACACAAACGGTGGATTCGGGATGTGCAGGACCGACGCAAGCAGAGGCGTTTCCGTAGTTTAGTGGCTACAACTGTAGTGGCTTCTCTGATGTTTGTGATATTTCTACCCCTTGGTACAGGCCTGGCAGCGTATAGTACTTACAATTCGATACGGAATGTCGCGTTGGATGGTGTTAACCATTTGCTCACGGTGAAAAATCTGCTCCCTATTTCTAAAAGCGACCCCACAGCAGCGCTTGATGCACCGAAGCTGCAACAAGCCCAAAGTGAGTTTAGCAAGGCGGAAAGTGACTTCGTGCAGTTGCAGCAACTGGTGAATCGTTCAGATGTACAGTCGGCAATTCAGCAATTTGCTCCCCAATATAGTAGCAAGCTCGACATGGCTCAACGCCTCGTTCAAGTCGGAATAGATGTGTCACGTATGGGGAGAGAAGTAGTGGGTGTTGCTCTTCTTGGTGCTAACATTTTTCATAGTTCGCCTCTAGCCAGTGGGACAGCGAAGCCACTCGTCTCAGTAACAGATATCTCAAATGCCGAAGGTGTCATGATCCATGCCCAATACTACATTGATGACATACGTTTGCAGATGAGCCAGGTATCAGTAAAGGATTTACCAATCAGTGATACCCAGAAAAAGCAGCTTAGCTCTGTACTGGCTCTGATGCCCAAAGCGCAAGATTTGATTACGCAGGGCCAGGGTTTAATAGGGATCGTTTCATGGTTACTCGGTGTTGATCATGCACGTCACTTCCTCGTGCAGACGATGGATCGTGGTGAACTCCGCCCGGGCGGAGGTTTTACGGGAATGTACGGCCTTCTTACTATTCAAAATGGGCGTATGGCTCCTTTTTCGCTACAAGACGTGACTGAGCTTGACTATGCCGGCAATGGTGTGGAATTAGGTCGCCAGGCTCCGCCACAATATAGCAGTTGGATGAAGTTTGGATTCTGGGGACTGCGTGATGCTAATCTATCGGGAGACTTTCCTACAACCGCAAAATTGGCTATGCAGGTTTTCCAGGAAGAAGGGGGTGGGCCTGTTGATGGTAATATTGCTCTGACACCCACGGTTATTGCTCATATTCTGAATGTGATCGGGCCGATAAAAGTACCGCAATATAATGAAACTATAACCGCCCAGAACCTGGAAGATAAGCTCCACTACTATCAGCAGGACTTTGGGGCCATTGCGTTAGAGAGACAGAAAACCGGTACTTACAATGCAGCCACTCGAAAAGCGTTCACTTCGCTCCTTGGTAAACTGCTGCTTGATAAAATTCGTCACCTGCCTGTGAAACAGCTTGTGAAGATTATGCAAAATGCTGTCAAAGATATACAGTCACGTGACCTGGAGATCTACTTCACCAATCCACTAGCTGAAGGTTGGATGACCCAACACGCCTATAGTGGCGCGATGGATACCTTTTCTAAGCAGGATGGCTTTATGGTGGTGCAATCGAATATCAGCATCAGCAAAGCTAGTCAGTATGTGCATACGACGGAGCAGGATAACATCTCGTTCGATCCTCAGGGCGGAGCATATCATAACCTGACAATAACTCTAGATTATCAGCAAACCGGGCCCGTCTATGGGTATGATACATATGCTGATTATATTCGTGTCTACGCTCCCGCGAATGCTCAATTCCAGGGAGGAGATGGGTTTGATAGTGGACATTGCCTGGCTACAGCACCAGCTCAAACAGGTACTGGAGGCGTCGGTACTACAGGGGGGATTGGGAGCTCATGTTGTAATTCCAAGCCCGTCCCTAAACCTACCAGTGGTAATGGCAATCCTCCTCCTGGGGGGAAGAGCAGTAAGCCTAATCCGTGTCCTACAGAGCTTAGTAGCGACCTACCCGGTCGTGCCATGTGGGGTGGCTTGACGTTGACGCCTAAAAACTGTATCTCAACGATCTCGCTTCAATGGTACGTCCCAAATGCTATTAAGCATATTCACGGTCAGTCACCATATTCGATACTGGTACAGAAGCAAGGCGGTTACATTCCTACTGTTCAGCTCACTATCGATACGAGTGCGATCAAGGGTTTGAAGCCGTTTAGCTTTCAAGGGGATATCGTTGCTGACAGATTGTTCTCGTTACCTCCTCTCAAGAAGACTTGAGCAAGTGCCTTCAGCTCTTGACATACTACTGCTTACCCGGTAGACTGTAACCAACAAATAGAACTGTACAAGGGACGGTGAGCAGGAGGAGTAAGCGCATACTCTGTGAGAGAGGGAAGACCGTTTAGGCTGCAAGTTTTCCTCGGAGCAGATGTGCTGAAGGTCGCCTGGGAGTCTGGATACCGCAATTTCCACGGGAGCGCCCGTTATTGCGCTTTATGAGGATCGATTTTCCAGGAAAATTGATCGAAACAAGGTGGTACCACGAGTAAAGTAATGCCCTCTCTCGTCCTTGACGGGAAGGGCTTTTTCTATGGGTAATTTCATTTGCCGTAATAATTGATACCTGGAGGGGATATGATCGAGCAGGAGAAGAAGATAATTGCATCCTTACCCAAAGCCTACGAACCGCAGGCTGTTGAGGGGAAATGGTACCGTTTCTGGGAAGAAGGCGGCTACTTCAAACCGAGTGGTGATACGACTCGTCCAACGTTTGTCATTAGCATGCCACCACCTAATGTGACAGGTGCGCTGCATCTGGGGCACGCCATAACTGCCACAATTGAAGATATTCTCATTCGATATCATCGTATGAAGGGCGATGACACGCTTTGGGTGCCCGGTGAAGATCACGCAGGTATTGCTACACAGGCGGTGGTTGAGCGGCTGCTGGCTCAAGAGGGTACAGATCGCCATGCGATTGGTCGTGAAGCCTTTCTCGAGCGTGTCTGGCAGTGGGTGAATCAGTATAAAAGTCGCATTCAAGATCAGCACCGTCGCATGGGGGCCTCCTGTGACTGGTCTCGCGAACGCTTCACGCTGGATGAAGGGCTATCGAAAGCAGTGCGGGAAGTCTTCGTGTGCCTTTATGAAGAAGGGTTAATTTATCGTGGCGAACGTATCATCAACTGGTGTCCACGATGCATGAGTGCACTTTCTGATCTGGAGGTCAATCACGTCGACACTCCAGGTACTCTCACGTATGTGCGCTATCCTTTAAAGCCCCAGGAGGGTCGGGAGACGACTGAATATATCAGCGTTGCAACTACACGTCCAGAGACAATCCTGGGTGATACTGCTGTGGCCGTCAATCCTAAAGACCCGCGCTACAAAGATCTGGTTGGACGATGGGCTATCTTACCTGTCATTGGCCGCGAAATACCAATTATTGCAGACGAGGCTGTGGATCCCGCCTTTGGCACTGGAGCTGTAAAGGTGACGCCTGCCCATGATCCAGTAGACTTTGAGATTGGCGAACGCCATAATCTGCCTTTCGTGCAAGTCATCGGTTTTGACGCAAAAATGACCGCAGAGGCGGGTCCCTATGCAGGACAAGACCGTTACGAAGCTCGCAAAAACCTGGTGGAAGAACTGGATCGGCTCGGGCTGATTGTAAAGACCGAGGACTATGTGGTGCCGCTGGGTTACTGCCAGCGCTGCGATACTGTGGTTGAGCCGCTCATCTCGAAGCAGTGGTTCGTCAAAATGACACCACTCGCAACGCCAGCAATGGGCGCGGTCGAGTATGGCTTGATGAAGATTGTACCGGAACGCTTCAACAAAGTTTACATGGATTGGTTGGAAAATATTCATGACTGGACTATCTCGCGCCAGCTCTGGTGGGGACATCGTATCCCTGTGTGGTATTGTGATAACTGCGGTCAAATGACAGTGAGCCGCGAGGATATAGCCGTTTGCTCGCATTGTGATAGCACTGAAATACACCAGGATGAGGATGTGCTTGATACGTGGTTCAGCTCATGGCTGTGGCCGTTCAGTACGCTCGGCTGGCCTGAGGCGACTCCAGATCTGTTGCGCTATTATCCAACCTCGGTGATGGAAACAGGGTATGACATCATCTTCTTCTGGGTAGCGCGTATGGCGATGGCTGGTATGCATTTCCTGGGCACAATCCCGTTCCATACCATTTACCTGCACGGCTTAGTGCGAGATGCGAAGGGCGAGAAGATGAGCAAATCCAAGAATAATGTCGTTGATCCACTCGTTGTGATGGATCAGTACGGTACAGATGCGCTGCGCTTTACGCTCGCCACCAGCAGCAGTCCCGGCAATGACATGAAGCTTGTGCCTGAACGTATTCTAGGGAACCGGAATTTTGCAAATAAAATCTGGAATGCATCACGTTTCGTTCTAATGACTACAAGCGAAATTGGCAGCGGAATTCCCGCTATCGATGAGGTGCAACCAGCGACGCTGGCGGATCGTTGGATTCTCAGTCGCCTGGCGAAGTTGACCAGTGAAGTCACACGATTGATTGACGAGTTCCAGCTTGGCGAAGCAGGTCGTCAGATCAACGAATTCTTCTGGTCGGATTATGCCGACTGGTATCTTGAGATTGCCAAGGTGCAGATGCAAGGCGATGAAACAGCCAGGCAGACTACGGCGGCTATCCTGCGGGCTGTACTGGATCAAAGCATGCGTTTACTACACCCGTACATGCCCTTTGTGACCGAAGAGGTCTGGCAACATCTCTATCGCACCAGCGAACTGGATCAGAAGCGTTGGCCCTCCTCAGCCTTAATCGTAGCGCCATGGCCACAAGCCAATACACAGGCAATTGACGAGGAAGCAGAACAGACGTTTGGTTTGCTGCAAGAGGTGATTACACGCATCCGCGATGCGCGTAATCAGATGAATGTTGAACCAGCCCGCCGCGTGCCTGTGATTATGGCCGCAGGTAGCCAGGTCTCGATATTAGAAGCGCAAGCCTCAATTATAGAGTTTCTTGCTCGTACCGAGAAGCCACATTTGTATGCTGAACTATCACAAAAGCCGGAGCAGTCGATGAGCCTCTTAGCAGGGCAGGTTGAGATATATCTACCACTGGCAGGGCTTCTTGATACCGGCAAGGAATTAGGGAGGCTCGACAAAGAAATTGCCCAGGCGCAGCAAGAGATTGTACATCTTCAGGGTAAATTGGCGAACGAGGCCTTTGTAGCGAAGGCAAAGCCAGAGGTTGTCGTGAAAGAACGCGAGAAGCTTGTGGCGCAAGAGGAACGCATCGGTAAGCTCAAGGAGAGAAGGGCTGAGCTAGGAGGATAGACAAAAAGCATGGGTGGCCCAACGGTCACCCATGCTTTGTTTTTTGTGTTATACTGCCATCTCTTCCCACACACCCTTTGAGAACTGCTCGTTGTACAACCTGGCGTACAATCCATTCAGTTCCATAAGCTCCTCATGGGTACCTCGCTCCACAATCTCGCCCTTGTTCACTACTAGAATGACATCCGCAGCCAGGATGGTCGAGAGGCGGTGGGCAATAGCCAGTGTCGTGCGATTCTTCATCAAAGGCTCTAACGCTGCCTGGATCAAGCGCTCTGAATGTGTATCAAGGGCACTGGTAGCTTCGTCCAGGATCAAAATGCGTGGGTTCTTCAAAATGACACGAGCAATGGCTATGCGTTGCTTCTCTCCGCCGGAGAGCTTATAGCCTCGCTCGCCAACGACGGTGTCATAACCGTCGTCAAGTTCCATGATCCGGTCATGAATCGCTGCTGCTTTAGCCGCTGCAATCATCTCCTCTTCTGTTGCATCAGAACGGGCATACATCAGGTTTTCCCTGACGGACGCGTGAAAAAGGTATGTCTCCTGCGTAACCATACCGATTATTTCACCCAGCGAGGCCAGCGCAATATCCTTCACATTGTGCCCGTCAATCTCGACGGCACCACTATCTACATCGTAGAGTCGGGGGACAAGATAGGTAATTGTTGTCTTGCCTGCGCCGCTTGGCCCCACGAGTGCTGCTAACTGTCCCGGTTTAATGTCAAATGTGACATGGCTGAGCGTGGAGCGCCTTTCAGACTTGTCTGTGACCTCTACAGGCTCCGTTGAGACACTATCTTTCTCCCGTCCGTTGCCGTTCTTTACGGGGCCACGTGACGCCTTTAGCAGACCATAATCGTCACTTTTATAGGTAAATGAAACATCTTTAAAGTTGATTTCACCGCGTACATTATTCACCTTAAGCTGCAGGGCTTTGGGCTTATTCTGGATTTCAATCGGCAAATCCAGGTATTCAAAGATGCGGTCAAACAAGGCCAATGCTCCTTGAACATCCACCTGAATACTGAGCAACTGCCCGACGGGGAAGAAGAGCCTGCTCTGCAAGGTTGTAAAGGCGACGATTCCGCCGATGCTGAAGCTAAGCGGATTGCGTATAATCTGCGTACCCGCGACGAGATAAACAATCGCTGGTGTGATCGAAAAGAAGATGCCGATGAACATGAAAAACCAACGCCCGATCATTTGCTGGCGTACTTCCAGGTTGGTCAGGGTCTGATTCTCCTTCTCAAACCGATCCTGGGCATATTTCTGGCGCCCAAAAGTTTTTGTTAAAAGAATACCACTGACAGAGAGCGTTTCTTGCATCATAGCTGTGAGCGATGCCATGCTCTCTTGTGTTTCTTTGCTCGTTGTGCGCCGCACATTCCCTATCTTGTAGGTGATCCATAAAAAGATTGGTAACAACCCAAGCGATATAAGTGTAAGCGGAGGGCTAATGATTAACATCGCGATAATCGTGCTTATAACAGTTGAGAAGTTAGAGACGATGCTGGTAGCAGTGTTTGTGACGACTGCCTGGACGCCACCCACATCATTGGAGAGTCGCGATTGAATTTCACCTGTACGCGTTGAGGTGAAGAAGCGCAACGACATACTTTGTAAATGTGCGTGGAGATTGTTGCGGAAGTCACGCATGACTTGTTGGCCAATAACGTTATTCAGGTAGGTTTGTCCGACGCCAATCAAACCAGTAATGATCGGCATAATGATCATAATAGAGACTAATATGATCAATAACTTTTCATTGCGTTTTCCGATAGCATCATTAAAAATGAACTGGATCATAAACGGGTTGACCAGCCCTAAAACGGTTGTAAGGATGATGGCGATCAGCACGATAATGATCTGGATTTTATACGGGCTGAAAGCTTTAGCTACACGCTTGAGCGTATTTGAATCGGTCTTTCGCCCACGTTTTTTTTGTTCTTCGAGATATGCGGACATTCCGCCGCCCATTCCATGAAATGCCATAAAGTATATGCTCCTAAATTATTGAATAAATCATACTCTCTATCAATTACTTTCTTTTATCATATAAAGTATACAGAATGCTCCAATTATTATCGCTGTTCATGCGGATGGTTTTTTCCTGTAGATTCTGACAGGCACAGGTTGTGAATCAATCCTGCAAGTAATGCACCACGTAGTGGGATGGAATCCACACGCAGATGCTCTCTGTTGAGATCATGCATACCTCCGCCAATAGGACCCAGGCTATCGAGCGTTGGGACTCCAACTTCCATCAGCAGATTTGCATCAGAGACACCGCCTTTACTTTCGGCTATAAGCTCAATGCCAAGCCCTTTTGCTTCTGACTGTGCTATTTCTACCAGATGCATGACCTGGGGAGTTGCTTCATAAGCTAAACGTCCACGGGTACGGGTCAGGCGTGTTTGCGTATCGGGAATACTACATCCTGCTGCAATCTGATCCAGCGCTGTGGCTGCCAGGTCGAGCCCGCGTTGATTAAATGCCCGTACCGATATATGACAACGCGCAGAATCCGGCACGACGTTTAATGGCTCACTACTACTGATACGTGTGACATTGAATGTGACACCAGGAAACAGGGAGTTCAGGTGATGGATAGCGATCATTTTGTGGGCTAACTCGATCACTGCAGAGCGACCACGATTTGGTTCTGCTCCGGAATGTGCTGGTACTCCAATAACTTCCATCTCATACTTTTCAGCTCCTTTACGCGCCCTGGTCACAACTTCAATTGATCTCGAGGATTCGAGTACCAGTCCAATATCTACCTGCCGAGCGATCTCTCGCAGAAGAGGAGCACTGCCTGTGGAACCAACTTCTTCATCATTATTAAACACGTAGATGAGTTCACTATATTCCTCAAAGCCAGACTCCATAAGAGCCTGTAATGTGGACATACCCATTAAAACACCGGACTTCATATCAATGACTCCCGGACCGAAAGCAATCCCATCCCGAATATAAAATGGCTGTGCCGCTGCGGCTCCGTATGGATAGACTGTGTCTACATGTCCAACTAGCAGCAGTCGCAAATGTCCTTTCCCTAGACGCCTGGCTACCAGGTTGTTTCCATATGATGCGGAGTTGTGTAAAGTAACAGCAAAACCTATATCGCTGAGCCACTGTTCAAGGTATGAGATGATCGAATTGATGCCATCAATCTGGCCTGTGCCGCTATCAATGTTCACGAGTAGTTCCAGACGCCGTAATAGTTCGTGCTGGTAGGACTGCAATTTGGGGAGATAGATTGGGGCGTAGTTAAGCATAAGAGTCCTTCGTAGGTAACCGGGTAGGGTAAGTGAATATTTCTGTTATTTTACCACATGTGTAGGGTCACTGTAGCCACCACGCAGGGTGCGCTACTGGAGGATATTTAGACGGATTATGCGGTGTTCATGGAAGAAGATACGAAAGGCGTCGTTAAAGTAGTGTAGGTGGGACACGGAACATGGTACCCGCCTACACCGATTCTTCAAAGAGACACTTTAGCGGAAGAATCTAGGTACGGCTATACTCACACCCAATACGAAGCCGATGATAAAAGCGATCAGAATGATAATGATTAACGTTTGTGCATCGATGTTCATGGTTGGTCCCCTTTCAATTCAGACCCGGATGGGTCAGAAGAAGAACAATCTATTAACTGAACTGCCGCATTACTGAATGTGGACAACAATGTTTTTAACATGTACCTGAGATTCATAAGCGCCTCCTAAGCAGTGAGACAAGGGAAGCATGTCTTGACCGCATGATCGGGTCTTCTGGCAACAGATCCTCAAAATCTCGTAATTGTATTCCTACTTCTAAAAAAGCTGCTTGTAGTGGTGTAGGTTGTGAATCGAAATCCATGCGTAGTGCAATGTCGATAAGCATAGCCATTCGCATCTTACCTGGAAACTCCGCAATCGTTTTAGCGACCTCTTTGAAGAGCCATTCTTCATGTATCTTCTCTAAGATGACTTCTGAGATGTCGACTTCATTGTAAGTAACCGATCGTTCCCATTGTGAACAGTTGTCACTATCAAAATGAAAAAGCCTATGATCTTTACGCCTGAGGTCGAGGAAACAGTTTTTTGCTATTACACCACTCAAACGTTCCAAGGAAGAGATTTCAATACCTTCATTCTGAGCTTTCAAAGCATACTCGAACGTACGTCTCATCGCTGTCAGTACAATATCCCAAGCAATATCGCTCTCCTGACCGATCCAGGAAAAAACGTTTGAGTTATAGACCCAACGCTTAACACGCGATAAAAGTATGGGGTAAAGATTAGCCCAGGTGGATTCACTACTTAGTTCAAACGTAAGTGTACTGGAGGTTTGAAGGCAAGTATTCATGAGCAGACCCTTCTTTCTTAGAAAATCTCAGATTTACTTTGTTTTTTACCTAAGATGACTGCCTTACTCTCACAAAACTGTCAGATCACCGCTCAACACTTTTACAAATATCAGATAATCTAGTCTTCTTATTCCTTAATACCCAGTTAATTTACAGATAACAATTGATAATTCCTTCTCATATGGATAAGTATACACAGAAAAAGTGATGCTGTCAAGGAATTCTAATATTTTTTGCAAGATTTAAGGATCATTCGACAAAATATTCTGATATATCCTAATGAATTTCAAAATAAGCACATATTTTCTAGATATATTAATGACGTTCACTTGTCATCTTAATTTTCTTTAACAACTGATTAAGATATTAACAAATATCCTCTGATTATATAAACGTTCAGATCTGGCAAAGATAAAATGACACGGAGGTACTATCTGCTTGACAATACCACAGGGAAGATGTAGAATGGTTTAGAAATCTTTCTTGCATAATACGAGCTTTTCTAGTATTATATTGACCTGAAAGAAGACAATACATTAGTTTTTATGTTAAGTTGAGCCTCGCTTGTAATAATAAATATCATGCTAAGCGTTAATGTATATGGATTACTTGCAGTACTTGTTTGAATAGTTAATTTGTCCGTGACAGGAGTCCACGATGAACGAGCCAAATATTGAGCGTGTCAGAACATATCTTCAAAGTAAAGAAGTTCAAGAACGCATCCAAAAGAGCATGCAAGATGCTCGCTCAAAAGCGACTGTGACGATCAGTCGGGCTGCAGGTTTGTTCAATTTTACGGAAAGCCAGCTTAGAGAGTGGGAGAAGCGTGGTCTGCTGAAGACTGAGAGAACGGCACTATCACAAGATAGCAAAACTGCAACCGGGCATCGCCAATTTTCTCCCGATGAACTGGACAAGCTCGCGCTTATCAGGGAGTTGATGGATCAAGGTTATGCGTTAAGCGAGATTCCTCAAAATATTGATGACATCTGGCAGCAAATTTTAGTTAAGCCGCAAAATCAACTGCCACAAATGAAAAGTCAAGATGGTAGATATATCCGTGAAGCCGAACATCTACCCATAGACGAACGTGTAGAAAATGTCGATCAAGAAACCTTCT
>WNFC01083858.1_pt1 | contig 11144 bp, 10 predicted proteins | sample 5400541 | NCBI WGS metagenome assembly WNFC01 (sample SAMN13153342, study PRJNA577476) | soil metagenome | isolation source: 120 cm saprolite under Douglas fir tree site 2 hole 2 replicate 1 | place: USA:California | collected 2015-04-18
ACTGCATGCCTCTCGCCATTTACCACCGCTTATCGCCAGCGTTGCTGTTGCATCGGGCGATATAACGACCTCGCCCTCCACCTCGCCGAGCATTGTTGGCCCGGCAGATCCGTACTGGCGGAGCGCCGATTCCCAGGTTCCTCGTCGGTTACCTGCAGTCAAGGCTTGGCTTGATCAGCCTTGAACCCAAGCCATCCTGCTGCAAGGCCAAGCAAAATTGCTGCAAGGACCGCAATAACGTCTCGAGGCGCCTCAGATAAGCTGGGCCAAACAGCGTCAAAAGCCGTCGTCTTCTGAAGCATGGTCCAGGCTACAAATGCAAGCGCAGGGATCGGCAGTCTAGCCCAGTCCAATGCGGTCCACCCGCTACCACCAAGGGCCAAGCGACCTCCGACATAAATGATTATGGAGAGGGCTATTAGTCCCCAAAACGCGCTCTGGAGTGCACCCACTTGCGTGATCGTCGTTATGGGCGGATTCGAACTAGATGTAGTAGCAGTCGTGAACCCAAGGAAGACCGCATGTGCCGCAAGTACCTCTGCCGGGACTAGTGCCGCCACTGCGTCTATGTGTGTCCCGAGGCCGGGAGGGCTGGTCGCGATGCTCGTACCAGGCTCAGCATGGTAACGCTTTCCAGTCAAGGCCGCGTAGGCAAGCGTACTCATAACTTGTCACTCCTCAATGCGGTGGCTCAAGTCGCAGCTGGCTCACGCTCATTTAGCGTCGCTGACGTCATTCATCCTCGCCTAAGGTTCCCCAACGATCTGGGCGCCGGTCGAGCGAGATCCGGCAGCCCCGGCGGCCGTGTGATCGCTCGCGTCATGAGTGGGAAGGGTTTCGCAGTCGGTTGTATATAAGGACCGTCGTGCGTTCACGACAGCCCGCCTTCGTTCACGCTCGCTAGCTGAGGACCGACCAGCAGGCCTAGCTCGAGTAAGACCGCACTCGTCTCGGAGATCGATATACCGGCCTTACTGGCTGCGGCTTCAAGTAGGATTCGCCCAAAGCGAGCATCCGCCGGTACGATCTCCAGCCTCTCCGTCCTCCCGTCGATGAGCAAGAAGAACTCGCCTTCAATGGGTTCGGAAGGCTTTGACCGGCGGCTAAGAGCATCGAGCGTAGCCAGCGGATCGTGACGAAAGGCCACCACCCTTACCTGGGGATGGAGGAAGAGGCCATGCCCATTCTCCTCGGGCAGTTCAACAGCACCATCTGAGACGCCCTGAAACGCGGCGAAACTCAGCGCGTTTAGTGCTTGCTCGAAGTCCAACACCTCCCTCAAGTACGGGTCTTGGATCAGGCCGGAGTCCATACGATCGCGCAGAAATCGAGCGAATCTGTCGATCTCAGGTTTGAACTGAAGGTCGCTGTCCCTAAATGTGACCCAGAACAGCTCACCGAGTGGTACCAGCTCCTCGCCTAGCAGGTTGCAAGTGAGAGGTAGAAGCGTGTACAGCGGGGTCATCCGGTTGATCCGGTAAAGCGTGCAACTGACCGACATGCCGCGTTGCCAGACCACCCGGATCAGACGTCGCTGCTCCCGATCCGTCAGCTCGTACCGCTCCAGCACAAACTTTGGGCTCACGCGCATCCCAAGACACAGGTCGGGCGACGCGATGAGGTCGCATAGCGCTTGTTGAAATCCTCGAACCGTCACAAGACGCTACACACGTCGGGCGTTCCAGGAGGAGCGGGCACGCTCCAACTGTTGCCGTATCCCCTCCGTCTTTAGAAGTGGGTAGTAAGAATCGTGGAATTCGAAGGTGATCGCAGCTAAGTTAGCCGTCTTCGGTACTGTGTAAGCAAGTAACTCCCAAACTGGCTCAGAAACTGGACCGGCATGGGAGTCCGTCCACATGCCCGCGAGTTCGCTACCTCCGGCAATGTGTATTTCGACAACACGGCCAAGGTCGAGCTGGTTCACGAACTCAAGAGGGTCGAAGTTGTGATTGCGGGAGTTTGTGTAGAGATTATGGAGATCTAGCAGGAGACCACAGCCGGATCCGATACTGAGACGGTTGAGGAACTCGGGTTCTGACATTTCCTGTTCTGGGATGTCGACGAAGTACACGCTGTTCTCGATCAAGAAGGGAATGGGTGCCTTCTGCCGCACGCGCTTGATCCGGTTAATGAAGAGGTCGAGTAGTTCCTCGTCGTAGGGAACCGGAACGGCCAGGCCTGCATTGTGGTCGTGCCCATCTGGGCCTGAAATGCGGAGAAATGAAAGATGATCGCTGTGCCATGGGTAGCGATAACGCTGTACCCAGCCAGCAAGCCGGTCCAAGTGCTCTTCGTCGAAAACGTCCGCGCTGCCCAGCGACAAGCCGATGTTGTGCCCCACTATCGGCCAGCGGGACGCTATCCACTCCAGAGCTCTGACCCACGATTCTAGGTCGATATACCGAGGGGACTGCCCATGGCCGCGATCGGTCCAGAACATGTCTGGGATGATTTCAATGTAGTCAAGACCGTCGAGGTCTGACTCCAAGAACTCGACGAGCGATGGATTGTATAGGAGGCCAATCCCGAGTTTAGGGATGTTGAGCAGTTCATCGACCTGTTGCGCAGAAGTGGCTGCGTAACCACCAGTCAAGGCAAATATCTCCTCAGATGCGAAGGGAAAGCCCGGAACCTCCTGCGCGTACCAGCGGCGACCCCCAGTAGCAAACGCTAAGTCGTCTAAGAACTAGTGACCTTCGAGCACTCTCATCGTGTCGAGGTCTATCCGAAGAACATTCTCCAGGCGCTCTCTTATGAGAAATGACTCGCCGGAAATGCACGCACCACACCCTCTGGGCAACCTGCCGACCAGATTGGTAAACAAATCCTCACGAAGCTTGGCGAGCTGCGAAATCTTAGTGCCATGTGGAAGCACCAGCTCAAGCCGGCCATATTCCTGCGAGTACTGCAACTCAGCGACGTGTGGCGCCTTTTCCATACTGTCCCCTTTTTAGCGGCCTCATGAAAGACCGCCACTAAGCCCGCAGCCGTGCGCCATGCAGCGCCTTATGCCCCTTATACTCCCACCCCACCCCTCCGTCAAGTGGGTGCTTCACGTCAGTCAAGTGAATACTCGGCAATGCGCTATCTGACTACCTCGTATAAGGCGCCTGAGCCGCGTAGGTCTCGATACCAAGGGTTTAATCCGATTGACTCCCAGGTAGGCCGGCCCTCGAACCACCAGAGTCCAGGGAAATCCATCGGATAAGGTTGTCAAACCGCACTCGGCAGACTTCGGCAATGGCGGCTGAGTACGTAGGCGCGCGCGGCACCACCGTAGAGCGTCGACGAACTACCCTTGACGCCGGGGATTACCGTGTATCCGTTCGAACGATTTACCGAGCGCGCTAAGAAGGTTCTGACGCTCGCCCAAGAAGAAGCGGAGCGATCTCACCACAGTTATATCCAACCTTGGCGTCGAGATCGGGATGGTTCGCCAGACGATCGAGTCGGTGCTCGGTCGGAACGACCGGATCATCATCCAGCAGATCATCCCGACATCCCGCGTCAAGAAGGTCATCGAGATTTCCTTCGACGAAGCGCGGCGGATGGGGCACAACTACGTCGGCACCGAGCACCTGTTGCTCGGCCTCCTCATCGAAGGAGAGGGCATCGCGGCTCACGTCCTCGAGGATCTTGGCGCTACGGTGGAAAGGGTGCGCCCGGAGATTGAGCGACTGTTGGTGTCCACCGGAGCGGAGGAGCAGGGACTGGAGCCGCCGAACTACAAGGTCGGCAATCGCGTTCTGGTCCACGATCCCGAGCCGCCCTATCGACTTTGGGAAGGACGGGTGGCAGCGGCCGAAGGAGAGTTATACGAAATATCCGTCCCCGGACGCGCTGGGAGCGAGCTTGTGAAGGTGGAGATGAAGCTGATCCACCCGGTCCCAATGAGATGGACGCACGATTGTCCGTTTTGCAGAGTCGCATGAGTGGGCGCGCCCTTCCACTGAATGAATGGCGCGCGTCACATGCTTAAACCAATATCGCCTGGACTAGCTGCCGATAGGGAAGCCATTATCAATATCAATCGATCGTAGGATGATCGGTTTCAAAGAGGAATGCGCGTCAGTACGTGGGACAGACCGGGCTTTAGCTCCTACGCCACATTGGATGGGAGACAGGTCCAGTGACCAAGTGCTTGTTCTGTCCCAACGCCGCCGACAGCAAGGAACACGTGTTCCCGCGATGGATCACCTCCGCACTCCCCGGCGCCGGTGACCTGATCCATGAGCTCGAGCGAGGCGCCGAGAAGTCCACCTGGTCAGCGGGCTACCTCGGCGTCCAGCACCGCATCGTTTGCAAGCAGTGCAACCACGGCTGGATGCATGATCTTGAGGAGGCCGCTCGACCGATGCTGAGCCCGATGATTTCTGATCCTGACTGTCCTCAGAGGTTGATGCGGAGCGACCAACGGATCCTTGCCAAATGGGCGATCAAGACGGCCGTAGTACTCCATTCGATAGCGAACGAACCACCCCACGCTCCGATTGGTTGGTGTGAGCAACTCAAGGCCGACTCCATCCCAACTGAGGCCTCCGCCTGGATAGTTCAGCGATTAGCGCCAGCCGTTAGCCGCGCTGCGGCAGTTTTGCTGCCTCAGCCGGATCATGAATTCTGGGCGTGCTCCTTTGCTTTCGGGCATTGCGCGTTTCAAGCGTGGTTGTGGAATGCGCCGGCACCCGATGACCTCTACATTGATCAGAGGCTGTGGCCACCCCAAGCCGTTTTGGCTTGGCCGCCGCGCCTCGCTCTTGGAGGAGCAGATTTCAGCCAATTCGCCGAACGAAAGGCCAAGCTCAAGGTAATTGAACCGACCTGATCGCGCGAGTCGACCTTCGTTATCTGGCCTTACACCTATTCAGCCATTACGTAATGACCTGGGCTTTCGATAGGGGGTAGTTATCGACAACACCTTCAGGCGCGCTCCCCTCCGACACGAGTGAAGGACGCGCGCGATAGGGTAGGGCAGGCATGATCATCACCGTTCGAGTGCACCCCCGCGCGTCGCGCCCGAAAGCGAGTTGGACAGCCTCGAGGCAGAGCGAACCGCTAACTACTTCGCCCTCGGCGCCAATTCTTGGCTGTCATCGGTGCCCGGAGCAGACGTCAGCGGACGAAAGCGAATTTGCGCGGAGGTGCGTGGACGACCGCAGACGGTTTGAAGACCGCGGGATCAGCGTCCGCATGCGTCCATTAGCGTGCGCTCACGTTCTGACGGGGACCTCGATCTTCCGTGTTTGTCCGCCGCTGTCTGCAGACGAGCGCCACGTAGGCTGTCACCATGGCTGTCATCAGGGCGGCGAGTTGCCCATTCTGCATAGTGAGCATTGTTCCGTTCTGCGGGTCCGACTCACTGCTGGTGGACCCGCGTTCCCACAATGCGCACACCCCCCGCGTATTCGTCGGGCGGCCCCTGAGCTGGCATTCTCCTGCTCCCGGCCTACGCGACGCTGAGGCACTGGCAGCAACCCGACACTTTATGGAGGCGCAGCGGACCCTGCCGAAGGCGCTCCGGCGTCGCGCGACCGGCCCGGCCCGGCCCACGTGGGAGCAGCTGAAAGCTGAGGGCATAGAGGCCGAGCGGGAGCGGATGCGCGAGCGCGAGGATGCGATTCTCGGACCTCGGCTGACGCAGGAAATGCGACCGGCGTCGTAGCCGAATCACCGCGGAACAATTTCGGCGCGACTCCACCGTAAGGGTTATGCTTCAGGAACCGAAGTCCTGAAGCTGAAACGCGGGCGGTTCGTATGGGGGTGGACGAAATGGTTTCAGGGGGCGCCGTAGTGTACTGTCGAGCCGCAAGAGGAACCGCCTCACTCGGCCGGCATCCACCGCAATATGCTCAGGCGATCGTGGTTTTCGGCGCTTGACCACATCCGTTTGAGCAAGAGGTGCATATGACCCGAGCACGAATACTGAGCATGGTATCGGTTGCGGCGTTATCGGCCGCAGCTTTCTTGATTTCCGCGCCGCGGGTGCAAGGCGACAGCTATCCGTCTAAGCCGGTATGCGGCGCCAGCAACTCACCCCTCTGTACCGAAGTGGACAACTACCATTCCGCGTTCGGCTACTACGTCGGGCATGACGAGCCGTCCCTGCTCTTTTACTCGAGCACGCCTGGCTCGGGAAACAACGACCTGTACACGCTCGACCTGCCTAAAGATCCGCCGACCACTCCTGTGCAGGACGGCAGCGGAGGCACGTTCAACTTCCAGCTCCATCCGGCCTTCTGGTTCGGCATGGCCATGTGTGACGACCAGTCCGCCCCGAACCCTGGCGGGAGCTCGTTCGGTGCCACCGTGCCGTGCACGGCGGACAACGACGCCAACATCTTCAACAGCCCGGATCCCACGTCGCCCAGCTACATCGGACGTCACCCTGGGACCGCGTTCATGGAGATGCAGTTCTATCCGCCGGGATGGGCTCGGTGGCCCTTGGGCAACAGCTGCTCCGCTAGGCAGTGGTGCGCCGCGCTGAACATCGACAGCCTGTCGCAGAACCTGAACACGGGGCAGAATTTGAACTCGACCTGCGCTAGCGTCACCGGACTCGAATACGTGAACTTCGCGTTCATCACCCACAACGGTGTATCCCAGGCTCCTGCGAGCCCTGTCAATTCGACCCTGGCGACCTTCACGCCTGATGTCTCCAAAGACCTGTTCATGAACTCCGGCGACGCCTTGAGCGTGAAACTGCAGGATACGCCGGACGGTTTCCAGGTCGTCATCAACGACATGACGACCGGTGCGACGGGGTCGATGACGGCGAGCGCGTCGAACGGATTCGGTGAGGTCCAGTTCGCTCCATCTCCAGCGACCTCATGCGTCAACATTCCGACCAACTTCCACCCCATGTACTCGACCTCGAGCACGGAGACTCGGGTCCCGTGGGCGGCGCACTCCTACAACGTGGCCTTCTCCGACGAGATCGGACACTTCGAGTACTGCAACGGGGTCAACCCCCTGACCCTGACCTGCCACGCCCCCGGGGTGAACGACCCTGCGGGGTTGGACGGCGACGACGCCTTCTGCTTCAGCCCGGCCGAGTCAAGCACCGTCAGGATAGGCGGCTGCCTTGGGTCTGACCTCGACTTCGATGGCGTCCCGTACCAGAACACGTGGCCGGGGACGTTCAGCAATGCGACTCAGGACGCGCTGTTCCACCCGACGCCCATCATGTTCACGAGCCCCGTGTTCAATGGATCCGCGCAATACGCCCGGGCGGCTTTCGAGACCGACCTGCCGCGGATCGAGTTCGCCACGAACCCCCCGTGCCAGCGTCATATCTCGAACCCGGCGGACCCGAGCCCGGGCTCCGGCTGCGTGAACCCGCCGGTGGGAGCGACCTTCTATCCGTTCTACTCGACGACCGGGCCTGCTACGGCGTGCCTGTGGCAGGAGGGAGGTGCCTTCATTCCAGGAACGACGAACAACTTCGGCGGTAGCTCCACAGCGGAGTTCGGTCCGCTGCTCCCCCTCTTCTACCCGGCGAAGAACGGCCAGCCGAGCTTCCGTTACAACGACTTCCGCCAGATGCACCTTTCAAGCCGAAGGGGCCGAGAGTCCGACGCCAGACGCGACCTCGATCGGTCGCCGCGCTATTTGAGCTGGCGGCAGGGATTCTGGATCCTGTTCAGGCCGTCTGCATGATGACCAGCTCACTGAATTCAGCCTCGGTGTGGGACGGCAAAAGTGGATCGAGCTCATGCCGCCCTCGCGTAGACGTGATGAAGTCCGCCTAGGATCGGTCGACTGACGACGACGCCGCCCGACACCCTGTCAAAAGCAACTTAGCAGCGCTCGGTAACTAGGATCTTCACCTCGCCTCAGTCCGCTGCGTTCGGCCGTACAGGCGCGCGACGCACCGACTGGGGGGCATCCACAGGTCGCCGAAAGCGAAGCCTGCGGCACGGGAGGCCGAGTTGTGCTCGCCGCGAGTTCGGACCTCGTTGTGGCCTCCTTCGCCGTTCCCAGTTGTCAGGCGGCGCTCGGATGACCAGATCGCAGCTGGAACTTCCGCACCGCTACCCCGCACCAAATGACCTCAACGACTCCGAATGGCCATGCCCCAGCCAAAAAGCCATACACACTCGATAACAAGCAAGCGAACGGAAAGACCAGAGTGAAGGCACGATGCCGGCGCTCAAGTGCGTATGTCACCATCATGAGAGTCACCGCCACGACGCCAAACGCGGTGATCGCATTCATCCATCCATCCATCCCTCGGTCGCCCTCGCCGTGGAGCTCACCGCGCCCGGCTCGGCAACCCTTAGTGCCGCCGTGCTCGATTCGATTGATACCCGCCAGTTGAGGACCGCTCCTCGATTTCTACCATCCGCCGAACGACCTCGAGTCGTTTGCGCTTTATGAGCGCTATTTGCGCCGGGTGCCTATCCTCGGCGCCTGGTTGCCTCCGAGCTACCCTTTCATTCTCTCAATCTCCTCGGCCACCTTCTCGATTAGCGAACGCACGCATTCATTGGCCATATGCCGGGACACCTCTGGATGGCCGCTTGGGTCCCCCGCCAGGGCGCGGGCAAAAAGACCACTGACCGTCAGACGGGTCCCGGAGCCATGGGGCTGCAGAGTGAGTTCGATCTGAATGCGAGGAGTGAAAAGTTGCGTGCATCCGCGTACGAGCTGAACGAGACGGTCTCGGCGTGTACACCCTGGATCAATCAGCTACATCGCTCCATACGTGCTTCCGATTGCCTCCACTCGGTGCCAGTGCGTGCACATGGGCCACGTCGACCTCGTAAACCGAAGGCCGATCCCACAGCAAGCATTCTGACTGCGGTCCCGATCTTCTGCCTGCACAAAACCAGAGCGCATCGCGGCGCCCGTCGGATCGAGGAGACTGCGTCAGCGCACCTCTACGAGGAGTCTGATCCCGGTCCTCTCCTGCCCGTCGAGTGTCAAGTCGACGAAGGACGGAATGCATATCAGGTCAAGGCCGGCGGGCGCGACGTAACCGCGCGATATAGCGATCGCCTTGATGGCCTGGTTGACGGCGCCGGCCCCGATGGCATGAACCTCGACACGCTGCTGACTCCGGATGACTCCTGCGATGGCGCCGGCCACCGAGACCGGCTTGGAGGCGGAAGCAACTTTGAGCACCTCACAGGGCGGCCTACCCTCACCCGTCATTCTTAGAAAACCTTCGTCAATTTGCGTTCTCGGTCGATGCGCTGGATCGGGCTGACCGTGAGACGCTGGAGTCGGGCCAAGGGGCGCCAGTCTAGGCCAGTGTGCCCTGCGGAGCTCGGAAGTCTCCTGAGGCGGTTGCTTTTCGGCGCGGTTCGGCGTGGAACGTGAACACATCCCCGGGGCTGACGTCGACCACTACCAAGTCCCCGTGCGAGATTCGGCCGCGGAGCAGCTCCTCGGAGAGTTGGTCCTCGATCCGGCTCGTGATCACCCGACGCAGCGGACGGGCACCGTAGATCCGATCGTAGCCCTCCTTGGCGAGAAGGTCCTTGGCTGCGTCTGTGACCTCGATGGTCATCTGTAGCTCAATCAGACGCTTGCCCAGCCGCTGCAGCTGAAGATCGACGATCTGCCGGATCTGGTGGGTGGTCAGGCTCTTGAAGACGACCAGGGCGTCCACTCGGTTCAGGAACTCGGGGCGGAACATCCGCTTCAGCTCCTCGTCGATCTTTTCCTTCGTGTTCTTGTGCCGCCGCTCGACCTCATCCGACTCGTCCACCACCGCGGGCTGGAAACCAAGCGAGGTCCCGGCCTGGTTGACATCGCGGATGCCAAGGTTCGAGGTCATGATGATCACCGTGTTCGCGAAGTTGACGGCCTTGCCCTTCGCGTCGCTGAGCCGGCCATCCTCGAGGATCTGCAGCAGCATGTTGAACACCTCGGGATGCGCCTTCTCGATCTCGTCGAAGAGGATCACCGAGTAGGGACGTCTCCGCACCGCTTCCGTTAGCTGGCCGCCTTCGTCGTAGCCGACGTAGCCCGGAGGCGAACCGACCAGGCGTGCCGTCGTATGGCGCTCCATGAATTCGGACATGTCGAGCTTGATAAGAGAGTCCTCGGAGTCGAACAGGTACTCGGCCAGCGCGCGAGCCAGCTCCGTCTTTCCGATTCCAGTCGGGCCGAGGAAGATGAACGAGCCGATCGGCCGGCGTGGGTCCTTGAGTCCCGCCCGCGCGCGGCGGACCGCCTGCGACACGGTGATGATGGCCTCGTCCTGGCCGACCAGCCGCTTGTGCAGCTCTTCTTCCATGCGCAGCAAGCGCGACGTCTCTTCCTCGACCAGGCGCGAGACGGGGACCCCGGTCCAAGCGGCCACGATCTGCGCGATGTCCTCCTCGCCCACCTCGGGGACGGTCTCGCCCAGCTTGTCACGCCAGGCGGACTCTTTCTTCGCGTAGTCGTCCTTGAGCTTGTTCGCACTGTCACCTACCGCGGCCGCGGTCTCATAGTCCAAATGCGTGTTCGCTTCCTCCTTCTCGGCTTGCAGCTTGTTGATCTCCTTCTGGAGCTCCTTGAGCTCGTCGGGGGTCGTGGTCAGCTTCATGCGCACGCGGGCCGACCCCTCATCGATGAGATCGATCGCCTTGTCGGGGAGGGCGCGGTCGCTGACGTAGCGGTCGCTCATAACGGCCGCCGCCCGGACGGCGGCGTCGGTGATGGTGACCCGGTGGTGCTTCTCGTAAAGCGACTTGACGCCCTGCAGGATGTCGATCGTCTCCAGCATGGTGGGCTGGTCGACGAAGACAGGCTGGAAGCGGCGCTCGAGGGCGGCGTCCTTCTCGATGTACTTGCGGTACTCGTTGAGCGTGCTCGCCCCGATGCATTGGATCTCGCCGCGCGCGAGAGCCGGCTTCAGGATGCTGGCGGCGTCGATAGCGCCTTCGGCGGCGCCGGCGCCGACTAGGGTATGGAGCTCGTCGATGAAGAGCACCACCTCGCGGGTGGAGCGAATCTCATCGAGGATCTTCTTCAGCCGCTCCTCGAACTCGCCCCGGTACTTTGTTCCGGCGACCAATGGGCCCATGTCGAGCGTAAGCACGCGCTTGTTCATGAGCGACTCGGGGACGTCACCAAGCGTGATCAGTTGAGCCAGGCCCTCGGCGATTGCAGTCTTGCCGACGCCTGCCTCGCCGACCAGGGCTGGGTTGTTCTTG
>WNFC01014228.1_pt1 | contig 11141 bp, 5 predicted proteins | sample 5400541 | NCBI WGS metagenome assembly WNFC01 (sample SAMN13153342, study PRJNA577476) | soil metagenome | isolation source: 120 cm saprolite under Douglas fir tree site 2 hole 2 replicate 1 | place: USA:California | collected 2015-04-18
TCAAGCCGCTCGCAACGCAGCTGATCGGCGGAGACGTGGGCAGCTTTGTGGACAGCCATCTGACGCCCGGCGCGGGGAGCTTTCTCGCCCATGCCGTGGGGCTGCTGCTAGCGGTGGCGCTGGCCGGCTTCCTATACCGCCGCAAGATCTTTCTGCGTGTGTGATCTGTGCAGGCTCCTGCCTCATAGTCTTTGGACGTTTTGTCGTTTGAAAATAGTGAGGGAGACAGGAATTGAACCCTTATCCCTACCGGACATCAAATCCGGACGTATTGATGGTGCAATCCGCCCAGGATCGGCAGGCAGAGAATGCGGCCAACAGCCTGAACACCGCGCGAAACCGGCGCATCCTTGCTCAGCGATAAGTGCGTGCGAGCCTCGTTGTAATACGCCCCATAAGAAGAAAGAATTTGCCGCAGGTGTGCCTCGCCAAAGACCAGCATCCGGTCCAGGCACTCGCGGCGCACGGTGCCGATCAGGCGTTCCGCTAAATATTTTGGGGCGCCTGAGCGAGCAACATTGATCGAGCGAGTTGACTCGTTGCATAGAGCAATAAGGACGGTCTCCTGGGAACGATGCTGCTAATGAGCACGATGTTTCTGGCGCCGGCGGAACGTGCCGACGTGATCGGGCCGCAAGCCACAAGGTCATCCGAAATCTCCTCGACGAGGTCGTCAGGGTCGCGGATGAGCGCGGCCTGAAACTCAACGCGATTCACAGATGTCGCTAGCCAATGTGCTGGCAATTTCGCACGCCGGGACGGGCGTTGTTTTGCTCGGCGATGCGCAACAGCTCGACCAACCGATGCAAGGCAGCCACCCGGAAGGCACGGACGCGTGCAGCTCGCCACGCTGCTTGAGGAGGTCGGCGTCGACCCGAAGGCGAAGTGGTTCATTGCCGAAGGCGCCTCTGAAAGTGACTGAGTAAATATTTCGGCCAAGCGAAAGACCGCCCTCCATTGTTAGGTTCGTGTACCATTGAAGAGGGCCGCTCACATCCAGGAAAGCTTGTGGACGGTCGACCGCTCGGCAGTACAACAAGAAATGCGGCTAGGCAGCCTGTTTCGACAGCCGCGCCACCTCTTGCCGCACCAAATTGCAGTAGACGCCCTTGCTGCGGACCAGCACCTGCGGCGGGCCGTCCTCGCAGACTTTTCCCGCCTGCAACACGACGATCCGATCAAAACTGCGCAAGCTCGACAACCGGTGAGCGATGGCGACAACGGTCCGGCCTCCCATCAAACGGTCCAGGGCGTCCCGGACAGCTTCCTCCGACTCGCTGTCGAGCGCCGAGGTTGCCTCATCGAGCAGAAGAATGGGCGCATCCTTGAGGAACGCACGGGCAATGCCGATGCGCTGCCGCTGGCCGGGAGACAGCTTCACGCCCCGGTCGCCGACGATCGTTGCAACGCCCTCGGGCAGGTTCTCGATGAAGGCGCTGCAATTGGCGGCGACGATCGCTTCATGCACCTGCGCATCGGAGGCTTCCGGCCGGCCGTAGCGGATGTTCTCAATGATCGAGCGGTGAAACAGGGATATGTCCTGAGGAACCACGGCGACGGCCGAGCGCAAGCTCTCCTGGGTCACCCGGGCAATGTCTTGGCCGCCAAGTAGAATGCGCCCACCCTGCACATCGTAAAAACGCTGCAGCAACACGAAGAGAGTCGATTTGCCGCAGCCCGATGGGCCGACGAGGCCGACGCGCTGGCCGGGCTCGATCTGCAAGCTGAAGTCCGTAAACACCATGCGCCCGTCGGGATAGCAAAAGGCGACGTTCTCGAACGCGACGGTTGCGCCCGGTCGCACCAGCGAGGTCGCCCTCGGGTGATCGCGCAGGCGATGCTGGATAAGAAGGGTCGTGAGCGCCTCCGAGAGCCGGGCCAGATGTTGGGTGACGTCCACCAACGCCACGGCCAGGTCCCGCGTCGCGTGCAAGATGGAAAGGCCGAGCGTGCACACCAGCACGACGTCGCCGGTGCTGGCGGCGCCGTTTTGCCACAGCACAATGGCCCAGGCCAACAGCGCGATGGTCAGGACGACAGTGACCGCGGCGTGGAACAGCCGCAGCTTTTCCAGGTACAGCAGGCTGCGGCGCCGCGCCATGATTTCCCGATCAATGGTGGCGTCGAGCCGGCTTGCCGACGACGTCCACCATTTCACCGTCAACCGCCGCCGCTCGGTTGGCAAACTCGTGATGCAGCGGCCGGCCAGCGGCGGCAAGGCGGAACATGGCCAATACCAAAATACCAGCAAGCGCCATCAATACGGCGGCCATGGGCACACTGACCGTCACCACGAAAGCGATGGCTACGACAGTCGCCACGCAAGGCGGCAACACGTTCCAGACGGACATGTTTTCCAGGGTGAAGACGGCATTGGACGTGGCGGTGATCCGGCTCGTCAACGTCCCCGGCATCCGCTCGGCAAAGTAGCTCGGCGCGTGTCCAGTGAGATGCCGAAACAAATCGCGGCGCAGATCGCCGGTGACGGCGACGAATGTGTAGCTGGCGATCCAACTGGCAACCCGCCACAACAGGTTATCCGCGGCAATCAGCGTCGCCAGAAGGATGAACCCGAACCAGGCATTGCGGGCATTTGCGCCGGCGTAAAGTCCTCCCGCCAGCGTATCCACCAAAACCTTGACGCCGTACTGCGCGCCCACCGAGCAGCCGACCGCGCCAAGGACCGCGATCAAAATCGCAGCGTGGGCCACCGGTCGCGCCTTCACGTAGCGGGCGAGAAACGCAAAGGGACGATCGGCATACCGACAAACTTCTTCCATGCGGGCTGGGACTCCCCGGTCGGATACACGCGCCACACATACAAACGCGAAAACCGGCTCCGGGTTTCCGGGGAACCTGACTAAATTGGCACCGTCTCCCGTGATGGGGATGCTCGCGCGCGGAGGAATGGCGATGTAAGGGGAGAGCTGTTTAGGACGTGGGCCGCGCCTGCGTCTTCGGGTCGGACCGGGTCTCGGGCAGCAGCAGCCAAACCAAGGCCAGACCGCAAACCGCAATGGATGCGAGGCTGCAAAACGCGACTCCGCTGCCGAAATGGTCAATGGTGTAGCCGGCGAGCGTGGTGCTGAGCGCCGCGCCGATGCCCACCGAGCTGCCGACGATGCCAAGCCCGAGATTGAACCGTCCCGTGCCGCGCATGATATCCGCGACGACGAGCGGAAGAAGCACTCCGAGAATGGCGGCGCAGACGCCATCGAGGATTTGAATGGCAACGACCAGATACGGACTGGTCACGAACGCAAAGAGCACGCCGCGAAGTGCCAAGGCCGCGAAGCAGAGGAACAACAACGGGCGTCGCCCCCACGAATCGGCCATGCGCCCGACCCACGGTGCACATCCCGCGACGATGAGTTGCGGCACGACGATGCAGGCTCCGATCAGGGTTGACGCCCATGCGCTCGAGCGCATGGTCAAAATACTCCCCATGAGCGGGAGCATGGCCGCGTTCGCCAGCTGAAACAGCAAGATGCAGCCGGCAAAAATGAGCAAGCGGCGATCACCCAACACGCTGCGCACGCTTGTGGGCGTAGCTCCGACCTTGGTGTCCTTCGGAGGTTCGACGTCACCCATGCGGATGCGGGCAAGCGCCAACATGGCGGGCGCTGCGAGCAGCGCGGTGAGGAAGAATACGGCTTGATTCGAGACAAGGTATCCGCATGCCCCCATGGCCGCGGCGGCAACGCCATTGCCGATCGAGGCGAAGCGGGCATTGCGGCCGAGCCGTGCACCCAAGGCGGCGTGGCCGACAAGACCGAGGCTAATGGCCGCGATGACCGGCCCGAGCACGCAGCTCGCGCCCGCATGCAGGATACGGGCCGCCATGACCGCGGGGAAAGTGGGCCAGATCGCAAGCGCAAGCGCGCTCAAGCAGATCGCCGCCACCGCGAGCGCGGCAACCAGCCGTGCCGAGCGTACGGCATCGACCAGCGCGCCACCCGGCAGCTGACAGGCCAGCGCGGCAAGCCCCCCTGCGGTCAAGACCAGCCCGATATCGAACTGCGGCCAGGCATGTGCGGTCAGATAGATCGCAACGAAAGGACCGAAACCCGTCTGAATGTCCGCGAGGAAGAAGGTGAACCAGTCGAGGCCGCGCGCGCTCGCCAGCGTCGCCGCGCTGGATGCTGCGGGCGCCGTTTGCTTCGATGCCACCGGCGACAAAATACCGCCACCAGCGCGGCGGTCGAGCCGACCGCCGTCAAACTCCAATGCCAGCGTAGACAGCCCACTATCTCCGGCGCCGTCGGGGAATTACGGCGTCGGTTTTTGGCCGATGCCCCTCTGCATCGGCCCCCCTCATTTCCTCTGGCGCCCTGCACCGGACAAAGCGCAGGGCGTCGGAGCCGCGGTAACTCAATATGCGCAAACGCGGCAATTTTGAGAAGCCGCGGTGAGTTCCATCGAATTGAATGGATGGCCCACTTCAGGGACCACCGACCTGCCGAACTCGCTATGCCAAGGTGGTGGTCACCGACGATCAGGGTAGATCCTTGGCGACGCGAGAGGGCGTCTCGCCGCGGCAATGCGCTCTGCAATCCTCTCTCTTAGCCTGCGAGATATCGTCGGCCGCCCGATGCGCTTGCCTTGCTCGGCCAATCCGACGTCACTCTTAATGCGCTCTCGCTCGCGGTGCCGAGCAGCTCGCAACGCACTGGGGCAGCATCGCAAGCATGATCGGGGGAGAAGACCGCTCTGGAACGGCGTTGACGCGGGCGCAAAGGAAGCCCACGATCGCCTTAGAACAATCCAGAACAAGCCGGACGGCATGAGCGGCGAAGCGCCACCGGCGAGCAGCACACGATCGAGTGGGGCGGCGTTCGCTTGCGCGTCGATCAGCAGCAGGACCCTGCCGTGCTCTTCCGTTGCTTGGCGTGAAGGTCGCACCGTGAACGTGGCTCCCGACATCAGGGCCGATCCCAAGCTCGAAGCCGACGAACTGTGGTTCAAGGACGCAATCATTTATCAGCTGCACGTCAAGGCGTTCGCCGATAGCAATCACGACGGCATCGGCGACTTCGCCGGACTGACCGAAAAGCTCGACTACCTGCAGGACCTTGGCATCACCGCGCTCTGGCTGTTGCCGTTCTATCCCTCCCCCGGCCGCGACGACGGCTACGATATTTCGGACTATCGCCACATCAATCCCGATTTAGGCACGCTGCAGGATTTCCGGCGTTTCATGCAGGAAGCCAGACGTCGAAAGCTCCGGGTGATCATCGAACTCGTCGTCAACCATACCTCAGATCGACACCCCTGGTTCGAGCGCGCACGGAGAAGCAAACCGACCTCCGATGCCCGCAATTGGTACGTCTGGAGCGACTCCGACCAGAAATATGCGGGGACGCGCATCATCTTCAACGACGCCGAGAAGTCGAACTGGACCTGGGACCCCGAGGCGCAGGCCTATTACTGGCACCGCTTCTTCTCGCACCAGCCGGACCTCAACTTCGACAATCCGCGCGTGCTCATGGCGATGATCCGGGTCATGCGGCACTGGCTCGACCTGGGCATCGATGGCTTCCGGCTGGGCGCGATTCCATACCTCTGCGAGCGAGAAGGAACCAGCAACGAGAATCTTCCCGAGACCCATGCCGTCATAAAGAACATCAGGGCCGCGCTCGATTCCTATGCGCCAGGCAAGGTGCTCCTCGCCGAAGCCAATCAGTGGCCCGAGGATGTTGCAGCCTATTTCGGCGATGGCGACGAGTGCCACATGGCCTACCACTTTGGGTTGATGCCACGGATTTGTATGGCGATCGCCCAGGAAGATCGCTTTCCCATCACCGACATCCTGCGGCAGACCCCCGATATTCCGGTCAACTGCCAATGGGCGATGTTCCTGCGCAACCACGACGAGCTCACGCTGGAAATGGTGACCGATATCGAGCGCGATTATCTCTGGTCCACTTACGCCACGGACCCGCGCGCGCGCCTCAACCTTGGCATCAGACGACGGCTAGCCTCGCTGATGGACAACGAGCGGCGCAAGATCGAGCTCATGAACTCGCTGCTGATGTCGTTCCCGGGCACGCCGATCATCTATTACGGCGACGAGATCGGCATGGGTGACAACATCTATCTCGGCGATCGCAATGGCGTGCGCACGCCCATGCAGTGGACGCCCGATCGCAACGGCGGCTTCTCCCGCTGCGATCCCGCGCGCCTCTATCTGCCGATGGTCATGGACCCCGTTTACGGCTACGAGGCGATCAATGTCGAAGCGCAATCCCGCAGTCTCGCTTCGCTGCTGAGCTGGAACAAGCGTCTGATATCGGTGCGCAAATCCAGCAAGATCTTCGGCAGGGGCTCGCTCAGCTTCATCCGGCCGGCGAACCGCTCCGTGTTCGTCTACGTGCGGCAGTACCAAAACGACGTACTGCTCTGCGTTGCCAACCTGTCGCGCTCGGCACAAGCCGCCGAGATCGACCTCTCGCCATGGCGCGGACGCATTCCCTTCGAAATGCTCGGGCGGACGAACTTCCCGCCGATCGGCGAGAGCGCCTACGTGGTCACACTCGGTCCCTACGGCTTCTATTGGTTCCAGCTCTGCGAGACGGTGGGATCGATCGAAGCCCAGATCACCCCCGCGGAATTCGAGACGCTGGTCGTCACCCACGGGTGGCGGTCGCTCTTGCAAGGGCGTTCGAAATCGGTGCTCGAGCGCGATGTGCTCCCTGCCTTTCTGGCCAGCCGACGCTGGTTCGCGGAACGCGGCAATTCATCCACAACCTGTCTTCTGGTCGGCGACTTGCCGCTCGATGCGGCCGATCAGAATCTTGGAGTTGCGCTCGTCGAAGCAAAGGGCAGACACGAAACCGCAAATTACCTGTTGCCGCTGAGCATCAAATGGACGCGCTTCGATCCGATGCGGCCCAATAGCAACGCCCTTGCCGCCGTGCGTCGCGGCCCGCGACAAGGGACGCTGATCGATGCCTCCGCCGATGCGGGCTTCATCTCGTCGATTCTCGAAAACCTGCGCGCTTCGCGGACGATCGAGGGGGATCAACGGACTCTCGAATTCCGGCCGACGAGCAGGTTTTCGCCGAGCGCTGAAACCCCGATCCAAAACGTGCGCGCCGTCGATACGGAGCAGTCGAACACCACCGCTGTCGTGGACAACCAGTATGTCGTGAAGCTGTTTCGTCGACTCGAATCCGGCGTCAATCCTGAGATTGAGGTTGGACGTTTCCTGACGGATACCGTTTCGTTCCCGAACACCCCGCCTCTGTTAGGGGCGGTCGAGCTGCAGGAGAACGGAACCCGCGGCGCCGTCGCTGTCGTGCATGGCTTCATCGAGAACCAGGGCGACGCCTGGGCGGTCACCAGCGCTTATCTCGATCGTTTCGTCGAAGAGCAGCGCCTGTTGACGGCCGAAGCGGCAGAGCACAGCGACGAGGAAGCGGCCTACGTACGGCGGATGGAACAAGTGGGACGGTGCGTCGCCGAGCTGCAGCTTGCGCTCGCGAGCCGGGACGACGTGATCGACTTCACGCCTGAACCAATCACCGCCGAAGATGTCCGCGGCTGGACGAACAAGGTCCTCCACCGCGCCGACCGCACGCTCGACGAGTTGGCGCGTCGCCGATCAGACCTGCGGGACAACGATCGCCAGCTGGTCGACGAGCTCTTGTCCCGGCGCCGAACGCTGCCCGATCGATTGGGCGAATTGCTGCCCGCGACCGTCCAAACGATGAAGATCCGCCATCATGGCGACTTTCATCTCGGACAGATGCTGATCGTCAAGGACGACGTCTTCATCGTCGACTTCGAAGGCGAACCACGACGGAGCATCGAGGATCGCCGACGCAAGGCCCCGGCGGCGCGTGACGTCGCCGGTCTCATCCGCTCGATCGATTATTCCGCGACCGCCGCGCTGGAGCGCGCGCTCAAGTCGGCGCCCGATGAGCAGGGCAGGCTCGCCCCTGCGCTCGACGGATGGCGCGAGCACTCGGTCGCCGCGTTTCTCGCCGCCTATCGGCAATCATTGAGCGACAGGAGGCTTTGGCCGCGGTCGCCGGAAGACGCCGACCGCCTTCTCGACTTCTTCCTGCTTGAGAAGGCGTTCTACGAAATCGAGTACGAGCTCGCGCATCGGCCCGACTGGCTGCGGGTGCCGTTGGCCGGCACCTTGCGCATTCTCTCCCGCTCAGAGGGCACGCCAGAATGAGTTCGCTCTCGCCGGAGGCTTATGCCGTCATCGAGGGTCGCCATTCCGACCCCTTCCGGTATCTCGGCCCCCACGTCGAAGGCGACGTACCCCTCGTCCGTATTTTCCTTCCGGATGCGGAAGGCGTCGCAATCGTCGATGAACAAGGCCACGAAAGAGGCCTGGAGCGCATTCATGACGCCGGATTGTTCGAAGGCCGGCTGTCCAACGGGTCGCGCCGCTACCGCGTGCGCGCGCGCTACGGCGAGCGGCAGGTCGAGATCGAAGACCCCTACCGTTTCCCTCCGATCCTGTCCGATTTCGATCTCTATCTTCTCGGCGAAGGGACCCACACGCATCTCTACGAAAAGCTTGGTGCACATCCCATGATCCTGGACGAGGTCTCGGGCGTCGCATTCGCGGTGTTTGCACCGAACGCCCGGCGGGTCAGCGTCGTGGGCGACTTCAATTCGTGGGACGGCCGGCGCCACCCCATGCGGGTGCGCGGCAACGGTTTCTGGGAAATCTTCATGCCGGAAGCCAAACCCGGCAGCAAATACAAATACGAGATCATCGGAGCGGACGGCCGCATGCTGCCGCTGAAGTCAGATCCGCTGGCATTCGCGGCGGAGCTGCGGCCGCAAACGGCTTCGATCGTGGTGGACCTTCACGCGATCCCATCTCCGCAACCTGCGCCTCTTCATGTCAACGCGTTAGATGCGCCGATTTCAATTTATGAAGTACATCTCGGCTCGTGGCGTCGCCGGCCGCAAGAAAGCGGTCGATGGCTGAGCTACCGCGAGCTGGCAGAGGAATTGCCGGCCTATGCGCGTGATCTGGGCTTCACCCACATCGAATTCCTGCCGGTCAGCGAGCATCCGTTCGACGGATCCTGGGGCTACCAGCCAACCGGCCTGTTCGCTCCCACCAGCCGATTCGGCACGCCGACCGACTTTGCCGGCTTGGTGGACGCCTGCCATCGCGCCGGCTTGGCCGTCATTCTCGATTGGGTGCCCGGACATTTCCCGGACGATCCGCACGGGCTCAGTCAATTCGACGGCACGGCAGTTTACGAACATGCCAATCCGATGCAGGGCCGCCATCTCGACTGGAACACGCTCGTTTATAATTACGCGCGTACCGAAGTCGCCAATTTCCTCCTCGCCAATGGCTTGTTCTGGCCCGACCGATATCGCATCGACGGGCTGCGCGTTGACGCCGTCGCTTCGATGCTCTACCTCGATTACAGCCGGTCTGAGGGCGGCTGGATCTCGAACAAATATGGCGGCCGAGAAAACCTCGAAGCCATCAGCCTGCTTCGGCGTTTCAATACGGAAGTGTTCTCGCGCTTTCCCAATGCGACCACGGCGGCGGAGGAATCGACGGCCTGGCCGATGGTATCGAAGCCGGTCGACGGGGGCGGGCTGGGATTCGGCTACAAGTGGAATATGGGATGGATGCACGACACGCTTGAATATATTAGCAAAGACCCGATCTACCGCAGGCATCATCACGGCCAAATCCTGTTCGGCCTGCATTACGCGTTCTTCGAGAACTTCATCCTGCCGCTCTCCCATGACGAGGTCGTGCACGGCAAGCGCTCCATTCTCGGCCGCATGCCGGGCGACGAGTGGCAGCGCTTTGCCAATCTGCGCGCCTATTACGGGTTCATGTTCGGTCACCCCGGCAAGAAGCTCCTGTTCATGGGCAGCGAGTTCGGTCAGGAAAGCGAATGGCGCCATGACCATTCGCTCGATTGGCATCTCACCGAACGGCTACGGCATGCAGGCATTCAGGCTTTGATCCGCGACCTCAACCATCTCTACCGGACTTTGCCGGCACTGCACGAGCTCGACTGCGACGGCGCCGGATTCGAGTGGCTGGTCATGCATGACGCCGAGCGCAGTGTTTTCGCTTGGCTGCGCAAGGGACGCCAGACACGCGAGCGCTGCCTGGTGGTGATCAATTTCACGCCCAAGGTCTATCGGGATTACCGGATCAAGGTTCCATTCTCCGGAATTTGGCGCGAGGTTCTCAATACCGATTCCGACCGCTACGGCGGCACCAATGTCGGGAACGGCGGCGCCGTCCGTACGTTGGACGAAGGCATGATCCCCGAGGTCAGCCTTGTTGTTCCGCCCCTTGCTGCAATTTTTCTCGTCCCGGAGCAGTAATGCGTGGCTTTTGGGCGGCGCACCGTATCCGCTCGGAGCTACTTGGGACGGGCGCGGTACGAATTTCGCGCCGAACGCTACGGTTTGTGCGCGACGGCTGATTGGGTGGGTGTGAAACCGTTCAGCGTCGCCGATCGTTGATGAAAACGCGTCTACGACCTGCGCCACATCGCGCAGCGTTGCCTCCGGCGTCAACGTTGTCTTGGGAAGAGCCCTAGGCGGGCAAATAGCAAGGACAGGCAAAACTCGAACGCATGCATAAGCCCGGGTTGCAGTAGCCGAGACAGTAGCGAACGACGTTCTGTTCAGCATCGAACATGGGCCTTGCAATCATTTCGGTCGCGCAATGTCTGCAACCCGGCAGTTGCCTCCTTCGGAACAGGCGATCGGCTTCGGCACACAAGCCGCGTCTGGCGCACGCTCCGCGATCCGAGCGCAGGTTGCCCACCCTACGCAGGCTACGCCTCCCCCGCCGGGCCCTTGCCGAGCGCGGCCTGGGCGGCGGCGAGTGAATTTGAACCCACTTATCCTCGTTCAAGGCGAACAAACGCTCGGGATGCAACAATCGTGCTCGTGATCGGCGTCCAGCGTTCGGATAGAGCCCTCTGTTTCACTTGGGGACCTGCAGGCTAGTGAGCCGCTGATAAGCTTGCGGAAGCGATCGCGCAAACAACGCCGCCCACATCCGCTGACCCGCTTCGACCGTGATGAGGTCTTGGCGAATTTCGAGTGCCACATGGTGCAAGTCCCGCTGCTCGCCATGGACGGGGATCGTATAATCCGACGCGTCGGTGACGCTGTAC
>WNFC01030031.1_pt1 | contig 11141 bp, 7 predicted proteins | sample 5400541 | NCBI WGS metagenome assembly WNFC01 (sample SAMN13153342, study PRJNA577476) | soil metagenome | isolation source: 120 cm saprolite under Douglas fir tree site 2 hole 2 replicate 1 | place: USA:California | collected 2015-04-18
GGCGGAGGTCCGGGCCCCGGTCGGCCGCAGCTCCGGGCGGCCGCCGCCGAGCCGAGCGGCCCGGAGCTGGAGGCGTTGCGCATGGCCCTCCACCACCCGGAGGCAGTGGTGGAGCGCCTGGAGATCCTCCTGTTCACCGACGAGACGGCGATGGCCGCGTTCCGGGCCCTGGCCTCGGCCAACACCCTTCACGAGGCGCTCGCCGTGGCGGACCCTGACGCGTCGGCGCTGCTCGGCCGACTGGCCGTAGAGGAGCCTGACGCCGAGCCCGACGACGTGGTCAACCTGCTCATCCGGCGGGCGGCGGAGCGGGCGTTGGCCGACCTGCAGGTGGAGGCGCGGGTCGATCCCGAGCGGGCCCAGCAGCTGCTCGAGCTCACCGCCTGGGTGAAGGTCAACATCGAGCAGCTGCTCGAGCCGGAGACTGGCGTCGACGCGGGCAGGCGGTTGGTAGCCTGGCTTGCTGAGCGGTGCGAGGAGGAAGCATGACCGAGGGCGCCCCCACGCTCTCAACGCCAGCCGGAGTGGCGCCGGAGGAGTTCGTCCTCCTGCTGGCGCAGGGCCGGTCGCGTGGCTTCCTCACCCAGGACGACCTCATGGAGGTCCTGCGGCGGGTCGAGCTCACGCCCGACGTGATCGCCGCGGTGATCGACCGCATCCGGCACGAGGGCATCGTCTTCGAGGACGAGCCCGACGTCGTGCTCGATGCGGACCTGGAGGCCATCGCCGCGGAGGCCGAGGAGGAGGCGGCCGGGCCGGCCGCCGCCCCGCCGCCATCCCTGCCCGGTCCTGTCGCGGACGGCCCCGGCCCGGTCGCCAACGGGTTGGTCGGGGACGCCGGCGCCGCCCTCGACGAGCCCCCGCCGCCGGTGCCGCTCACGCCGGTCGCGGCGCTGCCGGCCAGGCTCAAGTCGTCTCGCCACCGGCCCCCTTCGACCGAGGGGCGGCTCCTCGACGACGACGGTCGTCCCGGCTTGGGCGCCGACTCGGTCCGCACCTATCTCAAGGAGATCGGCAAGGTCCGCCTGCTGTCCGCGGAGTCCGAGGTGGGCCTCGCCCGTCGGATCGAGACCGGCCTGGCCGCCCGCGACGACCTGGTGCTGCTGGAGGACCGGTGCGGCGGGGTCGACGTGCCGCGACTCGAGCGCCGGCCCCTCGATCGCTCGATCCGCGACGGTCGCGAGGCCAAGGACCTGCTGATCCAAGCCAACCTGCGGCTCGTCGTGTCCATCGCCAAGAGGTACCGCAACCGCGGCATGGCCTTTCTGGACCTCATCCAGGAGGGCAACGTCGGGCTCATGCGGGCGGTCGACAAGTTCGACTACACCAAGGGCTTCAAGTTCTCGACGTATGCCACCTGGTGGATACGCCAGGCCATCACGCGGGCCATCGCCGACCAGGCGCGCACCATCCGGATCCCGGTGCACATGGTGGAGACCATCAACAAGATGGTCAGGGTGCAGCGCCAGCTCCTCCAGGAGATGGGGCGCGAGCCCACAGTCGAGGAGCTGGCCCTGCGCGCCGAGATGACAGCGGAGCGGGTCCTCGAGATCCAGCGCATCAGCCTGGACACGATCTCGCTGAACGAGCCCATGGGCGACGACGAGGACTTCTCCCTCTCGGACGTCATCGAGGACCAGGCGGCGATCGTACCGGCGGACGCGGCCACCCGAGCGCTGCTCAACGTGGCCGTGAAGGACGCTCTCTCGCAGCTGACCGAGCGGGAGCAGGAGGTCATGCGCCTGCGTTTCGGGCTGGACGACGGGCAGATGCGGACGCTGGAGGAGGTCGGCAAGGTCTTCGGCGTGACGCGCGAGCGCATCCGCCAGATCGAGTCCAAGACCCTGGCCAAGCTGCGCCACCCCATGCGCAGCCAGCCGCTCCGCGACTACCTGGACGCCGAGTAGCTCCCTACAGTCGTTCTCGCTCCCGTGTCTCGGTGAGACCGCCGCCGATCTTGGTCTCGACCACATCCCGCGCCCGTTCCACCCCGAGGTCCACGACCGCCTTGGCCTTGCCGGTGGCCACGTCGAACGCCTGTGACCGGCCGGCTCGCTTGAGCATCCGGTTGATCTGCTCGTAGCGCTCCTGTCCGGCCATGGCCCCGAGGTAGTACCCCAGGGCGGCGCCCAGCGCGAACCCAAGACGAAATCTCATGCTGGCTTTGTACCCCTTCGGCGTCTCCGGCGCACCCCGACCCCCGCGGCCGGCGATGACGAACACCCGTTTGGTAACCTGGTGCTCATGGGGCTCGCTTTCCGCACATCTCGTTCGGGATTTGCCGGCTGTGTGGTTTGGGGTTGTGGTCACCTGATGGCGGCGGAGATGGTGTCGATGCCGTTGTTGCCCTGCGTGTAGTTGTTGGCGCTCTCCCAGCGGTCATCGCTGATGACGGCATCGTGGATCTCGTCGACGAACAGTGATCGCCATCCTCGAGGATCGTGTGTAGAGCTCTCGCCGACGATGGCGGTCTGGTACACGAGAACCTTGGGCCGGCCGTTCTTCCAGCCGAGGGCGTGGGGGCACAGGACTCGGAGCCGGTCGTGGTATCGGGCCCGGACGGCGCGACGTTGGCTGAGGGCGTCGTGGAGGACCTGCCAGGTGGTGTTGATCGTGGTGATGCCCCGACCATGGCCCGAAGTGGTCTGAACATGCTGTCCCTGGCGGTAGAGGTGGTGGCGGGTGAGGGGGGCCAGGATCTCGAGTACGCGGGCTGCGCTGGGGGCGGGGCAGTCGCGATCCTCGGGGTACATGGCGATGGTGGTGGAGCCGGCCCGGTGCATGGCGGTGCGGACCTGGCGTTCGATGAGAGCGTGGACGAGAAGGGCCAGGAAGTGACAGCACAGCAGGGCTTCGATGCGAGCAGGGCTGTGGAGATGCACGGGGGCGACGGCTTGGTGACCCTTGAGGCAGTGGTGGCGTCGCTCCAGATGGGGCTGATAGCGGTAGGCGGCCAGGATCTCGGCCGGGCTGAGGTCCGCATCGTTGGTGATCAGCGGCCAGCAGCCGTCGGAGGCGGCGGCCCGGCGCACGACATGGGCGCGGAGCTTGAAGCTGAGCCGAGGCCGCGTCCTGCGGGTCTGGCGGAAGGTGGTTGCCGGTCCGGGGCTGCCCGGGTGGCTGGCGGTGTAGCGGCGGTCGAGTTCGTCATGGACATGAACCTCGAAGAACTCGGTGGTGTTGGTGTCGGCCAGGATGGTCTGGGCCGCGTCTTGGGCGGCGACGCGGGTCTTGATCCGGCTCTTGGGTGCGGCCAGGCGCTGGGCCAGCTTGGTGAGGTCGCGCTCGGCCCGCTCGAGACGGGCGGCACGGGCGGTGGCGTCCCGAGCGGCTTTGCCGGTGGAGTGGATCCAGATGATGCGATAGCCATCGGCCGAGCCCAGCGGTGATTCGAAGACCGACAGTGTGTCGGGAGGCTGGTCCCGCCGCCGGGCCGCCACGCTGAGGGTCTCGGTCCAGGTCGGGGTGTTGCGGGTGACCCAGTCCCGAAACCAGCGGTCCTCCCGCCGGGTGCGGGGCAGCACGGTCACGAACCGGCCGCGGTGGGTGGCGATGTGGTCCATGGCGGCGCGGGTGCACAGCTTGGAGTCGGCCACATACAAGAAGTCGGGCCGGCCGACCAGGGCGCACAGCTCGTCCCAGGTGCCGATGTGGGTGGCGTCATCTCCGGTGTTACCCGACGCCACCCGATGGGCCACGGGCACGGCCCCATCGGCGGTCACGGTCAGGATCCACACCAGCTGTTTCAAGTCCGGGCGGTGATCCTTGCTGTGGCCGAAGGTGATGGCCGCGGTGGCCTTGCTGCCCCGGGCGCGGCCGTCCGCGGCCGCGTAGCGCCCGGCGAAGCTGACGCTGGAGGAGTCGTTGTGCAACTGGCGGGTGTCGATCCCGAAGACCCGCACGGCCCGCAGCACCACGGCGGTAAGCAGCGAGGCCCGATCGGCGTCGAAGAGCCGGTCCAGACTGCGGCCCACCCGGTCGTCGTTGAGCAGCCCGGCCTCGGCGCCCACCAGTCCCAAAAGCGCCGGGTCATAGGGCGCGGCCCACTCGCCCAGGGCGTAGAGCGGCTCGTGGTCCAGCACCAGGTTGCGCACCACCACCCCCAAGGCGGCCGCTGGGGCCAGGCGCAGCCGGCGGTCCTCGCCCGGCACGTATTCGAACAGGGCGCCATCGATGCTGGCCGCCTCCAGGAAGCGGTTGACCACGGGTAGGGCGCCGACGCGCTGGCTGCGCAACTCGAAGGTCGAACCCAGAGCACACCTGACCATGAACCGGAAGTATGATTACTTCCGGTTCACCTGTGGTGGATCCCAACCAACTAGGCCGGAGCCATGCCCAACACCGCCGACGAGCGTCGACGACAACAGATCCTCGACGAGATGGCCCAGCTCGGCTACTGCCTGCCGGGCAGCGTCGTGAACCGCACCAGCCGCTGCGGCAACCCCAACTGCCGCTGCTACACCGACAAGGCCTACTTGCACGGGCCCTACCGTTCCTGGACACGAAAAGTCGACGGCAAGACCGTCACCCGACGGCTAAACGACGAACAGCTCGAGCGCTACCACAGCTGGTTCGACAACGACCGACGCCTACGCGCTCTCATCAACGAGCTCGAAACCCTCTCCGTCGAGGCCATCAACCGGGCCGAGGGATGGGAAACCAATTCCTGAGTCAGACGTGCGGAAAGCGAGATGGGGTACGGGGCCTCGGCATCGGGGGACCGCCTGCCGGTCGAGCCCACCACAGCTGGCCAAGCTGGGGGAGATCGAAGCCATGGATCGCGCTGGCCGCGAGCGTCCCGCCGAGGCCTTCTGGTCCGACGTCACATCCGTGCCCCGAGCCCCGTGACCAGTTTCGCGCTCCTTACCGGGCCGGCGCCGACCCCACGATCCGCCGAGAGCGTCACGTGCATGGATGCGTCTACGTCCGGTACGACTGCGCGCCCGCCCACCGGGCCGTCATGGGGCTTGTGCGGGCCTTGCTACGCTCGGGGGGCACCTTCCCGGGTGGCGCAATTGGCAGCGCGGTTGACTGTTAATCAATAGGTTGCAGGTTCGAGTCCTGCCCCGGGAGCCACTGCCCCGGGAGCCCGGGAGCCCGTCAACGGGTTACGCGCCGGCCTGGAAGGCAGAGCCGATAGCGTCTCGTCCCGGGGCCCGTAGCTCAGTGGTAGAGCGGGGGACTCATAATCCTTTGGTCGCAGGTTCGATACCTGCCGGGCCCACCCGAACCCGAACCCCACCCGGCCGCCAAAGAGCCGCACCCGGTGCTCGCCACCGCCTTGCAGGGCTGAGTGTCGCCTATCTCGAAGCAGCTCCAGCCCGGGTCAACCAGCAGCCGCGATCTCGACGAGCCCGTCGGTCATGACCACCCGGTCCTGCAGCCGGACCGAGAACCCGAGAGAGGCCTTGCCGTCCTCACTGCCCGGGCCGAAGGTCGCCACCGACAACGAGCTGCCCGGGTACACCGGGCGCAGGAAGCGCGTCGCCACTCGGCGCAACCGGCTCGCATCGCCCGCCGCGAACGACTCCACGATGGCATCGGCACACATGGCGAGCGAGCACAGTCCATGAAGGATGACTCCTTGCATCCCCACTGCGCGGGCGAACTCCTCGTCGAGGTGGATGGGATTGTGATCTCCTGACGCTTCGGCGTAGCGGCCGGTCTGGTCCCCGTCGATGTCCACGCGCAAGGAGGCCGGGGCCGCGCCGCGGCGCTCCCGCGACAGGCGATGGTCGGGGGCCGTCGGCCCGGCGGCGGAGCCGGCGGCCAGCCCACGCACGAGGATCGTCGAGTACATCTCCACGATGTCCGCGCCGTCTTCGCCGGCCGTCGTCAGGCGGGTGCAGACCATGGCTCCGCCCGGAGCGGAGCGGACGCTGTGGACCTCGCCGGATGTGCGCACCCGTTCACCGAGCCGGAGCTGGCGTCGGAAATGCATGTCCTGACCGACGTGGATCATCCCGGCGAGAGCGTCGCCGGGTAGGACGGTCGAAAGCAGCTCCGTTCCCACCTGGCGCCCGATGACGACGGCGAACATCGGTGGCGCCAGGCCCCCTGGGGCCGCGGACCGCCCGTTGTTGGTCGCGAGGGCGTAGCCCCGAGCGGCCTCGGGGTCCACGACGTCCCAATGGGGCTCGGTCTGATGACCGACGTGATCGACCGCACGCAGCGACACGGCCCGCCTTTCGTCCGTCCCTCGAGGGGCATCCGGTTAGCCGCAGCGTACACACGCACGTTGCCGCCATGGCAAGCCGCGACGCGGGGGTTCCCCTTCCACGATTCCGGGAAGGAAGCGCGGAGACGGTGACCCTTGGATGGTCGTCCGGTAAATTCTTGGCGCCGACGCCACGAGGGTGTTGAAACTTCGAGCGGGATGGCCTTATGATCCGTTTAGAGGACACGGTGGTGAGGTCCTCCATTGGCGTATCGCAGGCGTCACCAGCGGAACCGAGCGAAAGATGAGCCCAACCGCATGACAGCATTATTTCATTCAGCCTATCCATCGTCATTCTTTCATTCTCTGTTCCCGCCATCGACGGTATATGAGACGGTCGGGGATGCGACCGTGCCATGGGTGTTCGATTCGGTGGACCGGGAGTACACGGCCCTACGGGAGTCGTCTGCCCTGGTCGATCTCTCTGGAGTCGGTCTCATCGACGTACGGGGTCCCGACGCCCTGGAGTTCGTGCAACGTGCATTCACACGGGACGTGGAGTACCTCACCCCGGACCGGTCGTTGACCGGTCTCGTTCTCGACGAGGCCGGCGCGCCGCAGGACGTGGCGACCGTGTACAAGTCGGAGGGCGGCTTCACGGTCGAGACGGCGGTTGGCTGCGGCCCGGCCACCCTCGCCGCCTTCGAGCGGCTGATCGGGGAGATGGGTCTGTCCGTCACGCTGGCGCCGTCGTCGGACGTGGCCGTGGCCGTCGAGGGCCCGCAGACATGGCGCCACGGCGAGGCGGCGATCGGAGTCAACGCCTCGGGCCTCCCGTTCGAGGGCGTGATGCACGCCACGTGGTCCGGCCGGGACATCCTGATCAGTCGCACCGGGTACACGAGTGAGTACGGCTTCAAGGTCCAGGCGCCCGAGGAGGTGGCGCTGGAGCTGTGGCCGGCGCTCGCCGCCCATTCGGTGCCGGCTGGCCACCAGGCGCTCGAGATCACGATGCTCGAGGTCCGCCAGCCGCGCCTGCACCGGGAGCTCGGGAGCGATCCCAGCGTCATCGGCAGCGGGCTCAACTGGCTGGTGGACATGGAGAAGGGCGACTTCGTCGGCCGGGACGCGCTGGCTGCGGCCGCCGCCATGCCGGTGTCGCGCATGACCGTCGGTTTCGCTGTCGAGTCGGAGGCCCTCCCTCAGCCCGGCGCCACGGTCGCGCTTGGCGATCAGGTCGTGGGCAGCGTCATCGACGCGGTGCGCGATCCCGGTCTGGCCACGACGATCGGTCTCATCGGTGTGGAGCCGGCGATCGCCGCCTCCGGCCTCGAGCTGGAGCTCGTGGGCGCGGAGGGCGAGCGGCAGCTCATCAAGACCCTGTCCTCGCCGTACCGGGTCCCGACGAGCTGGGCCGCCATCAAGCAGGGCTAGGGCAGGCAGACGCACATGGTCGACGGCGGTGCGCCGCCCTGACCCCCAAACAGAGCTGACCCCCAAATAGAGAGGAGTCCCGGGTGGACATGGTGCAGATCGCGGTGACCGGCGTCGGAGTCGTGTGCGCCAACGGCAAGTCCCGCGAGGAGTTCTGGGACAGCGTGGTTGCCGGCAAGGCGGCCATCGGGCCCCTCGAGCTGTTCGACCCGGCGTGGATGCCCTGCAAGATCGCGGGCGAGATCAAGGGCGGTCTGGTCCCGGCCGGCGGCGTCGACCCGGACGACCTCGCGCCCTTCAACAGGTCGGCCCGTTTCGCCATCCTGGCCGCCGCCGAGGCGATCGAGCAGAGCGGCCTGAAGCTGAGCGACGTCGACCCGTACCGCGCCGGTGCCGTGATGGGCACCTGCCAGGGGACGCTGCCGGAGATGGAGGTCGGGGACGTCGACTACGCCCCGTTCGACTTCATGCACCTCAGCTGCGACGCGGTCGCCCACTACTTCGGGCTGCGGGGCCCCCGGGCGGTCATCTCCAACGCATGCGCGGCCGGCGGCAACGCCGTCGGTCTCGCTCGGGACAAGCTGTGGAGCGGGGATGCCGACGTCATGCTGGCGGGAGGGACCGATGCGCTGACGTTCTTCTCCATGGCCGGGTTCAGCTCGCTCCAGTCGCTCGACGTCGAGCCGTGCTCACCGTATGGCCGCTCGAGCGGGTTGAACCTCGGTGAGGGCGCCGCGCTGCTCGTCCTCGAGCGCCTGGACCGGGCGTTGGAGCGCGGCGCCACGGTGCTCGCGGAGCTCCGCGGGTGTGGTCTGTCGGCGGACGCGTACCACCCGACCGCTCCGGACCCGTCGGGTCGCGGCGCCTCGCTGGCGATGCGCCGCGCCCTCCGGCAGGCCGCGGTCGGTCCCGAGGCCGTCGATTACGTGAACGGCCACGGCACCGGAACCCAGGCGAACGACGCCATGGAGCGCAACGCCTTTCGGTCCGTGTTCGGCGCCCGGGCGCCGCACGGTCAACCTGCCGGTAGAGCGCGATGAGCTGTTCGACTTCGTCCCCGACCATGGCCGCGAGCAGGACGTGCACCTCGTCATGTCCAACAACTACGCGTTCGGAGGCTCGAACGCGTCGGTGGTCTTCGCCCGGCCGGGGGCGCCGGCGCCGGCTCGTCCGACCCCCGAGGTCGGCGTGAGCATCACGGGCGTCGGTGTCATCGGCAGCCTGGGCGCGACCCACCAGGAGTGGGTGAGCGCCCTGGGAGGCGGTCGCTCGGGGATCGCTCCGATCGCCGCGTTCGACGCATCTCGCTTCCGGTGCCGGCAGGCCGCCGAAGGGCGCAAGCTTCCGACCCGCGGGTTCGCGGCGCCGAACGCCTGGCGCAAGATGGACACCTTCGAGAAGGGCTGCGTGGCCAGCGCCCGGATGGCCTGGAACGACGCCGGCATCGAGCCCACCCCGGAGGAGGCCGAAGGCGTCGCGGTGATCTTCGCCACGAGCAACGGCTCCTTCGAGACCATGACTACCTTCGAGCGCGGCGCGAGGATCAGCGCTGGCGAGGCCAACCCGAGCCTGTTCCCCCACACGGCGATGAACGCTCCCGCCGGCCACGTGTGCAGCACCCTCGGGCTGCGCGGGCCGACGTCGACGATCACCGCCGGGGGCGTCTCCGGACTCAGCGCTCTGGTGTACGGGGTCGACCTGATCCGTCAGGGCGAGGCCTCGACCTGCCTGATCGTGGCGGCCGACCAGTTCTGTGAGGCCGCGCTCGAGATGTTCGACCCGTGGGACGGTGTGCTGACCCACGACACCGTGCGGCCGTTCGACCGGCGGGCCAACGGGACGGCGCTGGGGGAGGCGGCGGTGACCTTCGTGCTCGAACGCTCCGACCTCGCCTCCGAGCGCGGCCGGCGCTCCTATGGGCGGGTGCTCGGTCGCGGTATGACCGGGGACTGCGCGTCGTTGGGCGGGATCAGCGCCACGGCCGACGAGTGGCACCAGGCCATGGCGCTGGCGCTGGCGTCGAGCGACCTCGATCCCGGCGACCTCGACTATTGCGCCGCCGCCGCCTCGGGGATCGCCCCCGTCGACGCGGCCGAAGCGGTTGCGCTCTCGCGGTTCGTCGGTGACACCGTCGCCGTCGGCGCGCCGAAGTCGGTGACAGGCGAGTGCATGGCCGCGTCCGGGGCCATCAACGTGGTGGCCTGCCTCGCGGCCATCAACGACGGCGTGCTGACCCCCTCGGTCGGCCTGGACGACCCCATCCCCGGGTCCCTGCGCCATGTCACCGGGCTCGCCCGGGGCGACGCCCGGCACTGCCTGGCCAACTCGATGTCGTTCGGCGGCAACTACGTGAGCGTCGTGATCGGCGCGGAATGACGATGCAGGCCGCGGCCGCGGCGGCGGCGCACGGCGCGGGCGACGCCAGCCTCTACGGCATCCAGCTCACCGTGCGGCCGGGGGATGGCGGGCCGGAGGATCTCGCCGTCGGGACCGCCAGGCCCGGGGTCGCCATGACCGCCGACACCCTGCTGCTGTGGTTGTCGGTGAGCAAGCCCGTCGTCGCCGTATGCGTCGCCATGCTCTGGGAGCGTGAGCTGCTGGGGCTCGACGAGCCCGTGTGGCACCACCTGCCCGAGCTGCGGCGCCCCCCGCTCGACCAGCTCACCGTGCGCCACCTCCTGACCCACACCGCGGGATTCGACGACGACCCTCCGCCGGGGGCGATGGCACTGGAGTGGGACGAGGCGGTGACGCTGGCGTGCCGGTCCCGGCTCGAGGACGGTTGGCTGCCGGGGAGGATGGCGAAATACAGCACCTGGACCGGCTTCCTCCTGCTGGCCGAGATGGTACGGCGCGTCGACGGGCGCGCCTTCAGCGTGTTCGCCCGGGAGGAGGTGTTCCGCCCGCTGGGGATGGACGACTGCGGTTTCTCTTGGCCGGAGCACGATCTCCCGGATCCGTCCCGGCTCGCCGACCTGTCCTACCCGACCGCCCGAGGTCCGCTACCCGATCCCGTCCTCAACGATCGCGGGCTCCTCGTGCGATGCTGGCCGGCTCTGGGCCTGCGCGGCCCGGCCTCGCAGGTCGCCAGGTTCTACTGCTCGCTTCTGCCCGACCCCGGGGAGCTGCCGCCGCTGCTGCGCCGGCCCACCATCGAGGCGATCACCTCGCGGCATCACGTGGGGATCCGCTACCACCGCTTCCTGAAGGACGTGTGCGTGGGCTTGGGCACCCTCGTCGGGGCGGAGATGTTCGGGCCCTACTGCTCTTCGCGGACCTTCGGTGGCCGGGGCCACGGCTCCTCCGTCGCCTTCGCCGATCCAGTCCACAACCTGGTCGTGGTGGCGGGCTGGACGATGCTTCTCCAGGACGACACCAAGCACGGATCCCGGGTGAAGGCGTTGTCGGGCGCCGTGTACGAGGACCTCGGGCTCAACGTCAGGGTCCGGCGAGCGGTGGCCGCCGCTCCCGCCACGCCGTCACCGGACAGGACCGGCGGCGGGGGAGGCGTCGAGCACGACGGACGCGCCCAGGGCGACGGCCCGCTGCT
>WNFC01008826.1_pt1 | contig 11139 bp, 4 predicted proteins | sample 5400541 | NCBI WGS metagenome assembly WNFC01 (sample SAMN13153342, study PRJNA577476) | soil metagenome | isolation source: 120 cm saprolite under Douglas fir tree site 2 hole 2 replicate 1 | place: USA:California | collected 2015-04-18
GCACATCAGACGCAATCTTTAGAATGTCGCGGGTTTTATTGTTGGGTGACATTCCAAGGACTTCATCCGGCGCCGTACTCTCCAAAGCTTCCGTTACGGCTTGATGCCCCGTTTCAGCTTCCACAAGCTTCTCGGTGGCGGCGAATGCCATGCCGCGGGCAAAGTGCCACATTGTGTTCGCGATTTTGAGATCTACATTTGGCTGAGGCAGTTTCAAAATATCGTCCCAACGATAGAAGCGCACCAGGACGGCAGTTTGGACGGTGAGGAACGCCTGCAGATGCGGCATTTCCTTCAGATTTGGGCCGACCCGGGCCACGAGATTGTTCGCGGCCTCCTTGGCTGTTGAATAGTGGCCATCCATACTTGCAGCGGCGGCGAGGAAGTACAGGTCATGGAGGTAAGACAAAATTGTGAACATGTCCGGCTTGGAAGAGTCCTGAATGTGGTTCTCATCCACATGGGCAGCTTTCACACAGGCATCTTCAGCCGCGGGGTAATCCCCGGTGCGAATGTAGATGTGCGCAGGCATGTGCACTACATGGCCGATGGACGGAGCAAGCGAGGGCAACACGTTCGCATACGCGAGTGCGCGCTCCGGATTGGGCGATGCCTCTACGGCATGAATGTAATAATGGATCGCTCCCAGGTGACGCGGGTCACGCTTCAGCACCGATTCCAAAACTGAAAGAATCTCCGGCGTTTCTTCCCAGGGCGTGCCATCGGTGTTCCATAGTCCCCCGGGGTTCAGGTTCATAATAGTTTGAGCGTAAAGAGTCGCCGCATCGAGGTCATCAGGATAGCTTTGCGCCAGATCGTGCATCGCATTCTTGAATTCGACTGCTTGTTGCTGGCGGTTTGGATTCGGGCAATTACAGTACCTCTTGCCGAGTGTGGTGATATAGGCGCGCTCAACCTCGGGACCGTGAGCCGATAGAGTCACCGCATTCTGGAGCGCCTCATAGGCGTCACGTTCACGGACTGGATTCCCGGGCGTCGAATAGTAATAGTCTGAGCCCATTGCGTACGCGATGCCCCAATAGGCCATTGCCATGTTTGGGTCAAGCGCGGCGGCACGGTGGAAAGAGTTCCCGGCTCCGCTGTAATCGAGGGCGTAAATCAACCCTAAGCCCTGGTCAAACAAACGTTGGGCCTCCATGCTCTTGGTGCTCACCGGGTGGTGGCGGCCATAAAAGCCGTTCTGGAAAACGTCTGTAGCTGGCGTATGCCTGGTTTGTTCCGGTCGCTGGGCCAAGGTAGTCCCCACGAAAATGAAGACGAGAACAGAGGTCAGGGACGCACGTTTCATCGAAGTATTGACAGTTATTGACTCGGACCTTGCTCCACAATACCGCTGCCTTCGCGGATGGTGAATATCTGGTTCGCCCTTACTTGTGTGAAGCGTTCGATCCTCTGTGTAGTAGGCCACTTGACTTCGATTAGATCTACGGCCTGGGCTTTTCCCAGTCCGAAGTGCAGCCGCAAGTCACCCTGGGACATCACGCTGGACCCGCTGTGGACTTCATCAATCTGCGCGTGATCGCCAGTGACTACACGCACACGAGCGCCAATTGCTGTGCGATTGCATTTTGTTCCGATCAGTTTCACCTTGATCCAATTCTGCTTATTGCCGCCATCGTTGCGCAAAAGCGATGGAACGTCGTTCATGTTCAGGACTAGGACGTCCACGTCCCCATCATTGTCATAATCGCCGAATGCCGCGCCGCGACTGGAAAAACGCTCGGTGATGCCGGGTCCCATTACAGCTGAAACGTCTTTGAACTTCCCGTTGCCCATGTTTCTGTACATCAACCGTGGGTTCTTGTAGGTCTGGCCAACGTCGTTTTTGTCAATTTCTGGATAAACGTGCCCATTGATTTGCAGGATATCCAGCCAGCCGTCATTGTCGTAATCAATAAACCCGCAGCCCCAGCCGACGTACCGGGTATTGACTGCGATTCCCGACGCGAATGTCGTGTCACTGAAGGTTCCATCGCCGTTGTTGTGATACAGGTTGCAAGTGTCGTCCGCAAAGTTCGTCTTAAAGATGTCCAGCCAGCCATCGCAATCATAGTCGCCAACCGCCACGCCCATGCCCGCCTGCTCATGACCGTCCTCGCTGTAAGCGCAGCCAGCCATCACCGCGATGTCGGTGAAGGTACCGTCGTGGTTATTGCGGAAGAGAATGGAGGGTTGTGAATCCACCGCCACGTAAATGTCCGGCCAGCCGTCACTGTCAAAATCGTAGGACACCGCCGTGATGGAGTAGCGAGGGCCGGGCTTCAGGATACCCGCTTTCTCGGAAACGTCGGTAAACGTTCCGTCGGTGTTGTTGTGGAAAAGAACATTGGTGTCCCCAGGGAGGCCTCGCGGGCCACACATTACGGGGATTCCCCTCCATTGGCAAACAGCGGGTCCGTTGGGCGCAGGAGTTTGAGCCGGGTCGAGCCTGATGTAGTTACAAACGAACAGATCAAGGTTGCCGTCGCGGTCGTAGTCGAGAAATGTGCAGCCGGCACCCCAGCGGATCCGGTCGTCGTAAACACCGGCCTTGCGGGTGATGTCAGTAAAGCTGCCATCGCCGTTGTTGTGGAACAGAATGTTATGTCCCCAGAAACAGCAGAAGAGATCGTCCCAGCCGTCGTTATCGTAATCGCCGACGCAGACACCGGTCTGCCAGCCGGTGCGCGCGAGGCCAGATTTTTCGGTGACGTTGGTGAACGTGCCGTTGCGATTGTTTTTGAAAAGCTGAGACGTTGGCGCCTTCCCCTCCGGCCACTTCTCGCCAAGGCGGTTTCCATTGGTCAGGTAGATATCGAGCCAGCCGTCGTTATCGTAGTCAAAGAATGCAATTCCGCTTCCCTTAGCCTCAATGATGTAGCTCTTGTGATCGGTCGCGCCCCAAACGTTGGGAACGTTCAGCCCAGCTTCATGCGCTACGTCCACGAACTGCACTGGAGAAGGTTGATTTGAACCGGCCGTCGATTGAAGAGCTAAACTGCGTCGCCAACGCCAGAGCGGAGTTGTGAGCGCGTCCATGAGGGTGCTACCGAAAACGAGAAGACAGGAGCCGAGAAAACGCCGACGAGGAAGATTCATGACCTTTGTTTTCCCATACGCACTCTGATGTGATTCATTTCGTGCTTGCGATCTTTGGAAATTCTCGCGGCACGACCCCCGTGCCCTCTTTGACCGCGATGATCCGATCGATGGGTACATTGGTCACGCGATCCAGCTGCCCGCTCGGCCAAAAGATCTCCAAAGAATCGATCTTCGTTCGTTGGCCGAGACCGAAATGAATCCGCGGGTCGCTTGCGGACATGTAGCCCATCCCGTTTTTTGCCTGCTCGACGTGCATAAAACCCTCAGAAGACATCTTCAGCGAGGCGCCTATTCCGTCGCGATTCGATTTTGTTCCGATCAGCAGGACCGTCAGCCAGTGATTGACGTTTCCACCATCATTACGCAGGAGCGAAGGGTAATCACCGCGGTTGTTGGTGACAATGTCCATGTCTCCGTCATTGTCGTAGTCGGCGGTTGCCACTCCCCGGCCAGCAATCGAGCGTACAAAATCAGGACCGAGCAAGTGTGAGACCTTCTCGAACTGGCCCTTGCCCAAATTCCGGAACATCAGCAGCGGTTCTTTGTAGGTCACCTCGGTGTGGTAGAGCTGAATATTATCCAGCATGGCGCCGTTTAATTGCAGGATATCGGGCCAACCGTCGTTGTCGTAGTCCACGAAATTCATGGACACTCCGCTCAGCAATGTCGCCTTGCTGCCGATACCGGAGCGAAATGTGTCATCGGTGAAAGTTCCATCGTGGTTGTTGTGATAAAGACGATTCAGTTCAAAATCAAGATGAGTGATGTACACGTCCTGCCATCCGTCGCCGTCGACGTCGGCGGCATCGATGCCCATTCCCGCTTCGTAGCGGCCGTCTTCGCTTGCCGCTATGCCGGAGGCGAGCGAGACGTCCTCAAATGTGCCGTCGTGTTTATTGATGAACAGAAAGTTCGGCCATGAGTCATTGGCGACAGCGATATCGGGCCAGCCGTCATTGTTGAAGTCCGCGAGTACCACACCCATACCTTTGGCTTCGGGTTTACCGACGCCCGAGACGTCACTCGCGTCTTTGAAGGTTCCGTCGTGATTGTTGTGGTAGAGCTTAATGTGTTGCCCTTTGTAATTGCCCGGATGGCAGTACGAACGATACCCAGGGCGGTGCTCGCCGCACCAGATGTTGGTTTTCGGCGTCCACTCAATATAGTTGGTAACTACTAGGTCGAGCCACCCGTCTTTATCGTAGTCAAACCATCCGGCACTGGTTGACCATCCGCCTTCGTCCGCAACGCCAGCCTTGGCCGTCATGTCGGTGAACGTCCCATCCCCGTTGTTGTGATAGAGAATCGCACGGCCGTAGCCGGTGACGTAGAGATCGGGATATCCGTCATTATCGAAATCACCGACTGCAACACCCTGACCGTAGAGTCCTTCGCTCCCTACGCCAGCTTTTGCGGTCACATCGGTAAATGTGCCGTCGCCGTTGTTGTGGTAGAGCGCGCACCGTAGAGGTTGCCGCGGCTTGTAGATGTCCGTTGCGGCGGATTGCACAAAGAAAAGATCCATAAGGCCATCCTGGTCATAGTCAAGCCAGGCGACCCCGGTGCCCATCGTTTCCAAATAATACTTTTCTTCCGTCTGGGTCGAATCCTGTTTAAAGGTAATTCCGGACGACCTGATGACGTCGGTGAAAGTGACCGGAATTGCGATCGACGGGGAAGCGGCTGCTCTCGACTCGGCAGGCCCACCAAGTAAAACAACTGTTCCGAAGCCTGCGACCGTGAAAACGGCTAACGTCAGAATCCCAGTAGCCGGCCGTCCCCAGATTGAACTCGATCTTTTCTTCAACGCGTCTCCCGAAAGTCGAAACCCGTTCCGACCCCATAAGATTCATGCAATGTGCACGTCAGGCAGGTACGGCTGACGCAGGACTGGCATGTGTAAATCTCGGGACTCTAAACGCGGGGTGGGCACCCCTACAATATCAACTTGGGGATAAACATCAGAGTACGGGTACCTACGCAACAACTGCAATCCCTCAAGATGACAAGTTCATGCTAGTACATCAGTACTAGAGTAATACGCCCGTCACGGCTCAAACCTGGGTCTGCGGAGATCCAGTGCTTTCTCGCTCGCACTTATACATGACGGGCGTTTATCCACCTGCCAAATCGGAGTTTGAGACCTCGATCCGATTGAACCCTTCCTATGTCAAAGCATACAGCAATCTGGGGATCACCATGGAAGCGCCAGGTGACAACGAGGCCGCGCTCAAGAACTACAAGATGGCCATCCAACTCCAAGACCGGCAAAAGCAGATATCCAAATGGTCCTACATTTACCTCTGTGCCTTCTACAATCATCAGAAAAACGCAGACGGAGTGCTGGAGTGTGCGCGCAAGGCTTTGGCAGTCAATCCCTCGTCGGATGCAACTTATTTCGAGAAGGCAAAAGCATACTGGACAGAGGGAGAATGGCAGAAGGCTGCGGACACTCTCCGAAGCGCTCTCGCCATCAACTCACAAGTCCCGGACTACTACTATGTGCTGGGGCTGATGCTGCGCAAACTTGGAAACGAGAGAGAAAGTGAGGAGGCGCTAGCAAAGTATGGACAGGTTCCGCAGCCAGCTGCGGACGCGGGCCATGAGCTGCCGGAACATGATGCCGTGGAGCCCCTCGACGCTCCCGAGTCGCGATGAAGCGCGACCGTCGCCATTCTCAACCTCCTGAACAACCACTTGTCTCTGGCGCCGTATCGTTCAGAATTCCCCCCGAGACTCGACCTGCGCTGTAGTTGTATGTTGGCGTCAGCACGGGGCATCGACTGACTCGCGAGACAAAAAATGAATCTCATTGCTTTTCAGCGGCTTCGGAGTTGCGGATCCTATTCTCGACAAGCTCGTCAGCATGTTTGAGTTCCTGAAAGGTCTTAAGGGCTTCGAGGCTTTCCTTCTGCTTCCCGAGTCTTCGATAGACCTGACTCAGGACGTAGTAGTACTGCGCGGAAGATGGATTGATCGAGATAGCATTGCGCAAGGCCTCAGCAGCCTGGTCCCACTCGCCACGTAACTGGTAAGCCCTCCCCATTTGGTAGTATCCCAAGTCGCTCTTCGAGTTCAACTCGAGTGCCTTTCGAGCATACTGAAGAGCAGGCCCTGGTTTACTCAGACGATTGTAATAAGCACTCAAGTTGATGTAGGGGGCGTCGAACTTGAATCCTTTCTGGTCAGCGATCTGCATCGACTTCTTGTAGGCTTCAAGAGCCGCCGTGTCGTCGCCTAGAGACTCTTCTGTGAAACCAAGCGCGTTATAGGCCTCAGCGTAGGTGGAATTCTGTTGAATCGCTGCCGTGAACTCTGACTTTGCCTCCCGGAACATGTCTCTACCTGAATAGACCTCGCCCAAGCTGTAATGAATTTCGGCTGACTCGGGTTTCAAACGCGCGGCCTGCTGCAATTCGGTTTGGGCGTAGTCATACTTCCCGATGACGACAAAGTCTTTACCGAGAATCTTGTGTGCTTCTGGGTTATCGACATTCAGCTCCAGAGACTTGGCTAATTCCCTGATGGAATCGCCGACTCTGCGTATCCGGAACAAGACATACCCCTGGATATAGTGGGCGCGCCATGAATTCGGATGCTCTTCAAGGTAAGCGAGCACAAGAGGCTCGACCTCATCAATTTTGTCCTTATCGATTGACGCCTCAAAATGCTTTATCTGGTCGAGATCGTCACCGCCCATATTTGGAATCAGCTCACCTGTTGAGCGCCGCAGCGTCGAGGATGAATGTGATCCCATCGAGTTACTAGGTGCCGCCTGCGCAGAAGCAGCTTGCTTGAGAACAGCGTCGAGATTTCCCCGAGCTGCGGCATCCCCGGGATCGATCTGCAAGACCTTTTGAAAGGCGGCAGCTGCACCATTCCGCTCTCCTTCCTCGTTCAGCACCAAGCCCAACTCGTTGTAGGCTTCGGCCGATGAAGGTCGGAAACGGATGGCCTCACGGAATGCCGCTATGGCGTCCGCGAGGTTCCCCTTTCGCCGCAAAAGTTGACCTAAGCCGAAGTGCGCCGCGTAGAGGTTCGGCTGGAGCTCCAATGCTTGCTTGAACTCAGGAATGCTGCCTTCGAGGTCGCCCAGCTTCGCCAAGGTCTGGGCCAGTGTCAAATGACCCTCCGCATAATCGGGCAATAACTGAACCACCTTCCCGAGATTCTCCGCTGCCTGCCGAGTTTCTCCCTTGTCCATCTCCATTTTCGCCTGAGCCTCCAAGGCATTGGCCTTCCGATTACGTTCGTCATCCGCGGTGAGCTTCAGCCCCTTATCGAGTTCCTGCTTGCCTTCGTCGGCCTTATCTGTCCTTGATAGTGCCAGACCCAGTTGATAATGAGCGTGGCCCGACATCGGATCAAGGCTCACTGCCCGGCGCAAGAGTGGGATCGCTTCTTGGATCTGACCCTTCTGCATGAGCGCCTTCCCGAGAGAGTAGTAGGCCTCAGGGAAGTTCGGGTCTAGCGTGATCACCTTTTGCAACTGGGCGATTTCCTTGTCGACTCCGTACTTCTGCAGATACGCCATCGCGAGGTTGTATTGGGCTTTGATTGAATCCGGCCGCAAGCTGATCGCTCGCTCCAGTTCGTTGATGGCTTCGTCATCGTTGTTCGATGTGAGCGTAGCTCCAAGATTTCCATGAGCTTCTGCATAATTCGGATTGAAGCGGAGCGCTTCGCGAAATTCTTTGATAGCTCCCTCATCGTCTCCGGTCTGAATTAGGGCCAGGCCGAGGTGATTGTGGGCCTCGGCGAAGGTTGGACGGAGCTGGATGGCCTTCTGAAATTGCTCCATCACCGCCTGCGGGTCGCTTCCCGCCTTACCCAGTAGAAGCCCCAAAGTATCGTAGGCCAAGGGATCGTCTGCTTTCTGTTTGATCGCCTCTTGTACTGCATCAACGGCGAGTTCCAGGCCTGGAATCTGGTCGGCTGGGTCTTTGTCGTTTTTGTTGAGGACCGACTGAAACTGTTCGAGCGCAGCCCCAGACTGACCTGTCTTGACAAGGACAATGCCAAGATCGATATGAGGACCCGGCAGATCAGGATTCAGACTGATAGCACGATCGAGGTATCGGTGCGCACCATCCAACTCGCCGGTCTGCGCGGAGGTCATGCCGAGAAACGAGTACGCTTCACCGAGCGCAGGGTCCAAACGTAGCGCCGTATGTAACTCTGACATCGACTCACGTCTTTGTCCGCCGTACCAAAGCGCGACGCCTAAGTTGTAATGGGCAGTCGCAAGAACCGGGTCCAGTCCCACAGCCTTACGCAAGTGGTCGATTGCCGCCGGCAGATCGCCCAACTGGCCAATGACGAAGCCAAGGAGATTGTGAGCCTCAGCCCAACTCGGGTCCGCTTCGGCGGCCTTTTCAAATTCCTTCTCCGCGCCCTGCATCTCTCCCTGAGAAAGCAGCTCACGACCGGCATCGTAGCGACCCTTTGCTTCGCTGCTGGGCGCATGTCGCTGAGATCCCGTGTGGTGAGGGTGTGTTGCGGATTCTCCCTGCAATGCCAAGGCTAGGCTTTCATAGGCATTGGCCATACCGGGCCGGAGAGTGAGAGCCTTCTCCGATGCTTCAATCGCTCCCCGAAAATCACCCTTTTGCCTTAAGATCTCGGCTATTTCGCATTCCGCCTCCGCATTGTCACTGTCTTTCAGGACCGATTTCAGTTCACTTAAAGCGGCGTCGAGACTACCCTTGCTGCGCAAGGCTCGGCTCAGGTTCAAGCGCAATTCCACGTTCTGCGGTGCCAGAACAAGCGCGGAGCGAAACATCCGTACAGCTTCGTCAAATCTCTTAGCTCTGGCAAGAGTAGCAGCCAAATTGTTATATGCGTCGAGATATTCCGGGTTCAGATCGACGGCTTGTTGAAACTCGGCGATAGAGTCCAGGAGATCGTTCTTCCGTGCGAAAGCGACTCCAAGCCAATTGTGGGCTTCAGCCGAGCGAGGATCCTCCTGGAGGATTGTTTCGAAAAGCTCGACAGCTCTATCCGTATCCCCGGTGTCCTGAAAAATCAACGCTAAGGCGAGCTGGGCGTCCTCATAATCGGGTTTCAATTTGACCGCCGTAGTTAATTCAGAAAGGGCCTGATCGGCGTCTCCGGACACCTGCAGCCATAGAGCCAGATTGTAGTGCGCTTCGGCATAGCCGGGATCGATCTCAATCGCACGCCGAAATGCTGCCAATGAATTCTTTTGGTCGCCTAGCTTTCCAAGCGCAACGCCTAGACCGTTTTCTGCATCGGCGCGACGAGGGTCCAGCTTGAGCGCTTCTTCAAAGGAGGACGACGCAGACTTCCATTGCTGCTGTCTTAGGGATTGCACTCCCTGCTCATAGTACCGTTCGGCGCCGTTTGATGGAACTTGAGCAGCTTGCGCTTGCGAGCAAAACAACAGAGAAGCAAAGAGGCAGCCTGCGAGAATAGGCCGAGAACCGTTGGCCCGACAGGAAGAGATTCCGGCAAACATAAGTGTAAGTGAAAGAGACCCGCATATTTAGCGGGTGTCGATTCGCTCGTGCTCTCCACTCTAAGCGAATAGAAAAACGACAATAGCACATTCCCGCAAGATTGCATTCAATTTATGCTCCGTCGTTTCTTCAGCAAAAAAAGCTAGCTTGAACATGTGTCGCTGGGCAAAACTCGCTATCTAAAAATAGTACATCTGTACTATCACAAATCAGCAAGCATGAAGGATTGTAGTTTTTGCCGTGAGATCCTTATACTCCGCGTCGGTTGATACAAGGCCGACGGAGCATTGGTGTGCCTCTGTAGGATGTAGGGATCCGAGTGGCGTTCGCAAGGTTCAGATATCAATCCCAGCAACGAACATCACTAAGTATTTGCATCACCCTGGTGTTGTACTCGATCGGGGGTCGCAGATCATAAGAGTTGGTTGGCAGCCCCTGATCCAAAACGGCTACGACAGCATCTTCTTGCCCGTTGGCCGTTACTTGCGACAACGCAGAAAGAGTCTGTCAATGAGTCAAATGCGCTGGCTAATACGACTTTGGCTGGTACTTTACACTTCTTGCTCATTTTCGCAATCCGTCCGCGTGCCTGCGGTTCCTCTTATCACCCACGATCCATATTTCAGTGTCTGGTCGATGAACGACAAGTTAACGGATGGCCCAACGCGACACTGGACCGGTGCGCCCCAGCCACTAACCGGGTTGGTGCGAGTTGACGGCCAGGTTTTTCGGTGGATGGGGAGATCACCCCGATCTGTCCCTGCAATTCAGCAGACTGGTTTGGAGATCACTGCCACACGTACGACGTATCACTTTGAGGAGCATGGCATCAGACTGGACGTCGATTTCCTCTCGCCCTTGCTCCCCAACGATCTTGATCTCATGTCACGTCCGATCAGCTATGTCACGATGACGGTTGCCGCTACAGACGGAGCGCCACACAAAGTGCGGCTTCTGTTCGACGCGTCACCCGTGTTGGCGGTTGACAGGCCAACGCAGCAAGTGGTTTGGTCACGTTCGCGGCTACAAGGGATGAACGTGTTGCGCGCCTCTAATTTTCAGCAGCCGATCCTAGAAAAATCCGGTGACGACCTGCGCATCGATTGGGGCTCGGTATTGCTTGCTGTCCCGGATCAGCCTGGCACCGCGTCGGCGACGCAGCCCCAAGACCTAGTGGAATCGACATTTGTATCGGGCAAGCAGCTTCTGGACGACGACGTCGATATGCCACGACGAGCTAGTGAAGCAGCGGTCCTCGCCGTCTCACTGGATCTCGGGGATGTGAGCGCGGGGCCGGTGTCGCGGTACATCTTGATTGGCTACGACGATTTGTACTCAATTGAGTACATGAAACGCTGGATGCCTGCGAATTGGCGGCGGAAAGGGATGACCATAGGCGACCTTCTGGAAACAGCGGATCGCGAGTATGCGGCGATTGGCCGGCGCGCACGAGAGTTTGATGATCGACTACTTTCCGACCTGCGGGAGGTTGGCGGCGATGCCTATGCCGAGCTCGCTATCTTGGCGTTTCGGCAGACGATTGCCGCACACAAACTGG
>WNFC01009828.1_pt1 | contig 11138 bp, 7 predicted proteins | sample 5400541 | NCBI WGS metagenome assembly WNFC01 (sample SAMN13153342, study PRJNA577476) | soil metagenome | isolation source: 120 cm saprolite under Douglas fir tree site 2 hole 2 replicate 1 | place: USA:California | collected 2015-04-18
TGGAGATATTGGCGACAACTCGAAAAGGAGCTGTAGGCTGATGTGACAAAAGCCAGGGCGCGTTTGACACCATCATTCGCCATTTGTCGAACTGTATCAGCGAGCATTGGGTGCCAGTTGCGATTGCCCCAGTATATAGGCAGATCGGGGCCGTGTGTTTGCAGGTCTTGTTTGAGTGCGGCAATCAGTTTTCTGTTCTGTTCATTAATGGGGCTGACTCCATTGAACATTTCATAGTGACGAGCAACTTGCACCAAGCGCTCGTGCGGAACGTTGCGTCCGCGGAGAACGTTCTCGAGAAAGGGAATTACATCGTCCATTCCCTCCGGACCGCCGAAGGAGACGATGAGGAGTGCGTCGTAAGACAAGCCTGAGGTCTGAAGTCTGTCCATTGCGAAAGCCACTCACCTATCCACAGATTACGCCGATTACACAGATAAGAAGGACACGAAGCAGGAGCAGCAGGCAGGAGCAGGGCAAACAGATCAGAGCGGTGTCACGGTGTTCTGCCCTGCCAACCTTTTCATTTGTCTGCGGAATCTGCGTAATCTGTGGATAACGCCCGCCCCAACTATCTCGCACTCATTTCATGGACCATCTCAACCAGGGCAATCACATTTTCAACCGGCGTCTCGGGGAGGATGCCGTGGCCAAGATTAAAGATGTGTCCTGCGCGCGCTTCTGCCTGTTCCAGAATGCGCTTTGCCTGCGAGCGAAGTTGATCTTGATTGGCAAACAGCACAATCGGATCCAAGTTTCCCATTACGGCTCTATCGTAACCCACGCGCCTCCAACCTTCATCGAGTCTTACACGCCAATCGAGTCCAATAACGTCGCCGCCGGCCTCACGCATGAGCTCCAATAACGTTCCTGTGCCGGTACCGAAATGAATCACAGGTACTCCCTGCGTAATATTTTGGATGACGCTGCGGGTATGCGGTAAGACAAACTCGCGGTAGTCGTCCACACTTAAGCATCCTACCCACGAGTCGAACAACTGCACGGCCTGCGCACCGGCTTCGATCTGGGCGTTCAAATACTTAACCAGACCTCGCGAGATTAGCGACATCATTGCATGCCATGCACCGCTATCGTTGTACATAAGCGTCTTCGTGTAAACGTAGTTTTTCGACCCGCCTCCTTCAACCATATAGGACGCGATGGTAAAGGGAGCTCCAGAAAACCCTATAAGTGGTAGATCGTCGCGCAGCGAATCGCGAGTTTGCCGGATCGCTTCACAGACAAAATCGAGCGAACCCACATCTTCAATTTCTCGGAGGCGATCAACGTCTGCAGCCGTTCGCACTGGATTGTGGATTACCGGTCCTTCGCGGTGCGCAAACTCGAGATTGATGCCCATCGGCTCCAGAATTAACAGAATGTCGGCAAAAATGATTGCCGCATCCACTCCCAAACGTTCAGCGGCGGTAACGGTAACCTCGGCTGCCAGTGATGGCGTTTTGCACAGCTCTAGAAAGGTTGTGCGGGCTCGCACTTCGCGGTATTCGCTCATGTATCTGCCCGCCTGCCTCATTAACCAGATTGGGGTAAAAGGCACCGATTCTCGCCGGCACGCCCGCATGAAGGGGTTATTACGGAGGGATTCCGTTAACCTTGGGTTCGCTTTCACGCTCAAACTCGACACCTTTGCGCTCACCTCCTTAGAAGAACTTTACCTGGGAGTCGCACGTTCAACTCAGGAGCGACACCAGCAAATCATTTGAAAACTACTGCCGCTCCCTCAAAAGAGAGCAATTACCGCAAATATGGGCGACTAATGACAACTCCGGAGAATTGGTGCAAAGTAAGATTCAGACTACAATAATCCGCCTAAAACCTGTAGCGGGCCAGGATAAAGTTGTCACAAGTCGTTAGTTTGTGGTGTTTGCACTGTGAGAGAGCGGTGATTGATGAACGGACAAGCTAGAGCTTTGATCGAGTCCATGCCTAACGACATCGAGACTGCCGGAAACCCGTGCAGCTTCGACGAAGCGTTTACACTTCATCACCGCGCGGTCTTCCGTACGGCTCGAGCCGTCGTGCGCGATTCGGCACTCGCCGAAGACGTGACACAGGAAGTATTTCTAAGACTATACCGCAATCTCCACGCCACGCCGGGCGAGGAACTACTACGGGCGTGGCTTTTACGTGTCACTCTTAACGTGGCGCGAAACACCCTGCGGGGGCAATCTCGCTCGATGGCTCGCGACAACGAATATCATAAGAGTAGCGCGGATAGTGGTTGGCTCACTGAAGCCCCAGAAGAGGATTACGAGCGGCGCTTGGCCATCGAAGAGGCGCGCCGGGCTTTGGAGAAAATTAAGGAGCCAATGAGAAGCTGCCTGCTTTTGAAACAGCAGGGCCTCTCATATCGCGAGATCGCTACGACCTTGTCACTTAAGGAGACAAACGTTGGCAGCCTGGTGGCTCGCGGCCGCAAAGAGTTTGCGAGGGTGTACGGGAAAATCGGAGGCAAGTGATGAGACAGTGTTTGGATGAAGGAATGCTGCAGAGCTATTTTGACGGTGAGCTTTCCACTGAATTGATGGAAAGAGCCACGTCGCATTTGGCTTCCTGCGCAGCGTGCGCAGCAGCAGCGAGCGAATTGGAACAGGAAAGTTCGTTGCTCTCCACGGCTTTGGCCGCGGAGTTTGAGGCCAGCGTTCCGACGGAACGACTGCGACAGCGAATTGATTCGGCTGTTGCTGGTATCCAAGTAGCGAAGCGTGCGCCGAGAATTGGCGTTGTTGCCGGCCTGCTTGGTTCATTTTCTAACCTCTTCAACTTCGCACCGGGACGTACCCTGGGATATGCGAGTCTGATGGTGATGTTGGCGTTTGGAGTGATCTTTGGTTTGATGAAGTTCCGCACTCCTGCGCCGGTGCGGCAAACAGATGTTGCCGTGGCGGATCGTGGACCAGTCACACCCACTCCTGCGCCTGGGCCATCAGTGACAGGGACGCCGCAAAAAGTAAGAAATGGACTAACATCAAATTACGTGGCCACAATGAAGAAACCAAACGGCAGCCGCCCAGTCGCTCCGAAGTCTACGGCAGTGAAACTTATTCCGGGGGAGCGTAGCTATTTGCAGACTATCGCCAAGTTGGATTCGACAATCAAATCAGGTAACAAAGCAATGAGGCCGACCCTGCAGGTTGAGTACGAGAAGAATCTCGCGGTGGTAGATCGTGCTATCGCCGCGACTCGCAGCGCAGTCAAGAGTAATCCGAACGATCCTGATGCGGCCGACTTTATGTTTGAGGCTTATCAGAGCAAAGTTGATCTATTGAATTCGATAGCTGATGCGCGAGTTTATAACCGCTCACACTGAAAGGGCTGGGTTCTAAGTTAAATAATGAGGTTTTTAGCATTACCAATTGTACTGGGAATAATTTTTTCTTTGGCTGGTGTCGCCCCCGCTGTTGACGGAAAAAAGGACAAGAAATCTGGCGGAAAGATTGAGCGATCGATGGTGGCAGATCCTAACGTCACTATTACTCTTTGTGTAATGTCCGGCCAGATTTCGGTGCGAGGATGGGACAAAGAGGAAGTACGTGCACGTTCAGCCGATGCCGAACAAATTGAGTTTCGACGCATCGACAAAACCAAGGACATCTCCAGGCCCGCTAACAGGATCGACGTAATGGTTTTGGACAGGACGGATCCGGCCGGGACAAAGGGTGATTGCCAGGCCCTGGCAAATGTCGAGCTGGATGTGCCGCAGGGAGCGACCGTTCAGGTGCAAACCCGAGATGGCGATATCCGTATTGTGGGGGTGGCAGCGGCGTATGCTGGCTCTCAGAATGGAGACATTGAAATCGAGCACGCGCGGCGTCTGGTGGAAGCGGGCAGCGTCGGCGGAAGTATTTCCCTTAAAGACTCGAGTGGCAGAATTAATCTAAGTTCTGCCGGTGGCGGTGTTGAGGCCAGCAACATTCGCGCTACTGGTCCCGAAGACAGTTTTGAAGTCGGCACTGTGAGTGGTGATATTCAACTCGACGGGGTCAGCAACGGCAAAGTCGTGGCCAAAACTGTCAATGGCAACGTGACGATGACCGGCCCGTTGACCCACAGCGGCCGTTACGCCTTTACCACCATGTCTGGCGATGTGACCTTAGCCCTGCCGCCCGACGCTTCCTTTCAACTAAATGCGAAGGTCTCTCAAAGCCAGGAGATCGTTTCCGATTTTGCGTTGACCTTCACCATGGACGGTGCGACTCCTCCAGCGACGCCAAAGGCCGGAGCACATTCTGAGCCTGGTCCGAAGCCTTCACCTCCCGGGGTGCAACCTGCGCCTGCGCCGAAAGTTTCACCACCTAAGCCGGCAGCCAAGAGCGGAACGGTTGTGTCGCCGATCATTGTCCGGCGTTCTGTAGTAGTTGTTCCTTATGCAATGCGTCGCATAACTGCAGTTTGCGGTTCTGGGGACGCTACAATTTACGTCGCCTCCTTTGGTGGTACCCTTCACCTACAGAAAAAATAGAGAGAATCTGCGAGGTTGGGAAGGTGAGGAACGGGACTTTGGTCTTTGGTCTTAGGTCTTTGGGAGTTGTTGTCACTCGGATCAAAGATCAAAGATCGAAGGCCAAAGACCTAAGACCAAAGACCCAAAACCAAAGGCCTAACCCGCAACTCTGCGGAAATTTATTGCCACAACCCGTATCAGGTCGGTGTTCTGTTTGTAGAGCAACGCAGAAGGGCCGAGTGTGGTTCTTATTAGCTTTCAGGTTCCGCTCTCGGTCCAAAATATCAGAGGTCACAAGGGATGACAAACACGAAAGTAAATCAGACGCAAGACAAAAAGTCGTATCGAGCCATTTTGATTCTACTGGTAAGTTTGGCAGCATTTTCGAGCACCGTAAAGGAGTTGAACCAGCTTCGTGCGTTGGTCAGTGAGGTTGCTCAATTCGTTGTGGAGTGGGGCGGCGCTGTAGTGCCTACTGCAAATGCTCGAACGGTCACAAAGGTTGAGAATTGCTCCGCTGACGTGACGCCTCAGAACGCGAGGTCTGATGAATTTCGGTGGAGCGGACATATCGCCCCAGGAGCTGCGGTGGAAATCAAGGGGATCAATGGAGACATCACGGCTGAACCGGCGACTGGTGGTGAAGTTCAAGTGGTGGCGTTGAAGAGTTCGCGGCGCAGCGATCTCAATTCCGTAGAGCTTAAGGTAGTCGAACATGCGGGCGGTGTTACCATCTGCGCAATCTATCCGAACGACGATTCAACTAATCCAAATACATGTGAGCCGGGCGGTAGTGCTGAACACCGGAATTCGTCGACAAACGTGAACGCGCGAAACAACGACGTGCGTGTTGACTTCACTGTGCGGGTGCCTCCACGCGTCGGCTTCATCGGTCGCACCATCAACGGCGAGATTGGTGCAGCGTCACTGGCCAGCAATATTGTCTCCAAGACGGTGAATGGCAGCATTCGAATTTCCACGAGTGGTTATGCTGAAGCGACAACGTTGAATGGCGGGATATCAGCGAGACTTGGGGATGCCAACTGGCCCGAAGCACTCACATTCAAAACCTTGAATGGCGAAATAACTCTTGACCTGCCTTCTAACACCAGCACAGAGGTCAAGGCGGAAACTCTCAACGGAACCATCAACTCGGATTTTCCTTTGAGTCTCAAGAGCTTGACGAGTCGCCGGCGCTTGAATGGCCGGATTGGTGCGGGTGGGCGCGAGCTGGTCTTAAAAACATTGAATGGAAGCATAAATTTGCGGCGTGCGAGTTGAACAATATTAGATTAAAGAGAAAAAGAGATTATGTTGAAAAAAGCCCTCAATACAATGGCCCTTTCCGTCATCGCAGCGCTTGCATTGACAAGTTCTGGAAGTGGACCAGTTTCAGCTAACAGCGCTGTGGATCAGACTCAAAGGGCTTACGCGGCAGTCGATTGCAACAGCAGCGGTTACACATCAGAGTCCGGTGAAGAAGTACGCGAGGAGTTTCACCAAACTTATCCGCTCGCTGCAAGTGGCCGGGTGAGTGTTGAGAATCTGAATGGTGGCGTACAAATAAAAGTATGGGACCGCGCCGCTGTTCAGGTCGATGCAGTAAAGCGCGCTTACAAACGCGATCGATTGAATGAAGCAAAAATCGACGTTAACTCCAGCGAAGAAAACATCAGAATCAAGACGGAGTATCCCGACCAGAATCAAACATTCAATAGCGATGAAAGAGGCCGCTACGAGAACCCGGCCATCGTTGACTACACTTTGACAGTGCCGCGCCAGGCCGTGCTCGAATCGATCGAACTCATAAATGGTCCGATTGATATCGACGGAGTAGAAGGAAGCGTCAAGGCCTCGTCTATTAACGGCCGGGTCACCGCTCGCGGACTCCTGGGAGAGGCCAGGCTGTCGACAATTAACGGACCGCTCCAGGTGACGTTTACACGACTTGATGACGCAAAGACGATTTCCCTGCAGTCGATAAACGGTCCCGTAACTCTAATCATCCCATCAGACTCAAATGCAATGGTCCGCGCCAGCACCGTTCACGGCGGCATAAGTAATGATTTCGGACTGACAGTCAAAGATGGCGAGTACGTTGGTCATGATCTTGCCGGCCAAATCGGAACGGGTGGTCCGCGAATCAAACTCGGAAATGTGAACGGACCAATCCGGATTACTCATGCTCAGGATGGACGCAGGGTGAGTTCTGCGACTTCCATGGAACTGGATAAGGAGAAGATCAAGGCGAGGATCAAGAACGAAACCGTTGAGGCCATAACCGAAAGCGTTGCCGAACAGGTTGCAGCTTCAACTGCCATCGCCAGCACTGCAGCCGCAGAAGCTCGCCGTGCCACCCAGGTTGATAGCGCCAGGATCTCCCGTGAAACGCAGCGCGAAGTACAGCGGCAGGTTGATGCAGCTCTTCGCGAAGCCCAGCGCGAAGTTGACCGAGCTCAACAAGAGATTCAACGAGAAGTTGCGCAGCAAACTCGCGAGCAGATACGTATTGCGCGTGCTGGTCGAGGTACCGGCGTAGGGACTGGCACCGGAACCGGAAGAGGTTCGGGCGTTAGTGGACGCCTGACTACCCAGGAATCGAAGACCTTTACTGTAAGCGGCAGTCCTCGAGTAAACATTGGCACCTTCGATGGCGCCGTCACGGTCCATGGTTGGGATAAATCTGAGGTGATGTACACCGCGACCAAACGTGCCGGAGATGAAGAAGAACTTAAAGGGATTTCAATACGAACTGAGCAGCAGGGGGCTACGGTCTCAATAGTTGCCCACTCCGAGGAACAAAACGGGACTGCGCAGTTGGAAGTCTACGTACCACGACGCTCAACGCTTCATGTTTCTTCTGACGATGGTCCGCTGAAACTCGACGGAGTCTCTGGTGAGATTACGCTTCGCACTGGAGACGGACCGATCGAAGTTAATGGCGGGGGCGGTCAACTGCAGGTGAATACCGGCGACGGTCGTGTTCGCGTCACTGATTTTGAGGGACAGGTCGACGCTCGTACGGGTGACGGCGCGATCTCGTTGGATGGGAATTTCAACGCTCTGAGGGCAAGAACCGGCGACGGTTCAATTTCCTTGATCGTACCCGCGGGTTCTAATTTCACCGTTGAAACCAATGCAGACGATTCGATCACGAATCAAGGCCTGACCATGACAGAGGACATCTCCCCCTCGAGGAGAGTCAAGCGGTGGAAGATAGGCAATGGTGGGAACGTGTTTGTTCTCAACACCGGCGACGGAAAGATTGTCCTTCGCTCACGATAAATAACAATCGTCTTGCCTCGGGAAGATTCCGGAGACTTTCCACGTCCAACAAAGAGCGAAGACGTACTAGAAGGCTTTCAAGCAAACCAGAAAACATTCAGCAATTTCGCACTGATAAGCGAATACGAGGGGAATGCGTTTTATGAGGGCCGCACTACTAAGTATTGTCACAGTCTGTCTGTTCCTGGGTCAGGCCTATTCACAAACTACAGTATCCGATCCTTCACCCACATCCTCGCCAGTTGGAGAGAAGGCCGCGGAAAAGTCGAATTCGACAGTAACACCTTCGAAGCCCTCGGATGTTAAGGTCGGTAAGGCGGCGCTTGCACTGCCGTCGGAAAAATCCAATCCAGTCCGACTTGTTCGCTTCGAAAAGCCGCCAACGATCGACGGTAAACTCGATGATGATGTCTGGAAAACTGCCGCCGTCCTGAAGGACTTCTATCAGGTTCAACCAGGTGACAATCTCATTCCTGAGAACAGGACAGAAGTCAGGCTTGGTTACGATGCGCGGTTTCTGTACATCGCTTTTCATTGCTTTGATGATCCAACCAAAGTGCGCGCCACGGTGGCGAAACGCGACGACATTTGGAACGACGACTACGTTGGGATTCTCTTCGATACCTTCAACGATCAGCGACGGGCGTACGAATTCGACTTTAATCCGCTAGGTGTGCAGGCCGACGGAATCTGGACCGAGGGGCAAGGCGAAGACTTCAGTTTGGATCTGGTGATGGAGTCGAAAGGGATCGTTACATCAGACGGCTATACGATTGAAGTCGCCATACCATTTAAGTCACTGCGCTATGTTGCAGGCAAAGACAAGTTGTGGGGAGCGCATTTCTGGCGTCGCACCAAGCGCCTTAACAACTCTCTCGATATGTGGATTCCAATGGACCGCGACAAAGGAAGTTGGTTGGCGCAGGAGGGTCATCTCACCGGATTTGAAGGTATTTCTACCGAACGAACTTTGGAGCTGATCCCGAGTCTGACTCTATCGGAAACAGGCAAGCGAAAAGCTTCACGCTTTGTGAATGAGCCCATGAAGTTTGATCCGGGACTCACCGGCAAGTACAGCCTGACACCGACGGTTACCCTCGACTTCGCGATCAATCCGGATTTTGCTCAGATAGAGTCTGATCAATTGGTGGTGACCGCTAACCAGCGTTTCCCGATTTTCTTTTCCGAGAAGCGTCCATTCTTTCTTGAAGGCATTGATATCTTCAGCACTCAAATCGCTGCTGTCCATACGAGGACGATCGTCGATCCGGACGTCGCCGTGAAGTTGTCAGGGAAAATCAATCGAAACACGTTTGGTCTGATGCTCGCTTCTGATAACGATCCCGGAAATTTTAGTGAGGAGGAGCGAGCGTCGGCAAAACTATCACCCTCGGACCCTCGAAACCGATTGATCGATAAGAACGCTTCAGTTGGGGTGTTGCGACTCAAGCGCGACATTGGCAAGTCGGACTCTTTCATCGGCTTTTTGGGAACCTACCGTCGTTTTGTAGACCAATATAACGAACTGGGTGGCTTCGATGGCCGCTTCCGCATTGATAAGCAAACCACTTTTAGTTGGCAAGTGCTCGGTACACATTCTCGTCATCAGTTTTTCTTTCCTGAGGAAGGGCAAACGCGGGATCGGAAAGAAAATGGATTCATATATGCCGTCGACTACAATCAGGGCGGTCGCCATTTTGGTCACGAATTCTCGATGGTCGGTCGCACTCGCTACTACCGCGCAGACGTAGGCTTTAACCGACGCAACAATACAAACAATCCAAACTGGTTTATTCGTTACAACTCTGAACCCAAGCCAAAGGCCCGGCTGCTCTCCTGGCGCGTATACACAGATTTCAACGCTAACTTTGACTGGCAAGGTCGCTCGCAAAACTTCAACAACGAAACACAGTTTCAGCTCCGAATGAGGCGCCAAACATTTATTGGCTTCGGCACCGACCACGGTTATGAGCGAGTGTTCGAAAGCGAGTTTGGTCCAAAACGGCAACCCGGCTCAAATTGCGTAGTCAAGAACACTTGCACGTTTGCCGGCGAAGACAATGAACGATCCACGCCAAATAGAGACGTGTACTTCTATGCTGAATCAACGCCTAGCAAGAAGATTCAATACAACTTGTTTGTCAGCCGGGGATGGAATCAGCTTGATTTTGATTTCGGTGCAGGTCCGAAGTTTCCTCGCGTTAGTCCTACTGGTTTGGCGGCTGCACAAGCGGCCGCGGCAGGCTTATGCAAAGAGAGCAACGGGAGTCCGCTACCGGCAAATTGTCGCGCACCACAGGATCCGGGGCCTGGCGCTTTCTGGCACTTCGACGGTGGTATAACCTATCAACCAACCAGCGCCATCAACGCAAGACTGAGTTACACCAAAGAACGACTCGTTCGTTACGATACACACCGCTTGGCCTTCGATGAGAATATCGTCTCGCTTCGCTCCACCTACCAGTTCACCCGTTTTCTGTTTGCCCGCGGGCGCGTCGACTACGACACGATCGCTTCGAACATCAAAGGACAATTCCTGCTTGGCTGGACTCCTAATCCTGGGACGGCGTTTTATGTCGGCTACAATGACGACCTAAACCGAAACGGTTTCAATCGGTTCTCAGGCCAGCTCGAGTCGGGTTTCCGCCGCAATGGCAGAACGTTCTTCATCAAGATGTCTTATCTGTTCCGTCGCAGCTTTTGAGTCGCCTACCCGCAGATTCCGCAGACAAAAGATAGACAGGAGCCAGGAGCAGCAGGCAGGCGCAGGAGAAAGGGTGCCTGTCCCCGCTCAAGTTGGAATGGCAGCCACCATCAAATCCTACTCTCAACTCTAATAAGCTCACAGGTTCCTGAACTGAAAGACTGTTGAAGTTGAGTTGTGGTTTGAATGGTAACTGGCTTTCAATGTTGGGCCAAGAGTCCGCAGCAGCAGTCAGGAGCAGCAACTAAGCGCCCCTGCTCCTGAACCCTGCCCCTGCTTCCTGCTCCTGCCTCCTCTACTCTCTTTGTCTCTGCATAATCTGCGGATGTCCTGCCTGCGTGCTAAACTAGTCCAGCCCAGCCTTATCCACTCGTTAGGTCAGCACAAAGTACGTGCGGAGACTTGGAAGTGGATGAGAGTCTGTTCTAAATTGCATAACATGTCTGAATTCCCGAAGCCCCCAACCTCGGCCTGGAAAGCACATTTGTATCTCGTGTTGCTATCTGCGGCAGTGCTTTTCTTTTTCACAGCCTGCAAGAGCGACTACGCGGGCGCAGCCAGACAAAATCGTCCGAGTGACCCAAGTGGTGCCCGGCAAGTAAAAACGGCAGTAGTAGCCGAAACGCCATTTGGCGAAACCGTGACTGCCAATGGCACACTCGCGGCCTTCGATCAAGCGACGGC
>WNFC01020286.1_pt1 | contig 11138 bp, 9 predicted proteins | sample 5400541 | NCBI WGS metagenome assembly WNFC01 (sample SAMN13153342, study PRJNA577476) | soil metagenome | isolation source: 120 cm saprolite under Douglas fir tree site 2 hole 2 replicate 1 | place: USA:California | collected 2015-04-18
TCTTCCCGATCTGCTTCGCTCTCGTCACCTTCAAAAGCTTCGAATAGCGCGTAGCGCAGCTCGGCAATCAGACGCAACTCCCAGGCTTCGCGGCCATTGTGCGAAGGGCGCGCAAACCACAGCGCATCGAAATCAGATTCGATCATCGCAGCCTGACCGAAAAGTTCGGCGGCCAAAGCCGCCCGCGACTCAGGCCGCAGCAGCACCCGACGCAATTCCCAGCCATGCCGTTGGTAAGTAGCGATGATCTCAGAAACCGGTTCGCGGGTGTTCATCTTCGATCGCAAAGTATAGCTGAGTTGGCGGAGTGATTCAGGAATTTAACCGCGAAGGTCGCAGAGTTTCCCGCAGAGGACGCAGAGAAAAGCTCTCCTCCGCGTTTCTCTGCGTATTCCTCTGCGTCCACTCTGCGGTTAAGAAGCCGGCTTGATACCACGCAAGATTAGATCTTAAAACAATAGGCTGAGCTCAGCGGACATCGAAATAGCACTCCCTCAGATGGTCTGAGCGTTTGATGCCTGACCTTCTGGCTATTATCATTCGTTACGTCCAAGAGTCGTACTAACAAATGGCAATCAATCAATCTTCGCCTTTCTACAGGGCGCTCGAGCGCGCGCTGAAGTTGCGTGGCAAGGCAATCGAAGACATTTGTCCGCCTGACGATCTGATCGCGCGGCGCGTGCTGCACGACTATGGCGCGATCTTTGTGGCGCACGAGGCGGTCGCACCGCCGCCGATGTGTGTGTTTCGGGACGAAGACGCGGTCACACATTTTCAGAAAGCAGCCGGGAGAGCGACGGCAACGATCGGCGATGGTTTGATCGAGTTGCAGCCCGCGGCGATGACCGCGCTCTTGCGGGCCCGCGCGGCCGCGCGCGATGAAGGTTTGGATATCACGCCGCGCGATGGCGCCGAAGCCGCGCGCCGCAGTTACGCGGACACGGTGCGGCTGTGGAACTCGCGATTCTTTCCAGCGCTGGATCATTGGATTCGCGCCGGGCGGCTGACTCAGCCAGAGACCGAAACCTTGCGCGTGCTGCCAACGAACCAACAAGTGGAGGCAGTCCTGGAACTGGAGCAGGACGGAATATTTTTCAGCAAAGACTTTTCGAAATCGGTGCTTTACTCGATCGCCGCGCCCGGAACTTCGCAGCACATCGCCATGCTGGCTTTCGACGCGAATGAATTTCTTGACGGGCGCGTGCGCGAACTTTTCGCCGCTAACGGTTGGTTTCAGACGGTGCTGAGCGATCTGCCTCACTTTACTTATCTGGGTTTGGCGGAAGCAGAGCTGCCCGCGCGTGGATTGAAGCGAGCCCACGTAAATGGCCAGACATTTTGGATTCCTGATGTGGCTTAGGGATTTCTTTGTTTGGCATCCGACCTCTGGTCGCCGACATCTGACCTCTGCATTTTGTTCGCGGGCTCGCATCCGTTAACATTGGATAATTCCGACGCCACAGTAATCAAGGAATCCGCATAGCATGCTGAGAAATTATTGCTTCTTAATCATTTTTGCTGTCTGTGCCGGCGCAACGACTGCGCAGACAAAACCTTCGCCATCAGCTGCGCCCGGGCCCAACGTTCAGACGCGCGACAGCGCGCCTTTCAACCTCGCGGAGTATGGCGTCAGCTTTCAACCGGACGCTCGACTCATTATCGTGATGGCCGCGCTCGATGCCGCCGGATTCGATCCAACGACGGCGGGCCGAGAGCCTTCCGCCTTCCGCGCGCTGCTGAGGAAAGAGCAGGCAAATCTGGATGCTAATCTGCGCGATCAACTAACCACTTATTATCAGCGACACAAACTACCGGCGCCGGCCACGGCTGCCGATCAGGCGGCGCGTTACGTTTCGCTGGCCTACGCGCTCGGTCCGCCGCCGTCGCTTGATGCGCCGGAACACTTTGACGAACTTCCCGGCGGCGTGCTCGAGGTGTTGGACTTTGGGCCGATGGTGCGCGAGTTTTTCAAGCAGTCGGGAATTGAAGGGCGCTTGCCTTCCTATATGCGCGCAGCCCAGGCGGAAAGCGATCGCCTGCGCCAACCGGCGGCAGAGATGGTGCGAGCAGTGCTTTCGTATCTGCACACGCGGCCGATCCTGGTAACCAACGAGCGCGTGCGCGTAAAGAGTCCCGACAACAAGAAGAATGCCCAGACCGCCTACACCTATCGCCAGCATGAACGGCGGTTCTTTATCGTGCCTGATTTGATGGCCGCACCGGGCGCGGTCAACTTTCGCGTCATTGCTGATGATTATTACGCGATCGTTCCCGAAGGCACGGATCTATCTTCGTCTGAGCTGCGCCGCGCATACGTGCAATTCGTGATCGATCCGCTGGTGCTGAAATTCAACAAAGAAATCGCCGCGCGTCGCGAGCAAGTCAAACAACTGATCGATGCGCGCGCGAAGGCCGGAGGCGAAAGCTCGACCGATGTGTTCACGGTAGTGTCGAGATCTTTGGTTGCGGCCGCGGACGCGCGGTTTGAAGAGTCGCAGCGGCTGGCTCAACTAACTGACCTGCAACGTCTGCGCTTGCAAAAAGCCCGGGACGACGCTGCCCGCGCGGCTATCGCCAAGGAATCCCAAGCGTCGCGCGCGGCCATCGGCGACGAGACGATGGCCCGGCTGGCCGAAGATTACGAGCAGGGCGCCCTGCTTGATTTCTATTTCGCCGATCAGTTCCGTGACGTCGGCGTGTCGGGTTTTGATATCGCGAGTTTTCTGGGCGACATGGTTGCCGGCTTTGATCCAGGGCGCGAAGGCAAACGCCTGTCAGAAACCGCTGCCGCCCGCGCGCGCGCCCGCGCCGCGCGCAAGGCCCATCCGGCTTACTCGGTGTGGTTGATCGATCCCGGCGCCGAAAGCCGGGATGCAGCGGACACTTCCCGCAGCTCGGCGCTGACCAGGAGCCTTAGAGAAGTCGAAACGTTACTGCAAGCCAAAAACTACGAGACCGCCGAAACCCGTCTGAAGGCGCTGTTGCAGGAAAATCCGGGCGACGCGCGTTTACTTTTCACCCTGGGGCAAACGGCCAGCCTGTGGGCGCGCGACACCACCGATGATGACTTGCAGTCGCAAAGACTAAACCGCGCGCTGGCGAATTATCGTCTGGCAACCCAGGCCGCCGCGCCGGAAACCGACAAAGCTCTGCTCTCACGCGCGCACGAAGCGATGGGCCGCATCCTCGCGTTTCTCGAGCGCAATGACGAAGCGATGAAAGAATTCGAAGCCGCGATTAAGCTGGGCGAAGTAAACGGCGGCGCGTATCGGGATGCGATGGAAGGAAAGCGGAAACTGGCGCAGCCGTAATGAGAGCTAATCTCTTTATCATCGCAATCCTCCTGAGTGCATTAGCTTCCCAACTTCAACCCATGCCGAGATTCAAAGAAATCTTTCCACGCGTGACCATTCTTCTCAACCAGTTTCGGCGTGTTCTTGACTGTAAAGTCCGCGATCTTCACGCCCTTTTCGATCTGTTTCCAGGTGAGTGGCATCGACACCGTCGCGCCCGCTTTGGCGCGCGCGCTGTAGGGGGCGGCGATGGTTTTGCCGCGCGCGTTCTGCATGGCATCAACGTAGACCTGCTGCTTCTGGCGTTTTGCGAGCGAGCGTTGGGTCGTCGCAATCTTCGGCGCGCGGCTGGCGACTTCGCCTGACAGCGCGTGGGCGACGGCGGCAATCTTACCGTAATCGTATTTGGGTTTCAGCGGCAGATAAATGTGTATGCCGGACGAACCGGAAGTCTTGGGAAACGATGGCAGGCCGAGTTCGTCAAAGACGTCTTTGCAGACCAGGGCCACTGCCAGGACGTTCGGCCACGGCGCGGCTTTCGGATCGAGATCGAGCATCAGGTAATCCGGTTTGTCCAGATGCTTGATGGTCGAGTGCCAGGGGTGCTGTTCGATCGTTCCCAGGTTGACGAAGTGCAAAAGCGATCCGATCGTCGTGAAGACGGCGTAGTGCAGCTCGCGTCCTTCCTGATTGATTAGCCGCGCGGTTTTAATGAATGGCGGCGCGCTTCCCAGGTCCTGCTGAAAAAACATCGGCGCCTTTATCCCGCGCGGATAACGTTGCAGAATTGCCGGCCGGTCCCTCAGGAACGGCATGATCAAAGATTCGATGCGAAGGTAATAGCAAAGCAGATCAAACTTCGTAAGGTTCTCGCCGGGCCAATAGACGCGATCGAGACTGGTCAGCGAAACCCGCTCACTGCCGATCTCCAGGATCAAATCGCCCTTTGGCTTCTTGAGCGAGAGAAACTCTTCACGAGAGACTGCGGGACCTTCAGGTCGCCGGGTGCGTTTCATGCTCTCCAGTTTTCGCCGTACTGCGGTCTTTTTCCTGTCGGCACACATAGGCTAGCGCGCATTCTAACACCTAAAGCCCGACGGTCTCGCGGAGGCTACCCACCATTTCCGTCGTTGACATGCCGTATTCGCGGCCTCTATACTTGAAATTGAAAATGACTATCAATTTCATCAGCCAGCGAAAATCACCGTTTCCCGTTGAGTTGTCGCCCTCAATAAGCGCGGGAATCCAATCTCTGGTCGGCGGGCCGCAACTTGCGGTGCTGGTGATCCTGCTGGCAAGCGCTTCGCTTCGGGCGCAGACGCCCGTACCCGCCAGTCCGTCCAGCTCAACGGTCACTACCAGCGAGTCCGCCAACCTGGGCGCGCCGGTTGAAAAGTCATTAGGGACATCGCCGCAACAACAGGTCGAGCAACTGCGAAATGAAATCGAACGCTTGCGGGTTGAAGTTGAACGTTTGCGGGTTCTGGTCGAAGCGAAGGAAAAGCAGTCGACGGTTTCTTCAATTCCCCCACGCGCTGCGCCGGCAGTTTCTTCGCCGCCCAGCGCCGCGCCTGACAGTGCCCGGATCGCCGTCGCGACAAAAGCGCAAGGTGGTGATTTGTCGGGAGCCGGCAATCTCTTACGAACCGATCGCATCACAATTGGCGGTTACGGTGATTTCCAGTTTCGCCAGTCTTCAATCAGTGAACGCGCTGACGGTGGTGGTACGCCGACTTTTCAGAACACGCGTCTGGTACTCAGTATTGCGGCAGTTCTGGCCGAGAAGCAGAATATAATTTTCAACTCAGAGATCGAATATGAGTTCGGCTCGCGGGAAATCGATGTCGAGCAAGCCTATGTTGAGTGGAAGGCGCGGCCCGAGTTTGGATTTCGAGGTGGGATAATCGTGCCGGCCATCGGTCGCTTCAATACCTTTCACGATTCCTACTTGAACCTGACCACTATTCGTCCGCTGATCAATCAATTCATCATTCCGTCAGCATATCGCGACGCCGGGGTCGGCATTCGCGGGCGTTTCAAACTGCCGCACAAGATGAAGTTCAGTTATGAAGCCGACCTGGTGAACGGCATGCAAGGCGTGAATGCCGATGGCGAGCCGACGCCGTTCTCGCGTTTGCTGGGTCAGTCTTCAGCGGCTGAGCCGGGTCTGGTTGCATTTCAGGCCGAGCGTCGTCGTAAGGCGATGGTTGGTCGCGTCGGCTTTTCCCCCATTCCGGGTTTGGAAGTTGGCGTGTCGGGCTACAACGGTCACTTCAATGAACAGGGATCGCCACCGCAATCGGTAACGATTCTCTTTATAGACGGCTCGTATCGTCGCGGGTCGCTCGTTATCAACGGTGAGTATGGTCGCTCGAACATTGTCGGCGGCATTCCGCGAAAGAGTCCGGCGCCGCCCGCAATCAACCTGAACGCTCCGCAGACGATTGCAGCGCTGGCCGAATTCGTGGCCCAACGCTCGCCGGGGCAGGACGGGTTCTACCTGGAAGGCACGTACAGGTTCTCTGCACCAATCGCGAAAAAGAAACTCGACGAGGGCGCCTACGTTGCACCAGTTGTGCGTTACGAAGTCGTGCGACTCGATCGCACGATTCCCGACTTCTATCTCAATCGCTCGCGAACCACGATCGGCCTAAACCTCGCTCCGTCTTCGACGGTGATCTTCAAACTGAATTATCTGTTCAATCGCACCTTTGGACCGGTTCCCAGGGTTCCGGCTGGAATTGGCGGCGCGCTTTTCGGCATTAGCCCATTGCCGCATCTCGATTACGGACGAAACGGTTTTACCGGATCAGTCGCGTACGTTTTTTAGGAGCGGAAATCGTGAAGCAGAGAATTGTGAAAGCGCTGGCGGGGTTCTTATTACTGACTACGACTCTAATGTTGGGATTTGTCCGGCCGGCATTCCTCTCCAGAACTGTTCAAGCCAAACCGGCGTACATGGATCGATACAACAGAGACGGGCGCGCCAGGCAGGAACTGATAAACAAATGCACGGTCTGTCATGTTGGCCGCGGTGGCGACACACGCAACGACTTCGGTGAAGCGTTTGAGGACGCCGGTTACCGCATCACGCCAAAATTGCGCGGGAAGTTCCCTAAGTTGTTCGTGAAGTCACGCGAGCAAACGCCCTAGATGTCAGCGCACCGGTGTCGCTGGAAAAGTGCGGAAGGCGAACCAATCACGCTCGCGCGTTGACGCTACGCACCGCCACGAATAATATCGATGCTCTGGCGCGAGTCGGCGAAAACTTAACTTCAATTCCCCCGGGGCATTCGTCTCAAATGAAGATTGCTTACTTCGATTGTTTTTCCGGCATCAGCGGCGACATGGTTCTGGGCGCCCTGGTGGACGCCGGCTGCGAGCTGAATCGCATCGAAGCCGAATTGCGGCGGCTGCCCTTCAGCGGTTGGAGCATCTCGGCTAAGAAGGTCGAGCGCGGCGCGTTATCGGCCACTCACGTGAAAGTGGAAAGCGGCGAGCATCATCCGCATCGCTCGCTCGATACGATTCTCGGACTAATTAGTCAGGCCGGGCTGTCGCCGCGCGTCACGAATCGCGCCAGCGAAATTTTTCGACGGTTGGGCGAGGCCGAAGCGCGCATTCACAACGTGCCGGTAGAAAAGATTCACTTTCACGAAGTCGGCGCGGTCGACGCAATCGTGGACATCGTGGGCGCGTCCGTGGGCTTTGAGTTATTGGGCATCGAGACGTTCGCGTGCTCGGCGCTGAATGTTGGCGGCGGACGCGTGCAAACGGCTCACGGGATTTTGCCGGTGCCGGCGCCGGCCACCGCCGAGTTGCTCCGCGGCGCGCCGACGTATTCGACCGGTATCGAGCGCGAATTGGTGACGCCGACGGGCGCCGCGATCGTGTCAACGCTGGCGTCGGAGTTTGGCGCGCAGCCGGCGATGACTGTCGGTGCGGTGGGCTACGGTGCCGGCACGGCGGAACTCCGCGAGCAGGCGAACGTCCTGCGGCTTTTCATCGGAGAGAGCGTCGAACAGAAGATCGGGCGCGATGACGTCATGGTAATCGAAGCCAATCTGGACGACATGAACCCGCAGATTTATGGTTACTTTGTTGAGCGCGCTTTGGAGGCGGGAGCGCTGGATGTTTTTGCCACGCCGGTGCAGATGAAAAAGAACCGTCCCGGCGATCGCCTGATGGATCTGATCTTTCGCGAGACGACCACCATTGGCGCGCGGACGTACCGCGCCAACCGGCGCACGCTCCAGCGCGAAAGCGTTGCGGTGGACACGCCTTTGGGAACCGTGCGCCTGAAGGTCTCGCGATCAAACGGGCACGTGCTGAACGTGGCGCCGGAGTACGAAGATTGCCAGAGGATCGCGGCCGAGCGCGGCGTGCCGCTCAAACAGGTACTGGCCGAAGCAGAGTTTTGCTTTCAGAAGCAGCGCGCGGACATGAGCGAGAGAGATTCTTGATGCCCAAAGAAATCCCGAATGAAAAACCCAACGGCTTGCTCGGCAAACGCGAGCGATTGTTCGATCGGTTGCGAGAGCTGGATTCGCTGCTGGTAGCCTTTTCCGGCGGCGCTGATTCCGCTTATCTGGCCTGGGCCGCGTACCAGACGCTGGGCGCACGCGCGCTGTCCGTAACGGCGTTGTCGCCAAGTTTTTCCGCGCATGATCGCGCGCAGGCTGAAAGTTTCGCGCGGCATGTGGGCCTGCGGCATGAGTCAATCGCGACGCACGAATTCGAAAATCCTCGCTATGTCGCAAACAACGCCGACCGCTGCTACCACTGCAAGACCGAACTTTTTGTTGAGATGGAAAAGCTCGCTTCGGCGCGGAACTTTGCGGCCCTCGCTTACGGAGTAAACACCGACGACATGCAGGATTTCCGTCCCGGCCATCGCGCCGCCAGAGAACATCAGGTGCTGGCGCCGCTGCTCGAAGCCGAACTTAACAAGACGGAAATCCGCGAACTTTCGCGACAGGAGGGCCTGCCGACATGGGATCGTCCCGCTTCGGCGTGTCTCTCTTCGCGCCTGCCTTACGGGACGCAGGTGACGATTCGAAATCTGAGTCAGGTCGAGCGCGGTGAAGCGATTCTGCGCGCGCTGGACTTCCGGCAGTTCCGTGTGCGGCATCACGGCGAGATGGCCCGCATTGAGATCGCGGCGGAAGAATTGCCTCGTGCGCTGAAGATGAATCTCGAGCAAACTCTGGCCGAAGGATTTCAGCGGCTGGGATTCACTTCCATCACGCTGGATCCGCAAGGTTATCGGCAGGGATCTCTGAACGCCGCCCTCGCTAAAAAATAAACACCATGGACGAGCGGGACATCAGGCGGCTGCTCGAGCGGCTGCAAGCGGGCCGGCTTTCAGTCGAGGACGCGATTGAGCGGCTGCGCCATCTGCCATCTGAGGATCTCGGCTTTGCTAAGATTGATCATCACCGGGCGCTACGTCAGGGCTTTGCCGAAGTGATCTTCGGACACGGAAAGACCCCCCGACAAGTGACAGCGATTGTCCGCGGGATGCTGCGGCCAAAGGATTCGAAACACAATATCCTGATCACGCGTGCGGACGAGCGCATCTATCGCGCGGTCCGTCGCGTCACTGCAAAGGCCAAATTTTATCCGCTGGCCGGCGCGATTGCGATCAGGCGCAACCGGGTTATAACCGGCAAGGGCACGATCCTGATTCTTTCCGCCGGCACCAGCGATATCGCCGTTGCCGAGGAAGCCGCGCTGACCGCGGAGATAATGGGTAATCGGGTGGAGACTGTGCACGACGTCGGTGTCGCCGGATTGCACCGCTTGATGGAGCACCACGAAAAAATAAAGAGCGCGCGTGTGATCATTTGTGTTGCGGGAATGGAAGGGGCACTGCCCAGCGTGGTAGCCGGTTTGGTAGCGTGCCCGGTGATTGCCGTGCCCACCAGCACCGGCTACGGCGCCAGCTTCGGCGGGTTAACGGCATTGCTGGCGATGCTGAACAGTTGTGCGTCGAACGTCAGCGTGGTGAATATCGATAATGGATTCGGCGCGGGCCGCGTGGCCAGCGCGATCAACCGCGGGTGAGTCGTCTCCCGCCGAATTCACTTCGCGCTGCGCCCATTTCTCAAGCGCTCGCCGCCAGCCCTGCCACGACCTCGATCGGCGGCAGCGGCACTGCCATCTCCTGAAGCGCTCCCAGAAGAGTCGCCTGGTTTTCAAAGACAAACGCATTGCGCATTTCGAGAAACTCATCGAGGAACTGTTCGCGGCGTGCTTCAACTGCCAACGGATCCCACGGGTTCTCTTTTCCGTCTGAGAATACGTACGAAAGATCTTCGACGACTTGCAACAACAAAGAGTTACTCCTTTGCGTAATCCTGCGGAGAGACTTCTTGTAGTCCGCCATTCCCGGCAACGCCGGGAAGAGTCGTTCCATCACTGCCACTTCATTCCAGGCCCAGGTCAGTTGGGTGGTCACTGCCCCCAGACCATGAATCCAACCAGTGATGTTAACCATGGTCGTGAGCCCCTGGTAGAACTCTGCCAATCGCGGATCCAGAAAATCGTAGTCGGGGTTGCAGACATCGCCGCGCAGCCGTCCCGTGCGCACCAGTTCATCCTTAATCGGCGTGCCGTCGTACGGCAACATTCGACAGAACGTCACCGGAGAACAACCATCACCGACGATCGTGCGCAAGAAATTGAGGTTGCCACGCACGGATTCAAACGTGCTGGATGGGTCGAGTAGCATAAAGCCGTACTCAAACTTCAGGCCGATACTCTTCAAGAGTTTCACCGCGCGAATGTTCTGCTCGACGGTGATTTGTTTGTGAAGCGTCTCCAATCCTTCTTCAGTTCCGGACTCGAGCCCCATGTAGACAAAGTAAAGGCCGGCGTCGCGCATTCTGATGAACAACTCGCGCTCAACCGCATCGGCGCGACAGTTGATTTTCCAGATCACTTTTCCGGCTAAACCACTGCGATGCAGTTCATCGACAAACTCGCCGGCCCAACGGCGCCAGACGGTACCGAACAGCGGAAAGTCATCATCCTGGAAGAGGAAGAGAGTGATGCCTCTCTCTTCATAAAGGCTGCGCATCTCGCGCACGACCTCGACGGGCTTGCGCGTGCGCACGATCCTTCCCGGCGCGGCGCGATAGAATGTATGGATCGAGCAGAACGAGCAGGTGCGAGCACAGCCGCGGCTAGCCAGTATCGGCATGATCTGGCGACCCAAAATCCTTTCCGGCTCGTAGTTGCGTTCCGGATAAGGCAATTGATCGAGGTCTTCAACCAGCGCCCGCGCCGGCGTCGCGATTACCTGGTTATCGTGAAGATAGGCAATGCCCTGGATGTCGTGCCAGTCCGCGCCAGTGCTGAGCGCATCCGCCAACTCGAGGAGCGTCATCTCGCCTTCGAAGCGCACGACGCTGTCCAGTTCGGGCACAAGTTCCAGCGTCTGCTGATAACTCAAACTAGGAAAATGTCCGCCCATGGCGAAGTGGCAATCAACGCCGCGCGCGCGCAAGGCGCGTATCAGCCCGCCGTAACGCTCAATGTAGAATTGGAAGATTAGCGAGAATCCGACCAGGAGAGGATCGGCTAAGACCACCGATTTCAGAATCTCTTCAGGGTCCGCCTCGACGTCCAGCACCTGCACGGCATAACCGTATTGGCGCAGTACCGAAGTCAGGTACCCGAGCCCCAGATTTCCTTGATGTTGAAAACCAATCAGAACGATGGGACGCGACGTGTTGCGCCCGCGCTCGGCTCCGGTGGGGCCTTGAAAAATGCGTAGCGGAATAGACTGACGCATACGTCCTCCTGAAGCCAAGCGACTTAGCAACCCGTCTGTGGAGCAGG
>WNFC01027646.1_pt1 | contig 11138 bp, 9 predicted proteins | sample 5400541 | NCBI WGS metagenome assembly WNFC01 (sample SAMN13153342, study PRJNA577476) | soil metagenome | isolation source: 120 cm saprolite under Douglas fir tree site 2 hole 2 replicate 1 | place: USA:California | collected 2015-04-18
TCGCCGGCGAGCTCCGGCCGCTCCAGCGCCTCGCACAGCCGGCCCCAGAACCGCTCCGACAACACGGCGATGATGATCGACCCGTCCGATGCGGGGAAACTGCCATAGGGCACGATGTTGGGATGGCTCGACCCCATCGGCCCGGGATCCTCGCCGGTCAGGAAGGCGAGCTGCGCGAAATAGCCGAGCATGCCGATGAGGCCGTCATAGAGGCTGATGTCGATGAGCCGGCCGCGCCCGGTCAGGGTGCGCTCGTGCAATGCCGCCAGGATCGCCATCGGCCCGAAAATGCCGCCGACCATGTCGCCCAATGGAATGCCGAGCTTGACCGGCATGTGGCCGCGCTCGCCATTGATGCTGAGTGCGCCTGACAGCGCCTGGGTGACGATGTCGAAGGACGGCTTGTCGCGCAGCGGCCCGGTCAGGCCGAAGCCGCTGATCGCGCAATAAATGAGGCGCGGGTTGATCGCCGCCAGTTTGTCATAGCCGAGGCCGAGCCGGTCCATCACCCCCGGGCGGTAGTTCTCCACGAGGATGTCGGCGGTGGCGACGAGGCGGCGCAGGATCTCGGCGCCCTTTGGCTGCTGCAGATCGACGACGAGGCTTTTCTTGTTGCGGTTGATGCCGAGAAAATAATGGCTCTCGCCGCCGACGAAGGGCGGGAAATGGCGCGTCTCGTCGCCGATCTCGGGCGGCTCGATCTTCAATACCTCGGCGCCGAGATCGCCGAGGCTCTGGGTCGCGAACGGGCCGGCCAGGACGCGGGTCAGGTCGATGACCCGGATGCCCTGGAGCGGCCCGGCCCAGCCGCTCTGCTCGTCGCTGTCGGTCAACTCGCCGGGCACGTTATTTCGCGGCGGTGACCATGATCTCGACCAAGACCTCCGGCCGCGCCAGATCGGCGCGCACGCAGGCGCGGGCCGGCGGGTTCTGCGGATCGACCCATTCGTTCCACACCGAATTCATGTCGCGGAACAAGGCCATGTCCTTGATCCACAGATTGGCGGTCAACAGGTTCGACTTGCTGGTGCCGGCTCCTTGCAGATAGGCGCCGATGCGGTCGAGGATCTGCTGGGTCTGGCCCTTGATGTCCTGGCTGGTATCGGCCGCGGTAAGGCCGCACAGATAGACCGTGTCGCCGCGCACGACGCAGCGGCTCATGCGCGGGCCGGGCGGCTGGGTGATGTCGGTGCGGCGGATGTCGGCCATGGTCGTCCTCCCTCGAGCGGATGCAATGACACGCAGATTGTCATTGCGAGCCCAGCCACGCAATCTCGCGCCGCCCCTGCTCGACCGCACGAGATTGCTTCGGCGCCTGGCAGCGCCGCTGCAATGACGGCTCGTTTCAGGTCTCGCTGGCCGGGACGAAGCAGAGAATGGTGCCGCTGATCGGCGAGCGGCACAAAACGCCGCGGGCGATCGGGTTGGCCATGCCGTGAATGATCTTGTCGTCGGGGACATGCACCCAGCGCGTGTCGAGATAGGCTTCGTAGCCGTTGGCGGCGAGGCGATATTCGACCGGCCGGCAATCGGCGATCGAGCAGCAGGAGACGCCGCTGCCCGGCTGCTTCAACGACTCGAACCAGCCATGCAATGCCGGGTCGGCGTTGTCCGGCGGCGCCGCACCGGTCGCCGCGATCCCGAGCGCGGTAAATGAGGCGAGCAGCAGGGCGGCGCGCGACAGGCGGAGCACGCATCCTCCTCTCGGTTGCGAGGCGATATCCGCGCTGTCTTACCGCCTGCAAATCGTGGGCCGTTTCCGGCATCGCGGCAGTTGAACTCGCGTGCGGAAACAGCCTCGATGCGGGATTGTTCCCGCATGCCGGCGATCGCGGCGGGCGGATGACGCCTTGTTTTGCCTGGGTTAATCGCGGCGGCGGGCGACGGCGCAAGTCGGCGTCAGGATTGCGGCGCGTCCTGGTAATTGACATTTTTCGCTTAAACACGGTTCAGCATATCGAAGCATCTAACAAGGCAAGGCTGCCATTAACCAACTGGAACGGTTGTCATATTCCCGATAACCCAGTACACCGCCCAACTTAGGGGCACACGGCTAAGCCCGCTCATGGTGTGCCCCCGGTGTGTCCCCCCAAGCGGATGCGTGATGCGCAAGCTTCTTACTGCCGCCACAGTGCACCGAATTCCTTCGCCCGCTACTGGCCGCGTTGAGATCCATGACAGTGTTGTACCGGCGCTCGCGCTGATGATCACCTCGAACGGTGCCCGCAGCTATATCCTGCGGGGGCGTATAGGCAATCGGCCGCAACGAGGGCAAAACCCGATCAGGGTGACGCTCGGCGGCGTCGGCAACCTCACCCTCGCTGAAGCCCGCGAACAGGCCAGCAACCTGCTTCGCATGATGCGGCGGGGTGAAGATCGCGAGAGATCCGGCGAACTGCGGCACGTGATGCTGACATCGAGCGCCGAACCACCTTCGCGAGTGTCGCCGAAGCCTTTATTTCCGCGCATACACCGAAGCTTCGTAGCGGGCAGCGTGTCGCCGCTGATATCCGTAGATGTCTCATTGCCACATGGGGAAAGTGGCCTATTAGCTCGATTACAGCCGACGACATTGCTGCGGTTGTGCGTGCGATCATTAACGAGGGCAAGCCGGCCGCTGCCCATCGCATGCTGGCGACGACCAAGACGCTATTCGGTTGGGCGGCATCGCCTGCGCGGCCACGTGAGGAGCGCTTGATGGTTAACCCCGCCCTCGCTCTGACAGCCAAGGCTTTCGATCTCAAACCGATCCCGCGGCAGGTCGCACTATCGGAGGAGCATCTCAGGGCTATATGGCAAGCAGCCGAACAGCTCGGCGAACCGTGGCGGTCATTCTTCCATATGCTTCTGCTGAGTGGCCAGAGGAGAGGCGAAGTTGCTGGCATGCTGTGGTCTGAACTCGACCTTGAACGTGAGCATGTCTGGGTTATCCCGGCCATTCGCATGAAGGCGGGGCGTGCCCATGAAGTACCACTATCTGCCCCGATGGCCGATTTGCTGAAAAAGCTGCCGCGGCGCGGACCCTACGTGTTCGGTCGCCGTCTAACAGATGCTTCGATCATGCGCGCCAAGGCACGGCTCGACGCAATAATTGGTTCCGACCTGCCCACCTACGTTATCCACGACATACGCCGTGCCGTCCGGACCGGCTTGGGCGCGTTGCCAAGCGTCCCGCACGATATCCGAGAACTATGCATCGGCCATGTCCCGCCGGTTCTGGCACGAACCTACGATCTACACGGCTATCGTGACGAGAAGCGCCAGGCGTTGAACTTATGGAACGAACGGCTTGCGCGGATCATCGAACCGGCCACAGACAACGTGACCGCGCTGCGAAGGGCCGGTCGATGACGCCACATGTCGAGCAGCACTCTGATCTATTGCGGGAAATCAATGAGGTTCTCGCGGAGCTTGGCTGCACCGCTGAACATGAGGCGCAGCTTCTCAATATCCTGCACAAGGGCTGGCTGCGAGGCCCGCGGACCAAAGCGTTCAACCGCAACTATCGGTCCTTGCAGCTGAGACGCTGCCACTTAGACCTCTGCCTAATCTATCAATACGTCGAGCGGCGGCGCCGTGCCCAGAAGGCAGCTGCGCTCGCCCCAAAAGCACTTCACACGGTGCGGAAACTAATCGAGGCCCTTCCGCCGTCCGACGCCGAGCGTCTCAGGGCTACGGAGGAGACCCTTCGCGACCTACTCGACGAGCAGAGCGCTTTGGCTAGGAAACAGCCGCCACGTAAGCGCGGGGGCCAGGCGGATAGTTCGCGAATCCCGGACCTCGCGCTGGTGCTGCTAATAGATCACTACATCAGGGCAACGGGTGCTCTGCCAACAAAGTACCAAGACGGAGCATTCGTTGAATTCGCGGCGGCTATTTTGGAAATCCCGGCCCCGACGGTATTGCGCCACCTGAAGCCGTGGATAGCTGCGAACCCCTGACACGCCGCGTCTGCGCTTGTCGTCGGTTTCGAGGTATCACGGTCGGCCGGCAGCCGATTGCCCTCCGGCAGCCGATTGCCCTGATGAGAGCCTGGTGAAGTGATACAGCTTTATACGGCGCTATTGCTGCGAAGACGCCATACGCTCGACGATATATGCGTCGATTTCTTCTTCGCGCCAGACCACAGGAGAGTTTGGACTGTCATGGAGCCGAAACGGTGCCGGGAACTTCCCCTGCCGCACCAGTCTCATGATATGCTCAGAGTGATAAGGGATACCTTTATCCGTCTTGAGCTGCCTCTTAGTCAATAACCTGCTCATGTCACCCGCTCCAAACATCTCGCCACACGGCCCAACCGATAGAGCTTTTGCTACGAGGCGAACAAGTTCACCGAATACAAAACTTCCTGTTCGTTGACTGTAGAGTCGGTCGAAAACACACGTTATATGGTTCTTTGTGCGACCTAATTGCTGCGTTCCATCACCGGCCCATTCTATGAGATGCCCGCGACCTCAAAAATTGTCGGCGGACCATCATCACAGTGGAGGCAGATGAGGAATGGCATCGCCGAACGGAGAAGGCTGTCAGGAGGCTTCGACATGACGAATGACACATTGGCTCTGTCGTTTACAGACCCCCCTGTTACCGATGATCGGGTCAATGGCCCAGAAGAGCCCGAAAAGAAATCGTGCCCACTAACCTTGTCCCCCAGGGATGGTACACATGGCGCACAGGCTTTGACAGTCAGCGAGGCCAGGGACGAGCACGAACAGCCACCCGGTTTCAATTATGCCGAGGTTCCGGAAATCGGCGATCAATTGCGTGAGACAGCCGCCCGGGTGCGAAAACGNAAAACGAATGGGAGTGTACTTGATAAGAGACGGGTCGAGACCTTCTGTGCTGGCGCGATCGGCTGAAGAGGGGCCAATTCCACCGCTGGATTGAAGAAGAATGCGGCCTGACGGTGCGTGTTGCACAGCTCACTATGAATGTTGCCGAATACGCTGATCTTCTCGGCGAACGAGAACGCGAAAACTTTTCGCGTATGCCAGCGGCTGTTCAATATCAGCTTGCAGCGCCATCGGTCCCTGATTCGGTTCGGGAGCAAGTTCTGGAGGCTTCCGCGTCGGGTAGGCCGTTCAAAGTTGCCGAAGTGAAGGAAATGGTGCGTGCTGCGAAGCCCAAGATGGAGCCGCAGGCCGCTTCACTTGAGGTCGACAGTGGATCAAACAGCAATACAAAGAATGAGGATAAGCCGGAAAAGCGTGCTGAAGCGGTATCGGCCAAAGAAGACGTTATCTCGTCTGTCCTCGAAACGCATCTCGTCTCGTCGCAAGCTGCTTCAGAATCGTCCAAAGCTCCCGAGATCCAAAGGCCAGCGCGCGCAATACTGCAATCGAAACTCGACGCTACGACGGATGATGCTCGCAGACAGGCGATCATCAAAGACATTTTCGTCCTGGTCAATAAGATGAGTACCAGTGAAAGAGTTACCCTGATCTCAAATCTCAACAAACTGGCTGATATCACCTCCAAGCAGCTGGCAGAGTGTCTTCAATAAGCTTTGCGAACCGTGTCTGCGGGCAATCTGCGATCCTCACGAACAACTGAAATGGAGCTTCTTGTGCGTCCAAGTCCCGGCGTCCAATTCACCCTGCTCGACAATGGTTTGGGCGGGTGCTGAGGAACCCGGTGTGGCTTCCGCTTTGCGTCCGGTGAACAACGTGCCCGTGGTAGATTCCGGAACCGCTTTCGGCCCGAATGAGAGCGAAGAAGAGCCTCTCGACATCACGGCTTATTTTGAGGACCTTGGGCCCGGCGATAAATCACATGGCTGGCCTGACGACTACGTCGGGCCGGAAATCCAGACCGTCCTCCAGACCCTGGAAAAGGGATGCAGGGCGGGCAAGTCGTACTGCCCCGACCCAAGCGGCAGACGAAGGGCGGTCAAGGCCGCAGATTACAAGGCCGGCACGAAATTTTTCGCCACAAACCAGATCATCGAAGGCCTGGAGGATCTCTACTGGCTATTGGTGGAGCTTGCCTCAGATCCTACCGCGTTTCTCGTCCGCGGGGTGCTGGCGCAATGGGCGGGCACTCGGCGCCGCCTTAAACGTACGGGCGAGTACGGGTACGAAACCGTCCGCCGGCTTGTCAGCATCCACGGCTACGCCGGCGCGTTCGATGGCGTACCCCGCCAGCTACTGATGATTGACCTCGATGCTATCGCGCTGCCTGCCGGCTTTAATGTAGTTAGCGACCCCGAGGCGTGTGTCACCTGGGCTATCGATGTGCTGTTGCCCCCCGAATTTTGTGGCGTGAGCTTCGTCTACCAATTGTCATCCTCGGCCGGCCTCACGAACGCAGATGATGAGCTAAGCGTCCATTTATGGTTCTTCACGGAGCGGCCGTTCTGGGACGAGGATTTCCGCGATTGGGCACATTGGTGGAACGCCAAGCAGCAGAGCAAGATCATCGACCCTGCCCTCTACAATCCGGTGCAACCGCATTACGTCAACGACCCCGAGCTTCTCGATGGTCTTGTTGATCCGCTTGTTGGTCGCCGGCTCCGCCTGGTGGAGGGGTTCCGGGAGACCGTAGCGCTGTACATGCCGACGCCAGAGGAGGTCGCCGGCGAAGGACGGCTGAAGGGCAGACGAGCTGCCGTGGCAGCGCGAGCGGCTTACAAGAAGAAGACGGCGGCCGCAGACTCAGAGCCAAGTGGAAGTGATCCGGACGGCCCTGATATTACCAGTGAGAACGTCGCAGAGGCTGGACGCAGCCAGATTGGCGCTGTCCGGGATGGGCCGGGCTACCGCGGCTATCTCCGAATGATCGGGTACGAGGGTCACATACGGACACAAATCCGGGCGGCCGTCGGGAGCTATTTTTACGAGTATGGCTCGCGCGCAGACCGCCGGGTACTCAAGGAGGCGATCCGGGGAGCGATCCACGAAAGCCCCTTTCTCGATTGCGACGAACTCTGGTCGCGCCGCCGACAAGAGGCGCTCGATTACCTCGAAGGCGGTACCGACAGCTCCAATGTCGATGAGATGATCGCGGACGTCGCGCGGTATGAAGCAGCACGAGAACGCAACGCCGATCAAGAGTGCGAGCCTCACTGGCGGAGGCCGTCGCTCACAGCCGATGACGCCTCTGGTCAGCTCCGCGCCGCCATATTGTCGGTGTTACAGTCGGCAATGGCACTCCGTCTGCGGCGGCTGCGTGATGCCGCGAGTCCGATCGCCTCCATCCTCTCTCTGTTTGACGGTATGGACGATCCGTCGCAACAGGCGGCTCTTTGCGAGCCGGGCGTCGGGAAGACACAGGCGATGATTAACTCGGCGCTCATCTTCCTTTGGCTTGACCCAGATGCGCGCATCGTCATTGCCGTTCCGACGCATAAGCTGGGCCAAGGTCTGGCAGCCCGAGTCAATGAGGAATTCGGCGAAGACATAGCGCTCGAATGGAAAGGGACAGACCAGCCCGATCCGCAAGCGCCGGGCGAAAAAATGTGCCGGCGGTCTGATGCCGCCGCGGATCTAATCGCCGCCGGTGGCAAACTGCAACTCCTGTGCAGCAGCAATACGTCGCACTGCCCGCACCACCCCAACGTAGCCGGTTCCCGATCATGCGGTTATCAACGACAACAGCTCCAGGCACGGCAGAACGTGCGGGTTTGGATCGTGCCAGCGACGATGCTCACGAGCGCTCCGCCGGTTGCGCTCCGGCGCTCTAATAGTAGGGCGTTTCTCGGCGATTTCGACCAGCTGGTGATCGATGAAGCGCCATGGCTCGCTCTTCTTGGCGGTCACGACCCCGAGCCGGAGGGTGCGCCGACTGCCTGGTTGGGCCCGAACTGGTGGCAGGAGCAAGAAACCCAGGCGAATGCGGAAAACAAACAGGCCGTTCTCGATACGCTGACTCGACTTGATGGCGTCGTTGCCGGCCGCGACTTAGGCGAGATCCCGGAGCAAGCCCTTCGCGATGCGGGTATCAACGCGGATGATGTGGCACGCGCACGGCGCATCCTTTGGCGGTGGAAACAGGACCTGCGCCCGCTGGTAAGACCAGGGGCGACCCGATCCGCGCTCAGGCGTGCGCTCGCCGAGGCAGCACAAATTAATAGACGTGTGCTAGCGGTTGGGAATGTCCTTGATAAGGTAGCACGGCGGCTGAGGGGCGATCTCGCCCCGTCTGGGCTAGAGCTGAACGATCATCCTAAATCAGGCGGCCGGTTCCTGCGCCTCAGGTGGCGAAAGGATGTCCACCCGGCCTGGTTGAAAGCCCCTGTGCTTTATCTCGATGCGGCCGGAACCGGCGCCTTTGAACTCGCCCAAGCGTGGCTGCCTCGGATTGAGCTTGCTGTAGACGCGAGAGCGAAGGCGCCGTACATGCGCGTGACGCAGATCACTGACAGCCAGATGGGCTACGCCAAAATCCTGCCGAGCGCGTCACCGGCCGAGAACGCGTCACCGGCCGAGAATACGACCGCCGACCGTAATGCCGAAAAGCTGGCGAGGGTGGTCGAGGTCCTGGGACGCGATGGTCTTGTCGTCTGTCCGAAAGAGCTCCGAGATTTCTGGGAAGGGGAGAAGCGACTGTCGGGTTGGGCCTTGTGGAATTTCGGTGCGATCCGCGGCCGTGACGAGGCGCGAGATGTACCTCGGCTCGTTGTGATCTCACGACCGCTGCCGGGGCCTGCGATCGTCGAACTCATGCCAGAGACGATCTATGCCTGCCGGGTCCAGGGAATGCCTGCGGGGGAATGGTACCCGAGGTCTCGGGTTGGCCGCTTGATGGCGGATGGAACAGGCCGGCTCTCTCTTGCCTACCGTCACCCCGACCGGCAGGTCGAGGCCGTCAGGTTCGCCATCTGTGAAGCCGAGCTAATTCAGGCGATCGGCCGCGGCCGAGGAGTGCGCCGTGATGAGCACAATCCCCTCGATGTCCTTCTTCTGACGGACGTGCCATTGCCGCTGCCCGTCACCATCCTTACGACGTGGAGGGACCTTTGCGACGGGGCAGGGCCGCTTGAGGTCTTGGCGGCAAGAGGCGTGATCCCCCTCGATTATCGGGGGATCGCGACCACTCTTCCGCGCTGGTTCAAGAACGCTCGAGCCGTGACGGACTGGTTCGAATACCGGCCCGGAGCTGCGGTACGATTTCGTGCCTTGCGAGCTAAGGCTGAGAAGGCCGAGCGTGTGGTCATGGGCGAATGTGTTGGAATTCCCTATAAGAACATCCTTATAGGGAATTCCAACACATTCACGACATTTCGCTATCGGCGAGCCAAGGTAGGACGAGCAAATCTCGTGCTCGTCGACACCAGCATGCACCCCGATGCGCGAGCCGCCGTTGAGGCGGTGCTTGGGCCGGTCAATTTGTCGCCGTCCGTATAGCAGCTCCGGATATCGCAGACATACGGGTGTCACCTCGGACGAGGCCACGCTCATGGACTGTCTTTGAGCCGCAGCGGATCAGACGAACATATCGACCGATCACGCGATCCTCTCGGTGGGCTGATCAGAGAGGCCTATGATTTTCAAGGAATTTCCCTTCATACCGATGGGGTCGCTCGGCTGGTGCTCATGAGACAAATTGGGCGCGTCCTGCCCCAGTTCGAGCGCCTGCCAACTCGTCAGCGTGGAGCGTTGTTTGACCTCATAGCCAGGCCGGTCGCCCAGATATTAGCCAGCAGCGCATTGATATTGCTGCTGTGTCTGAGTACAAAACGGCACTCGGACATGAGAGGCGATGCCGGATCCGTAGGTTCGACCCCCTGCGCCAAATTTTCCGCCCCAACCGCTTGAGAAAAAAGGCTATATTCGCCGCGAGTGGTGAGCCGGTGCGTGCAGGTGAAATGTGATGCAGACGAACTACGCAGCTATCGCGCTGCACAACCGGAAGTCGACCGGCTATTTTCCATAAAGCCTGTTCTGCGGCATGGCTGACCCACTGTTCTCTAGGGTTTCGGCGGGTATCGCCGCGCCGTGCTGTCGCGCTCGCGCCGCAGCATCAACATCTTGTGCCGGAGGCATGGCTTCGGATGCGGTAACTCTTGCGACGCACAACAGCTGAGCGTCGTGCATTACCGGGAATTCCGCATGGTCGAGGGTCAACGCGGAAAACCGCATTGGCGAGCCCGACGGAGGCGCCGCGAGCTGTCGGCGGAAAGCGGGAATTCCTCATGGTCGACACCCTCTGGCTAGCGATTTGGAGGCCGCCCCTTCGCCAGAAAGGCCCCCCGCCTGGTGCTTAGAGCTATGGCGATACCGCCAGGCCCCCCGCGGGGGTTTCTTTTCCAAAAATGGGTCCCCGCCGACAAACCCTGCACCTCCCCGTCACGAAGTCCGGGGCCCCGCCTTGTAGCGCAAGGGATCCCATTACCGCGTATAGTATGGGGGATCTCTACGGTTACCGGCGAGGTAACGCCGAGCGAATCGCCGAGAGCGAGACGTACGGGATTGACCTATCGGCATTCGACCCCGCCCGGCCTTCCTCCTCTCGGTCCGACGAGCGTAAATTGCGGGCATCTAAGTCGGCTCGGGAAGAGAGGGGGCAGACGTCATGCGGTTCGGCATCGGACAGCCGGTCACCCGCAAGGAGGATCCGCGGTTTCTGACAGGGCAGGCACGCTATGTCTCCGACCTCGACCTTGCCCGCCAAGCCTACGCCGTGTTCATTTATTCGCCGCACGCCCATGCCCGGATCCGCGGCATAGACGTCGCTGCCGCCGAGGGCGCTCCCGGTGTCCATGCCGTGCTGACTGGGCAGGATTGGGCCGCCGATGGGCTCGGCACGCTCGATCCCGAATTCATGCCGGAGGATATGGGCGGGCCCAAGGGCCATCGCACGAAGCGGCCGCCGCTCGCGATCGGGCGTGTGCGCTATGTCGGCGAGCGCGTCGCGGTGGTGATCGCTGCGACCGAGGCATTGGCGCGCGATGCGGCTGAGCTGATCACCATCGATTATGAGGTGCTGCCCGGCGTGGTGCAGGCTCAGGATGCCGTGCGCCTGGGCGCACCGCTTGTCCATGACGAGATCCCCGGCAATGTCTCGGTCACGTTGCGCATGGGCAATGCCGAGGCCGTCGAGCCCGCCTTCACCCAGGCACAGCACGTCACCAGGATGTCACTGGTCAACAACCGGATTACCGCTGTTACGATGGAGCCGCGTGGCTGCATTGCCGACTA
>WNFC01049641.1_pt1 | contig 11138 bp, 9 predicted proteins | sample 5400541 | NCBI WGS metagenome assembly WNFC01 (sample SAMN13153342, study PRJNA577476) | soil metagenome | isolation source: 120 cm saprolite under Douglas fir tree site 2 hole 2 replicate 1 | place: USA:California | collected 2015-04-18
AGGTCAGCCCGCCGTCCGTGGACTGCGTGAACTTGACGTCCATCTGGGTGCCGTCCCAGTCCTCGTAGGCCACATACAGGTGCCCCGGGTAGGTCGGGCTCGCGGCAAAGCTCTCGGGGATCCCCAGCCGGAAGGTGGTGTTGGGCAGGCGGTGAACCGTGAAGGCCGCGGCGCGAACAAAGGGACCCCAGTTAACACCGTCGTCGGTGGAACGGGTGACAAAGACGCTCGACGGCCCACTGCCATTCACCGGGTCCGACTCGTAGCCGAGGTAGACGTTCCCGGCGGCATCGATGGACGGATAGCTGCTGCTGTTCACCGGTCCCGACTGCGACGGCGACGTCAGCGTGATGGCCCTGGAGAAGGACAGCCCACGATCACGAGACACCGCGACCCGGATCTTCGTCGTCTTCCCGTTGATCACGTCCCACGTGGAGTAGACGTGATCCTGGAACGGGCTTCCGGGGATGTCGTTGACCGCGATCCACTGCTTGTCCTCGACGTGGCCGAGCTGCAGGGCTGAGGCGTTGTTCGGCGGTTCCAGCGGCACGCCGCCGTTGCCCTTCACCCAGTGGCGGCCAATGTCGTCGCTATAAGACACGTCGATCTCGCCGTCCGGGTGCAGCGTCGAACCACCCCAGAACGCGTTGAACGGCAGCGTCGTCTGGTAGACGCGCCCCTTGGTGTCGAACGCGACGTTCGGGTCGGTCAGGTTCGTCCAGCTCGGCGGCATCGCCTGGGTTCCGGCCGAGACGCAGTCATACCCCTGCACCTGGTTGTCGCCGGCCGGCGTGCCGCCAATGATCCGGTAGGAGCCCAGGTAGAAGTCGTAGAACTTCGAGTACTTGTCGAAGAAGAACTTCGAGTTGCCAACGAGGTCCTCGGTGCCCGGCTTGACCGCGATCCACGACTCGGAATGGTTGGAGTCCAGCGTGCCAGCCCGGCACGTGCCAGGGTTCGGGAACGTCTGCCCCGGCGGCACCGGATAGCCGCCCCCGGCCGTCGGCGAACTCGCCACCTGATTGGTGAACGGAACGCTCGACGTCCAGCCCGAGCCGCTAGCAGCGGCACTGCCCGGCCCCGCTGCCCCGAACGCCAGCGTGACCGGCGCGGCTGTCACCCCGGCACCCGTCAGCACGGCGGCAACCACAATAAGAAACCGGGAGCGATACATGGCCGGCCCTTCTTCCTCCCCCCAGACCCACGACGCTACGCCCGGCGCCACCAGCACGGAAGAGCCAAAGCCAGCGCGCACGCACGAAACCGGCAACGAGTGATGCACGACCACTGGAAGGTCACGCGCGTCGCGTTCCGTAATCAGCTTCCCAACGCCAGGCGCACTCCGAGCCGCCTGGGCGACTAGCACCCCTCCGTCACAGCCCAGGATCGACATGCATAACAGGTCCTTCTGACGCCTCGGCGCATCCATCACATCCACCGTGTTGCGGCATCCAGGCCGAAGATCACATCCGCTCGGGTGACACGCGAAGCCGCTCGGCCGCACACGGACAAGAAAGCTGCCGCGGCCGTCCAGGGCATGGTCCCTGGGACGGCCGCGGCGCCAGCTCAGCCCTGTGTCGTCAGGGCGTAGGGTCGGGGAAGGAGCCGCTGTAGTTGTCGAGGTTCCCGAAGTCGGGCGGGCAGTCGGTCAGCGGGGACGGTGCGGCTATGGGGGTCCCGTCGATCAAGGACTGCCGGTAGGCGTCCACCGCCGGGCAGTCGGTCGCATCGCGCGCGTCCATCCAGATCACCGCCCCGTAGTCACGCGAGGCCGCGGCGTACTGGTAGTCGTAGATCAGCTCGCGGTTGAGCGTCCTGGTCGTGCCCCTGGCGTCGCCGACCGCCGCCCGGTGCAGCGTCGTGAAGCTCCCGACCGCACCGCCCGCTCCAACGTCGGCGTGCCGGGTGACTCCCTGCATTCGGCGCGGGTTGGCCGTGGTCGTCTGGAACGGGTCCAGATAGGCATTGTAGACGAGGTACAGGTCGGTGCCATTGGGCGAGATCGCCACGGCAGGGTTGTCCGGCCGGTCGCCCGCCTGGGCGGCGTTGACCGGGGCCGACCAGGTCAGGCCGTGGTCGACCGAGGTCTGCACGAGCGCCTGTTCGTGGTTGAGCGCACCGTCGGGCCAGGTGAGCACGATCCTGTTAGTGGCGTCGGCGCCGGTTGGCGCGCCGTTGGCGATGCCGAGGCTGGGGAAGCTGTCGGTGCGGGTCCCGGCGAACCCGTCGAACACGATTCGTCCCGACACCGGGTCGAACACCCCGACGTCGTGCACGGTGGCGATCACCCGGGGCTTCTCGAAGTTGACGCCGCCGTCGAACGAGCGGGCCAGGAAGAAGACGCTGTGGCGGGTCTTGATGTCAGTGCCTTCCCAGACGACGTAGACCACGCCCGCGCTGTCGGTCCGGATGGCGCAGCCCTGGCGTCCGTTGGTCTGGGCGTTGTTGGTGGCGGCGCTGATCTGGCGCTGGCGCCAGGTGCTGCCACCATCAGTGGAGGAGGCGACCATCACGGGCTCGGGGAGGGAGTTCGTGCCGCGGAAGGCGACGTTGCAGAGGTAGACGTTGCCGAAGAACCGGCTCGAGGACGCGTTGTCAGCCCAGATGTCTTCCTTGTCGGTCAGCAGCGCGGCGTTCTGGCGGCTGACGATCACCGGGTCCATCCAGGCACTCTGGTTGCCGGCGGCGGCAGCCTGCAGGTTGTCGGTGCGCGACACGGCGGCCGCGGAGAAGCCCGCAAAGCCAGGCGCGGTGCTGAGCGGGAACGCCAGGTTGGCGTAGTACAGGCGGGACCCGTTCGCCCACGAGAACCCGTTCGGGCCGGGCTTCGGCCCGAACGCCAGCGCCGGGTCGCCGTGGGAGGACATCCCGTGCTCGACGTAGTTGGGCAAGGTGTGGATCGGGCCAACGTGGGTGGTGCCGTTCTGTGCCGTCAGGCCGGTATAGGTCGGCTGCGTCCACGTCGCGCCGCTATCGAAGGAGAAGTAAACCCCGGAAATGCCGATGTCGGGGGTGAGGTTGCAATTGCTGCCCTTGCACGGCGAGTTGTCGACCAGATCGTTGGCACCGGAGGCCAGCACCGCCGGATGGTTCGCGTCCATGGCGAGCGCAGGCTCGTTGGAGCCGTTGGGCAGGTACGGGGTGGCGGGGCTGCCCACCGTCACCTTGCTCTCGGTGGACGCTGCACCGGCGAGCGCGGGGACGGCAAGGGCCGCGGTTATGGCGAATACCGCCACAAGAACGGCGGAGCGACGGACCATCGTTGGCTCCTCTCCTCGTGGAGATCTGAGCGGGAGCATACTCTTTGCAAGCGGCAACGCCCAGCGTTCCTCTCAGCCCCGCCGCGACCGTCATCTCGGTAGATGGCCCGCTCCAACCCCTGGAGCTACCCCTATGACTGCGCCCAGTACGGAACGCCGCCGCCCCGGAGGCTGCCGGGGCAAAGGTACACCTGGGCGCCTGGGGGCAAGGCCATCAGCTACTGCAGGTGCCACTGATAGCCCATTTCCTGATAACGCCCGGTCCTCCACAAATCGCCGTACCGTCGAACCCAACCAGCGCAGGTGGCGGTGGCATGGGGTCGCTGAAGGTCGTCGTCACAACCCGCTGCTGATGGCCACCGTGTGGCCGCTGGTGCTCGTGGCGGTCTTCCTGCCGCTGTCCGTGCGGCGCTGCCAACGGCTAGGCCGCTGGCTTGCACGCCCTGCGTCCGGGCCTGGCGAGGTGGTGTTCCGGCGCTGGCCGGACGTGCGCTGGAGGTGATGCTGGTGCGCTCGCAGGCGCTTGCCGTCGGTGAGGAGCTGGTCGCCGGGCGGCCGCCCAGGCGCCTCTGGGGAGCCTCACCGGCGGGCCCGGCGCGGATCTGGAGGGCCTGATCCTTGATCGCCCGGCTCGCCAGGCTGCCCGGACCGTCAGGCTCCACCTGGGTGCGGCGGCTCCCGCCGACGACGACCAAGAGGTGCTCACGTCGCGATGGACGCGCGCAGCTCGTCCGGCGGGTAGAGGGAGAACGTCGAGTAGTGGCGGCCCTCGGCCTGGGCCCTGAGCCGCCCGGCCGTGCTCGAGCGCGGATGCTTGAAGGTCTGTGTTGCGACCACCGTGAGCCCGTCGGTCCGCCTGACGGCGTCCCGGAACGCGGCCTCGCTGTGCAGGCGCTGCTCGTGCTCGGTGAAACCCGGGAAGTAGCGGCCCCAGATCGTCCGCGCGTTCTGCTGCGGGGTGCGGGTGTAGATGAAGAGCTGGCCGCCGGGCGCCAGCACCCGGGCGGCGGCGGTCAGGAAACGGCCGAGGTCGAAGTGGTGAACGCAGTTGAACGCGGTGACCAGGTCGAGGCTGGCGGTCCGCAACGGCAGCTCTTCGGCGGTTGATAGCAGCGGCACCACCCCCAGGGCGTGGCCGTGGCTGCCGGCCTTGAGCTCGGCCAGCATGGCCGCCGAGACGTCGCTCGCGGCCAGCAGCGAGCCGTCCGGCAGCAGCCCGCGCAGCAGCCGCGAGTACCGTCCCGTCCCGCAGCCGACATCGAGGCCGGTGACCGGGCGGTCAGGCAGGAGCTGGCCGATCCTGCGCACCGGCGCCTCGTCGGTGGTGCGCAGCGATTCGTAGACGGCGGCTACCCGCTCGAAATGGTCGCCCACGGTCACGTCCGGCACCTCCCCGCGCTGGGTCTGCTGGCGACCATCATGCGCTCGCCTTGCTCCGTTCGCACACTGTTCACCTGCAAGACAGGGCAGCAGCGCCGGCACGGCCCGTGGCCGGAGCTCACGGCCGCCCACCGCTAATTGAGGCGCGCCGGGTGGTGCGGCCCCGGCGGCCTGGTCGGGTTCACTTTCTGGGGGGCTCCCACGCGCAGGGGCTTGCTCCCTTACTTCGCGGCTCTACGGGAGTTGTCGCCGGCCGATCACATCGACGCCACCGCCAGCCAGGGCGACACCGGGCGGCCCGGCGTGGCCGAGCAGATGCTCGCTGACGCCGGCCTGGAGTTCGCGGGCCGGGGCAAGGCGGAGGTCATCAACGAGCTGCCGGACCTCGACCTGACAGTCCGGGCGCTCGCGGCGGCGGGACCTTCCTGGCCGGCCCTGCATCACGCCGGCTACGACCAGTTCGCCAAGGCAATGCGCGAGACGTTGCGGCCGCTGTACGTCTGCAACAACATCCTGTCTTGCCGCGCGGCGCGAATACGGGTCAGGGCTGGTTCAGCAGACCGGCCCGGTCAGCCCAGGAAAAGTGCAGAATGCACCATCTGTGCCGCCTCGGCGAGGTCCCTGACGTGCTTCTGGACTCCGCCGGGCACGTCCCAGCTGTAATGGGCAGACCAGGCCGGCCTTCATGACCCGCCCTCACTGCGCCCGGCACCGGCGGCGCCCTCGGCGGCGGCCAGCCGGGCGGGGTCGAGGTCGGCGGCGAACACCTTCTGCAGCATGTGCCAGTCCTGCGGATGGGCCCTGATACCCGCCTCGAAGAGGCGCGCGACCTCCTGCATCATCGCCGCCGCCTTCTGCTTCTTGTCCCCTTCGGCGGGCACCGGGATCTCCTCATGGATATGCACGCCCCAGCCATCGCCCTCGAACCACAAGATCGCAGGCATCAGCGCCGCGCCGGTCTGCACGGCGAGCTCCACCTCGATGCCGCCGCCGGTGACATCGCGGTCACAGATCAGGCCGACAGTCTTGCCGGCCCGCAGCCGCTGCGCCAGGATGGCGAACCTTTGCGTCCCGCCGCTGGCAGGCAGCACCTCCATGGCGAGCCCCTCGCGGAACGCGACGAACCTGCCGTAGACCGACTCCGGCTTCACCCGCTCGATCACGGCGGTCAGCGAGCCTGCCCCGCTGGCGATGATCCATGCGCCAGCCTGATCCCAGTTGCCCATGTGCGGCAGGGCGAAGACCACCCCGCGCCCGGCCGCGAGGTAGGCGAACGCGGTCTCGATGTGCCCTGTGTCGCGCATCCCGCCGACCAGCCGGCCTGCCGGCATCACCTGCCGGCATCACCCGCAGCCGGAAGGGTCTCGAGCCAGTACCGCGCGTACGAGCGCATCGCCTGCCTGGACAGCGCGCGCAGCTGCCCGCCTGACGCCCCGCCGCCGATCACCCGGCGCAGGTTGCCCTCAAGTACCTGGACCCCCGTGCCCTGGCGGCGCCACGCGAGGTCGGCGGCAAACCTGAAACCCCGCTGGGTCCAGGACTCGGGCAGGCGGCACACCACAGACCAGCCGAGACCGTACCCGGCATCGGTCAGCCTGCCCTTCAGCCCCGGCATCGATACCTTCCGAGACCGGTGGGCTGCCGCTCTGGCACGGGAACGACCCTCGCACGGGCTCAGGCTGGCGTGTCAGTTGCTGCTGGCGGGCTGGCCGCCGGGGTGGCCGCTGTCCCTGGGTGGCGGAGTCTGGCGCGGCTGGCGAGCAGGTGGCGGTAGGCGCCGATGTACACCGCGGCGGCGGCGCCAGGGGTGAACTGGCGTGCATACGCGCGGCCTGGGCCGGGGCCGGGGCGCTCGCCGCCCAGGACGCGAGACAGCGCCGCTGCGAGGGCGTGCGGGTCGTCGGGCGCGACGAGGACGCCGCGGCCGTTGCTCAGGGTGCGCGCCAGGCCATCGACCGCAGTGCCGACGACCGGGACGCCGAGCCCGAGCGCCACCACGGCGCTTTGCGACCACGACTCCTCCCGTGAGGGCACGACATGGACGGACGGCTTATAGGACCAGCCGGGAAGGCGCACCACAGTCTGCAGCCCGCGGGCCCGGACCAGCCGGACCAGCGCTTGGCGCATGGGGGTCGTCGCCGACGAGGTAGGCAGCCGGGGCACGTCGAGAGGGCGAGCGCCTCCACGAGCACGTCGGGTGCCTTGTCGGCGCGGAACCGGCCGGTGAAGGTCAGCCGCGGCGAGGCAAGTCCCGGCCATGGCCGGGCGGACAGGCCCTCCACCGGCGAGCGCCCTTCGCGGAGCCGGCCGCCGCCGAGGCCCAGCCGCGCCGCCCATGCGCTGACCGCCGGCCCATGAGCAAAGAGCATGTCGACCCGGCGTGCCGCAACCCGGGCCTGCGCCGTGTGGTCGCCGCCAGGCCAGGACATCTCGTTGTGCTCGCTGGCCACCAGCGGCACCGCTCGTGCCGCTGCCCACCAGGCACCCACTATGTGCGCGTGCACCAGATCTGCGGGCGCGAGCCGGGGCCCAAGCCAGTCGGCAAACATGGGCTCAGGCGTCCACTGCAGGCTGTCCGGGTTCACCAGTTCGCTCACCCGGAAGGCGTCGGCGGGAAAGCCGTAGCAGGCGGCGAGCGCCACCCCTGACGGTGTCGCGTCACCGGTCAGCAAGGCAGTCGCGACGCCGTGCCGGCGCAGGGCCGCCGACAGCAGCAGCGCCGACAGTTTGTGCCCCGCCGGGTTCCAGCACGCCCAGCACCCGAACCACCCTCATCCGATCGCCCATCCCCGACGCGGTCGCCGTCCAAGCCGAACAAGACCGTCCCAGCATTCCCGGAGCCATCAAGATCGTCCGTGATGATCACGGACACGCTTTTGGACATGGCACTGATGGTCGGCCGTGGCGCGAGCAGCTGTCAACGCACCGCGAAAATGAGCACCACCTGGACACGGTCAATCGCGAGCGGCCGACTCCACGCGGCGGCTGCGCGAGGATACCGGCAGGCTGCTCCAGCGCCGATCACCACAGCGAGGTCAGAGGTTTAGATCTCTACCCGCCACCTGAGTCCCACGGCATCGGCCAATCGTGCTTACGGGCTGGCCCATGCCCGATGCCAGCGCAAACGACCACGCCCGGGGGCCGGCTCCTGGCGCGACGCCGACCGCCCGGTCACCACGAGACGCTCGTTCCTCAGCTAGTCACAGACCGTGGCGGAACCTGGCCACAGGCGGGCGCGCCTAGCCGCTTCTGTGTCCACTGGCCGTCACGGACGCCATCTCCGTCTCCGCCCCGAAAGGTCGCCCCTGCGGACGGCGGTTGTGCGCTGTGATGCTGCAGGTGCGACCTTTCCGTTAACCGGGGCGCGCGGGTTCGTCGCGGCTCCAGTTCTTTAGCTTCCTAGATGAAGTGCAGGAACGCTCCCGCGGCAAGCGCGAGCAGCGCCGGGGGCCCCTGGTAGCTGCCGGTGAGGCGGGTCTGTACGCCGTCTGGCTCGCGGGTGCGTGCCGCGTCGATGCGGATGGGGGTGCCCGCCACGGTTCCGCGGATCTGCCCGAAGGTGAGCGGCCCGTCGATGGTGGCGTAGATGGTGAACTCGGTGCTGCCGAGCGTCCCGTCGGCAGCGACCGTTCGGGTGCCGCCCAGCCCGCCGGGAGCGGCGGCCTCGACAGTGGCGTCGAGATCCTCGGCCCCGATGTGCCCGGCGATCGTGCCCTGATCGAAGAAGTAACCGGGCTCGAGGTGAAAAGTGGCGTGAAGTTCGACGGGCTGTCCCGCGAACGACCCTTTGAGTTCGGAGGGCACGTCCGGGTAGACGCGGTAGTTGTCCCCGTTCTCCCAGGCGGCGGCCACCGGTATCCCGGCGAACGAGCCAGCTGCTGCACCGTTGTGGGTGGGCACGTTCAGCTCCAGGCGGACGGGCTGCCCGCCGACTGACCCGCTGAGCAGGCGGGAGCGCTCGAAGGTGAGGTCGACAAGGGCGTGCCCGGGGATGACACCAGCTGGATCGGCATCGGCCGGGAACTGCCGGGCTGGCGTTTCCGGGCGTTCAAGGTGCAGCCGCAGCTCAGGCATGGGCAGGTCGGTGACACGGACCAGCGCGAGCCCAGCCAGCGGGACGTGGCGGCTGTCGAGGGTCAGATCAGCATCTGCGCCCCGGCCGACCGCCACCCACCACCCGTCCCGCACTTCGCAGAGCTGGAACGGCGTGGGCTGACCATCGACGGCGATGGTCACGTTCTCCCACGGCAGCTCGTCCAACCGGGCCGCCGATTGGAGCCGCTCCACCTCCCGGGCGACTACAAGCTGAGAGGATTCGTCATCGGCGTGCTCCCGCAACGCGGCACGGACAGCGTTCTGGGATACCCACCGCCGGAGTGACGCAAGACCGTTGTCCTGCTGGCGGTGGGAAGTGACGGTGATGGACGCGTCCCCGTGGCTGTGGTCCACCCCCACCAACATGAGCGTCACTTTGTCACTGCCGCGGCCGGTTCGGCCGATCCCCGAGGACGAACCGACCTGACGCTGGCCCGGCCAGCCTTCCACCGTATACAGCGGCAGCTCCGCTGATGCCCGGCGTTCGGGACCACGCTCCTCGCCAGGGGCCATGCACCGACTATCACACAACCCACCGCCGGACGGGCTGTCAGCCGCCTGCACACCCGTGCTCAGCAAGGCTGAGCACGCCAGTCGCCGGGTGTGACCTCGAGCAAGACCCCCTCGGCTTCGCCTCGCTGGCCGCTCGCCGCAACGGCTGTCTGCGGATCGTACACATTCTTCGTCACCACCATCGAGTTCCGCCCACCCTGCAACGCCAGCGCGACGCCGCGGGCAAGGGCCAACTCGGCCGTCAGAAGATCTTCGGCGGACTCCCGGAGCGCCTCGATGACCACGCCAGTTGACCGCCGTCCCGGATCGAATGGAAAGCTGAGGGCGTGCAGCTGTTGATCGCCCGCAATCCCGATCCGGACTCCAGGCTGCCCTTCCTGCTGCGGCTGCCGCTGGCGGGCGGGATGGTGTTCCGCACCGCGGGGACCTGGCCGCGGACCAACGCTCTGTACTGCTATCCCGTCTCCTGCGACGAATGGCCTGGCGAGCCCGGCATCGTGGAACGCGCCGACCTGCGCTCCTGCGTGCGGCGGGGCGCCGCCATCGACGTCGTCCTGGACCGTGAGCGGGAGAACCGCTCCCAGATCGTCTTTACCACCGCGCGCGGCCGCGAAGCCTGCTTCTGGCAGTCCCCGAGAACGCGCAAGCAGGCCCGCCCGAACGTGACCACGCCCACCGCCCGGGCCGCTGGGATACCCGGCCTGGAGATCGTGGTCGATTCCCGCGAGCGGTACGCCTACCGGTTCGCTACCCAGCAGGTCACCACCGTGAAGCGGGCGCTGCCCTGCGGCGACTACGGCCTGGCCGTGGACGGGCGGCTGGTCGCGTCGGTGGAACGCAAGTCGCTGGCCAACCTGGTGGCCAGCCTGACCGGTGGGAAGCTGCGCTATGCCCGGGCCGAGCTGGCGGCGCTGCCCCGCGCCGGGGTCGTGGTCGAGGACCGCTATTCCCAGGTGTTCAAACTCGACCGGATCCGGCCCGCGGTGGTCGCTGACGGCCTGGCCGAGCTGCAGGTCCGCTGGGCGAACGTGCCGATCGTGTTCTGTGAGACCCGCCAGCTCGCGGAGGAATGGACCTACCGGTTCCTGGCCGCCGCTCACGCCTGGGCCCGGACCGAGACCGCCTCGATCCAGCGGCTGGCGCCCCTGACGTCGGCGGCCGCCGCAACGACCGTACTCTCCGAAGCTCCCGGGGCACCGGCTCCCTCTACCGCACAGGTGCGGGCCTGGGCCCGCGCCACCTGCCTGGCTGTCCCCGGCCGTGGCCGGTTGCGGCCCGAGATCTGGGATGCCTGGCGGGCCGCTCACCACGGTTGACGGGGCCCGGCAGAATGGTCGCCGTGACCGGTCGGTCCCCTGCACCCAGCCCGCCGCGCCCGGCGTCGGTGCTGGAGGCGGTGCTGGAGCGTTTCACCTACGTCAACGAGGACACCGGCTACACCATCGCCCGGGTCGCCACCGAGCGGACCGGACCGGATCTGCTGACGGTGGCAGGGCCGCTGCTGGGCGCCCAGATCGGGGAAAGCCTGCGGCTGACCGGGCACTGGAGCTCCCACCCCAAGTACGGCAAGCAGTTCGAGGTGACCTCCTACACCACCGTGCTGCCTGCCACCGTGCAGGGCATCCGCCGCTACCTGGGTTCGGGGCTGATCAAGGGGATCGGCCCGGTGATGGCCGAACGGATGGTGGCACATTTCGGTGCCGGCATCCTGGCCGTCATCGAGACCGAGCCCGGCCGGCTGCTCGAGGTGCACGGCCTGGGACCGAAACGGACCAAGAAGATCGCCGACGCCTGGGAGGAACAGAAGGCGATCAAGGAAGTGATGGTGTTCCTGTCCGGCGTCGGGGTGTCCACCTCCCTGGCAGTGCGGATCTACAAGAAGTACGCCGA
>WNFC01008830.1_pt1 | contig 11137 bp, 9 predicted proteins | sample 5400541 | NCBI WGS metagenome assembly WNFC01 (sample SAMN13153342, study PRJNA577476) | soil metagenome | isolation source: 120 cm saprolite under Douglas fir tree site 2 hole 2 replicate 1 | place: USA:California | collected 2015-04-18
CTCGTATCTCGACGTGCTCTTGATGGCGACGATCCCGACCTGCCTCTATTACTTCGCGTTGTACCTGATGGTCGAAATCGACGCGCGCAAGATCGGCATGAGCACGGTGAAGTACGAGCAGGTGGAATCGCTGTGGAGCCTCACCAGGCAGTACTGGTTCCATTTCCTGTCGCTGGTATCGATCGTCGTATTCATGCTCATGGGATATTCGCCCGTGCTGTCGGTGTTCTGGGCGACGGTGTTCTCTTTTGCAACGAGCTTCTTGCACCGCGATTGCGCCCTGTTCTCCTACGACCTGTTCCGCGGGCGCGAGCCCCTGGTAAAGGGAATCTTCGGGTCGAAATTCTTCAAGGCGCTCGAGGCGGGCTCGACCGGGGTGCTCAACGTCGCCACCACCTGCGCCGGCGCCGGCATCATCGTCGGCGTGGTGACGCTCACGGGTCTGGGCCTCAAGTTCAGCTCGATCATCATCGAATACGCTGGAGGCTCGCTGCTGCTGACGGCGATCTACACTTCGCTCATCGTCTGGATCGTGGGGCTTGCCGTCCCGGTGACCGCGTCTTACATCATTTGCGCGGTGATCGCGGCGCCGGCGATGATCAAGCTGGGCGTGCCCGACTTTGCCGCGCACATGTTCATTTTCTACTACGCAGTGCTCTCGGAAGTCTCGCCGCCGACTGCGCTCTCGCCCTTCGCCGCCGCGGCGATCACCGGCGGCGATCCGTACAAGACCACGCTGCAATCGTGGAAGTACACCATGCCCGCGTTCCTCGTGCCTTTCATGTTCGTGCTCGATCCCTCCGGCGTCGGGCTCCTCCTCACCGGGTCGATCAAGACGCTCGGCAACGCCGATTGGGGCTCAATCGCGCTCGTAACGATCACCGCCGCGCTGGGTATCGCCGCACTCGCGGGCGGGGTACAAGGTTGGCTGTTCAGGCGCACGACTTGGATCGAACGGGTGATGTTGATCGTCGCAGGACTGGCGCTCGTGTACCCGACCCTTACGGCTGATATCGTCGGCCTGAGCCTGTTCGCGGTGGTCGTCGCGATCCAGCTCGTTCGCATTCGCGCCGCGCGCCAACCCGCTTGACCCGCATGAAGCAAACGCGCACCGCAGGCTATCAGGCGAAACTGCCGATCCCATTCGCGCTGCTCGGCATTCGCACAGAAGGCGATGTGCTCGCGGAAATCACGTTCCTGCCGAAATCGGCCGAAGCGCTTGCTCCGCGGGACCGGCTTGCGGCACGGGTGTGCGCGCAAATCGAGCGCTATCTCGAAGATCCCGAATTCTGCTTCGACCTGCCGATAGCGTCTCAAGGCACGCCGTTTCAGCGCCGTGTGTGGAGAAAAATCGCCGCCATTGGCCCTGGGCGCACGCGCAGCTACGGTGAGATCGCGCGCGAGCTGGGCTCCTCGCCGCGCGCCGTGGGTCAGGCCTGCGGCGCCAACCCGGTTCCGCTCGTGGTGCCGTGTCACCGCGTGCTCGCCGCCGGCGGCCTCGGCGGATTCGCCCACCACGAGGACGCGTTCCACCTCCGGGTGAAGCGCTGGTTGCTCGCGCACGAGGGTGCCGCTCGCGGATAGCGATGAACGCGGACAACGCCGCGCTCTTGGACGAATTCTGCGATGCCGTGTGGCTCGAGGACGGTCTAGCGAAAAACACGCTCGAATCCTACCGCCGCGATCTGAGGTTGTTCGCCGACTGGCACGAGCGGCAGGGCCACGCCTCGCTGCTGAGTGCGACCGGAGCCGATCTCGCCGAGTATTTCGCCTGGCGTTACTCGCGGCGTTCCCCCGGGAAGAAGCACGGCATCCGCTCGAGCACCCAGGCGCGGCTGCACTCGAGCCTGAAGCGCTTCTACGGGTTCCTCGCGCGCGGGCAGCGCGTCGAGATCGATCCTACGCTCAAGCTCGATCCCCCGAAGAAGCCGCCGCGCTTTCCAAAGACGCTCTCGGAGGTCGATGTCGAAGCGCTGCTCGCGCAGCCGGACCCTGGAACGGCGCTTGGGCTGCGCGATCGTGCGATGCTGGAAGTGCTCTATGCGAGCGGGCTGCGTGTCTCGGAGCTCGTTCGCCTGAAGCTCGCCGAGGTGAGCTTCGACATGGGCGTGGTGCGCATTTTCGGCAAGGGCTCGAAGGAGCGTCTCGTGCCTCTCGGTGAGGAGGCGCTCGCCTGGCTCACGCGCTATTTGAAGGAGGGCCAGCCCGCGCTTCTGAGGAAACGGGCCAGCGACTACGTGTTCGTCACAGGGCGCGGCGCCCCGATGACGCGGCAGGCGTTCTGGCACCTGATCAAGAAGCGCGCCGGGCAAGCGCTCCCGGGCAAATCGCTCTCGCCCCACACGCTGCGCCACGCCTTCGCCACGCATCTTCTCAACCACGGCGCGGATCTGCGTGTCGTGCAGATGTTGCTCGGCCACGCCGATATCTCGACCACTCAGATTTACACCCACGTGGCGCGCGAGCGGCTGAAAGCGCTGCACCAGAAGCACCATCCCCGGGGGTGAACCAGCCGGAGAGATGTTCGAACGGATTACTCTCGGGTTCGCTCGATCGTCACGCCAACGCGCTGCGCCTCACGCAACGCGCCGAGCTTGGCGACACTGACCTTGACGCGAGGTGACTTGAACTCCTCGAGTATGAGATTTGCGATTCGTTCGGCAAGGTTCTCGACCAGACCGAAGCGCTCCTTAGTGAGCAGCGCGCTGATGTGCTCTACTACCACGCCGTAGTCGATCGTGTCGCCCACCTTTCCGGTCTTGAAAACGGCATCCCCCGCGAGAGCGATCTCGAGGTCGATCTCGATCGTCTGTGGCGTTACCTTCTCGTGCCGGTAAAGCCCGATCCAGGCCAAAAGGCGCAACTGGCGGATGAAAATGGTGTCCACGGCGCGGCGGCGTTAAACTCTGCCCCCAATTCTAGAGTAAGGCCATGGCTACCGCAGCCTTCGTCCTCATCGCCTACCTGATCGGCTCGCTGTCCTTCGCCGTCATCGTGAGCCGCGCCTTTGCGCTTCCCGACCCGCGCTCATACGGCTCAGGCAATCCCGGCGCGACCAACGTGCTGCGCACCGGCAGGAAACTCGCGGCGCTTCTCACGCTCATCGGTGACGGCGGAAAAGGCTGGCTCGCCGTGTTCCTCGCATCGCGTTACGCCGCCGAATACGGCGTGGACGCGATGGGAGTCGCGGCCTGCGCGGTCGCGGTGTTTCTGGGTCATATCTTTCCGGTGTTCTTCCGCTTCAAGGGCGGCAAGGGCGTATCCACGGCGGGCGGGATCCTGCTTGCCATCAATCCTTGGCTGGGTCTCGCGACGATTGCGACCTGGATCGTTATCGCGCTCTTCTTTCGGTATTCGTCGCTTGCGGCCATCGTCTCCGCCGTATTTGCACCGCTCTACTATTTTTTCCTGTTCGGCGCGAGAGAAGTCCTGCCCGCGCTGATCTTCATGTCGGCGCTGCTCCTCTGGCGCCACAAGACGAACATTCTCAAGCTCGTCGCGGGCGAGGAACACCGCATCGGCGAAAAGCGGGATTCGGCGAGCGTCTGAGGAGCTGATACGAACGGGGAACCAGGGGTTTCCCCGTTACCCCCTCCATTCAGGCCGCGACGTCTGCCAGGGCCCAGCGCGGCCTGACTGTGAATCCGAGCGGAAGCGCCCGAGCGGTCTTGGCGATCTTCAATCGCAAGCATCCTGCCAGCGCGATCATCGCGCCGTTGTCGGTACAGAATTCCATCGCCGGGTAGAACACGCTGAATTTGTCGCGCGCCGCGGCGGCGTCAAGCAAGGCGCGCAGCCGCACGTTGGCGCCGACGCCCCCCGCTACGACGAGCCGGCTCAGGCCCGTTCTGCGCAGCGCCGCGAGCGATTTCGCAACAAGGACGTCGGCCACTGCCTCCTGAAACGCGGCCGCCACATCGGAGCGCGTCTGCTCGTCGAGCGCGCGCGTACGCGTGAGCACAACGACCGCCGTCTTCAGTCCGCTGAAGCTGAAGTTGAGATCGCCACGTTTCTCCAGTTGCTCGAGCATAGGGCGCGGAAACGCGAAGCGGTCGGCTCGACCGCGCTCGGCGAGCTTGGCGAGCGCGGGTCCTCCAGGGTAGCCGAGCCCGATCAATTTTGCCGTCTTGTCGAAAGCTTCTCCCGCAGCGTCGTCCAGCGTTTCCCCCAGCATCTCGTATTGCCCGACTCCTGACACGCGCATCAGCTGGGTGTGCCCTCCCGAAATCAGCAGCGCCAGGAACGGGAATCGAGGCGGATTTCTCTCGAGCAGGGGCGAAAGCAAGTGCCCCTCGAGGTGATGCACGCCGATCGCAGCGATTCCAAGACCGAAAGCGAGACTGTTCGCCACTGCGGCGCCCACCAGCAGTGCTCCGGCGAGACCCGGACCCTGGGTGTAGGCGATCGCGTCCAGGTCCGACTCCTTGGCATCGGCCCTGTGCAGGACTTCGCGGATGAGGGGGATCAGCCGCCGAATATGGTCGCGCGACGCGAGCTCCGGCACGACGCCGCCGTACGCATCGTGCAGCGTCACCTGCGAATGCAGCGCGTGCGCGAGCAGGCCGCGGCCGCTGTCGTAGACAGCGACCCCGGTTTCGTCGCAGGAGGTCTCGATCCCCAGCACGAGCATGATTGTTCTGTTCTTCCTTTTATTCCGTCAGTCTGTTGTCAGGCGCGCTTGAATAGAATTGCGCCCCTCATGTTCATATGCAAGCTTCACCATCCGTGGGCGGGCAAGATGCTTCTGAGTCTCGCGTTCGCAGTGCAGTCGTTGGCTGCCTTCGGCCAATCGGCGGATCTCGGCGCACTCACGCTCACGCAGGCCGAACAATTGCTGCGGTCTCGCAACCGCGAGCTGCAGGCGGCGCGCCGGACGGTCGAAGCGGCGCAGGCGAATACCCTGTCCGCCGGGGCGAGACCAAACCCCACACTGAGCCTCGGGGTCGGAGCGATCAATCCTTCCGTCGGTGTGGGTCCCGGTCCGTGGCGCGACAAGTTCGTGGACAGCTCGATCCGCATCGATCAGGTCATCGAGCGCGGCGATCGGCGCGAGTTGCGTGTCGCGAACGCGAGGAGCCTCGAGTCGGCGAGCACGGAGGACTTCTCCGATACGGTCCGCCAGCAGCGCCTCGCCCTCAGAGCCGCATATTACGACTTGCTGCTGGCGCAGGACAAGGTCGACATCGCGCGCGACACCACGTCGCTGTTCGAAGGCTCGCTGAGGGCGGCGGAGCTGCGCCTGAAAGCCGGCGATATCGCCACGGCGGACGTCGCGCGGCTGCGTGTCGACGCGCTGCGCGCCCTGAATGACGCGCGCGCGGCGGAAGCCGACCGCCGCCGCGCCCAGCTCGCGCTCGCCTACCTGATCGGCGCCGAAGCGAAGGCGTCGGACGTTCGCGCCGTCGATCCGTGGCCGCCTTTGGCAGTTCTGGAGGGGGCGGGCGTTGCCGACGAGCTGATTGAGCGGCGCCCGGACGTGAGAGCGGCGAAGATCCGCGTCGAGGCGGCGCAGAAGGCGCGGGATCTCGCGAGAGGCTTGCGCACGCGGGACGTGACCGTGGGGGCGCAATTCGATCACTATCCCATCAACCCTTCCTACGCGCTGGGTAGCGGCGCCGGCAACGGCAACACTTACGGCGTTTTCATGAGCATTCCGCTCTTCGCCCGCTACTACTACGAAGGCGAGATCCAGCGCGCCGAGGTGGATTACAATGCCGCGCTCGAGGCCTTGGACAAGGTGCGCGCGCAGGCGCGTGCCGAGCTCAGCCGCACGCTATCTGACCTGCAGGCGGCGGTAGAGCGTCTGCGGCGCTACGACGAGTCGCTCTCGGTGGAGGCAAAAAAGGCGGCCGACTCCGTCGAGTTTGCCTACAAAAACGGCGCAATCGGAGTGATGGACCTGCTCGACGCCCGCCGGACTCTGCGCACGATCCAGATCGACTCCGCAACGGCGCGAAACGACTACTCCAAGGCGCTCGCCGCATGGGAAGCCGGAACTCGGCGATTCGGGAGCGAAGAGCAATGAACGTGTTCCAGCTTCGGGATGAGCCGCGGCACAAGGTCGCAAGACGGGAACGAATTGTCCGAGCGGCGGTTTCCTCGCTCGCGCTCGCTCTGGCGGCGCTGGTGTCGGCGTGCGGCAACGGAGACGCCAAGTCCGATGTGGCGCGGCCGAGGCTGGAGAACGGCAGCATCGTGTTTCCGCAAGACAGTCCGCAGCTCGGCTCGTTCGCGACCGAGCCGGTCAAGGAGAGCGCGCCGCAGCAGTTGCGCCTGCCCGGGCGTCTGGTGTGGGACGAAAACCGCACGGTGCGGCTGTTTCCCGCTTTTGCGGGGCGCGTGATCCATATCTTGGTGAAAGCCGGAGACCGCGTGAAGTCGGGCCAGACACTGGCGATGTTGGCTTCTCCCGATTTCGGCCAAGCGCAGGCCGATGCGCGCCGCGCGCAATCCGATTTCGCCTTGGCCGAAAAGAATCTCAACCGGCTGCGGGAGCTGTACGCGGCCGGGGTTTCCTCACGCAAGGACCTGATCACCGCGGAAGCCGACTACGCGCGCGCCGAAGCCGAGCTGGCCCGTGCCTCCGGCAAGGTCAGGCTCTACGGCGGCGGCGGAGAATCGGTCGACCAGAACTTCGCGCTTACGAGTCCGATCCAGGGCATCGTGGTGGAGCGCAACATCAATCCGGGACAGGAGCTGCGGCCCGATCTGCAGCTCGCCAATTCCCCGGCGATGTTCGTCATCACCGATCCGTCCCGCCTGTGGGTGCAGCTCGATGCGACCGAGAGCCAGCTTGCGAGCTTGAAGCGTGGGCAGACGGTGCGGCTGCGCTCTTCCGCTTGGCCGGATGAAAGTTTCGAGGCCAACCTGGAAACGATCTCCGATTTCATCGATCCGGCCTCCCGCACGATCAAGGTGCGCGGCGCGGTCGTCAACCGCGACAAGAAGCTCAAAGGCGAGATGTTCGTCACCGGCGAGCTCCCGGATGTGCCGCGGGCCGGCCTGCAACTGCCCGAGAGGGCGCTGGTGCTCTCCGGAGGCAGCTATTACGTGTTCGTCGAGGAATCACCGGGCCGCTTTGCGTGGAGCGAGGTGAAAATCGAGGGAGTCCGCGACGGGCTCGCGGGCGTCGTCTCCGGCGTGAACCTCGGCCAGAAGGTGGTGGTGGAGGGGACCCTTCTCCTCCATCGCTTGTATCGGCAGCTCGCCGGCGGCGCCCCGGCCTAAAGCGGCGCATCCAAGCGCGGGCCGGTCAATGATCGAACGCGTCGTCTCCTTCGCGCTGAACAAGCCCCTGTTCATCGTCCTGGGCCTGATCCTCTTCGTGGCCGGCGGTTTCGCGGCCTTCAAGTCCTTGCCGATCGAAGCGTTTCCCGACGTGACCGACACGCAGGTCAACGTCATCACGCTCTACCCGGGTCGCGCGGCGGAGGAAGTCGAGAAGCAGGTCACGATTCCGCTCGAAGTGGTGCTCTCCGGGCTGCCCAACGCGGTGCGCCTGTTCTCGCACACGCAATTTGGGCTGTCGTTCGTCATCATCACCTTCGACGATCGCGCCAACGCCTACTTCGCTCGGCAGCAAGTGGTAGAACGGTTGCGCGAGGTGGACTTGCCCGACGGGGCACAGCCGGCGCTTGCGCCCTTGTCGACGCCGATCGGCGAAATCTACCGCTACCGACTCAAGTCCGATACCTTGACCGCGAGAGATCTGCGCTCGATCGAAGACTGGACCGTGGGGCGGCAGCTCCGCCTCATCCCGGGGGTTGCCGACATCGTCAGTTTCGGCGGACTCGTCAAGCAATACGAGGTCAATCCCGACCTGGGGAGGCTGCGCGATTACAAAGTCACGCTGCAGCAGTTGTTCTCCGCGTTGCAGCGCGGCAACGCCAACGTCGGCGGCAGCTACCTCGAACAGGGCAGACAGCAATACCTCATCCGCGGCATCGGGCTGCTGCGCTCGGCCGACGAGATCGGCAACATCGTCGTCGGCGAGAGGGGCGGGGTGCCGATCCTGGTCAAGTACGTGGCGAATGTCAGCGTGGGCTCCATCCCTCGCCAGGGGATCGTAGGCCAGGACGATGAGGACGACGCAGTCACCGGCATCGTGCTGATGCGAAAGGGCGAAAACCCATCGCAAGTGCTCAAGGCGGTGAAGGACAAGGTCGAGTCGCTGAACGCAACGGGGCTGCCGCGCGGGGTGACGATCGCGCCTTTCTACGACCGCACCTGGCTGATCGACAGGACGCTCAAAACGGTGTTCACCAACCTCGTCGAAGGCGCAATGCTGGTCACGCTGGTGCTGCTGCTTTTCCTGGGCAACCTGCGGGCGGCGTTCATCGTTGCGCTGGTGATCCCGTTGTCCTTGCTTGCCACGTTCCTCGGCCTCACCTGGGTGGGGATCCCCGCGAACTTGCTGTCCCTGGGCGCGATGGATTTCGGCATCATCGTCGACGGCGCCGTCATCGTCGTGGAAAACGTTTTCCGCAAGCTCTCCGAAGAAGCGCAGGACCGCACGCCCCGGATCCAAAGGATTCTCGAGGCGGCGGTCGAGGTGGGGCGGCCGACGCTTTTCTCGATGCTCATCATCATCGCGGCGCACATCCCGATCTTCACCCTGCAGCGCCACGAGGGGCGAATCTTTGCGCCCATGGCCTGGTCGGTGACCTCCGCCCTGGTCGGCTCGCTCATCCTGTCGCTGACGCTGGTGCCTTTGCTCTGCGTCTGGATGCTGCGCAAGAACCTCCCCGAACGGGACAACGCGCTGGTACGCGCCTGCAAGGGCGTCTACGAACCGGTGCTCGCCTGGGCAATAGACAACAAGAAAAAGGTCCTCGGTACCGCTCTCATTGCGCTTGCTGCGAGCCTCGCGGTCGTGCCCAAGCTCGGCACCGAGTTCCTTCCCGAGCTGAATGAGGGCTCGATCTGGATCAACGTGACGCTGCCCACATCCGTCTCGGTGACCGAGGCGCAACGCATGAGCGGCCGGTTCCGCTCGGCCCTGGCGTCGGTTCCGGAGGTCGAGACCACCATCTCCAAATGCGGCAGGCCCGAGGACGGAACCGATCCCAAGCCGATCAGCATGTGCGAGATTCTGGTGAGCCTCAAGCCCGAGTCCCATTGGCGCAGCGGTGCATCCAAGCGGCAGCTGATCGACGAGATGGACAAATCGATGTCGCGCTTTCCCGGAATCGAGCCGAGCTTCTCGCAGCCGATCCGCGACAACGTGCTCGAATCGATCTCGCAGATCGACGGGCAGATCGTGATCAAGGTATTCGGTGAGGATCTGGACGTGCTGCGCGATCAGTCGCAGCAAGTATTGAATGCGGTGAAGGACGTGCGCGGCGTGAAGCGCGCCTTCATCGACCGTTTGGGCGAGCTGCCTCAGCTCCTCATCCGCGTGGACCGGGCCGCGGCCGCGCGCTACGGATTGAACGTCGCCGACATCCAGGACGTGATCGAAATGGTGCTGGGCGGCAAGGCGGCTACGCAGCTGTGGGAGGGTGAGCGCCACTACGCCGTTTCGGTGCGTCTCGCCGATCCGCAGCGCACCGTCTCCAACCTGCGCTCGATTACGGTGAGCACCCCCGGCGGCGCGTACGTGCCGATCTCGCAAGTTGCGGCGTTCAGCACCATCGGCGGCGCGATGAACATTGCGCGCGAGAACGGCGTGCGCGTGTATTCGATCGGCATTTTCATCGCCGAGCGGGACATGGGCAGCGTGGTGTCTGACATGAAGGACCGGGTCACCGCGCGGATCAAGCTTCCGCCCGGCTACAGCATCACTTGGTCCGGGGAGTTCGAGAACCAGGAGCGGGCCATGGCGCGCCTTTCCATCATTGTTCCGGTGTCGGTGCTCCTGATCTTCATACTGCTGTTTGACGCTTTCGGCGCATTCCGCAGCGCGCTTCTGATCCTGCTCAACATCCCTTTTGCGCTGATCGGCGGCATCTTCGCGCTGCTCATCACGGGGATCCCGTTGTCGGTTTCGGCGGCCATCGGCTTCATTGCGCTCTTTGGCCAGGCGGTGCTGAACGGCGTGGTCATGGTCGCGTATTTCAACCAGTTGCGTGACGCCGGCGCCTCGCCGGAAGAGGCGGTGATGCGGGGCTCGTTGACGCGCATGCGGACGGTGCTGATGACGGGGCTTCTCGCCGCCTTGGGGCTGTTGCCGATGGCGGTTTCCACCGGGATCGGCTCGGAAACGCAGAAACCTCTCGCGGTGGTCGTGATCGGCGGCCTGGTGACTGCCACGCTGCTGACTCTTATTGTGCTGCCATCGCTTTACCTTGTATTCCAGCGCCTGGGCGGCGCCCGGTGGCGCCGCCTCGCGTGAGGCGGGTGGCTACAGAGGTAATTCTCTGATAGAATGCCGCGCCTTTGCTTCCGGAAACAAGCCTGCATGCCGACCGTACGCGTCAAGGAAAACGAGCCCTTCGAGGTGGCGTTGCGCCGTTTCAAGCGGACCGTGGAAAAAACCGGGCTTCTCACCGAACTACGCGCCCGCGAGTTCTACGAAAAGCCTACGGCCTACCGCAAGAGAAAGCTCGCCGCTGCGGTCAAGCGCCACTATAAGCGCCTGCGTAGCCAGACGCTGCCGCCGAAACTCTATTGATCTGGACGGCCCTGCCGCCGGACCGACCCGGCGCGATGGAGCGGACAAAGCCGCTCGTCGCGCCGTTTCATTTTGATGATCCCCACCTTTGAGGAAACCGAGCGCATGTCGCTAAAGGCAAGCATCAGCGAAGACATGAAGGCAGCTATGAAAGCGAGAGAGGCGCAGCGGCTGTCGGCCATACGCTTGTTGCTCGCCGCGATCAAACAGCGCGAAGTGGACGAGAGAAAAGAGCTCTCCGACGTCGAGGTCGTAGCGGTGATCGAGAAGATGATCAAGCAACGCCGCGACTCCATCACGCAGTTCCAGGCGGCCAACCGCAAGGACCTCGTCGACGGCGAGACCTTCGAGTTGAATCTTCTCTCGGGCTACCTGCCTAAGCAACTGACGGACGCCGAGATTGCGCAGGAGGTCTCCGCAGCAATCGCGCAGACGGGCGCAAAGGGCGTGGCCGACATGGGCAAAGTCATGGGGGCATTGAAAGGCAAGCTTGCGGGGCGCGCCGACATGGGAAAAATATCGTCG
>WNFC01026137.1_pt1 | contig 11137 bp, 9 predicted proteins | sample 5400541 | NCBI WGS metagenome assembly WNFC01 (sample SAMN13153342, study PRJNA577476) | soil metagenome | isolation source: 120 cm saprolite under Douglas fir tree site 2 hole 2 replicate 1 | place: USA:California | collected 2015-04-18
TAGATCAGGCCCGCCGCCGCGACGAACAGCAGGATCCTCGCGGATGTGTAAGCAAACGTGGCGCGCATGACGAGCCCAGCCTAGACGGTGCGCGGCCGGTCCAGCACCGCGGCGCCGGGGCGGAGCGCAAGCCCGGCCGGGGCGCGGAGGCACTCGGCCAGGAGAGCCGGGTCGATGTTGCCGCCGGACAGCACCGCCACCGGAGCCCGCGCGGGGGGCAGGTCGTCCCGGAACAGCCAGGCGGCCACGGCCACCACGCCACCGGGTTCGGCAACCAACCGCGCCCGGGTCGCCGTCAGGCGGATCGCCTCCCGTATCTCGTCCTCGGTCACGGTGACGATGTCGTCGACGAGGCCGAGCAGGTGCGCCAGCGGGAGGGCACCGACCTGCTCCACCCGCAGCGCGTCGGCGATCGTCCGCTGGGTAGCGCTCGGCGGCCACGCGACCCGCTCACCACGCCGGAAGGACTCCCGGGCGTCCGCCGCGAGTTCCGGCTCCACCCCGATCACCTTGGCCCCCGGGCACAACGCGCGAATGGCCGCCGCGATGCCCGAGATCAGGCCGCCGCCGCTGACCGGGACCAGGACCAGGTCGGCGCCGGGGCAGTCCGCCGCGATCTCCAGGCCGATCGTGCCCTGGCCCGCGATCACGTCGCGGTGGTCGAAGGGCGGGATGAGCGTGTAGCCATGCCGGTCGATCAGTTCCTCCGCGCCCGCGATCCGGGCCGCCAGCGTGGGCCGCACGGTCACGATCCGCGCCCCCTGCCGTGCCACTGGTGCGATCTTCACCTCTGGCGCGTTGTCCGGCACGACCACGACCGCCGGAACGCCGAGCATCGCGGCCGCGTACGCGACGGCATGCCCGTGGTTCCCGCTGGAATGAGTCACCACTCCCCGCTCGCGCTGCTCCGCCGGTAGTGCGCTGATCGCCGCGAAAGCGCCGCGCAGCTTGAACGAGCCGGTCGGCTGCAGGGACTCGGGCTTGATGAGCAGGCGGGGCTCGGTGTCAGGGAACAGGACCAGTGGCGTCCTGACGATCACCCCGTCCAGGCGGGCCGCCGCGGCCCGGATCTCCTCGGCCGTGACCAGCGACGTCACCGGTCACCCCGATGCGGCCGCAGGACGCGCGACCACGGCGAGCCTGACATTCGACCAACCCTAGAGCACGTGCCTGGCTTGACCGGATCCGGGCGGACCGGTGCGGCCGGCCCACGCGCGCGCCGCTCCGACCACGCTCTGGCCGCGTTGATCCCGGTGCGAACCGGCGGCACCATCGGTCTCGGCGCCGATGGCGCACCGGCCGGAGGCAACGGATTTCCCGCTACCCGCGCACTGATTCTTACGGCCCTTGGCGGACCCGCATCCCGGTTACCGGGGATTGCCAGCAACCACGATCACTGGTACCCCGGCCACCAACGCGGAACCGGATAATCACATCGGGTGGTTTATATCGCCTTGCACATTCCGTAATCGGGCACCGCACATCCCGCGACGCCCCTCGCCGATCGCGGCACGCGGTCGCCACATCCCGCCACGTCCCGTGCACAGCCGGCGAGACCGGCACGGTAACCCCGCCGACGCACCGCCCCGAAGGCCGCCCGGGTCAAGCCCGAAGCTGACAACCAACACCAGCCGCTCATTTTTGGGGAAAACAAGGAAGTAAACGGATGTTTTCGCGACACTGAAGACATGCTCCGAAACGGAGATAGGAGGGGTGAACGTGGATGGCAACAATGAGCGCCTTCTCACGCCCGGGGAGGTGGCTGCGCTCTTCCGAGTAGACCCGAAGACGGTTACCCGGTGGGCGGCATCCGGCCGCATCAGCAGCATCCGGACACCCGGGGGGCACCGCAGGTTCCGCGAGTCGGAAGTGCGCGCATTGCTCCGGGGCGAGTCACAGGCGGCAGCAGGCGGCGCTTCAACGCCGTGACCAGCACTGAGCTGGGAGCCGACGCGATGACCCCCTCAGACCAGACTGGTTCAAGCCAGCGCGCGCTGGCTTCCGGCGGTCGCGCGCGGGCCGCGGGCGACCGCGAACGGGGGGACTGACTCGGGGCAGGCTATGTGCGGGCATAGACGGCGGGCGTCAGACTCCGGGAAATTACCCGGGCGGCCCGCCGTCGTGCTGTCCGCCGGCGAGGTAATCCTCGAACTCGCGCCGCAGCGCCTCGTCACCCTCACGCCAGCGCCGGCGCTGGCGGTCGAGTTCCTCCTCCGAGATTGCCTGACGGGCGAGCCGCGCGTACTCGGGGTCGGCCGGGCTGACCTCGACGTAGGCGTCACCCACCACCTGGCCCTGCTGCTCGATGGCGGATTCGGGGGCCATGAGGTTTCCGTTGGGCAGTCTGATGACGAACATCACGAATCACTCAGATCCCGTAGCGCACATTGAAGTACAGCATGACATCAAGCGCGGTCCTGGTGTCGCCACCGAGCATGTCGACGAGCGCGGGTCGCTGGCTCGAGGCGATGGCCGCGAACGCATCCGCGAAGAACTCTCGCCGGCCCAGCGACCCCTCCTGCCGGTGGAAATCGCTCACCAGGCGGGGCAGGCAGCGCCCGTAGAGCGCGCGGAACTTGTCCGAGTCCGACTGCCATATGCCACCGGACCCATCCAGGTCATCGAGGGCGTGCCCGATCTCGTGGCACACCACATCCGGGGTCGCGGAGGGCCGCGTGCCTATAATGATCTTTCGTTCGCCGTAGGCGCCCGCACAGGCATCCCAGGTCGCACGGCCCGAGGGCAGAGGGACCCCGCGCAGGCGGCTCATGTCGTCCAGGTCGGGCACACCACCGGGACCCACGTAGATGGCGTCGATGCCATCGGCGAGGCAGTCGGCCACCGAGGCGGGCAGTTCGGCCAGGCGGTCGATGACCCGCACCACCTCCGGTGGCGGGAGCGTGCCCGCCTTCCAGTCACGATGCAGCACCTTCTCCAGCGGGCCGCAGTCGCGATGGCCCACCGCCACCTTGCGGGCCTCCGCGACCTGGTACCAGGCGGTCCCGGCTTCGTTGACTTGCACGGCCGTGCGCTGGCGCGCGGCCTCCGCCGCCCGTGCTTGCGCGGCGCGCGCGGCGATCGTGGGCGGGGCCGCGGCGGACCGGGGCGCATCGCGGACGGCCGCCCTCGCGGCGCCCGCACGCCGGCTGCCGCCGCGCCCGGAGGGATCGCTCCTCGCGGGCCTGGCCGGCCTGGGCTGCCTCGCAGGCCTGCCGACCGGGCGAACGCGGGCCTCCTGGAGCGGCGAGGCGAACGGCCCGCCCTCCGGCGACTGCGCGGTGACGACATCCGCGGTCACCGGCGAGGCTGGCCGGGCTCGGTCACCGCGGCGATGCCGTCCTCCGGCGGGCACCGGCTGGGAGGCCGCCGCGCGCTGCACGGCTGCCTGGGTGCGGAAGCGAGCCGATCCCGGCCACAGCATCCCGCGGAGGCGGGCGAAGAGCCGCAGCCGCATAGTCGTACTCCCCGCGCTCGGCGTTGCCAGCCGTCAGGTTACGCCGAAAATAGCTTCACCGTCACCTGTCGTTACCGGCTGTCATGAGTTACGGGGACGTGGGTGAAGTGATACCGACTCAGCCCATTTGCCCGCGAGGCGGCAAAGCTGCGGTTAGGCTGCCGCCATGGTGCTCCTGGGTGCGGTATCTACGCTGGTCATCGCGTTGCTGATGGCTGCCACCCTGGGCATGCTGCTGCTCACGGGGCGGGTCTGGCGGCGGAGGAGGCCGGCGGGGCGGCCGGGACCGGGCGCCGATGACGCACTGCGACGACATCCGGCGGGGCGGGCTAGACATGGGGGGACCGGTGCGGGGCATCGGGGGCCGGCGATTGGGCCGGATGATGATCCGGAGTTCATCAGTTCGCTGGAGTGGATGATTCGCGGCGGGGACCCGGACGAAGAACCCTGAAGCGCCGGGGCCTGACTAATTTATGCCGGCGTAGGAGTGGAGGCCGGTGATCCAGAGGTTGACGCCGACCAGGTTGAAGATGAGGCTCGTGAAGCCGAGCAGTTGGATGTAGGCGGCCTTGCGGCCGCGCCAGCCGGCGGTGGCCCTGGCGTGCAGGTACCCGGCGTACACGACCCAGGTGATGAACGCCCACGTCTCCTTGGGGTCCCAGCCCCAGTACCGGCCCCAGGCCTGGTCCGCCCAGATCGCCCCGGCGATGACCGCGAACGTCCAGATCGGGAACGCGAAGATCACCGTCCGGTAGGAGAGCCGGTCCAGGGCGTCGGCCGGTGGAAGCCGGTGCAGTACCGCGCCGAACCCGGCCCCGGGGTCGGCCGCGCTCCGCCGGGCGTGCCGGTCGGCGATCAGGTACAGGCTGGTCAGGACCGCCGCGACGAGATAGGACCCGATGGCCACGGTCATCGCCGTGACATGGATCCAGATCCAGTAGGAGTGCAGCGCGGGCACGAGCGGGCCGGCCGACGTGTACAGGACGGTGGCGCACAGGCCGAGCGCGAGCACCACCGGCGCCATGAGGAACAGCCCGACCGAGTAGACGCGGAAGCGGATGAGCAGCAACAGGAACGCGATCACCGCCGCGCAGGTGATCGCCATGACGAACTCGTACATGTTGCCCCACGGCACCCGGTGCTCAGCCATCCCGCGGGTGACGATGCCGAGGACCTGGGTGATGAGCCCGGCCACGGTCACGGCGAGCGCGGCCCGGACCCACGGCCCGGCAGGCGCGCTCTCCGCCCGCCACCGGCCAGGCGCCACCACCGGCGTCCCCGCGTCGGCACCGCCAGCAGCCCCCCGAGCCGGAACCACGGCCTCCGGTGCGTCAGCGGTCTCCCCGGCCGGCGTCGCGTGCGTGGGGGCACCCGTCGCGGCCTGGGCGACCCCGGCTCCCACGGCGACCCGGGCCCGCTCGGCCGCCACCTCATCGTCGGCTTGCTGCTCAGCCACGCGCGGCGTTGCGCGTCGCCCAAAAGCGAAGTCGCCGGCGTAGGCCAGCACGGCCAGGGCGTAGAAGAACACCGTGGCCAGCAGGAAGTGATCGCTGAGCTGGGCCAGCCCGACATTGACAGGAGGCACGAGCCTCACTCCCTCTCGTCAGTTGCTGAGGGCACATCTTGTGCTACGTCCGTTGACTGCGCACCCGTTGCGGCGTCGGCCGTCGGTGATGCCCCGGACGGCGTTGTGCCGGCCGGGGCATCACCGTGCGGACCACGCTCCCCCACAGCCGTCAAGGCAGTCTCGCCGGCCGTCGCGAGCGCGGCGGACAGTTCGGCGGAGAGGTCCGCGAATTCGGCGCCGAACGTTTCCGACGACTCCGTCCGGGCCAGGCCCGCGAACTCGACCGCGCTGCCCCCTTCGGGACCGCGAGCGGCCCGCAGGAACACCCGGCGGCGCCGGACCAGGAACGACACGAGCAGGCCGGCCAGTGCCGCGATGGCGGCGATCAGCGCGGGAAGCTGCCCGGGGTCATACGTGATGGCCAGGCTGATCCACTGCCGGTACCCGGTGAAGGTGAGCGTGCCCGCCCCGCCGGGCAGCCTTATCGACTGCCCCGGCGCCAGCGGCCTCGGGGCGACCGCCAGCCGGTGCATGCCAGCGGTGTCGAGCCGGTAGACCGACTGCGGCACGCCGCTGTTCATGCCGAGGTTGCCGGCGTAGGAGACCAGGCTCACCGCAGGCCGCAGCGGCGCGGGGAAGGCCGATTCCAGCTTCCCGCCGACGTCGACCGTCGTGGGCAGGAACACCCCGGCGAAACCGAGTTGCTGCGGACGGGCGTCCGGGACCTTGACGACGCCCTCGGAAGTGAGGCCGTTCAGTGAGACCGGGATGAACGGCACCGGCCCGTTGAACACCACGTGACCGGTCCCGTCGGTGATACGGAACACCGGGGCGTACCCGTGGCCGATCAGATACACCTTCACGTTGTCCACGTTCAGCGGGTGGTTCACCTGGAGGTCGTAGTGTTGCGCCGCCGCGCCCGGCTGCGCCTGGTAGCTGAGGTAGGCGTTGAACGCGGCCGGCTCTCCGGTGTCCGGCCCCGAGGCCACGTAGCGCGCGTCGAACGAGTTGAGTGCGATGCTGAACGGCTGCAAGTCCGACGCCGAGACCAGCCGCCCCGGGCGGAACTGATCGAGCGCGGTCACCGTATTGCCAAAGGACTGGCCAGCCACCAGAAGCCGGTCCGCCTTGTAGCCGAGCAGACCGCCCATGCCGACCGCGACCAGCAGGGCCAGCAGGGCGAGATGGAACAGCAGGTTGCCGGCCTCGCGCAGGTAGCCCTTTTCCGCCGAGATCCAGCCGTCCCCGGTGCGCACCCGGAACCGCTTGCCCGCCAGCAGCGCCGACGCCTTGGCGAGCGCGTCGTCCGGGGAGAGCGGGGAGGTCATCGCGACCGCCAGCGGCAGCCGGGACAGGTTGCGCGGGGCCCGGGGCGGCTGCTGGCGCGCGGAGCCGGCCAGCCGGAACGTCCTCGGTATCACGCATCCGGCGAGGGAGAGGAACAGCAGCAGATAGATCGCCGCGAACCAGGGCGCCGCGAACACGTTGAACAGTGAGAACCTGGCCAGCCAGGGTGAACAGTGAGAACCTGGCCAGCCAGGGAGCCAGCGCCGGGTGCGCGGCGTAGTACTGCTGCACCGCCTGCGGGTTGATGCCCTGCTGCGGCAGCACCGACCCCGGCACGCTGCCGAGCGCCAGCAGGAAAAGCAGGATCAGGGCGGTGCGCATCGAGGTGAGCTGGCGCCACCCCCACCTGACCCATTCCAGTATTCCGAACGGACCCGTCATGGCCGGCCTGCGCGGACGCGGCGCGGAGCCCGGGGAACCCGGCGGCCGGGGCGGCTGGCCGTCCTCGGCTTTCTCGGGGCGCCCGGTGGCCGCCCGGGCGCGGACCTCGGTCACCGCCCTGCCTCCCGCCGTGCGGGCGTCACGGGACCACTCATGCCGACCCCGCCATCGCCTGGCCGATCAGCACGCGCAGGCCCGGGTAGGACACCTCGCCGATGACCCGGGCGATGATCCGGCCGTTGCGCCCGATGACCAGCGTCGTGGGGATGCCGGCGGGCGGGACGGTGTTGCGGAAGTCGAGCGCGATCACGTCGCCGGGGTCGTTCAGGCTGGGGTAGCTGATGCCGAAGTTGCGCTGGAACGCCTCGGCGGTGGCGGGGCTGTCCCTGATGTCCACGCCGAGGAACCTGACCCCGCCGGGGCTGAAATGGAGTGCCAGCCGGGCGAGCACGGGCGCCTCGTGGCGGCACGGGGTGCACCAGGACCCCCAGAAGTTCAGTACCACGACGTGCCCGTGGTACTGGGCCAGGGCGAACCTGCTGCCGGACAGGAGGGTGCCGGTGACCCGCGGCGCGGCCGGGCCCGAAGTGGCGCCGTAGACCGTGGTGCCCGCGCTGCCGGAGACGAAGCTCTGGCCGTTGCTCCCTGGGCCGCTGTTCCCGATCGCCCCGCTGTCGCAGGCAGCCAGCGCGACGGTGGCGCCCAGCGCGAGAGCAGCCGCGCGGGCAGCGCTCCGGGCACCCGCGCGGGCGGAGTTGCGAGCGCGCAGGCGCACCGGCGCGGGCCGGGAGAGGATGCCCACGCGACGGCTGGGACATCGCGGCAGACGGGACAGATTGATCTCCTACAAGCGGTAGTGCCGCGCCCCATTGTGCCGGACCCGGCTTCCGGCCGTGACAGCGGGCCGGCCGCGGCGGCGTTCTGAGCACGGCCTGAACGCAGGGTGAGCGCGGGTCAGGCCCCGCGGTCCCCGCTGCGGTGGCCGGCCGGCTCGGCGTAGCTGATGCCGGTGATCGTGCCGTCGGTGTAGGTGAAGCTGGTCACGCTGCCCAGGGCGCACTCGCGGCGGGCGGGGTGGTGCCACAGCCTGCGCTCCTCCGCCCACCTGCGGGCCACCCAGATGGCCAGCTGATGGCTGACGAGGACCGCCTCGTGCCCGCGGGCCTCCGCGGCGGCGTCCGCCATGACGGACCGCATCCGGGCCGCGATGCTCTCGTACGGCTCGCCCCAGGACGGCCGGAACGGGTTGGCCAGGCGCGGCCAGTTCCCTGGCCGCCGCAGCGCGGGGAGCCCTATGTCGAAGCGTTCCCCCTCGAAGTGGTTCCACGGCTCGATCAGCCGCTCGTCCACCCGTACCTCGAGGCCGAACTGCGCGGCGACCGGGGCCGCGGTCTCCAGCGCCCGTTCCAGCGGCGAGGACAGCAGCAGCGTGACATCCCGGCCGGCCAGGAAGGCAGCGGCGGCCTTGGCCATGTGCTCACCCTCGGGCGAGAGGTGGAAGCCGGGCAGGCGACCGTAGAGAATTCCGCCGGGATTGCTGACCTCGCCGTGGCGGAGCAGGTGAACCACCGTGGTGTCGGGCATGGCGCGCTCAGCCTACCCGGGCCAGGGCTGGCCGCTGCGGCGCGGGCTGGCCCGTGCCGCGGGGTCAGGCGGGCCGTCAGGACAGGACGGAGGCGGCCGCGCGAGCCGCGGCGGGCAGCGCCGCGGCGATACGGCCCAGTGCCTCGTCGTCGTGGGCGGCGGAGAGGAACCACGCCTCGTACGGCGAGGGCGGCAGGTAGATTCCGGCGTCCAGCATGGCGTGGAAAAATGCCGCATACGCGGCGCCGGACTGCCGGCGGGCGCCGTCGAAATCGCGCACCTGGCCGGTGTTTCCCAGGAATACCGAGAACAGGTTCCCCGCTTCCTGGAGCCGGAACGGCACGCCCGCGGCGCCGAGTGCTTCGGCGGCGAGTTTGGCCACCTCCGCGGCTACCTCGTCGACCCGCGCGTACACCTCTGGCGTGCAGGCGCGCAGCGTGGCCAGCCCGGCCGCGGTGGCCAGCGGGTTCCCCGAGAGCGTGCCCGCCTGGTACACCGGCCCCAGCGGGGCGAGCAGGTCCATGATCTCGGCCCGCCCGCCGAACGCCGCCGCGGGCAGGCCGCCGCCCATCACCTTGCCGAACGTCATCAGGTCCCCGGCCACGCCCTCCCGGCCGTACCAGCCCCGGAACCCGGTGAGCACCTCGTCCATGATGAGCAGCGAGCCATGCTCGGCGGCGAGCGCGGCGAGCACCTCGTTGAACCCGGGCTCGGGCGGCACCACGCCCATGTTCGCCGGGCACGCCTCGGTGATCACGCAGGCGATCTGCGCGCCGTGCGCGGCGAACGCCCCGGCGACCGCGGCGGTGTCGTTGTAGGGCAGCACGAGGGTGTCGGCGGCTGCCGCGCCGGTGACCCCGGGGGTGTCGGGCAGGGCGAACGTGGCCACCCCGGATCCCGCCGCGGCCAGCAGCGCGTCCACGTGGCCGTGGTAGCAGCCAGCGAACTTCACCACCAGCGTCCGGCCGGTGAACGCCCGGGCCAGCCGGACCGCCGACATGGTCGCCTCGGTACCGGAGTTGACCAGCCGGACCTTCTCCACCGGGGCCCGCGCCGCGATCTCCTCGGCAAGCTCGACTTCGGCGAGGGTGGCGGCGCCGAACGAGGTGCCCCGGCCTGCCGCCGCCGTGACCGCGGCCACCACGCCGGGATGCGCGTGGCCGAGGATCATCGGGCCCCACGAGCAGACCAGGTCCACGTACCGTTTGCCGCCGGTGTCGGTGAGGTAGGGGCCGCGCGCGGAGGCGATGAAAACCGGCTCACCGCCGACCGCGCGGAACGCGCGCACCGGTGAGTTGACCCCGCCGGGGATGATCGCGCAGGCCCGCTGGTACAGGCCGGGGGAATCCGGTATCTGGCTCAGCTCAGCACCTCCTCGCAGGCGTCGGCAAGAAACTCCAGCAGCCGCAGGCAGTCCGGCAAGCTGTGCTCCCTTGGGTCCCGGATCCAGTGTGCCCCGGGCCCGCGGCTGGTGCGGGCGGGGGCCACCACATAGCTGTCCCGGCAGTGCCAGCGCAGCCCGGCGACGGGGGCGAAGCTGCCCGGCTCGCAGTCCAGGTGGCACGACCACCATTCGTCCTCGTTGGCGGGCGCGCCGCGGGTGGTGGCAAAAAACAGGGCCCGGTTGTCCGCGCTGAGCGCGACCGGGCCCGTGGCTGCTGCCGAGCGGCTGATTCGCTCCAGGGCCAGGAGGCCGGCCCTGGCCGGGACGTCGAGGACGTCGAATGCCCGCCCGGTGACCAGGATGATGCTCGCGCCCGGCCGGTCCCGCCACCACCGGGCCACCTCGGCCGGGTTGCTGGACGCCTCGATCTGCCAGGCCGCGGAGACCGGGTGGGCGCCGGGCGCCGGGCAGCCGATCCGGTCACAGGAACAGGCACGGCCGCTGCCGCGCGGCTTAGCGCGCGCGGCCAGCGCAGGCACCCGGTGGCGGCCGGAGCCGCTGCGCGGCCCGACCGCGCCCGCGCACACCGGCCAGCCCATCTCCGCGAACTCGACCGCGGCGGCCGCCAGCTTGCCCGCGCCCGCACGGCGCCCGCGCCGCGGCAACACTTCGACCATCGGTGGCCCCACTCCCCATTACGGCCGTTGCTCTCCCGATGATGCCGTGTGTGCGGCGGGCATGCATGCGACCTCGCTGAGTAAGGCCCAGAAGATACCTAACGGTGACGTCGGGGAACCCCGCTCCCGCGCGGCGCGGATATGGGCCGGCCGGGCGGCAGCCGGGCGGGCCGGGGCATACCGCTGCCCGGTCATCGCCAGGCCGGCGCGGGTCAGCCAGCACCTGGTGCCAGGCCTCTCGCCGCGCGCGCCTCATCGAGCCGCAGGTCGCGCTCGGCGGCTGGCTAGCCGCAGCCGCGGTCGGCGGTGATCGCGGCACGCGGCCGGTGCGGTGGCGCCCGGCGTTCCCGCGTGGCATCGCAGGCCGCTAGTGTCAGTCTTGTCAGCCAGGATTGTCGCGCGGCAGGCGCTGGAGATCCGTGGTCGTGAGCTCGCCGGTCGAGATGAGCAACACGGCGAGTTCCTCCAGTGCCCGCGGGCCGCGCAGCCCGGCGACGCCCAGCCGGACATACCGATTCCGGATGTTCTCGCACCGTTTCGAGACCGTATGCGGCTGCCAGCCGATTCGATCGGCGGTTTCCCTGGCGCTGCGGGGCGACGGATCCCCGGCGTGCCGCCACGTCAAGTACTCCTCGAACCGCGCCGCCAGCACGAGCCGGTCCGTTTCGGTCAGCGGCGCGCGGAACCGGGTGCTGGTGACAACCTGCCGGGCTGCCGTCTGCGAAACCCCGGCCGGCGCCTCG
>WNFC01027663.1_pt1 | contig 11137 bp, 14 predicted proteins | sample 5400541 | NCBI WGS metagenome assembly WNFC01 (sample SAMN13153342, study PRJNA577476) | soil metagenome | isolation source: 120 cm saprolite under Douglas fir tree site 2 hole 2 replicate 1 | place: USA:California | collected 2015-04-18
ATCAGAGAAAGACAAGACACCATCTACTCAGGTGGGACCGCAGGACCTACCGGAAGAGACTCGGCAAGACCTAACGGACATGGAATGGATGCGGCAACGGATGAGAGGTGGCCTAGGTGATGCTGACAGTTCAGAAAGGGTCTTTGAGCAGTCGGACAGCGAGGAAGAAGACCAGGAAGTCTCGGACGAGAAAGATCCAAACAAGGAGACAATTCGTCGCACCGCAAGGCTGTTCGTTCGGAACCTTACGTTCACCTGTACCGCAGAAGAGCTACGTCAACTCTTTGAGCAATTTGGGGTGATATCCCAGGTGAGGAGAATCTACCTTTAAAGGCGTTTGAAACGTTAGCTTGATGGGGAGAAATGGCATGAAATCTAACCGTTGGACGTGTCACCCACTTATGTGGTCCTCTGCCGTTACACACACGCTTTCAGATTTTCAATGACCACGGTTTTTATTGACTATTCTCCCGCAGGTGTGTTAAAGGCCTACTCTCGCCGCTGCCTTGCTTATTTAGAATCTGTGTTTGTCAATGTTCCCAGGTGAGCGTCCCTCTTTTGCAGCGTGCAATCCTTGGGATGAGAAACTCGCATAGGGACAGCAGACCCTTTGGGGGATGTTGATCACTCTGGGATATTAAATATAGTAGATACTGACACGTCTTCTCCCTTTAACAAGTCTTCTTGAGAGTTATTCTAAATCCTTCCTGCAGGTTCATATACCAATCGATTCCGTAACCAAAAGGTCAAAAGGTCTCGCCTTCGTCGCATGTGCGCGACCCGAGGACGCCTTGGCCGCGTTCGAGGCTCTCAACAAGAAGCCATTTCAGGGTCGATTACTACACATCATAGGGGCAGTCGATCGGAATAACAGCGCGACAGTGACCACAGATCATGGAGGCAAACCTAAATCACTCAAAGAACAACGTAGCGAGAAACGCAGGGCAAGGGCAGGAAAGGAATTTAATTGGGGCATGCTATATATGAACGTGAGTGAGGGTCGTATTTCGTAGCATCGATATTTTACTGAGCTTTGCTCGTAGAGCGATGCCGTGCTGTCCTCTGTGGCTGATCGGATGAACATATCGAAATCTGACATCCTCGACCCAGAGTCATCTGATGCTGCAGTCAAGCTTGCCCTTGCCGAGACACACGTCATTCAAGAAACGAAAACATACCTAGAGTCCCATGGCGTCATTCTCTCTACGTTCTCCGAACGCGGATGTTCCGAGACCATTATTCTAGTCAAGAATATTCCTTATGGAACAACTGCGGAGCAGCTTCGCGAAATGTTTGGTGCTCACGGCGAATTGCAGCGCATACTTGTCCCGCCTGCTGGAACGTTGGCGGTAATAGAGTTCGCGCACGCGGATGAGGCTCGCAAGGCCTTCCGCGCCCTCGCGTACCGTCGACTCGGCAACTCAGTTATCTACTTGGAGAAAGGTCCGCTTGGGATGTTCCAGTCGACTTCCGCGGCTTCCGAGGTCGCAAATGGCGTTGTACCAATTGCCGTTGAAGACACGGACACGAGAGACGACCTCAATGCAGATATCACGAGTGGCAAGACCCTCTTTGTGAAGAACCTCGCTTTTGCAACCTCTTCAGAGCGCTTTGCGCAGGCATTCCGCCATCTGCCCGGCTTTGCGTTTGCCCGCTTGCAGACGAAGCCGGACCCAAAACGTCCGGATGCACGCCTGAGCATGGGGTACGGTTTCGTCGGGTTCAGCTCCATAGAAGCGGCGCGCAAGGCGCTCAAGGGCATGCATGGATATGTTCTCGACGGGCACACGCTCAGTGTCAAGTTTGCTGGTCGGGGGGCCGAAGACCAAGAGGAGAAGAAAGGCGGGAGGGAGAAGACCAAGACGACGAAAATGCTGGTTAAGAACGTACCATTCGAGGCGACACGAAAGGACATACACGGGCTCTTCAGGTGTGTGGTCCTTTTGTCGTGTCGAACGCGCGTGGAATTATTAATATCTTCCTGTCAGCGCCCATGGCCAGCTCAAATCCGTCCGTTTGCCGAAGCGTTTCGACCGTCGCTCGCGCGGCTTTGCTTTCCTTGAGTTCGTTACGCGACACGAAGCGGAGAATGCATACAATGCGCTCAAGCACACGCACTTGCTCGGACGCCACCTCGTATTGGAGTGGGCCGAGGAGGGCGAGATGAATGTCGACGAGCTACGCAGAAAGGCTGGTGTCGGCTTTGGTGACGGTTCGGATATGCCTGGGAAGAAGAGGAAGCTTTTGCTAGATGAGGATAGCGAGCATGGAAAGGACGATGCGTAGCGTCATTTCGTTGTCGATCTTAACTTGATTAGCTTAATTCCTACAAGATTTTGTGCAGCAACACAATGTATAGGTTATAATGTACGAGATCATGAAGCCTCATTCTTTCGCGTGTAGCAATCCGAGTGATCAAATCATCATCGGCAGCATATCAGCTCCCGGCTTACTTCTTATGCTTCGACCGCTCCCTCGCCGGATAACCGTTCTTTCTCCCTTCTTTCTCTTCTCCGTTTGACATCCCAGTTGTAAACACGCGCCGTGTTGACCTCCATCACCGTCATCTGCTCGCGGATGAACTCGAGATCCTCAATCGCGTTATTCAAACTGGTATTCGCCGCTTCGAGTTTGGACTTGAGGAGTTCTATCGCCTCGGGTATCTTGTAGGACAGCATGACGTTCGCCTGCGCAGGTTGAATGATCATGGTGCTGGAAAGAAAACAAAAGACGGGACGGTGGCGGCGGCGACGGCGACAAAACCATGCGTAAAAAGAAGGGAAAGGAACAAGAACGTACCCCGAGCCACAAATACACCGTATCCGTTTCTTCGAGCTCAGCCTGGGCGTATAGCGTGTCGGCGAGCTCAAAGGTCGTCGTGACCGGATCGGGCTTCCCGCCTGCATCGTCCTCGAGTTCGCCATCGCCGAGGTCGTCGTCGTCATCGCCTGTGCTCGAATCTGTCGCCGCTCGACTTTTCCCTTCCTAAAAGAAAGGTGCCAGAGAGCGGGCGAGGAAGAGAGGGGCGCGCGGGGAGGCACGGCGCACAACGTTAATAAGGATAATGAGTAATTTTGCTCGGGAAGAAGAAAAAGTGAGGGCGACGAAAGCGTGCAGTACCGCCCCCACCCGGTAACGTACTCGGCGATCGCGCAAATATTCGACCATGCTCAGGGTCTTTTTGATATCCGGGATCTTCTCTTCGAGCCCGCACCTCCGCTGCGTCAGGTTACTGTCCATATAGCGGTACTTCCTACAGGGGCGAACAGGTCGTAGAAGGGAAAGAACATTGGGAGAGCAAAGGCACGATGAAGTTAGAGGGAAGAAAGAAGGTTGGCCGAGTATGCAGAGACGATAGACGCACGCTAGGGTATCCTGGAACGCGCTGATAATATTTTCGACGGCCGCGTCTGGGCCTCCTAGATATTCCTCCACGTCATTCTGTAACAATGTATAGTCGGCAGCGCATGGGATCGAGAAAAGTCCAGAAAACTAGAAGAGCGCGCACAATGAAGAGAGCTTTTGGGATGCCCCGAGGATTCTTTTCTCCGTCTTGAATGATGTCCGGCGGCGTTTTCGAAGTAGACATTGTACGGTTGATAGTGCTGCTATGAGCACGGGGGTGACAAGGTCTCCAAATCGGTAAATTCGTCTCTCATTTTACGCAAATCGCTATTTTATATCAGACGGCGGTGGCTCTCCATCTGCTGTCCAACCAACAACCATTTTCTTCAATTCTACGGCTCGTCGGGGCGCGACGACTATTCTCAAGTGCGCGTGCGACAGAGAGCCCAAAATCCGCGAAGCGCTGTCATACCATGTGCGTGCCCAACCTCCGGAATCGCGTACTTGACCGCCCGAATAACCCTCAGCTGGAACTTCTAGGTTCGGATGGCACCTGATTGCGCATGCTTGAATACGGTGATCTCGCGAGATATATAGTGAAGACGTTGCTGCCATCGTAGTAAGGCTCGTACGGCCGCCGGATGAATTGCGTTATAGTTCCTCGCCCAGGATGCCATAGCGAACGGGAATGGCTGGCGATATTGTTACTATACGTTATCACGGAACAAAATGTGTTCCGAGATCCAAAGCGGCCCATCCGGTCAGGTCATCGACAAATTACCAACACCTTGAGGAGGCGGCGTACAGTAGCTGTGATTGTCGGACAACAGAAGTGACTTCAAACACCGCCGCGGCGTTGTCTCCGAGACTCGTCACAAACACACTTATTACTACATAGTATCTCCCCCTTCATTGAGCTTGTCCAAGCTTGCAGTACTCCTAGATACACTAGGTGCAACATATTTGTGTAGTTATTGAGAATACGTATTTAGAATATTTTATTTTATGAAACTGCCGAATGTATTGTACATTCATGGTATTTACTGCAAGCCATGGGCGTCACCAGTACGTCACCTTCCTCGCGGACTGACTTGCAGAGTCGCTTCCCGAGCACCCATTTCTCAGGCATAATTCCTAGCGGAAGCGGCAGACGTAACAAAGAACAAAGGGTGTCGGTGTTTGCTCAAGACCACGCATTAGCTCCGCCTCAATCGAAGGTTCATCAAAACACGGGATCAAGCTGCGAAGACGCATCACTTGTTACTTGGTTCTCACCTGGACGCCTGGCTACTCAAAGCATTCGTCTTTGCTCATTGACCTTCTCGCTCTATACTAACTACGTCACATCATGGCACCCAACACATACACGTGGGCTTCTGCCTGGTTTCTACTCTCCACACCTGTCGTGATTTGGGATGTTTTCTATTGCCTGATGAGGTAAACATGGACATCTCTCTCAGAATCGCGGTCTCACTCTACCAGGAGGTTGATTACGTGCGTTGAATCGAATCCTCTTGATCAGGCGTGGGTGTCGAGGCTAACCGTAACTTTGCGCGTGCTGGGGACAGGTATACGGCATCAAGGCCCTGCAGGAAAATGATGGATTTACCAACGCTCAGGGCAAGTTCCTGGTTACTGTGGTTGTCCCTCGATGTGCTGACTGTATTATCGTCGTTGTCTTGACATAGCTGTCATGAATCTCGTAGAGATCACTCTTAATGTTTTCTACGTGTATCTTGCGCATGTGGCCAAGTATCCAGCTGCCTCTGTGGTTGGGCTTGCAAGCGCAGTGATGACACTCTGGAAGTCCGTACTCTACTTGCTCCAGGAATACTACTGCAATTTTTGCGCGGTCGGTCATAACGATATGAAGACAGTGATTGTCTACTGGATGTTTCCTAATGGGTGAGTCAAAAGCTAGCGTTTCTAACCGAAAATTGAATGACTGACAGCAAATGATGTGCCTAGGCTCTGGATTGTCTTTCCAGCCCTGATCGCTTTCAAACTTGGCAAAGATATCATCTGTTCAATCGACGTGGCAGCGCGGGAGTCGGAGAAGAGAGCGTCTGGCAAGTCCCAGTGATAGAAAACGCTGGCACAGAAGCTCGAAGGCTGATGGGACTGCGTATTACACCCGCGGGTTGTTCGGATTATTCGTGGCGGCTGAGCCGCCTGTAAATGCAGATGTGAGCGTAGCCGAGCCTGAGTCTGATATTGGACTTGAAGGGAAGGAGGAGCGGGCCAACTATGGTCCCACTATCAAACGTTATCCCCGGAGAAGCCCGACATCAGACTAGACCGTCAGCGGAGGACTTCGAGAAGCTCGCAGTGGAAACATCGGTGAGATCAGATAGATAATGCATACTATGCTGGCAAACGCTGCTTGAACGGGTCAAGCGCTCGCTGCTCGTCAAGGAAAATGGAGGTACAGGTCATGGCGGGAATGAAATTAATGAATAATAAGGAATTGGTCTAGTTCTGCGCGCGAGATCTCGACCTGAATGAATGTAGCACTGACGTCACACGGACAACGCATATAAGCCTCCCATTCATTTTCTCTCACATCTCCGGGGTTTTTTTTCCTTCCCCTCTCCCACCCCCTCTCTTTCTACAATGGGTTCTATAATCGACATTTCCAGTATCGGAAAACCTCCTTCTACAGCTTCTCAGCTGGCTCGTGCAAAGAGGAGGCACGTCCGTTCGCTCACTGGTAATTACACATGAACACCCCTCTCTCGCCTGTAAGAGTGATTCCGTTCTGAGTCGCGACGTTTGCGCACAGGCGATTTCCCTGAAGTGGACGAAAAAGGCCAGGAGAAATGGCCCAAAGGCGATGAGAAGACATGGAAAACCGCGATGCGTGACATCAACTCAGGCAAGCTGTTTTTCTCGTTCCTCTCCTTCATCGTGTGACTGGGCCTTCCGCAGAGGTACCCGAGATCACAAAGTCTATCGTGAATCATGTCCAGACATCCCTGGCCCGCGCACCTTACAATATCGACGATTTTGGCGCCTATCAAGCTGCAGCACTATCAGTTCGCGATAACCTAATCGTCAGTTATGATCTCCTCGGTTGTCTCAAGATCGAGGCTCGCACGCTTCCTGCCCCCATGCACGATAACTGGCATCTATTATTTATCGTGCACAATTTTATCCCCTTTTATGTCTTAGAATCCTAGTTATTCCGTTCTTTTGCCTCGACCGTCGCACTATGCTTTAATTATGAATACGATGCATTGAGAGCTGACGTCCTTCCTCAATCCAGGTGAACTGGAACTCGACTCAGCTCGAATACTCGCGCAAGTCTCCCAAACGCGCCTACTATCTTTCTCTAGAATTTCTGATGGGTCGCACTCTATCCAATGCACTCCTTAATCTCGGTCTCCTGGATGGTTATTCCTCTTCCCTCTCTTCCCTCGGCTTCGGCCTTGAGGATATCCTCATACAGGAGCGCGATGCTGCACTCGGAAATGGCGGTCTCGGCCGTCTCGCAGCGTGCTATCTCGACTCATCCGCGACACAGGAGCTCCCCGTGTGGGGCTATGGCCTACGTTACAAGTATGGCATCTTCCAACAGCTCATCAATGCAGGCGATGGTTCGCAACTCGAGGCACCTGATCCATGGCTTGACCATCAGAACCCATGGGAGCTCCCACGCCTCGACGTCACCTACGAAGTCAGGTTTTACGGGAACTCTCACCGATGGGGTGAGGGCACTGGCCGCGCGACGTGGAGCGGTGGGCAGGAGGTACTCGCCATCGCGTATGACGTAATGATTCCTGGGTACGGAACCAAGAGAACGAACAACCTTCGGCTTTGGGAGAGTAAGCCAAAGCGTGGTTTCGATCTTCAGAGCTTCAACGGTTTGTCAATTTCGTGTACTCATCCATCGGTTGCCGGTCTTGCTGACTTTTTCCCTCTTCGCGCAGCCGGAAACTATGAGCGTGCTGTGGAGTCGTCCAACTCTGCGGCTGCAATCACTTCCGTACTTTATCCGAACGACCACACGTCGTGTACGTTGCACCTCACCCTCGATGTTATATAGGTCCTGACGGGCTACAGTCGGAAAGGAACTGCGTCTGAAGCAACAATACTTCTGGACTGCTGCCAGTCTTGCGGACATGTTACGTCGCTTCAAGAACCTTGGAAAGCCGATCTCCGAGTTTGCAGATTGTTTGTTCATTTACGCCCCTGTATTGTTTTCTCGCTGACGCTTGTTACATGAACAGATAATGCAATTCAACTCAACGACGTGGGTTCTCTAACGCATGTGACGCATATCAAGCGCTAATAGCAACCATAGACGCATCCAACACTTGCTATCGTTGAACTCATGCGCATCCTTGTCGATGAAGAGGAAGTCCCGTGGGATAGCGCATGGACGATCATCACCAATACGTTCTTTTTCACAAACCACACGGTACTTCCTGTGCGTCTTTTCCCTTATCAGTCGTCTTGCTAGTAGCCAATTGTGTCTTCTGGGATGTAGGAGGCTCTCGAGAAGTGGTCAGTTCCGCTCATGGAGCACCTTCTTCCAAGGCACATGCAAATCATCTTTGACATTGTGAGTTGCTTTGCTGTTATTCTAGATTTCGCTCCTGACAGACTTCCTTTAAGAATATGTACGTCTCTGTATACTGGGTAAAGTACTTTTATCTAACATTGAACCTGGTGCCCAAAGGCTCTTCCTACAATGTATGCTTATCATTGCTTGTCGTCTACCTATGCTCACTCATCGCCAGCTGTTGAGAAGAAGTTCCCTGGGGACCGTGACAGGCTTGAACGTTTGTCACTCATAGAAGGTTCTATCCAGTAATCCTCTTTGTTGTCCACTATGGGTGACGTAAGTGCCATTCTGCAGAAGGCTTCCCAAAGCAGATCCGCATGGCCAATCTCGCAGTCGTTGGGAGCAGAAAAGTCAATGGAGTCGCTGAGCTCCATTCTGACTTGGTAAAGAAGAACCTCTTCCCGGACTTCGTCGAGTTTTACGGGCAAAGCAAATTCGGGAACGTCACCAACGGAAGTGCGTGCTCGCCCCACCTCATGCTACTCGACCTTATAGCTCATTGAGGCTTTTCTAGTTACGCCTCGTCGGTGGCTCGACCAAGTACGCTTCTAATCTCCTCCTTGTTCTGTGAAACCTTCTGACCATCGTTTGATACGCGCAGTGCAACCCGTCCCTGTCTGCTCTCATCACAGACACTCTGAAGCTTGACCGCACTGTGTGGCTAAAGGACTTGTACAAGCTCGAGGGATTACTCGCGCACGTTGATGACCCGGAGTTCCAGACGCGCTGGGCGGCCGTCAAGCATCAGAATAAGGAGCGCCTCGCGTTGTTCGTGGAGCGTCAATTAGGCATCAAGGTTGATGCGCACGCCATGTTTGATGTCCAGATCAAGCGACTTCACGAGTATAAGCGTCAGACGCTCAATATTCTTGGAGTTATTCATGTATGTATTTTGCGTTTGAGTGGACGACGATGCTAATGCTTCGATATCTTCACGCAGAGGTACTTGTTGATTAAAAGCATGACACCCGAGGAACGTAAAAAAGTCGTGAAAAAAGTTGTATTCTTCGCCGGTAAGGCCGCGCCTGCATGTACGTTATTTACCCGTTTACTTGATTCTCCCCGACTGATCTTTGGTCGCATTGAGACTACATCGCAAAGCTCGTGAGTACGCTTTCTCATCTATTGAACGGGTAGTGGAATCGTAATTTCCAGACGATCCGACTCATCGTGAACGTCGCTCGAGTGATCAACGCGGATCCAGACACAAACCAGTACCTCTCACTCTTTTTCTTGCCGGACTATTCGGTTTCTCTGGCGGAAATTCTCATCCCTGCCTCGGATATCTCGCAACACATCTCGACAGCCGGCACAGAGGCATCTGGCACGTCTAACATGAAGTTCTGTCTTAACGGCGGATTGCTCGTTGGCACTGTTGACGGTGCAAATATCGAAATTGCTGAGGAAGTCGGTGAAGATAACGTCTGTGAGTTGCAATTTTATCCAACTCTCGATTCCAGATTTCGGCATGCTGAATTTGGGTATGCAGTCTTCTTTGGGCATCTCACGCCGGATGTGGAGGATTTACGGTATCAACACACATACCACCCGATCCCGGTCGAGCAAAAATCCCCGGCCCTCGCTCATGTTCTCAATACTGTCTCCTCGGGTATATTCGGCGATGATGGCGTGTACGAACCGTGAGTGCCCTGTGGATAAGTCTCACAAGGATCGAGCTGACGCAGTGAGTGTGGCGATAGGCTGCTCAATACCGTTCGCCAGGGTGATTTCTACATTTTGACGGACGATTTCGACTCATGTATGTCTTCTCCTTTATGGTTACAGACGAGTGAGTACGACTGACGGTGGTCTGTAGATATTCGTGCCCTGGAAATGGTTGATGAGGCATACGCGGACCGCACTGAGTGGGTTAAGAAGAGCATTCGGACGACGGCAAAGGTACGTTCTCTGTTCATACATGCGTGTTTCGTCCGCGAGCAAAACACCTGATCCAACCAACTACCTGATAACCAGATGGGCAAGTTTAGCTCCGACCGCGCGATCCAGGATTACGCTCAGGAATACTGGAATATTGAGAGCGTCAAGTTGTAAAAGAAATTTTGAGATCTACCAGATATCCTAAACGTATCTGTTGTACAATCATAGAATCCCTTGGACCCTTGTTCTTTTTATATTTTGGATATTCAGATGCGCTCAGTGGATGGAGCGCCTGGACTGGGGGTAGTTGCCAATTCGTCATGTACTTGAGCTTTGAAGATAAAAGGCGAATGAAGTTGCGTTTACGATTGCTGGTCATGGCCCTTACACAGATAAGCTTTGTGGTATGGTGAAGAGGTAGAATTGAGAAAACAAGGAACGACAGTAAGTGGCGGGGAAAACCGAGGAGCAACATAGATGTGGGATGAAAACCGAGAGAAATTAATCATTCGTACTTGTCAGTCAGTGAATTAAAGGACATGTGTCAAAGTAGACGGTCGTGCGTTGCATAGAGAAGATGAATCCTGAGAAAAGCAAATCAAAGAGGGAAACGAGAGGTAGACGTGGATGCGAATGAGCGGTGATAGATGCAAAATGGGAAAGCTCGAGAGGGAAAGAAAACATAGGCAAGGCAAGGCAAGGCAAGGCAGCTGGTAAGGACAACACGAGAGTGTGTGTATGCGCTTAAGACAACAATCCGGGAAATAGGAAGGGTATACAGGGGCGTCTGCTTCTTCCGTATTAATTAACACAACGAATGGCTGCACAAGGCAAAGAAAAGGTCGAGATCCGGAACAAGAGGGAAGGAAGGTGGTAAAAATCTAAAAAGTGCTGTCGAGCCGAGCGGACATAGCAAACAGGAGCTGCGTTGCAAAACTCCCAATTATGCCGTGTCGTCGCCCCACTCTTCGAATTCGAATTCGCGTTCGCGTTCTGGTCCATCTAATGGCGCAAAGGTATTAGCAAAGTTCACATGACGAACAGCGGACGACATGATCTATCTTACCAGCATTGGTGGCGCCAGTGGCCTCACTGGATGCCGAAGCTTCAAGGGGAGCTTCTGGTTCAGGAGCAGCGGCGGTCTCTACGCTCTGGGGTTCCTGGGCAGCGACCGCGGTGACTTCATTGTTTGAGAGGGCTACCGGTTCTTGCTCCATTTGGATCGTCTCTTCAACAGCGGTCTCCGCCTCCACGGTGGGTTCTGCCTCAGCAGGGAGCTCAGCCTGGACAGTGGGCTCGGCCTCAACAGTGGGCTCGACCTCGACAACGGGCTCGACCTCAACAGTG
>WNFC01050493.1_pt1 | contig 11137 bp, 10 predicted proteins | sample 5400541 | NCBI WGS metagenome assembly WNFC01 (sample SAMN13153342, study PRJNA577476) | soil metagenome | isolation source: 120 cm saprolite under Douglas fir tree site 2 hole 2 replicate 1 | place: USA:California | collected 2015-04-18
AGGGCATATAAGTAGATGCGGGGCAGCAAAGCGGCAATAATCTCACAGTTTTCCAAGAATGGCCGTTCTGCGCAGGCGAAACAAGATAGTCAGACGATGACGAACTAGTAATGAGGAAATGTGGTGTCTTACGGGCACGTGTACCAGTTTTCGTTCTTTATTGAAATCAGATCAACTTCGGAGTCGATGGTGATCTGTGGGGTACTCACGGGGTATATTAAAAGAAGCAGAAGCGAGACAATTCCCACAGAAGCTGATATGTACATGCCAGTGAGACTCGGAGAGTTGGCGCGAAAACATCAAGGGTGTTTACTTACTCGTCAATAGGTTACTCTCTATGGTCAACCTCACAATCTTCACTAGAGCATGGTCATTAAAAAAACTATTCGTCTCTTTCTGCCGTTTTACCAGCTGCCGTTATCCAGAGCAAGGTCAGTTCCGGTGGTTCTACCGTGAAGGATGTAACACCGTGATGTGCGTACGTAATGAAGCATTGCAGAAGCAATAAGGATGTCCGCCATAGAGTTACCAATCAGCCAGGTCTATATCAAGTCGCCGTTAGCCAGACAAATTTCATAGGAAGTTTAAGGTCCTTGGTCATACCATCGCAATATATCTAAGCATTTTGCTACTGGCCATACTTCCGTGGATAAATGCCTGCGACGGTGAGCCAGTATACTAAGCAAACAGCTTGGACTCAGCCTTGAACTTTACAACACTTACAAGAATACCACCAACGAATCCTGCTGTTGCGTTAACAGTGGAGCACTGTGAGGGAGAGAAGAGTTAAAGAACTATTTTCAGGGGGGTGCTTGTAATCGACCCACCAGAGAAATGAGCAAGCAAAACCACCCCGACCCTTTACCGCCCAGCATCCAGATCCGATAAACGAAGTAAAATTCGCCGCATAAGGACACCATGGATTCAAGAATGGGTATGTCGAAGGCGCTCGTAACCGGAGCAGCGAGATGTTTCATATCACCATAGCCAGAAATGAACCAGTGATAAACGTCTGCGCCAGCAAGTGCTGTTTGTATGGTTTCCAGGAAGAATACAGTGTACACTATATAAGAACTGTCAGAAGCTCAGAGAGATGGAAGCAGGAAAGGGTTGCTTACCGAGTAGCTTGACGTGCCTCTTGTCTTCGGGAAAATTGTAGCTATACACATCTTTACAGTCTGATGAGCAACCTTACAGGTATACAGGGAAGAGGACTGCGACGCTCACAGACTTGGACTATGAGAGTCCCATATAAGCACCAGTTCCAGAGAACTCCGAGAAGCTAACAATGAGAAGGAATGGACATCGCTGATAATAAGACTGGAATTGTCATACGTACAAGTGGTGCAGTTCTGATGAGAACAAAATTAGGCCCCGCAAGAATGTGTCTCGGAAACGACGGTACTCACATATGGGCTATATTTGGAGGGATGGGAGGCGAGTCCGACATGATAGCAGTTGGAGAACAGGCAAACTACGCAGATCAACCTGGAAAGTGAAGAAGTCACGTTAATCGAGGAGGGCCCTGCGAGTTGCTCTACATGCTCGACTATGCGACAACATATAACAGAGAGGGGGTAGACGATGACTCAGCACCTGTAGGTAACTCTGAAGCCATCAGTCCCAATACAGAGAGCAGATGACCACCGAGAATTGGCACAAGACTAGGGGCATCAGACAAGATTGTTGATATATTGGTGGGCCATGCCGACGGATGATGATGCCAGGTACACTTAGGTAAGGGAGATAAAGTGATCATTTGATCGTGGATCTTGACAGATCGTCATTCACAGGTTGTTGGGTGATGAGATCAACAATATAATTGTCAGCACCAAAGAACACAAACACTGCAAAGCGCGAGGCGCGCCTACCTACCCACCAGCCCGACATGAATGCCAACTTCTGGAACATAATAGCTCACAAAGTTCCGTTTGAAGTCCCAGCCCTCGTCGCTCTCTCCGAATGATTCTCGGTGGTAGCACCTTGACTATATCAGAAACAGTCCGAGACTCCGAGTCAAGGGAAGGATCGTGTATACAGTGAGAAAGATAACACGGACTTATATGATGAACATACCATATCGACCTGAGATTGCTCCTGGTCCGCCGGGGAGGCTCGGACTTTCCCGATTTTACCTTCAAGGACACGAAGTCGGAGGCCTGCAGGCTGAGATCTCGACTAGGACGTTCTCACACCGCCTGCCAGTGGGCGCTCCCATCTTGCCTTACTTAGTACGAGCGCTAAGTGAAACTACAAAAGAAAACCACACCATCAGACTGCTGTCAGGCTCATTACTGAAGCACAGAGCCTGTAGCCTGAGAAACGCGAGGACCCTTAAACCTTGCTCAGATAGGTGGTCCTACCAATACGGCATCTTTAGGAAGTTCGTCGAGGCCGACGTGATCGATGTGGGCAGCGTATCAAGGAAGACCTAAGCGGAAGGTGTCCATTTCGAAGCAAGGAACCGTCACCAGCTACCCCGAGTGCATCCGCGGCGTTGTCGTGTTACCAAATCGAATTGCGGGGTGTACATGACCAGATGCATGGAACGACTATCTCTATAGTCTGGAGTAGCGGCCTCGTGTTATTAGGGGTGTGTTCTATTTTCCGGAATTGCATTCGTCGTTGCGCACTATAACTTCGCATGCGCCGGGATGTGGAAGACCAGACCTATGGGCAGCTCAGTTCGCATGCATGCCTGCCATGGCTGCAGTACGCTTCAGCAGTCGTCAGTCATGGTGTCCCCACGGTCACATCCTACACGAGGGCGTTCGGCCAAGACTAGGGCCGGGCGCAGTGAGTCATAAATTCATATAACCATTTGCAGAAACTGCCCAACTATGGCCAACTTTGATGACGACCGAGTGACTGTACGGTATGTAGTACGAGCGACGACCCGCGCTACTCACTCATGACCTCTCATACACACTCACTACCCGACATCTTGTACGTAGCTGGAGGCTGCACGATTTCCATAAACGTTATCTCCGTGTTGCTATCGGAGCGAGGCGTAGCAGTGAGGGTTAGCGCTGGCGGTTGATTTGCTATTCCTCGAACGGTCGCGGCTTTACGAATCGAAATGCGGTTGTTAAGCGAGACGAGGAGTGTGTTAGAGTATCTGCCAAGATTCAAGGGCAAGGTTGTCAGGAGCATATATGTGGATGCGGGGCAGCAAAGCGGCAATGATCTCACAGTTTTCCAAGAAAGGCAGTTCTGCGGAGGGGAAGGCCCGGAAATCAGATAGTGAGATGGTGATAAGCTGACGAGAAGGGGTATCTCACGGGCACGTGTACCAGTTCTCGTTCTACATCGAAATCCTATCAACTTCGGAGTCGATGGTAATCTGTGAGTGACTCACGGGATATATGATAACCAGAAGAAGCGAGACAATTCCCACAGAAGCTAAAAAGTGCGTGAAAAGACTGAAGAGTTGGCGCACAGAACATCAAGAGGATACTTACTCGTCAATAAGTTACTCTCGATGGTCAATCTCACGATTTTCACCAAAGCATGGTCACTATAAAACCCATTCGTCTCTCTCTGTCGCTTTACTAGCTGCAGTCATCCAGAATAAAGTCAGCTCTGGACGATCCACCACGAAGGAAGCGCCACAAATTACGCGATAAAACATCCCAGAGGCGATAAGGATGTCGGCCATCGCATTCCCAACCAGCCAAGTCTAGATCAAGTCGCCGTTAGCCATAAAATTTATTGCGAAGCTTTGAAGGACGGTGGTCATACTATCGCAAACGTTCTGAGCGCTTGTCCACTGGCAAAACTTCTATGGACATGTGCCTGCGACAGTGAACCAGTGAGCTGTGCAACCAGCTTGGGCAGGACAACACCTACATAAATGCCGCCCGAGAATGCTGCTGCCGCGTTAAGAATAGAGCACTACAGGGAAGAAGAGCATTAAAGAACTGTTTTCTGGGGCCGCATGTGATTGACCCACCAGACAAATGAGCAAGCAAAACCGTCGAAGGCAGACGCAAAAGGAGAAGCGAGATGTCTTATATCACCATAGCCAGAGATGAACCAGTAATAAAGGTCTCCGCCGCTGAGTGCTGTTTGTAAGGTTTCGAGCAAAAATACAATGTACACTAGGTAAGAATTGTCAGAAGCTCGGAGAGATGGAGTCACGAAAAGGTTTGCGTGCCGAGTAACTTGATGGTCCTCTTGTCTTCAGTAAAGTTGTAACTATACACATCTTGACGGTTTGATGAGCAACCTGGCGAGTATATAGGGAAGAGGATTGCGAGGCTCACAAAACTGGACTATGAGAACGCCATACAAGCACCAGTTCCAGAGAGTTCCGAGAAGCTAACAAGGAGAGGGAATGGACATCACTGATAATAGGATTGAGATTGTCACACGTACAAGTGGTGCGGCTCTGATGAGAACAAATTAGGTTCGGTAAGGATGTCACTCGCAGTCTCAGCCTAAGATGTGAAGGTACTCACATATGGGCTATGTTTGGAGGGATGGGAGGCAAGTCTGACATGATAGTAGGAGCTCAGGCGAACAGCGTAGAGTATCTCAGCAAATGAAGGTGTCGCGTCAAGGAAGCCAAGAGGAGGGGCCTTGAGAGTTGCTCTACATACTCAAGAGAGCGACAGATCATATAGCAGAGACGAGGGCGGATGATGACTCAGCACTTGCGGATAATTCTGAAGCCACCAGTCCCAATACAGGGAGGGCATGGACCAAGAATTGGCTCATGTCGTGGGACATCAGACAAATTGGTCGAGATATTGAGGTGTCAGCTGCGAGGAATGCACCTAGGCAAGGGGGATGAAGTGACAGTTTGATCTCGACAGATTGTCGTTCACAGGGAGTTGAAAACGGGTGATGGGACCTGCTCCGCATTTGTCAGTGCCAAAGGCTACAAACAAGCTCATATCCACTACTCACCAGCGAATGCTCGTTCCAAAGCTCCGTTCGAAGTCCCAGTACTCGTCGCTCCCTCAGAATCATCCTCAGCAGTAGGATTTTGATGATACGGGCAACGATACGGGGAACAATAACCATGAATATCCGTGCCTGAGCTTGACGCCAAGGGAGAAAGATAACACGGAATGTGAAATAACATACAGTATGCGGTGCCCCTGCCTCGCTGGAGGTTGAAACTGAAACGGACCCATCCAGCGGGAATTCATCTGAGGCTCGGAGTCTTCGATTTATTTTACCTGACCCAACGTGTTTCTTCAAAGACACAAACCTGAAGTTGGAAGCCTATGGATTAGTTGCCTCGAAAAGAAGCCGTCGCACAATCTCGGAGCCGGGCCGCTCACCTCTCTGAGTCTAGTCCCTTCTTGCCTAACAGGCAGGCGAAGTAACCGTTCGCCCAGCCAGGCAACAATCCGACGGCGTGCGACAGACCGACCTTAGGCTCAGGCTCATAGTCGAAGCACAGAACCTGTAGCTTGAGAAACGCGGACCCTTGGACTTGCTCACCTTGATGGTCACTAGTCCTATTACCGCCTGTGTCTTTCCTGTCGCCTTTGACTAAGACCGCTGGTCACGTCGATCACGTCAGCCTCGACCCACATTTCGTCAATTTGGCCATTTCAAACCAAGTAACTACCCAACCGCAACCGCTCTATCGCTCTGATCGAGGCCGTGATGTAGTTGTGCCACCAAATCGCCTACACGACCAGATGCATGATGGGAGGACGGACGTACACGATTCCTTTATGGCTTGGAGTGGCGGCCTCGTGTCGTCGGAACCTGTTCGTACCTGGATGTGGGGGGTGTGAGAAGGGAGCTTCGGCAGTTGCCGGTCATGTTTTCCCCACCCAGCACCGTTCTCAAATTCTCCCACCCCGCTCTGCAATTTTTCGTCCCGTTCTTCCTCTTCATACTTGTGGTCGTTATTCTCATCGTCCGGAGATATTCTGGGCCAAGTTCGAGCTTACGTGGGCGGTGCGACCAGACGCAGCGTGCGGGCCGTGCGTCAGCATTGAGTCCGGGCTTGACTTCGGAGTGGTCCACCGAGTGTTAACCATATATGGTGATTGATGAGGTTAGGAAAGAGATAGATTCTGAGGGCCCATCGTACCAAGCGTATGTCAACCAGTGACGCGGTGAGTTTGTGCGACCTCGAGACCTTACGCTCCATCATAGTCATCGATGATACTGGTGGCGAAATTAACTGCCCATCAGCGGCAACATCCTCAGTACTCTCACGCCTTCTTACACGCGCGGTGATGGCCTCGTTCGATGACACCGCCAGCGCCAGCCTCGCGAGTGCATGCCAAACATTGAGCTGAGGCAACAGTCTTCGTCAGTATGCCGTCCAAGCTCGATGAACTCAGGCGGGACGTCATACGCGCACAGCTTACGTCCCCTGGTATCGTGATACGCGGGGTCGGCGTCGGCGCGACGAGTAAGCAGGGGCAGGGCAGCATAAGTGGGGTGGTAGCGATTGCGAGCGGGAGTCGATGGGTGGACAGCCGCGGAGCTGGAACAACAGTCTCGAACCACAAACGTGCTCGTACCTGTCACGGAAGATGGAGAACTTGGGCGCGAGGACGTGCCACCGCTCGCAGCGCGTCAAGCGTGTCACGCGCCAGAACAGCTTCTTGCAGGTGTCGCTGGCGCATACAAGTGAGATCAGAGCGGTTCCGATCCTGGACCAGCTCACCCTCCGCCAACCCCGCGACTTATTTCACTGCCGGCACATCAGGCTCTACATGCGACGGTATGGGCGACGACTCTGGCACTGGCAACAACAGCAAGGTGAGAATATGATGAATGAACCCACAACATGACTCGGGCTTCATGTCGGTAGAAGGGTCGGTAGAATGGTTGTTTCAAATAATAAGGAAATGCCAATATGATGTACTCCTGTGTGAGAGATGTGTTGTATACATATGAAAGGAATTTCAGACAGAGTTCGAACCCGCAATTAAGTTAAGTCCCAGCATTACCATTGCGATCGCCGTGGGACTCCTTGGCCCCTGCTTGGGCTCTCATCATAGTGGCAAGGGGACAAACGACTCGGACCCTCACCATGAGCGGGCGCGGGCCGACTCGTTGTCTAGACCAACCCTTGAGGCCTGAGGCCTCGGGTTTTGTCACCCGGCCCAGCCATCAAACGAGAGAATTTCGCACACCGACGTAAGCAGAGACACTGTATTTACAAAAAAAAAACACGACGCACAATAGGTAGCAATCGTACATAAAAGAAAGATCTTGCACTAAGAAGGCGACACAAACCCGTTAGAGTTGCCTCAGAAAATACCATGGTGGCACGTCCAAAGAAAAGAAAGCTGGGAGGGGGGCCACGGCTCTCAGCGAGTAATTTATTAAAAATCCATATCATTACCTGTGAAATCCCCCCACTTGGCTTGTGTGGGACCATGGAGAACATCTTCCGGAGGATCATGGTATTAACCGCTCTTGTTCCCGTCCCAACAGACCTCCTGCACGTATTGCTTCAGGCTGTTCGCGTACTGGGAAACAATAACACAACGCTTGATGCCGAGCACGTTCAGGGCCATCCTGTTCATCTTGCGCCGTAGTAGGACAGGTATGAAGATGCTGTACAGAGTATCAGAGGAGGGCATTTCGGTGTTAAAGTTCAGATCCTCCAACAACAGGGACGTCAGCTTCGGAAACGGAGTAGTAGTTGCACAGGTGCCCGCAGTGTCAGTGACTTTTGGAGGTGCAAGCGCCTGCAGCAGACCGATTGTCCCGCGGCCCTTGGCTTGGATTGTGGTGACATTGATACACTGTTGAAAGAGCTCGTACCAATTCACGGATTGAATCAGGTCATCAGAGGAGATGGAGAGAAATTCGAGGTTCGATATGGGAAGCAGACTGCACATTCTCCTAAGAATATCTGCCTGCGTTGACACCCCGAAATCCACGCCGCCAAATGACAGCCTGAGTGTAAGTTTTGCTGTACCATCTATATCACTGTCAGGAACAGATGGGCGGTCAATTGTTGGTGTAAGGGGGGAAATGAATGCGGCCACATCTATGAGGCGCTTCAAGCAGTTGGCGGTTACTTTGAAACTTTTGAACTCCACTGGGGTAGGGTTATGGAAATGTGCTGAGATGAGAGGAAGTATCAGATGGTCAGGGTGTGTTGAGGAATTCTCAGAGATACATTGCAGGTGAAGACTTGTGGAGGAAGGTAATTTAAGCATCTTCAACAAGCTTGTAATTTTGGCAGTTGACCCTCCAAGGGACAAACGTAAAAGGTGTGGAAGGTAAATTGATTGTTGGCATGAGACTTGGGAAAGCATGGTTGGTAAACAAAATTTAAGGGAGAGAACTTCCAAATCTGGACTGTTGATCAGGAGGTCAATCAATTGATTTAAGTCATTAGACAATGGAATGTCAGGGTGATATATCCCTCTTGAGGTGTTGATTTTCAACCGGAGTAGCTGACCACGAGGAATTAGTGACCAAGGGATGGATGCCCATTAAAGAGGGTTGTCCCAGCAAGTTGACGAATAGTGCCAGGGGCAGCAACCGAAATCCTGAGCTCGAAATGTTCAAGGGCAGGGGCCTTCAACGAACAAATGTCTTGGATGCCCTGAGAGTGAATCATGTTACTGAGCCGAAGCTCACGAATGTGGGAGATATGCGGGGAGACCATTGAGAGTATTTCTGGGCTTGGCATGTCCATGTCGATGGCCAGCAGTGCATTCCGCGCCCGAACTAGCATCTTGGAGACCCACCGCGCTCTCGGCGAGACTCCCCCGATTCTGGCCCACAATGACGAGTCGTTAAGTGCGACGTGACGCCAGTGTCGGCACACGTGCGTGACTCCTATCCAGCCCAGCTTCTGCTTGTGAAAGCAGGGTGGCTCCTGAAGCGCGTGGTGATGAAAGATTCGCGAGAGGAGTTCGGGCGGCAGAGCAGAGACCGGCATGAGGGTATTGCGACGCGAAAGTAGGAAGCGAATGTGTTGCCGCGCCGCGCCTATTTCCTTATCGATGGAAGAAACGGCTGCGTCGTGCACTGTGAGCATGGCCGCGGCTCGGAAGTGGTAGTGGTAAAGTCCGGTTTCGTGCGACGTGGATACGTCGGAGCGGGCGAAAGCTTGTATGTCACTTGATGAGAGAAATTTCGGGCATGAGCCAAACAAGACAGGACTATCATAGAACATGTTACGAACCTTTCGTGAGGGGAGCGGAAGGTGACGTTATGGTTTATAGTTGGAGATGTGGACGAGGCCGACTGGACCTGGCTCGGATGGCCGTGCTCGGCTCAACTTGAGCGCTTGTTGAGAGCCGTACTGTGTGACATCATCACTGTGACCGTTACATACTCCTGACTGATTTGCCGGTCTCACCGGGCCGGTACTAGCTATTTGACAGCGTAGCTGCATTTCGTTACTAAATCCAAGCCTGAGAGAACGCAGACGATAGTGAGGCCTGAGTGCGCAAATATTGAGGTCTCTGTTACAGCGTGGTAAGAGACTGGCGTGTTCTGGACACGATTCGTCATTGCTAACATGATCTAGTAGGGCATCGATGACGTCAAAGCGCGATACATATGAGAGCAGGCCAATAATGTTCAAGGGCAAAAGTTTACCAGTGCCCAGCGACACAGTGCCCACGGACGCACTACGCGGGCCACCAACGGACTCGGTGATCTCGCTGGGTACCAAGCGCCAAAGCATAGCACAGTATAGCATATACTTGCATCGCAATGTATAGCGGCAAGGGGTCATATGACTCGGACCCCGACTCACCATGGCGACCCTCAAGCTTCAACTTGAAGTCTCATGTTTTGTCACCCTGTCCGACTGTCGGCCATAACACAAGCCGATTTCTTGCTGTTACGATAAAGCGGGCCACCGCGGGATTTCGCACACCGATGCAGCCAGAGATACTGTAGTATTACATAAAAAAGTACGACGTACAATAGGAAGTAATCATACACAAAAGAAAGATCTTGCTTTACAAAGGCGACATCAACACGTGAGAGTTGCCTCAGAAAATACCACGGTGGCACGTCCAAAGAAAAAAAAACGAACAGAAAGTTGAGCTCACAGCGAATAAAAATCCATATAATAATCCGTGAACCCCCCAGACTCGGCTTGTGAGGGGCCATGGAGAACCTCTTCCGGGGGATCGTCCAAGCTGTAGTCGTAGTTGTCCCAATCGTCGACGCCCTCGTCCCCGTCCCAGCAGAATTCTTGCACGTGTTTCTTCAGGTTGTCCGCGTAGTTGGCGGTGATAACACATTGATTGATGCTGAGCATCCTCAGGGGCATGTTGTTCTTCTCGCGCTGTTGGAGGGCACTCATGAGGACGTCGTATAGGGGGGCAGAAGGGGGCACGTGGGTGCGTAGGTCCAGATCCTCCAACAACAGGGATGACAGCTTCGGAAATGGAGCAGTCGCACTGGCACCCCCAGTATCGGCGGCTTTTGGAAGTGCGAGCGCCTGCAACAGACCAATTGTCCCACTGCCCTCGGCTTGGATTGTGGTGACCTTCATACACCGTTGGAAGAGCTCGTACCAAGTCATGGATTGAATCGAGTCCTCAAAGCCAGAGATGGAGAGAAATTCGAGGTTTGAAATGGGAAGCATACTGCACACTCGTCCAAGAAGATCTGCCCGCGTTGACTCCGCGGACTCACGCTCCTCGCTCAATGACAGCGTAAATTCAGTCCCACCATCCATATCACTGTCAAGACGAGCTGGGTGGACAATTGTCGGGGAAGGGGGGGAAATGCCAGTGGATGCACCCACGAACAAGCAGCTGACGGTTACTCTTAAACTTTTGAACTCCATAGGGGTAGGGTTGTGGAAATGCGCTGAAATGAGAGGAAGGATCACGTGGTCAGTATGTGTTGGGGAATTCTCAGAGGTACAGCGCAGGTGAAGAGTAACAGAGGAAGGTAACTTGAGCATCTTCAACAAGTTCGTAATGTGGGAAGTTGACTCGACAAGACACAAGTGTGAAAGGTGTGAAAGGTGGATTAGTTGTCCGTGGGTGACTTGGGAAAGCATGGGTAAGCAGAATTCAAAGGCGAGGACTTCCAAATCTGGACTATTGACTAGGAGATCGATGAACTGATTCAAATCATTAGGCAATGAAGTGTCGGAGAAATATATCGATCTCCAGAGGATGATTTTCAACTCGGTTAGCTGACCGCGAGGAATAAGTGACCA
>WNFC01008833.1_pt1 | contig 11136 bp, 4 predicted proteins | sample 5400541 | NCBI WGS metagenome assembly WNFC01 (sample SAMN13153342, study PRJNA577476) | soil metagenome | isolation source: 120 cm saprolite under Douglas fir tree site 2 hole 2 replicate 1 | place: USA:California | collected 2015-04-18
AGCGGCCTTGTCAGGTGCCGTCGCGCTCAAGAACCGAGGCGTACTCCGTCCCGATCAGCGTGTCGTGCTGTTCAACACCGGGGCCGGGTGGCTCTACAGAGCCTAAGCCGTTTATATTTCAATACTTCGGCCTATGCGCATCGCCATCCTGGATCCAGCCGCTGGTATCAGCGGGGACATGACGTTAGGGGCTCTCCTCTCCCTCGGCCTGCCGGCTTCCTGGCTCGAGGAGTTGCCGGGACGGCTGGGCTTCGCCGAAGTCGGTGTTACGGTTCGAGACGTTCGCCGGTCTGGTATTACGTGCAAGCAAATCGAGTTCGACATCCCGGATCAGCCGCACGGCCGTCACGTGGGTGAGTTGGTGCGACTCGTCGAACGGGCGCCGGTTTCCGACTGGGTGAAGGAGCGCGCAGTACGCGCGTTCCGATTGCTCGGCGAGGCCGAGGGCCGAGTCCACAACGTCGCTCCGGAGAAGGTGCACCTGCACGAAGTCGGAGCGGTGGACGCCGTGCTCGATATCGTAGGTGCGATCGAAGGGTTCGAGCGACTCGGCGTCGAGGCCGTGCATCATCTTCCAGTTGCCATGGGGCAGGGGTGGGTGGAGGCGGCGCACGGTCGCTTGCCGGTCCCCGCGCCAGCCACGGCGATCCTGCTCGAAGGGTTGGAGATCGCAGGTGCCGGACCTGTGGAAGGCGAAGCGACGACGCCGACGGGTGCGACCCTGCTGCGGGTGCTGTCGGCGGGCGCCCCGCCCGACCGGTGGCGCATGGTCGGCAGCGGCTGGGGCGCTGGTCAGCGCGATCCCAAGCACTATCCGAATGCGTTGCGCATTCTGATCGCCGAAGCTGCGAGCGAGGCGGGTCGAGTGGTGTTGCTCGCGACCGATGTGGACGACATGAGCCCCGAGTACGTCGAGCCGCTGCGTCAGGCGCTGGTCCAGGCGGGGGCGCTCGATGTGCAGACGTGGCCGGTGCAGATGAAGAAAGGCCGTCAGGGATTCCGCGTGGAGGCCATGGCGCCTGAGGCGCTCGCCGAGGCAGTGACCGCCGAGCTGTTCCGCCACAGCACCACGGCGGGCGTGCGGCGCTGGATTGCGGAGCGGGCCACGCTGCCGCGTCACCAGCTCACGGTCCGGCTGGACGGCGTGGCAGTGCGTGTCAAGGTGTTGTATGGCGACAGTGTCCGGGTGAAACCAGAATACGATGATGTGCTGGCGGCGGCGCAGGCGTTGGGACGTCCGCCGCTCGACGTCGCGCGCGCCGTGGAGCGCGACGCCGCAGCTCTAATCGCGAAAGCCAAGGAGTGAACGTGGGAACGGTTCGTAATCTTGCGGCAATCGTGCTCACCGCAATCACAGTCCCGCTGGCAGCACAGCAGCAAACCGGTGGGGCAGCGGGGCGGTGGGCGGAGCCGAAATGCGACTTGAAGCCGAACCATTATCTCGTCAATCAGGGCATGGGGTACCTGAAGGACGCGACGACGACGCGCTTCGAGGATCAGAAGAAAAAGGACCTGAGCGACGCTCAGCGCCTGCTGACGCAGGCCGTGACGACCGGCGAACAGGGCAAGAATCCGGCGGCGTGGTACTACCTGGCGCGCTATTACCTCATGACCGGCGACGCGGTGGGCGCGGACTCGGCATTCACGCGCGCCCAGACGCTGAAACCGGAGTGCAAGGACGACATCGGCATCTGGCGCCGGTTTGTGTGGATGCCCACGTTCAACGCGGGGATCGCGGCGTGGCAGGCGAACAACACCGATTCTGCGATCGCCTCGTTCCGGCGGGCCACCGCGCTGCTACCCAATGAGCCGACGGGCATCAAATACCTCGCCACGCTGCTCTACAACTCCGGCAAGGCTGATTCCGCCGCCATCTATTTCCGGCGCGCCGCGGACGTCGCAGCGGCGGATCCCAAGTTCGCGCAGGACCGCAAAGACGCGCTCTACAACCTCGGGCGCATTCAACAGAGCCAGCAGCGGATTCCGGAAGCTCAGGCGACGTATCGTGAATACCTGGGCCTCTACCCCAATGACGCGGAGATCATGGCATCGCTGGGCGGGCTCTACATGCAGAAGGCCAGCAAGGACACTGCCTACAGGGATAGTGCCTTCGCGATCTACCGGCAGATCGTCAGCAAGGGTGACTCGATGGGTTATTACCAGCTCTATCGGGTCGGTGCCGAGATTTCGCAAAGCGTGCCTGAGGACCCCGACACCTCGGTCGCAGGGAGCAGCTGCCGCACCGCGGCACGCGCGAAGCGGCCGCCGTTGACGCCGGCTCGGATTCGGGCGAGCTGCGATTCTGTGGCCAAAGGGATGGCTCGGGCGTACTTCAACAGCTCGCGCGCGGCGTTCTCGCTCGCTGCGCAGGCACTCGATGCGAGCCTGAGGATCAATCCTTACTACCGCGAGACCCTGATTTTCCGGGCCAACACGGCGCTCGGGATGCGCGATTCGGTGACGGCGCTCGCGATTTCTCGCCGGCTCCTGGCCGCCGACCCGATGAACCGCACGGGCATCAAGATCATGGCGTACGCGCAGCAGCAGAACGGCAAGATCGACTCGGCGCTGTATTACTACCGGCTGAGTGACTCGACATTGATTGGCGATGTGGTGGTGAGCCAGTTTGACTCCACGGACACGGGTCGAGACCTAAAGGGCTCGGTGACGAATGTGCGCGAGAAGCCGAATGCGCCCTACAAGCTGATATTCGAGTTCCTCGACCTGCAGGGACAGGTCGTCGCGACCGACACCGTGCAGGTTGCGGCGATCCAGCCTGGCCAAAAGCAGGAGTTCACGCTCAAGCCGACTGCTAAAACCATCGCCGCGTGGCGCTATCGAAAAGAATGACGATTGACAGCGGGCGGGATGTGGGAACACATTCCGCCCAGACTGCGGGCGTAATTCAGGGGTAGAATGCCAGCTTCCCAAGCTGGACGTCACGGGTTCGAATCCCGTCGCCCGCTCTGACGACATCGAGACTTCAGGGGGACCGCCACCGATGGCTGGTCCCCTTTTTGCTTTTTGGTATTATGAACCCCACCAAAAGGCGTTATGCGCGCGCTCTCCGCCGTCGTTACGCTCGCCATCAGCAGTCTCGTCGTGTCCTCCTCGACACCGCTGCGTGTCCTGCGAGTCACACCGGCCGATCGCGCGGCCGCGACCACCATCGTCGCCGTCACGTTCGACCGACCCGTGGCCGGCTCGCTCGACGCCAGCGTCGATCCGAAGCGCATCTTCACCATCACGCCCGCCGTGGCGGGCCGCGTGGAGTGGCGCGATCCGATCACACTGCGGTTGACCCCTGCAGCGCCCCTCAATCCCGCGACCGAGTACACCATTACGGTCAGCAACGATTTTGCCGCGATGGACGGGAGCCGGTTGGAGAAGCCGTACAGCTTCACCTTCCGCGTCCACGGCACCATTCCGCTCGCCGGCACGCCCGCTGGTCCGAATGAAGAGGGTCGTTTCCTCAAGCCGGACGCGCAATTCGAAGTCGTCTGGAGCGATCCCGTCGATCTCGGCGACGTGAGCAAACGGGTCTACCTCCAGTTCGATACCAATTGCCCGGTGCTGGTCGTGCGCCTGAGAGCCATATCGCAGCGGCCGATCAAGGACGACGACTCGTGGCGCTATCGCGAAGCTGGCGGCTGGCAGCGCGACCGCGGTGGGGACGCGCTGCGACGCGTGGTGCGACTCACGCCGATCACACCATTGCCGAAGAGATGCCACGGCTCCCTCGTCGTGCCCTCCGAGCTCGATCCCGAAGGCACGAGCCCGTACCAGCGCTGGCGCCTCGCAACGTACGGTCCGTTCCAACTGATCTCCGCCACCTGCGGCTGGGGCTGGGCCAGCTGTCCGACCGGGCCGCCGCGCATCGAATTCTCGACGCCGGTGCGCGGCGCCGAGTTGCTGCGCGGCATTCGCATCCTGCCACGCATTCCGATCGCGGTGTCGGATACGAACGAGGAATCGGCCACGTGGACGCTGGACGCTTCGTTGAAGGCGCGGACCGGCTACGCCGTCATCGTCGACACGCTGGCGTTGCACGACGTCTTCGGTCAGCGGTTGGTGGGCAATCCGGTAAAGGCGTTCGGGACGACGGGGTACGCGCCGTCGGTGACGTATGACTACGGCATGATGTTGGTCGAGCGGAACGGCTATCGCACGTTCCCGATCCACCACGTCAACGTGGATACAGTGCTCGTCACCACCGCCCCCGTCCCCGACAGTCTCGAGGCGTTGGTCCTGCGCGCTCCGCCGTGGAGCCTGGGAGATGTGTGGGCGCGGTTGGCCTCGGGCGCAACCCAGCGTCCGCTCGCCGTGGAATCGCGGCGCGACGTGCCCCTCGTGAGCGTGGTACGCGCCCCGGTCTACGCCGCCCGCACCGGCGCACCTGCGCTCAGCGCCATTCGCATCACGTATCCGGCGGACAGCAGTCTAAAGTCGCGCCCCCCCCGGCCCCAGCCGGTCGCTTTACTACAGACGACGGATCTCGGCATTACGGCGCGCGTCGGGCAAGAAGAGGCCGTCGTCTGGGTCACTGGCGTCCAGGATGGGATTCCCAAATCCAGTGTCGACGTCGAGCTGCGCGATCCCGCCGGCCGCGTCCGAGCCCGAGGCACGACGAACGCACAAGGCCTCGTCCGACTGAGCGGTCTGCGTGACTCGACTGGCACCGACGACGAGGGTGAGGAGCGCGGGTTCGCGGGATATGTCTCCGCTCGCCTGGCGCTCGATCGGGCCGTTGTCCCTATCAACACGTGGTCCGGTGACCTCTCGCCCTGGCGGTTCAATGTCGGCTCGGCGTGGGGTGTGGACCGCCTGCCCGTCGCCGCCGCGGTGTTCACCGAGCGCGGCATTTACCGCCCCGGCGAGCCGGTCTACGTCAAGGCGATCGTCCGCAACGGCGCGCTTGGCGCGCTGCGCGTACCAGCCCCGACCGATTCGCTGCGCTGGGTTTTCCACGATCGCGAAGGCGGTGTGATCCGCGACTCGATCGTGCGTCTCTCCTCGTTCGGCACGGCGGCGCAGACATTGAGACTGGGCAACGATTTGCCCCTCGGCACATACAAAGTCACGCTGCAGGTCAAACGAGGCACGTGGCAGGACATCGCGAGCACCAATTACCGCGTGGCGGAGTATCGCCCGCCGGAATTCCTTGTGACGGTGACCGCTGACTCGGCGCCGCGTTTCAACGGGGACTCGCTCCACGCCAATGTCGAGGCGCGCTATCTGTTCGGGGCGCCGATGGCGCGCGCCCTCGTGAACTGGACGTTGAACGTCACGCCGGGCACGGTGAGCGGCCTGAATATCCCTGGCGTGGACCGCTACTACCTCGGCGAGAACGGCTGGTGGTGGGAGGAGTGGGAAGGGAACGCCACGCGGTCCCACCTGAGCACGACATCGAGCGGCATCGATACGCTCGACGCCACCGGCCGTTTGACGCTGCGACTTCCCGTCACCGCGATCGAGGGACGCCCCGCCAACACGAGGCTGCAGGCGACTGTCACGGACGTGAATCGCCAGACCGTCTCCGCCTCTGCAACCGTGCTTGTTCACCCCGCGTCGTTCTACATCGCCGCGCGGCCGCTCGGCACCAATTACTTCTGGACCGCCGGCACCCCACAGCAAATCGCCGTGCTCGCCGCACGACCTGACGGTCGGCATGCGACCGGGGTGCAGATCCGCGGGACGATCGTGCGGCGCGAGTGGCATCGTGTGCAACGGGAGCGGGATGGCGTCGAGGAGCAGATCGGCGAGTGGGTGGCCGATACCGTCGCGCAATGCGATCTGGTGAGCGCTGAGGATCCCGCGACCTGCCGATTCACTCCCACCGCGGGCGGCACGTACATCGTCTCGTTCAAAGCCGAGGACGAGGCCGGTCGTGCGGCGTCGACCAGCTTCTATCGGTGGGCGACCGGCAAGGACTGGATTCCCTGGAACGACGAAAACCAGTTCAAGATGGACCTGATCCCGGACAAGACGCGCTACTCCGTCGGGGACACAGCCACGATCCTCGTCGCAGCGCCATTCACCGACGCCGAGGCGTGGATTACGGTGGAGCGCGAAGGATTGATCGAGCAGCGGCGGATGCGCGTCAGCGCGGGCGCCACATCCCTCAAGTTCAGGATCACCGAGGCGTACGCGCCGAACGTGTTCGTGTCGATGGTGCTGGTGCGTGGCCGCAGTGCGCCGCCGGGCGGGATCGCGGATCCCGGACGGCCGACGTTGCGTGTGGGGTATGCCGAGCTGCGCGTCACGCCGGAGGTGAAACGGCTGGCGGTGGACGTGAAGCCACTGCTCTCCGAATTTCGCCCCGGAGACAGCGCCCGTGTGCAGATCCGCGTCCGCGACGCCGGCGGACGGGGCCGGCGCAGTGAGGTCGCGCTGTGGGCCGTGGACGAGGGCGTGCTGTCCCTGACGGGCTACAAGACACCGGACCCGCTCGATCTGCTGTATCAGCCCCGCGGCGTCAGCCTGCGGCTTGCGAGCAATCTCATCGCGATCGCGCCGCAGGTGCTGGAGCAGGAGGGCACGTCGATCAAGGGCGAGCAGGAGCCAGGTGGTGGCGGCGGGCTAGGGAGCGGGGACATCCTACGTTCGCGCTTTGCCGCAACGGCGTTCTTCCTGGGCGAAGTCGAAACCGATTCGAGCGGAGCCGCGGTCGCAGTCGCGAAGCTGCCGGACAACCTGACGACATTCCGCGTGATGGCCGTCGCCGTGACCGCGGGCGATCGCTACGGCCATGGGGAATCGCCGTTGCTCGTGACGCGTCCACTGCTGGCGCGCCCGGCGCTCCCGCGATTCCTGCGGTCCGGCGACGCGTTCACCGCCGGCGTGGTGGTGAACCAGCGCGCCGGTGGAACACCGACCGTCACCGTGCGCTCCGACGCGAAGGGCGTAGTTCGCAGCGGCGCCGCCACGCGCACCGTCACGCTTGCCCCGGGTCGCGGCAGCGAAGTGCGGTTCGCGTTCCGCGACACGACCGCGGATTCGACGGCGTTCCGCTTCGACGTCGCGTCGCAGAATGATTCCGACGCCGTGCTGATGCGGCTGGCCGGGCGGCCGGTCTACACGCCACGGGCGTACACTGTCACCGGGAGCGTCATAGACACGACCAGCGTGATCATCGATCTCCCGGAGCCGATGGATCCCGACCGCTCGCGCCTCGAGCTCGGTATCGGTACGACACCGCTGGCCGTCCTGGCGGGCAGCTATCGCTGGTTGGCGGTCTATCCATTCGATTGTTCGGAACAGATCTCCGACGAAATGCTCCCCCTGATCGCGATCTACCGCGTCGGCCCCGTGGCACAGCTGACGGGGCTCACACCCGAGCGGGCGCGCGCGGAGATCGAGCAGGGCGTCGCGGTGCTGAGCGCTCGCCAGCGGCCGGATGGGGGCATCGGTCTCTGGTCGGCGGAGGACTGGACGACGCCGTGGCTGAGTGCGTTCGCCGGTGAAGCGCTGCTGGCAGCGCGCGATGCTGGCATTCCGGTGCGTGACTCGGTGCTCGCGCGACTGAGCATCTACTTGTATCGCAGCGCGCATGAGCGCACCACGATCATGGCGCCGGTCGCGACATGGTACTCGAACCTGCGCGTGCTCCTCGCCGAGCAGGTCGCCGCCGCCGACTTCCTGAGCCGCGCTGGGCATCCCGATTTGCCCACGGAGAACGAACTGTTCCGCCAGGCGGCGCAGCTCTCCTGGGAGGACCGGCTGCGGTTGGCGCAGATGATGGCGCGCCGGGGAGCCGCGGGGGCGGCCCGCCAGCTCATCTCGCCGATCTGGGCGTCGGTGCGCGTCGAGGGTCGACGGGCGGTCCTGCCGGACTCCGCGCGGCGGGTCTCCTGGTTCTACTTCCCGTCGACCCAGCGGCCAGTCGCTCGACTCTTGTCCGCGACCCTCGTCGTCGATTCGGCCAACGCGCTGATTGGACCGCTCGTCGAGACGCTCGTCGAGCAGAGCCGTGGATCGGGTAGCTGGGGCTATTGGAACACGCAGGATTACGGGACGGCGGCTGCGGCGCTCGGCGACTTCACCGCCCGTCAAAGGCGTGCGGCGCAGCGCGGCTACGAAGTGCGTGCGGGAAACCAGGTCGTGTTCCGCGCGCGCGGTGACTCGCTGCGCGAGGTGACGCGCCCGCTCACGGGAGCGGTCACCAATGCTCCGGGCGGTGGACAACGCGTCGTCCTCAACATTCGCGCTGGGGATGCCGCGGCGTCGAACACCACGCCGCTCTTTTTCTACGTCACTGTGCATGAAGTCCCGCGCCAACGGCCCGTCACTCCCGATCAGCAGGGGATACAGGTCGAGCGCTGGTACGAAGACTACGAAACGGGAAAGCCGATCGTCAGTGTGGTCGAGGGCTCGCTGGTGCGCGTGCGGTTGCGGATCACGGTGCCGGCCGATCGTCAGTTCGTCGCGCTCACCGATCCGTTGCCGGCTGGACTCGAGGCGGTGGATTTGAGCCTGCGGACCACGGGCCAGCTGCCCGGGCCTGGTGCTACGATGCCCGAGGCGCGGACGGAGCAGGCGGCGGGAGAATCGGACGACTACCCCTGGGGCTGGTATTACGGCAGCTGGGACGCGGGGTGGTGGTCGCCGTTCGATCATAAAGAGTTGCGCGACGACCGCGTGGTATACGTGGCCACGGTGCTCTGGACCGGCCGCTACACGGCGACGTATGTCGCGCGCGCTACGACGCCCGGCACGTTCGTGAGGCCGCCGGCCCACGCGGAGGAGATGTACAATCCGGCCGTTCAGGGCCGGAGCGACGGTGGCGTCTTCACGGTGACCGAGAGGAAGCCGTGAGCCGGCGCGGGCGGGTGCTGGCCATTGTCAGTGGTACCATCGCCGGCGCGGTGCTGGCGGTCGGCATCTGGGTGGCGCTGCCCTTGCCGTCCACACTCACGTCGCCGCCCCGTGTGACCAGCCTCACGCTCGAAGACCGCAACGGCGTGGTGCTGCGCAGCACGCGCGCGAGCGATGGCTCTTTGCAGCGCTGGCTGCCACTCGCCGAAATCGATCCGGACCTGCTGGAAGCGTTCGTCGCCGGCGAGGATCACCGCTTCTACGATCATCACGGCGTGGATTGGCGCGCCGTTGGTCGAGCGATCAAAGAGAACATGCGGGCAGGGAGGGTGCGCTCGGGCGCGTCCACGATCACGATGCAGCTTGCGCGACTGCTGCGCGCCGATGGCAGCCGCACGTGGCACGGGAAAATGCTGCAAGTGCTCTGGGCGCTTCGTCTGGAAGCCCATCTCTCCAAGCAGCAGATCTTGGAGCAGTACCTCAACCGCGTGCCGTTGGGGCAGGGCACGGTCGGGGTCGACGCCGCCGCCGCCCTCTACTTCAACGCCACGGCGGCGCGGCTGTCACTCGGCCAGGCGGCGCTGCTGGCCGGCCTGGCGAAGGCGCCCTCGACCGACAACCCCTTCGTCGCTCCCGATCGCGCGCGCAGCCGGCGCGCGGTGGTGCTGGGCCGGATCGGCCGCTATAGCTACGCGGCTCCCGACGCGCTCGATCGTGCCAGTCACGAGCCGCTCGTCGCGCCACGGTCCAATCAGCCGTTTCTCGCACCGCACTTCACCAGTCGCGTACTGCAATGGCTGGACACAGCCGCTGCGGAAGGGCCGGGGGGAACATGGCGCACATCGCTCGATCTGCCGTTGCAGACCGCTCTGGAGGCTGAGGTACGCCACACCGTCGGCAGTCTCTCTGACCGCGGCGTGCGCGAGGCCGCGCTGGTCGTGATCGACAACGCCACGGGCGAGCTGCTGGCGTGGGTGGGCTCGCCGGACTTCTGGGCTGATTCAGCGGGGCAGGTGGACATGGTGGTCTCGCCACGCCAACCGGGCTCGGCGCTCAAGCCGTTTTTGTATGGTCTGGCGTTCGATCGCGGATACACGGCGGCGTCGGTGTTGCCGGACGTCGCCCGCGCGTACGCGACGTCCACCGGCCCCTACCAGCCGCGCAACTATGATCGCCGCTTCCACGGCCCCGTGCGCGCGCGCGAGGCGCTCGCGAGCTCGTACAACGTGCCCGCGGTCGAGTTGGCCGACCGGGTCGGGCCAGCCAGCCTGCTGCGGGTCCTGCACGGCGCGGGATTCGGCTCGTTGACGCGCAGCGCCCAGTACTATGGCCTGGGGTTGGCCCTGGGAAACGGCGACGTCACGCTGCTCGAGCTCGCCAATGGATATCGGGGTCTGGCGACTGATGGCGTTTGGCACGCGGTCGAATGGCATAGGCTAGGTCCTGATGCTCGATCTGCGGGAGATCGTCGTTTCATCTCTGCGGGATCTGCGGCCCTGGTGCTCGACATTCTGGCGGACCCTACCGCCCGAATTCCCGGTTTCGGTGTCGAGACGCCCTTCGACTTTGCGTTTCCCGCGGCGGTCAAGACCGGGACAAGTCACCACTTCACCGATAACTGGGCCGTCGGCGTGACCGGTGGGTTCACGGTCGCCGTCTGGGTCGGCAACTTCGACGGGCAGCCGATGCGCGGCGTGAGCGGCGTAACCGGCGCGGGACCGCTGCTGCATCGGGCGATGCTCGTTACGGCGCGCCGCTACCCGCCGGGCGAGCTCCCGAGTCCCCGAGCCGTCGGCGCGACGCGCGCGCGGATCTGCGCCCTGTCCGGCTTACGAGCGGATGCAGGGTGCGCTGATCTCGACGAGTGGTTCCTGCCGGGCACGGCACCGCAGAAAGACTGCGACTGGCATCAGGGCGGCACAGTCGTGTGGCCGGCGGAGTACGTGGAGTGGGCGGCGCAGAATGGCCGAATCGAGGCGGCGGCGAATAAGACGGCGGCGAGAGAGGCGGCGGCGGGGGGCGGCGGCGCTCAATTCCAGATCGTCTCCCCCCGTGCGGGCGACCGCTACGAGATCCCTCCCGGCATGGACTCCCGCTACGCCACGATTGCGCTCCGGGCCTCTACAATGCGCGGCGACGGGGCCATACGGTGGTTTGTGGACGGTCGCCGAGTCTTCGAGTCCCGCTGGGCACTCCAGCCGGGAGCGCATGTCGTTCGGGCGGTTACGGCTTCCGGCGCGAGCGATGAGACGCGAATTGAGGTGACTTCTCCGCGGCGTTAGCTTCAGAAACTCCTTGAACCTCTAGGCGGTCGGTTTGCTC
>WNFC01008834.1_pt1 | contig 11136 bp, 11 predicted proteins | sample 5400541 | NCBI WGS metagenome assembly WNFC01 (sample SAMN13153342, study PRJNA577476) | soil metagenome | isolation source: 120 cm saprolite under Douglas fir tree site 2 hole 2 replicate 1 | place: USA:California | collected 2015-04-18
GTTTGAAGGCCTGCGAGTGTTAAGCCAATCTGCAACGGCGACTTTTAACGTGCTTGCATCACTGCTGCGTGCGTCATTTGCTCCGGATTGAAACTCAAATCTGAGTCAGACCAGAACTTTGGGTGGGATAAATGACGAGACTCACTGGAGCACAGAAACTGCTCATATCCTCAGCGGACATGGCTTTCTCTTCGAATCCTGGTATGAGCTTGTTCAACAGTCGCAATGCCGTATGGCAACGTTTACAACTGATCATGTCACTGCGTTAGTCACATCTAACTTGAAGCCACAAATGTAACACAGGGCCTTACTCCTTTCGCTCTTCAGCGATCTCCTCTTCAGACAGACCTACAAAGTCTATTTTGTCTATCTCCTCTTTCTTGATCATGTTCAAGGCATGTTTGGGGGCTCTGTCCACCAGGTCAGGGAGGTCATGGTATAGATCGACGACCCTGCGTATCCCTCGTCCGGGTTGAGTTGGAGAACAGGCCTTCCTGCTCGTCATGATATGTAAGGCTGGTATTGGCTCGCACACTAGCCCTCAAATATGAACCCGCACCTTCTTTTGCTGGGCCGTTCAAGAACATCTATGCTGTCACTGGCACTTCCAAGTCGATTCACAGCCTGAGCATTTTCAACTTTAAACGCAGAGACTGTACGGCGCGGTTCAACCCTTTGATCGCGGAGGGGAGAGGAACTCGCTGGTGGTGGAGAGCTTCTAGGGAGTGGGGTCGATTCCCTAGACTGTGGGGTCGGGGGGTTGAAGAGACGTGAAGACCGAGATGAACACGCTTGAGGGGTTTTCTTGCGTAACCGAGACTCTTGCCGCAACATGAGGGGGAAAGGGAGGGGGAAATGGCGTGTGGTAGGGCTTTCTGACAGGAAGCGTCCATTTTATGGTCGGTCTCATCGGCAATTTCTCTTTTTCAGTTGTGACCGGGCTGTTTGTTTACAGATCCGCGACGGCGTTGTGGAAGTGTTGTGAATTAAAGACAGAAGCGAAGCACCTCAACGCTGCTGGGACGGCGATTACGGTCAACGGCAATTATTATGCTTATCGCGACATCTCTACTACATCAGTTGGTGCCGTAAACTGATGGTTGAAGGATTCATCGTATTCAATCCGTGGGGGTGGGCCGACGAAACGCGCGAGAAACGCGCCTCGTTGCCTCATCGTATCTGCTACTTAGTCCTTACTATCTACTTACAGTCCGAGGATATAAGAAAGAAATTTTCGACTCTCCGCACACGCGCGAGGCACTGGCACACGAGCTCGCTCCTCAATTCCAACGGAGACGGAGACAACCGTGATTGATGGAGTCGCCGTGTACTACTATTAGTAATCCATCACGATGTTGCGCCAAATGCTTCCGTGCATCGTCTGCGTCTGGCATCAGTCGACATCGTCCAAACTTGCCATGCTTATAGGACGTTCATGGGAGACATTTGGAATGCCGACCTACCCATATTCCCACTCCCACGTTTCTCAGTACCCACCTCACAGCAACACGACAAGACAGAGGCCTACTACTACATAGCGAATCCCTTGCCCATCTTTTCAAGAACGAAAGTTGCAATATTGTCTTTACGCTGAGACTGATCGATGAAACCATCGGAACAAGGTGCATCTCCGTAATCTTCTGTTTTTGCAACTCCACAGATACCTACCACCAATTCCTGTTGCAGTGTGTCTGGTCCCGTAGGCATCACCTTCTGAGTCCAGTCTGTCCAGAAGTTCTTTCCACCATCAAAGGTTTCTCCATCATAGTCACAAGGATGGGTTGTTGTACTGACGTTTATACAGCAGAGCGAAAACACTCTCAACCCCATATATAAACTCGCACAATCTGACATCTGACGCGTCAATGAGCGACTCGGTCAAATCTCTGAACGTGTACATACTTGACCCTTGCCATCCCCTTATGACACCAAATTTCACTTCTATTATCTTTATCTGACAAATCCCTCTCGTGGAGAACATTCGCCTCCATGCGGCCATAGGGCCCCCTTCGTTCTAATGTCTCAAAGTTATCGTAGCCACCTCGGAGAGCTTGCGCCACATGACCTCGAGCATGCGCACCTTTTAATGCTCCATGTTTGCGATCTCCTCTTCGAGCGAGCTAGTCGTCGCGTTGCATCATCCGCAGGGTTGAATGCGAAAAGTGTGTAGAATGCCCCGGTGAGGCGAGCCTCGAATGCTGGGTGTGCCGCAGCGGTGTGGCGAGCAGAGAACTGGAGGGGGCAGTGGTGGACGCCTGCGTGCAATGTCTGACAAGAATTAGAAATACTGATTGGCACGGCTACTGTAGACGTGAAGTCGGGCATTCCCCGCAAATGTCATCTTACTGCCAGTGCTAGCTGCAACAAATGCTGGCCACAGCTTTGGAAGCTGATCCTTAGCCGATCACTATCGCAGTCCTGTCCCATTTTGAAGGCGCGTCAAATGCCGATGCCAAAGATTAAACCGGCAGCCGTTGTGGCGGCCTTGTGGGCGCCCCGACGTACCTTGGTTGATCGTTCCGCTCGCATGCTTTCATGGAGATGATACAGAAGAACAAAAGTGACCGCGCACATGCACCATGCTACGTAGAGGAAAACAACGTCATAATGAGCGATGGAGGGAACAAAAAAGGCAACTGAACTGAAATATTTTTGGAGCGGGCTGTGGAAAGCCCATGCGCCTATAAACTCCTAGGCCACAGACTAGGACAGTCCCGACGCACAGGCGAATCCTCAGGCCTCAGGGCCTATGTTCCCCTTCCCCCGGGACACGAATACGTTCAAACTCTGTTGCATCGATCTGATGGCCAGAGGTTTGAGTTCTGATGACATCGAATATCCATGGCCAACACCCATTCACTAATCCTTGGGCGTGTTATTCATCGGAGTGGCACTCTCGTCAATGTGCGAGGCGTATTTCAACGCCCTTCCGGAAATTGACGAGACAGAACCAGATTGTATGGCGCGTGATATGTCTGCAAGTCTACTCGGACTTTTCTCAACACTACGAAACTTCCCAACGAGGTGCGCCCACAACACCGCCGAGCGCGTGTTAACGTGCTAATCACGTCGGAGCTCTTTGCGGGTGGCGGCATATGGCGCCCCGCGGGGGGCCTTCTGCGTCGCGACGACAGCGGTCACGGTTCCCGCTCGTGAAATCGCTCTGAGGATGGCTTGTGGGGAACAAGGAATCACGCGGTGTCGGGCATGGGGAGGGTGGGACATCCCACGTGAGTTACTGCTCAATAGATGTTTTGGCAGAGAGCATTAGGGTTGCCTTGCTCACCGCAGCGTGGGTGACCCTTATCGGGCGATCAAGGATGCCCACGGGCCACAGCCCGTGCCTTCTGGGACATACTTGGGGTGGTGTGAAAGATTGGCGGTACATAGTGGACTATCAGAGCCTGTTAGGAATAAGGAGAGATAGAATAGGGTGACTGTTGAGGTGAGCATTTGTAAACGATACCCTGAACAATACGAATATGAAATTGGTGTGCCAGTCAGTAAGCCGGTGGAGGAGTTCCGCTGATTCGATTGGAAGGCCTTAAGGGGTCCAATCCATCATGTGTATTATGTGGAGATGTGTTTGCGTTACAGTTGAACGTTGACCTGTGACCATGTGACCGGTTGACTCGCTAAGTTCCACCTTATTTGTATCTATTTGCTCGACCTAACCCTAACCGTGACCCGTAGAGGATGGCAACTGCCATAAACTACCCAACCATATTAATGCTTATTTCCTACTGCTACCATGTCATCAGCTCTCCATCCGATTGACATCTTCACACGAGGCTCAGATATGGGAGGGCATGCTGTACGTGTTTTAGGAATAATTAATAATCTGGTGAGAAGGAATGACAATGTACACTTTTGCGCTATCTTGCAACGAACGCTGTCCGATCCACTGGTAGTACAGGCCAAATTACGGCCCAGGCAAGAATTGATATCCTCCCCAATGAAACCTTCCTAGAAATACTCATTTTATATTTTGGTATTGAAGAACACAATCATTTATATTCGCGCTTGGTCCAATTAACAACATAAAAAAGATACAGAGAAATCGCAGAGCAGAGACGGGTTAGCCAATGCTCGCTCAGACATTGCTGATTCACAGGTGGCCCTTATGGCAGAACGTAACATCGAGGGACGTCTAGACGTCAAGTTTTCGTTTCAGAGGAAGAGGAGAGGGTTCGAGATAGACTACTTACATTGTCTCCCTCACAAATGAATATGTGACTGTCTGCACCCAAAGGGCAATCTCCCACGTTGCCTGCACAAATTATTCAGCCATTCGAAAAGTAGTCCACGGCAGAGCTAGTCGTACAAGAGGCAGTTATGTGACAAGTTATGCCAGTGAAGCTACAAATACACATTAGCGCTGCGCATACATATGGGGGACAAGCGAACGAAGCCCACCTGAAATCGATCGGGAAACCAGAAATGCCATCCCTAAGATAACGATAAGGTGATTTTCGGCGAAGATTATCGCCGGTAACGCACGGTGCTTGAAATTCCACAGTTGAAAAACAATCGACTTCGGAGCATCCCTGGGGAGGATTTTGCAAATTAAATTTCACGCCCACGCAGCCCCCGCCATTGGACGCGCATAGAGCCCCGGCTGCGTGCTGCATCAGTTCGCCGGCACCAGCCCATTATCATGAGTCAGTAGAATTCGCACCGCTCTCAGGCTGAAGGTAACTAAATGAAGAGATAAAGCGGTCATCGCGTAGTTGTCTGAGAAAAGGCTAATACCCACACAATGCCCTGTGCGGCACTATTGAATAATTTTGCATTGTTGTGGGGCCTCCCCTCGGTATAAATCTTGACCTGCTCGCACGCATTCGCATTTCATAATGAGCTTAATGGTGCCATGAATATACACTGCGACGAGATCCTCACCATACCTCCTAGCGGTGTGGGGCATCTTCGAGTGCGAAAGTCAGCACTGTGTTGCGCGCGGCCCTCGACAGATTTCTGCACTTACAAATTGGTTCCAGTGACAATGTGGTATTCGCCGAGCGTAACAGCCGCGCTGATGAGCATGGCGATGGCAAGCATATTGAAAGTATGCCTCATGAGGAAAAAGGAGGGAAATGGGTACTGTGCTAAGCAAAAGGGACAAAAGCGGCGGGAGAAGAGGAAGAGAAGTAGGTCAAACGCAAGGTGAACTGGTGGGGAGGTGCGTCCGGTTTTATGCATGTACGATGGCATCTTTCCAGGTCCGCGGAACAGAAACATTGCTGTTCTGTCTCTAGAGAGTGCATCAGGAAAAACACCCTCGTGAGAGGTACTTTGCTCCATGGAGAGATATGTATGTGCTGTCATGTGTGGTCATGCAGCCACGTATTGCCTTATGGGCTCTACGAGTGCTCTGGCAGCATTAATCGCGCTCTGAACCGAGGACTGCCGGCTGCCAGGCCTCAATTCGCGCCGCGCCTCGTTTATTGTGGACTAGCGGACCCAGTGCTTTGCACGGGATGCGCTAGTCACAATGTGTATGTAGCTGAGCCGGCCCTTTATCCACATATCTCATCAAACCCGTATCGTTACCGTAACAACAAAGACTTTGCATATTCGCATTATCTCCCGTGCGGACAGCATCTACTATATGAGCGCTATACAGTATTAGCAAGTGACTTAATTGCACGAGGTCTCGCCGACTTCAGTTCGCCATGCGCCCGGTTTATGCTGGACCCGGCGGGACCGCTGGCCGTGGGATATTGTGTGGGGTCCACAGCAGGTGGCCGTACTTTCTCTAGGACACCCTCCCAGGTGTTTTACCTCTACGTGCCCCGGCCAGCATTACCCTCCCTTCATGGCCTTTGGCAATAAACCCCACCACCACCCTCTTCAACGTCACCGAGGACTATGGTTATGATGACACGACAACAAAGGTCTTCTCAGCAGGAGCAGTCGCGTCTCGCAGCTGAGGAGCCACGATCGCCCTCCCTCTCTTTCTGCACTCGGGCGCAACGATCACATACGCGAAATCTGGGTGCATGGCTCTAGTGCTTTATTGGAAAGGATCGCGACATTGATTCCACAATTTCCAGCATTTCCTGCTCTGACCGATCATCGATGCATCATATGCCAGTGCATCATCTTTTCATTACCACCTGGGATAGTATCGGGCGGGTCGCGGTATTCCCCGAAGCATTCCTAGTCGGATCCGCCCCACGTCTACGACTTCTCACTTCTTGCGTGGCATCAATATTGCAATTTCGGGAATACAGAAGCTGCTTTTGACTGCCAATCGCCTCCGTCCAGCTTCACTTCTACGAGATATTTCACCTTTCCTTTCACCCGAGGCGAAGGGTCTTCTGCGTCTCTGCACTGGCATTCACTGCGGAAATGAGTTTATTTGCTGACGCAAAAGTGCACGTAAATACATCGTAATGATACCATAATCAGACCTGTCTGAAAAATCAACCATAATCTGACCCTAATCCTACCAGGTAAATTTGCGTGGCCAACTTGTTGCTTTTCCCATGTAAAAGTGACATCTGATTTCACACCTTCCTCATAATCCCCTCATTTTCCACCCCCCTCTTTTTCTCTTCCCTCCCTCGACTAACCTCACCATAAACCGATGTGGATTACACGCCCTTCATCATTTTCCGAGTCTGCTTAGGGTCTTCTCAGCCACTTTTTTCCCTCTTGCATGTAAGTCTTTTTTTTCTCTCTAAGTCGCTCTTCGCTCATGCTCATCACACCATGGCACAGCAACCTGATCCACACAACGTCTACAAAATTAACCTGGCCCCTCACGCCAACCAGTCTCTACAGTTCACCTTCCAGCTGGCTTCCAATGGGCCCGTGGTGTGTCTTACTCTTTTCTCTAAAATTTCTCAATGCTGACTATAGTGCTGGACAGCCAAAGTTGACAAATTTGCTAGTGCCTGATCTAGATTTTTTATGGACAAATGGATGCTGGAATCATTCTCAGGGAGGCTGAAAACGTCCAAAACCAGCCTCAGCAGGCTTTTCCCACGATATTTCGGTTGGAACGATCTTTTGGACCAAAAGTTTTTTTTTTTTATGCCCCTTGTGGGGTCAATTTGTACATAAACAGGTCAATGTTACAGTTGTGGATAAGTCATTTATTATGTCAATAAGCAAGAACAATACAGATCTATCTAGTTATGTAATTGGTTGGGAATGTGGATGTGGTAATAAACAGGAACAGAGGCGCTGTAGTGGAGAAAGTGGGGGGATTGTGAGGCCTGGAGGCACAATCCCAGGAGCGCGGGTGAGGGGAGGCGCAAACATGCTCCCTTGCGTGCAGTCGTGGTCGCAGTCTTTGCGCCACATGTTGTTGTCGCTGTCATTGCGCTGCGTGGGGGTTGCCATCCTTACGCTGTGTGTGGTGTCGCGGTCATGGTCGTCGCGCCATGTGGTGTTGTGGTCGTGGTGGCTGTCGTCATGCCGCAGCCGTGGTCATCGTCATCTTCACATCCTTGTGGCCACATCGTCGCCACACATCATCACCATTGTGCCATTGTTATCGCAGTCAGTGGTTGGTGGTTGCACTGTGGTAGGCCCTGGAGGGAGAGGATGGCCGCGCATCCGTCGGCAAGGATGGTGAGAGTGTGGTGACTGGACCACAAAAGAGGAAGTTAGTAGAAATAAGAAATAAGAAAACGTACAAGCAGGCAGTATGCCAGCACAAGGAGCACAGCGACGTGTGCATGCAGCTGTGAGGGGGATGGCAACGCAATGTACGCAGCCGTGAGGGGCACGGTGACGCAATGTGTGCAGCCATGAGGGGGATGGTGACACAGTGCATGCAGTCGTGGGGGGCACGGCAACATTGACATGATTCGTGCAGTGGGCGATGCGGCGCATGCGGGTGCAGGGACATGGCGAGGTGGGGGCATGTCAGCATCATTGCGGTCGGTAGTGGCCTGGTAGGCCCTTGAGGGAGAGGGCAACTCGTTGTGTTCCCCTCGCATTACTGTAAGACAAAGTTTTGAAAGACTGCTTTGATGACTATTGGACTTTTTGGGATGGATGACATAATGTGTTTTGGCATTGTGACTGCTCACAGGCCCTCCATCACATGGTTGCTATCTCCTCTCACAGATTTTTGCCAGACAATCAGAAGCCAGGATCGGAATCAGATCATCAAAAGCAGTCAATTTACACTATTTTTATGTCACGTGTGTTAAATTTGAGTTAGAATGATCTTTTAAGGGTGCAATTTTTTAAAATACTCTTATTTGGCTTTTTAAGCTAAAATACACACTTAATAAAATTTGTCGACTTTGACTGTCCAGCACTGTAGTACAACACCTCAGAGGATAGAGATATCCACTGGCCCACCCAACTACATCAGGCCAGCATTTCCCAAGCACTGCACTACAAGCCCTGTCCCACTGAAGGAGCTACTCCCCAATGACCTCAAGAACATCTTCAATTCTGACTTGGAGGGTGATGATGATGTTGAGGTCATAGACATGCTGCCGGCACGTCTTTCGATGACAGCGCAGCCTCCCAATGATATTGTCATCTCTGAGACTGAACCCGAGAGCAATGAGGAGGTCACCATAGTTTGCATTCAGCCAGCAGCTGGTCCATCTTGTCCATCGACCGTGCTCCCTCCCAAAGACCTCTCTCTGACTGAACCAGAGAGTGACGAGGATACCATAGTAAGTCTAACCCACTTGATTACTATAGAACTATCCCTCATTTCCAACAGACAAAGCAGGTGGATGCAGGACAGAAGGCTGGGGTCACACATACCAAGCGGGAGTACTAGCTGGGTCATTTTGTTGGACGTTGTGCGCCGTTAACAATCAATTACATTAATATTTCTTGCTCATCATTCTCCTGATCGTCATTCATTGAGACTGTGTTCATCCATTGTTATGTCTTGCATCTCATATGAATATATCCATGTGCTTTGTCATCCTTTTCTGGTGTGATCTATAAGTTGTCTCAAAACATATCCCCCCCTTGCCTTGCATACATGCCCGTCCATTGTTACTGCAAGGAGTATGAGTGTAACAGGAAGCTCATCTCACCGCAAACCAAGTTCAATCACCAATGGGCAGACCTGAGGAGCCAGACAGCCTCCCATCAAAACTCGTGCAGATTTGCTGGCCCACCCATTGCACCCCCCCTTGTGGGGCCTTCTTCAGCCTCGCCCGTGCTTCCTGGGCATCTGCTTCACACGCCAGCGCCTCCACCACCCCCTTCTGACTTCCCCAAATACGTTAATACGTCAAATACCCTTCCTAAGCAGCTGACAATTGATAAGGATATCAACTCCGGTGTTAGCTCCGAGGTCCTTGCTCTACAGGCACTGGCGTACGCGTATCACCCCCTTCTTCATCCTGATCCAGGACAATCTGTCGCTTGCCCCACACAGGAACACCAGGACGACTATGGATGCTACGATGACTAGGAGGAACCCCATGAAGAGGATCACACTGGCCCTGTTACGGTGCTGCTCCTACGGAAGGACAGCGTTCGCTCGTAAACGATCAAGAGGGACTTGGTTCAAGAGAGGGGAATCAGAGGGGAAGGTCGCCACACAGGCTTAACCGAAGGTTAGAGTGAAAGTGTTGATTAGACACAAAAGACTCTACTTAGCGAGTACAAGACGAAACCGTACGCTATTTAAGCTACCCAGAGCCAGCGTATGTAAGCAGATGAGAAGGGCCCAAGATAAGGCCGGTAACGAGACAGTAACTGGAGAACAATAACGAGTCCCAGAAGATAGTGTACGTGCTAACTATGATCCGGGATAGACGTACACGAGGCGCGACAAGACAATAAGACGAGATAAGAGAGCGGTCACCTGCTGACCCAAAGCGCAGGGATTGAGAGTGATTGGATGATAACTAGGAACGTGGGGGCTTAACTGGGGGAAAGGAACCGGAGCCGGGGCAGAAGCACGAGTCATGTATGAAACAAGCCCCATGTGGTTCGCAGCGCCACTCAGAGGCGCAATCACATGGGCGGTTAGAGATAGGAGGACGGTTAGTGCGGCGCATCTTGTCCCGGACAAGACGCCGCTGGTGCATCTCGGCTGCCAAGTCCCGAGACCACTGCATGTACCACGGAAGCAGTTCGGCCGCTTGCTCAGGCGGTAACAGGCCCTCTCATCTCAGACATGAATGAGGACACCCCCAACCCTTTTGTTGTTGAACGTGATGGTTCTGCTAGGCAGTGCATCCCAACGGCTCAACAAATCCCTGGCTACCTCCTCGCTATCCATGCAACTGTCACCTGGCTCCACTTACAGTTTAATCTCCCCTGTATCACTTGCAATGCTCTGCTTGCGATTATCACATCTCTAATTATGTTTCTTGTGCCTGGTATCATGCCCCCATTCTGTACGCTTCAGTCAGCTACACATACTCTTGGGGTCGACCCACCTATCAAGTTGCTTGCCATGTGTCCCACGTGCTGGGATGTCTTTCCATCTGCGAACTCTAAGCACATGCAAGACATGTGTACCGCATGCAATACACCACTTTTTTTGTCAGATCATACTGAACAGAACAACTCTTGTGCCATCAAGATGCCCATTGTGAAATATCCATATCTCCTGCTGTCCAAACAAATCGCCTCCATCCTTCGGGTCCTGGGTGTCAAGGTGTTACTTGATGAATGGCGCAAGAAGCTACGCAAGACAGGAGAGTACACAGACATATTCAACAGCAATATATGTCACAACAGGCTCAGGGCCCTGGACGGCTCCCTTTTCTTTTCAAACCTCCCTCACAAGAACAATGGACCATATGGTGAACTCAGGATTGGAGTCAATCTTGGGCTCAATTAGTACATATGTCATACTTTTTTTGATCGTATATAATTAACCACACCCCTAGGTTCTCATACATCTGCAGCAACATCACCCTGTCTCATTCGTCATGTCTGACTTCCTTTTCAATTTGCAACCTACTACCTGAGTTCTGGTGAGTCCTATTACCTTGTCCCTTACGCTCTATGCTTATTGTCTAGGTACTGGACATCAAATCTTTTGTGCATGAGCATCATCCCTGGCCCAAAGGAGCAGAACCCTAATGAGATCCAGCGGTTCTTACGTCCTATGGTATCGGATCTCCTGAGGCTGTGGAGAGATGGGATCAGAGTTCCAACAGAGTCTTGTCCAGAAGGTATGTGTTT
>WNFC01008835.1_pt1 | contig 11134 bp, 5 predicted proteins | sample 5400541 | NCBI WGS metagenome assembly WNFC01 (sample SAMN13153342, study PRJNA577476) | soil metagenome | isolation source: 120 cm saprolite under Douglas fir tree site 2 hole 2 replicate 1 | place: USA:California | collected 2015-04-18
GGCGGCCCGTACCGGTCGTAGACTACTGCTTTCATGAGTCTTCCCTCCTCTTCTCGTTTGGCTGCGAGCGCCTGATCGGTCCGCCGAGCTTCCACATCCGCCCTGCTCGATAGAGCTCCGCCGGCTTGCCGCCGCTCGCGCCGGGCCGAGCCCGGCGCCCGGTCGGGCTCGCCCAACCGTCCTCCGTGACGACGCCCCGCGCAGCGTGTTCGCGCCGTCGAGGTGCACGCCCCAAACGGCCTCGTACAACGCCCTCAGCGAGAGATGAGGTGAACGTCGGTCCGACGGATGCCGCTGCGATGCACGCTCAGGTCGAGGTCGACGCTGATGGCCGAAGCCGGGGATGCGACGCGACTTTCCTTTGTCAGAACGCACCAGGGCCTCGGCCTCGTCCAGCCAGGCCCTTTTCACGAGACCGTTTGACCCACCGCCCGATGGTGCTGGCAGTGATAGTGCGGGTACGTGCTAGCCTTTAGCCTGGGTGACGCCATCGCGCCACGGGCTGGTCGAATGATGGGAAAGCGGCTGTGTGCTTGTGCTCTTTGGTCCTCTGAAAGGGCCGTAAGCGGTACTGGTGGGTCCGTCATGACAAGCGCCCTCCCAAGCGAAAGGAACCAATCGCACCATCTTCCTCTCAGTCTATCTCAGCACTCACAGCATTGTCAAAATTCCGCTCATGGAATTTCAACATTTACATCTCATGCGACTCGTGCAATGGTGCTTTTTCTCTTTTTTGGGGAGGAATGAAGCACGCGTTGCCGTAAAAGACGCAGTTTGCTGCATCTCATCCAGATCATTCGCTTGACGCACAAACAGCCATGTTGCACGCCGTGCAGAGAGCGAATCCGACTATCACCGCCCCAACCGCTTGCGCAGGCAATGCCCGGTGATGGTCCCCAGTCTGCATTCGCCTTGGAGAGTTGCAGCCCTCCTCCACGTTCAGAGGCGCTTTTCGAACCAGTAGTGGGCATAGGGCTCGTTATTGAAAGCTTCTACCTCCTGGTATCCGCAGTCTCGGTACAGCTGGATGGCTTCAATGAGGGTACGGTTCGTTTCCAGGTGAAGGACAGCGACCCCCACTTCCCTCGCGGAGCGCTCCAGCGCCTCTAGGAGCCGCCGTCCCAGCCCAAGGCCACGCGCCCGTGGAGCGACCCACATGCGCTTGATTTCCCCTGGAGCGTTCTCGTGAAGCTTCAACGCGCCACAGCCGATCGGCTCCTCTCGCAGATGTGCGATGAGTAACAGACCAGCTGGCAGCATGAGTTCGTGCGCCTGCGCTGAAATGCTGAGAGTGGGATCGAACCCAGCCTCGAAGCGCTCGCCCAGTTCGGCGAAGTATTGCTCGAAGCACCATCTGGCATCCGGGCTCGTTGGATCGGCGACGGCGATCTTCACCAGCGATGCGTTCAGAATCCGCTCGACCTGTGTCATCGCTGCCACGAGCTTCACACGCTGGCTCTCGCTCAGCGGCTCCAGGAGCGAACGGGCAAACGCATCGGCTCGGTGATCAAGCTCAGCTCGCTCACGAAGGCCATCCTCGGTGAGCTGGACCTGGCGAACTCTCCCATCGTTCTCGCTCGTCCCAACCACAATCAAGCCTTGCCCCTCGAGCGAACGCAGCAGGCGGCTGACGTAGGCGGAATCGAGCCCAAGCCGACGTCGCAGCGAGCGCACGGAGACTCCCTGCTCTCCAATCTCCCACAGCAGTCGTGCTTCGCCAAGAGGATGGTTTCGACCCAGGAAGCGGTCGTGTAACACGCCAATGTGCTCCGTTATAGTCCGATTGAAGCTTCGGACCTGTTCAACCCGTGGCATCTCCATGAAAACCTCCAGACTTGCTCAAGCAGTGACTTCTCATTCTCTGATTATAGTCAGAGAATCTGGCTGATGCAAGGGATCGAGGCAGCAGATCATGGCAAGGTGGAGCATAACCACTTTGGGTCATGAGCCAAAATAGGAAGAAAATATCACAATTTCTTGATATTGGAAGATAACAGAAGAAGAATCTGAGAAAACAATCGCTCTTTCCTGTCTCAGTATGGTACACTAAAGATGGGGAAAGATGAGTTTCGATAGGAAATCCGACCGCAAGAGGAATGTATGCCCATCGCATTTGATCGCAGTATTTGCTGTGACTTAAATGAGACCATCTCACGAGAGTGGCTCATAACAAATGGACTTGGTGGCTATGCAGCTGGTACAGTTGCAGGTACTTTAACGCGCATGCCACATGGCCTGCTCGTGGCATCATCAAGCGATGATGCATCTCCACGACTTTTGCTGGCGAAGATCGATGAAGAAATTCTTTTCGATCAACGCACCTATTATCTAGGCACCAATGAATACAGGGATGGAACCATCAACCCCGCAGGTTTTGTCCACCTGGAAACATTTCGTCTAGAAGAAGGCTTCCCTGTCTTTACTTATCGGATTGGTGGGATCGATGGGCTTTTGCTTGAAAAACGCATTTGGATGCCCCAAGAAAGTAATACCACGTACATTCAATATCGCGTACTTCGTGCGAATACACCAGATGGTCACATTCATAAAAAAAATAACTTCAGGAACAGTCTTGACAGGAATTTGCGCGCAAATAATGGGAGCGGTTATCATGAGCACCCCAGTGGAGATCAACGAGTTCTCACACTTACATTACTGCCGCTTGCTTCGTATCGTCTTTACAACGAACATCAATACGGTAACAATGAATGGCAATTTCAGATACAAACACACCAGGCTGAAGATTTTGCAACTGAAGCTGACAAACAGCAGAGCAGCTATGCTGATGATGAGATCGCAGGTTGTACGATTCGCGCTCGGGATGGTGCACAACCCTATCATATTTTTGCAGTAGGTCATGCAGGAAGCGAGACAACTTTTCTTCCCACAGGCGTCTGGTACTGGCACTTCTTGCGCCGGCTAGATCAGACAGCAGGTTTAGCTGCGATAGATGATCTCTATCTTCCCGGAGTCTTCCGAGCCAAATTATGGCCAGGAGAGGACTCAATAGTAACGATCATCGCAACTACTGAAGAATTGTCAACTCAAATTTTCAATACCTGTCAGCTTACTCTTTCCTATAAAAATGCTGTAGAACACCAGCATAATTATGAACAACCTCAACGCTATTTTGGAGAAGGCGGAGCAACAGTACATACGCTTCCAATTCTTCCCATTACTGGCACTTCACATCCATCTGAGGCAGATGAAGAGTTTATTCATCTTCTTTGGCAAGCAGGGAGTCGCTTCTTTGCAAAGCGAACTATACCATACGGTGATTTTTCGGAAAATCATTTCCCATCTCCATTCTTTAACGACACTGAAACTGTTCCTATACTAATTCCTGGCTATTTCGACATGCAAGACAATATACGCGAGATGTTGATTGCCTTTCCAGGATTAACACTGACAACCAGACAATACTCAAAAGCTCAACATATATTACATTATCTGGCTCGCTACTTTAAGCAGGGAATGTTACCGGATCGATTGCCTACATCCGCTCGCCCCTTAAAAGAAGACGACTATGGAAGTATAGATACAACACTCTGGTATTTTTATGCGCTTGACCACTACTTGCGTATCACGCACAACTATGAACTACTGGATGATGTCTATCAGCACCTTGTCGATAATATCTCCTGGTATGTACAGGGCACATATCATGGTATACATGTCGACCCGCATGATGGATTGCTCACAGCACAACAGCCAGGAGCGGCGCTAACCTGGATGAATGCTTGTGTTAACCACATTCCAGTTACACCCCGTCAAGGTAAACCGGTTGAGGTGAACGCCCTCTGGTACAACGCCCTTTGTTTAATGAATGAATGGTCCCAACTTCTGTATCAAGAAGGCAGAATTAACCATAGCACCACATATTACGAAGAGCAAAGCAATCAATGTAAGCAAAACTTCAATGAACGCTTCTGGTACTCTGCCGGTAGTTATCTTTACGATGTAATAGACGGACCAGATGGGGATGACCTAAGTCTTCGTCCAAACCAACTGCTGGCATTTTCCTTGCGTTACCCGGTACTCGATCAAGAGCATCGAAGAAGCGTGCTGGACCTTGTTACTGAGCAACTAGTGACTCCATTCGGATTACGTACTCTGGCTCCAAATGCTCCAAATTATCACGGTCATCTTCAAGCAAATGTAGAGGAACAACAAAGTGCCTTATACCAGGGTAGCGCCTGGACCTGGCTACTCGGGCCGTACGTAGACGCATTACTTTGCGTAGGGGGATCAGCTACCTCAACAGAAACTTCCCAGGATAACATTACCCACCTGGAACGAGTATGGAATACAGGACTTCGCTTACTTGAACCATTCCACCAACACTTCAATGAGGGTATGCTGGGAATGATCGGAAGTGTGTTTGACGGCGATGTGCCTCACACTGGAGGATCCATTCCAGCATCCGCCCCCGGTACTGGAGAAATCCTTCGTATATACAATCTTTTAGCGCATCTCGGTGTAAGATACCAGGATCACGCGCTCTCCATTTAAATATTTTTCCTCATTTCTGCACATTATTTCACAAACTTATCCACATTGAATGTGGATAAGTGATCAGAAAAGGCATTTCATGCATAAAAGCCAGACTATCCACATTCAATGTGGATAAGTTTTACACAAATCCCTCCCAGGTACCAATGGTCTTTTGTTTCCACAAAAGCTGAGGATAAGTTTTACACATTTTCAATAATTCAATGAGGTTATTTGGGGTTTTCCACATTTTTTGGGGATAATGTTTACACATTTTCTATAGACGACCTCTACTGATCTCAACTTTCCACAAAAGTGGAGGATAAGTTTTCCTTTTTCCCCACAATTACCTTATCTGTGACCGTTCTATTCAACATTGACAACTGAAAAGTATCTTACATTATCTTAAAAGTAGTTCTCATCGATATTCGGTTTGTAGGAGAAGAGACAACACTAAATCTATAAAAAACAAAGCAAAAGAAAAATAAAGTGGATAAATCGGTTGATTTTGTGGACAACCACTTAGAATTGTGTAAAAGTCCCTCGTTTTTCTTTCACTTGTATTGCCCGTTAAGTTGCTATGAACTGATTTTCTTCTATGCTACTTTCATAAAAGATAATCCACAAGCACGTTGATAATCTTTCCACTTCTTTCTTTAAGAACACGGATAACTGCATATGTTTTCAACAATGTTGGTGGATGAGTTATCAACGTTTTTTATTAGGTGGATATATAGGTAATCTTATCGATGCGCTACGGGGATAACTTATCCCCATATCACCTGAGCCTGGATATCTTTGTTTTTCTTATCCTCATTATCTGGGAGCTTATCCACTTCACATGAATATCTATGCCCATCCTGTACACCTTCATCTCCTATGTGGGTAACTTATCCCCATGGCTTCAAGTCTCTCTATAGGCTCGTTGTCGTGTATCTCATAAAGAAATCTTTCGCCGTTTTGAGGGTCTATCCACTTATCCACAGCTCCTATTACTACTACAATACTATTTTTATTTAATATGAAAAAGGAATCTTAGTATATAGGAGGTGTGGACAAAGTGGATAAGTTACTTTTGTCTGGCAGGCGCGTTTGAATTTTTTGCTTGATAAATTATGTCCATAATCCATAGGTGGTGAGAAGTAAATAAATTCAAGCGTAATATATTTCACATTCAGATCCTTATGGGTATTCGCAGAAGCGCAGGCAACTCGAATGCCTCATATTCGTACTACAAAGTAGTACATTTGGAATAGTTGTTACCATAACTTTGCATAATTATGCTACTTAGTGCGACTTTCTGCTCTATTGCTCGTTATATTTGGTGTGAGAGAAACAGATTAACTTCACCGACCACATTTTGCTAAAGGGTTCATTATGACATCTCTTATCGAAGCAATCAAAGCAAAAATAGATGTGGTTGACGAAGTAGGTCTGGTGGTCGCATTACGGAAATCGGGAAAATCTCTTCAGGGACTTTGTCCGTTTCATAATGAGCGTACGCCATCTTTCTATGTGTTTCCCGAATCCCAAACCTGGCGTTGTTTTGGTTGTAACGAAGGTGGAGATGTCTTTACCTTTGTAGAGAAACAACAAGGGTTGGATTTTCGAGACTCTTTACACTATCTGGCGGAGAAGGTCGGCGTCGCAGTTGAAGATTACGGCAACGCTAACCCGGAGCAGGAACGTGAAGCAAACGCACTAAAAGAGAGATTACGGAAACTCAATGAAGAAGCGACTCTTTGGTTCCATCAAATGCTGTTACGTTCGAAAGATGCAGCAGAAGCACGAGCCTACATACAGAGTCGCGGAATCTCAGCCGAATCGGTGTTGTCCTTTAGTCTCGGTTACGCGCCTGGAGGCTGGGATGGTCTGAGTCGGTATTTGCTTGGACAGGGCTACACTGAGTATGAATTGGATAAAGGTGGATTGTCGCGCGCTCGTGAGATGGGGAAGATGACAGTGGGATCAAGTGCAAGTGCAATGGGAAGAGATCAAAGTAGCGGGGTCTATGATTATTTTCGGAATCGTTTAATTTTTCCTATACGGGATATTCGAGGACGGGTAATTGGTTTTGGAGGACGTGCATTCGGTGATGGCCATCCAAAATACCTGAACTCTCCTCAAACAGCTTTGTTTGAAAAAAATAATGTCCTGTATGCACTGGATATGGCACGGGACGCAATAAAATTCGCAAAGCAGGTCATTATTGTTGAAGGATATATGGATGCGGTTATAGCTCATCAGTATGGGACAAAACAGACGGTAGCATGTATAGGCAGTGCTATCACTGAAAAGCACATTCAACAAATCAAAAAACTTACAAAACAAGTTACACTTGCACTGGATCCCGATGCGGCTGGGATGGCTGCGACTGAGCATGGTATACAGGAAGCAATGAAAGCTTTTGACCGCACAGTGGTTCCTGTGCCATTGACAGCGGACAGACGTTTGATGGGGTCACCAGGATATAGGCGCGAACCTCGCGGTATGATCCGTCTGGAAGAGCGAGTAGATGCAGAGATCAATGTAGTGCAATTGCCCATGGGCGAAGATCCTGACGAAGTGATCCGTCGCGATTTCTCCGCCTGGTCTTATGCGGTGGCCCATCCACTTCCTTTAGTTGACTATTATTTTGTCGCGAAAACAAGCGGCTTAAATTTACGGGAGGCAGCCGATAAATCTGAGGCTGCAAAGCGTCTACTTCCAGTAATAGGTTCAATTTCAGATCGTGTTAAACGAGATGCCTATCTTCGCAAACTCGCGACTATGATCAGAATTGATGAACGTAGCTTGAACGAGGAGTTGCAGCGAATACTGCGAGGACAGAAGTCTACCGGTGTCATCGCAGCATTTTCGGATCACACTGGTCAATATCGCTCAAACCAGGAAGTGGAGTCGGTAGAGCAACAATCCTTACCAGGAAAACAATCGATATTAGATGACAATCTCTCAGGTTCAGATAAACCTGAGGAATCCGGGGAAGAATCAGTTCTGCGTTTCCAGGCAAAAAACCAGCAGGAATTAGCAACACGAACATTTGGACTTGACAAACATGTACGAGATAGGATAAAATGGGAGGACTACCTAATTGGGCTACTCTTGCGCAGTCCTGGGTTATGTCCGCATGTTTGTGGTATAATTACCGATGGTGACTTTGCAGGGACAGACACGCGAGAGTTGTACCGCATATTCAACTCAGTCTATCAACGTGATGCTTCCCCCTTATTTCAATCCTTTGAGCAGTTTGTGCCTTCTGCGTTGCTGGAATCAGTAGCCAGGGCGCGGAAGAGTGTTGAGACGAGATCCCCCCTAGAGGGTGCAGGACTGGTAAAAGCCGCAGTCCAATGCGCTACTCGGCTCAAACGTGCACGTTTATTACAATCGAATACAGAACTGCAGTACCTCGTGCGAGGCGCTGAAGAAGTTGGGGATGGTGCAACTGTGCAACAGCTCCAACAGCAACTGATGGACATTCACCGTCAGTTGCGCACAATTGACTCAGCAATGCATTTACAAGGTTAATAAATCTGTGCGATGCTTGCTTATTCTGATCAATCTCGGAGAATTGTGGAATCATCTTTACTAATTTAGTAGGATTAGGAGACAGGATTTATCGTTTTTCATTCGTTTTTATAACGCCTGTTTTCTGAAGGGGGATGAAAGAATGGTGAATCAGGAGCAAGAAGTGCTTGAACTAGAACTAGTAGAAAATGAACATGTAAACACAGAACCTTTGAACGAAACTATGTTTGTAGTTGGATCGTTTGATGAGTCCATGTTGGGCGGAAAAGACGATGTTTTTGTTATTGACACTATAGGTTGTGATGCTCATGGTACTACCGGAGGAAGCTTTGTTTCCCCCGTCGGTGATGCTGAGTCATTTGACCTGTTTAAGCTACAGGACGAAGAAGCTATGGATGCTCTGGATCCAACTAAGGGGCCGCCAGTAGGTTGGGAGCCTGGACCTGAAGATGAAGTAGACGTTGGGGTTGTAACTCGAACCAAATGGGATGACCTGCACGATGGTCTTGGAATCGTAGTCGCTGATCTTGAGAGTAGTTTAGATGATCCGGTGCGTATGTACCTGCGCGAGATCGGGCGTGTTCCTCTTCTCTCTGCAGAGGAAGAAGTACGATTGGCCCGTCGGATGGAGCGTGGTCGGCTTGAGTTGCCCAAATCGCCCCTGAGCCGTGACTATCGTATTATTGAGGATGGCGAAGAGGCGCAGCGTCGTTTGACCGAGGCTAATCTGCGTCTTGTCGTCAGTGTGGCCAAGAAGTATATTGGTCGCGGTATGAGCTTGCTGGATTTGATCCAGGAGGGTAATATCGGCTTGATTCGTGCTGTTGAGAAATTTGATTACACGAAAGGCTATAAATTCAGCACGTATGCTACCTGGTGGATTCGCCAGGCGATTACACGTGCTATCGCGGACCAGGCACGCACGATTCGAATTCCCGTGCATATGGTTGAAACGATCAATCGCCTGATTCGTATTAGCCGCCGTCTACTGCAAGAACTGGGTCGTGAACCCACTTCCGAGGAAATCGCTGAGCAAATGGAGATCAGTCCTGAAAAAGTTCGTGAAATCATCAAGGTTAGCCAGGAACCTGTGAGTCTAGAGACGCCTGTTGGCGAGGAAGACGATAGCCACCTGGGTGACTTCATTGAGGATCATACGGCGCTTGCTCCTGCTGATGCTGCCAGCCACCAACTCCTGAAAGAGCAGGTAGAAGATGTGCTTGAAAGCTTGACTGAGCGTGAGCGCAAGGTTCTCCAACTGCGCTTTGGTCTGGATGATGGCCGCAGTCGCACTCTGGAGGAAGTCGGCAAAGAGTTCCATGTTACCCGCGAGCGTATTCGTCAAATTGAGGCCAAAGCTCTGCGCAAATTACGACATCCCAGCCGCAGCCGCAAGTTGAAGGATTACCTGGATTAAAGTTTGTAGACACTTATGATGAGTAGGGCGTGATGCATTGTATCACGCCCTCTTTTTATTTGTCCTTCAGAAATCCGTCTCCCAAAAGTTCTTATGCTTATCGTCTTAATAGTGACTAATTGGGTATAAGCTCTCAAGGAGGATATAAACATGGCCGCGAGTAGTAATGATTCTCAAACCAATCAACCGAGGCAACCTGGTAACTCTGGTACCAGACCTACTTCGCCTGAGGAAACTAAGGATGGCTATAAACCGACGGGTAATCGTTACTTTGGCGCGCTTGTACTCTTAGCGGCGATCATTCCGCTTCCTTTCCTTGCTGCGCTTATTACCATAATAGTCTATCTCTCGCCTTCATCTTTTCAATGGCTTGGAGCAAGTGCTATGGTGATTATTTTTGGTCTCATCATTACTCTTGTTCTCTGGTTACTCCTTGCCATACCTTGTAGGAGCTTTGCCACTGCCAAAGGTGGAAAGCCGTCCGATTTCGCGAGCCTTCAAAGAACTGCTGGAGTCTTGGAGAAGCAGCTCGAGGTTGTAATATGTGAGCGAGCGACTCAGGATACAGAATATAAGGCCGCAATTGCAGATATAGAAAGCAATCGCAAGAATTACTACGACATGTTAAACTGCAATGGTTTGCCCTGGGTGTCGTATACAGGTTACGTTAGCATGTGGGATCGAATAAATAAAGTCGACGAAGCTATGATTGGCGTTTTGCCTTGCCAGACAGTAATCGAGAGTGCGAACTACGACGAATTAAGCCTTACAGATTCTGGTGTTCCTGGTAGTAATGACTTGCTTACACTTCTAGAAGAAGCTATTGCTACATTGAGCTCAGACCCAACCAGTCCATCTGTAGTAAACAACGGACAAGTTTCTCAACAAAGCGAGCAAAAGGCAAGAGCCAATATACGTAAAGTTAAATCCGCTCTCCATAAGTTTACCAATGAACGCTGGGATGGACTGGTACGTGCCCGCAACCAGCTCATGGGAACAGCATTTCTCACTGCTTTTTTCACGTATATACTGGTCATTATTGCCATTCTCGCAAATGTACCAAGAATGACCAATACCATAGATGCGATGGTTTTTTACTTTCTTGGGGCAATCGTCGGGCTCTTTGGCCGATTGTTTGATGAGAGAAATGCTGATACAGTTATGGATGACTACGGCCTTAGTATGGCCCGTATCATTGTTACACCCTTGATTTCTGGTCTAGCTGCTCTTGTTGGCGTATTATTTGTTACAACATCATCAACAGTAGACACCATCTACAATATTACTCTTCAGAACCTGGTTTTCGCGGCGGTTCTCGGATTTGCGCCAAACATACTCATTAGTTCACTTCAAAGCAAGTCCGAAGAGATCAAAGGTCAAATTAAAAGCGCCAGCCCAGCAGATCAAAAAAGTGGAAAGGGCAGCAGCGGCTCAAGCAAAGGAAATAGCAGTGGCAACTCAGGTTAAGCAAGTTCTTATAGACGCTTAAGCAAGTATGTAACATTTTAAGTATCACAACTTTGATGTAACATTTTAAATGTTACATACCTACTGTTGCATCACTTCTATCGTCTTGCGTATGATCTCCACAAAGTCGGGCTTGATACTGGCCCCGCCAACAAGCGCCCCATCGATATCTGGATGCGCCACAAATTCGCTGATATTGTCGGAGGTAACGCTGCCACCATACAGGATGCGCAG
>WNFC01009932.1_pt1 | contig 11134 bp, 10 predicted proteins | sample 5400541 | NCBI WGS metagenome assembly WNFC01 (sample SAMN13153342, study PRJNA577476) | soil metagenome | isolation source: 120 cm saprolite under Douglas fir tree site 2 hole 2 replicate 1 | place: USA:California | collected 2015-04-18
CTTCCCTGTCGATCAGCAGGCCGGCCAGGCCGTCGCGATTGCCGCAGCGGAAGATCTGATGCAGGCGCGGGCTGCGCCAGTCGCAGTCGATCAGCAGCACCCGCTTGCCGTTACTGGCCAGCAACCGGCCGAGTGAGGCCACCATCACGGACTTGCCTTCCGATGGCGTGGCCGAACTGAACAGGATGGTCTTGGGCGAGGTGGCGGCTTCGGACAGCTTGATGCCGATGTCAAGGCGGCGCATCGCCTCGCTGTAGGCCGAGGTCGGCTGGCGGAGCACCTGCATCGACGGCGTCCGGCCCGCGACCTGCGGCACCACCGCCATGACCGGGATGCCGGTCGCCTGTTCGATCTGCTCGGCGTTGCGGAAGGTGTGGTCGCCGCCTTCGCGCAGCAGGGCGATTGCGGAGCCGATCATCAAGCCGCCGGCAATGCCGAGAAGCGCGATCAGGGCCTTTGGTGGATAGCTCGGCGCCTGCGCCGGAGCGGCCGGGGAAACGAGCTTGGCGTTCGCCTGCAGGATCGTCTCGGCGCCCGTGCTCTGCTTGGCGCGCAGCAGCATGGCTTCCAGGAGGTTGCGGTTCACCGTCGCGTCGCGCTCGAGCGATTCGAGCTGGATCGACCGATCATTGACCACGCCCATCTGGCTCTTCAGGGTCTCAAAGTTCTCGGCAAGCACCTCGTAGCGTGCGTTGGCGGTGCGCGCCTCGCGTGTCAAGCCGTCGATGACCTTGGCGACTTCGGCGCCGACCCGCCCCTGAATGTTGCCGGCCTCGGCGCGGGCGTTGACCATGGAGGGATGGTGCGGGCCATAGGACGCAGACAGCTGGGCTGCCTTTCGCTCGGTATCGGCCTGCTGCTGCTTGAGGGCGGCGATGAGAGGTGACTTCAGGACCTCCGGCACGCTTTCGTTGCTGAAGCCGCCCTTGCTCACCTCTTGCGCTTCGGCCAACCGCGAGTCGGCATCGGCCTTGGCCGTCTGCGCGGCAAGAAGCTGAGTGTTGAGCTCGCTGAGCTGCTGGGCGGTGACGCCCATGCCGTTGACGCCGTTTCCAGCGCTCTTGTAGAGGTCGTGGCTTCGCCGATAGTCCTGCACCGCCTGGTCGGACTTGGCCACCTGCTCGCGGAGTTCGGTGATCCGGCCGAGCAGGAACTTATCGACCCTGTCCATCGATTCGATTTTGTCCCGTCGCTGGTAGTCGAGGTAGCGTTCGGCGAGCGCGTTGGCGAGGGCGGCGGCGGTCGTCGGGTTCTGCGCGTCCGCCTTGATGCTCAGCACGTGCGAACGGCCGAGCGTCGACACGTCGACGCGCGAAAGCAGAAGATCGATCATCCGGTCGTCGCGGCTGGCAGCCTCCTTCGAAGCATCGATCTCCTTTGCCGGCTTGCCCGGCAACAGGTGGGCGACCCACCCATTGACCATCGGCGGCACGAACTTGCCGAGGTCCAGGCGCGACCAGAAGGACGGTCCGCGCAGCTCGGGATTGAATTCAGGGTTGTCGCGAAGCTTCAACTGGTCGATCACCTGTTTGGCGATGCTGCGCGACTGGAGGATGAAGCCCTCGTTCTGGACGCGCTCCGCGTCGGGGCTGATATCGGCCATGACCGCTTCGACGTTGGGCAGCAGCCGGGGAGCCTGGACGCCGACCAGCACTCTCGCCTCCGAGACATAGACGGAGGGCAGGGACCAGGCCGTCGCGACAGCGGCCCCACCCAGCACCAGCGTGCAGAAGGCGATCAGTCCGCGCCGCCGCCAGAGCTTGCGCAGCGTCTCGAGGAAGTTTTGCTCCTCGGCAGCCGGCGCCAGGTGGGCGGCCGGCTCAGCGGCCAGGTAGTGCGGCGTCGGCGGCACGGTCCTGAGGGCGGTGCGGCGACGGGCCGGCGAGGAGGAGTAGTCGGACATATAGGCCATCACAACAGCCGCTCGCGAACTTCAACGGTGTCGCCCGGCCGTAGCTGAGCGGTCGTGACGCCCAGGGCCGGAATGTTGCCGATCAAGGGGAAAGCGAGCACGCCGTTGCCGTCGAGGGAATATTCCCCCGTGAGGGTTGGCTGCCCGAAGACAATGATCCTGATGCGGTCGTTCGCGCCAAGCTGGTAGTCGGCATCGCGGCCGGGGACCGCCTCACTCGCACTGAGACTGCGCATGCCGTGCAACGCGTTGGTCGGCGCGAGTTGCAGGCTTGCGCCGCTATCCGCCGCCGCCTGGACGATCGGCGTAGAGTCGCTGTCGCACGCGGCTAAGGCAAACAACGCTACGAGCAGGCTACGGCTCAGCAGTGAAGCGATTGTCGATGGTTCTACAGACATGTCATCACCCGTAGCGAGAGAGTTCCGCCATTGACGTTCATTTCAAAGAGCTGATGGAAACCGCTTAGTTCCCCAGGCGGTCGAGCGACCGGCTGACGCTTGTTCGATGCGATTTTGCCTCGCGCCGTTGGCACCCGCCGCCTGTTTCGACTCACTAGCGATGGTGCTAATCGAGACGAAGCCCCTCGACCAAAGTTCACTAGTGGTCGAGGCCAAGGCCGTGGCACGCAACTCCGCAAGCCGCTTGTTAGCCAACGCACCTTGTACTTTTCGCTGTCGCTTAGCCTGGCCATCCTCCATTGCGCCAGCATATTGGAAGTGCGCGCGTCTCGTTGGTAACCGTATTGTGCTATTTGTGGGGTTACGTCGTGTTCAGCCAGAACAAGCACGCAGAAGCCCCGCGAGCAGTACGACACGCTTCTCCGGGAAAAGGGCATCACCCAATACAAGGCGGGCTACTTGCCTTACTTGTCCGTACCGAAAACTCCATCCACGCTGGCGTGAGCCGCGCAACCGACGACAACTACAAGTTTGTCGTACCTCCGCTCCCCCTGACGAGGCGCCCAATCCAACTAATGACATAAAAAGCTAACTGATCGGGGCCTGTGCTCCCAATAGTCTGGGGCGATCGGGTAGGTACGTAGCCCCAGGAGTGAGTGGCCGAAATGACCGACAAGCCAGATTGCGAGCGCTGCCAGAGGATCAAGTCGGCGATCGAGCAGGGCCTCTCTCCCGATGCGGCGCGCGAGGAGAACGGCTGGGATGAATGTTCGTGGGATGACTGCCCGATGCTGCCGAGGCCATACAGCCTCAAAACTTACCGCAGCGGTGGCTTCGGCCATGCCGCGTAGAAAGCCCGTCGATCAAACTCGACGCTAGGGCCATTTTTCTGCCCGTGGAATCATTTTCGCCCTCGGCTGGTTAGGTGGGGTGACTCCCGACCGGCCAAAACGCTCCAGTGAGTCAGATTTTGACTTTGCGAGCGGTCTGGTCCTGGCCGCCGGGGCGGTGACAGCGCCACACCTCAATCTTGTCACGCGCCACGAAGCTTCGGGCGTGATGTCATTACACTGGAGCCCGCTTCTCCCCGCTGCTGTGCTCCGATCGACCTGACCGCGGATGTATCGGCAGGTCAAAGGCCCGTCCGGGCTTGATAACTTCCTGGGCGGGCCTTCGTTTGTAGCGGTTGCGTGCGTCCTGGAGGGAAGGATGGCTGCAGTGCCGGCAATGGAATGGGACAACTTCTTGGACACCTATCCCAGGTCACATCTGGTCGTCGCCTGGCTGTACGGGCGGCAGCGGACCGGTACAGTGCGACAGGCCCGGTTCGATCTTCTCAAGAAAATGGCTACGACGCTGGAGCCTCGTGGGGATTGGGCTCTCACGGACGCGAATCCGAAGGAGATATATATCGCCTACGAGAAAGCAGCCGACGCGGGGCAATTTTGTACGTTGGTACGCGCCCTACCCCTCGGCCCTAGCCTTCAATGGCTCTCGCAGGCGGCTTTTCGGTTCGAAAAGGAAACCCAAAGGTTGATCATGGATGCGCTGAAGGCCTAGGCCCGTCCTACGATGTGACGTTCACGAGCCATGCCCAAGCCCTCTCCCAAGCTAGGCCGGACACCGCCCACTGGCCCATCTTCCTGCCGCCGCTCTACAACGCCTTGGCCCCTGCTCCCCCGGCACGCCGATCGAGCCTGGCCGGCCAGTCGGTCTTGACGCCCGCCAACAGCAGGACGTCGCGGTGGGCGTGTTGAAATGGATGAAGGATCCCATCTCTGTACAGTTCGCGGGACAGAGGCCGTCCGCAACAGTCGCGGCCTGATCACGGTGTGCGGCGAGGTGAACGGCCGCAACTCGGCGGGCAATATCGGCGTATCGCCGTTCGTTGGCGTACCGATGAGACCCGGCGCGGATGCCGATTTCGCCCTAGCATGGTTCTCGACCCGTTCCGGGCCTCGGCCGCCGCCTGCTGTTACCAGATTGTGGCGCAAGTGCGGGCTCGGTGGAGAAGTTCACCTCAGGCAGTCGGGCGAGGCGTGTGATTTGTGCAAGCGCGATGCGCTTGTCGTTGTCGTCCCAACAAGCAACCGCATGGAACACGGCTGAGCCATCGGTGTCTTTGATTTCAATCGAATAGCGTCGTGCGGCGCGGGTCCGGGGCATGGGCAAATCAACCAGCTTCGACGCGTTCCGGCCACAAGTTTTCGCAGGTGCGAACACAAATTGCAGTTGGCTACAAATAGGAACAGTCACCGGATGGTCGCACCGCTCGCCATTGCTCAGCGGATCGCTGTGTGAGAACCCACACTGGATGCAAAAAAAAAGCAACAGTGCGCAGCCGAGATGCCTTGACATGTGCTCCCGATCGCGGGTGAGAAACAAGGGGGTCCAATGGCTCAGTTAGTAGTGTCGTGGTTCATTTGCGATGGCAGGTTCCGCGTGCACGCCATCAACAGTGTGGGCCGCCGGAGCGGCAGGATTGTTGAAATCGAGGACATCGACACAGGCGAGCGTGTCCATGGTACTGCGCGAAGGCTGGAGCGTTTGGTGCAGACGCTTCGAAGCTCCGGCGGCGAGTTGGATCGAGTCTCGCCATGGACGCCCGACACCACCTCGTGAGGCCCCCTCTGAAGCAGGCCTCTTTTCTCTCCCAACGCCTGTCGATCAACCGCTGTGCTCTTTGGCATATTTGCTATCGGGGTATAGACGTAGCACCGCCTCATGCAGCCAGCTCGCCGCAGTGACCCCTCCTTCCGGCCACTTGAGGCGAGCAGCGGCCGTCCGATTGATCGTCGTTTCGGCTTGGATGCCGTTAATCTCGTCGCCGATCCAGACCCTCATGCATCGTAGAAGGTCTGCGCCCCAGCGTTGATCTCGCTGTCGTGGAGCTACTGCAGGGTGCGCTCTAAATCAGCCATGTGCGAGCACCGTTGTGCAGCCCGGCTCGGATGGGATCTGGCCTCAGCAAGCTCTTTTGCCGACGCCCGGAATAGTCGCCGGCTCCAGCTCGTGCGTCCGCTAAAGGTCGTCCAGGGTGACGATGCCGCTGTTTACCAAGGCTCGAGCAAACCGAAGGAGGGGCGTGGCGCTCACATGCCCGTGACGGTCATCTGTCCTCTTCAGGGACGAAGTCGCCGCGGACACAATCTGATCACCTGCGCGATGTGTTCGCTCGGCTAATCTCCTCGCCATGGGAAGCGCTCGTGATGGACGAACGGCAGGGGTGCCGCTCGGCAAGCATCTAGGGCGATACGGGAGACGTGGATGAACGACGTTTCTGGAGGTTGCGCGCTCGGCGCGTGGACGGGTGCGCCAGCACGGGAGTCGGTCGCCTCGGGGCCTTTCCCTCCAGTTTGAGAATCCGACAAGCTAACGAGGGGGAGTGACTTCAGATGACCGCCGCTCTTGAACAGGATGTCGTAGCCTTGGAGACAGCCGCGCCCGCGCTGCTTGCCTCCGTCAGCAAGCCGGACGCCATTCGCGTCCTTCTCATCGAGGACGACCTGATCGATCGCGAATTCCTGACCGATGAACTGTCCAAGCAGGGCTTTGCCGTCCGGCGATTCGAGGATGGCGCCTCGCTGCTCGGCGCACCTGATGCCACCCGCGATGCCGACGTCATCGTCCTCCATTGCGACCAGCCGAAGGTTTCCAGCATCGACCTGTTGGTCAAACTGCACCAGCAAGGCGTCAACGTCCCCGTCGTGTTGCTGGCCCGCCGGGCACTGCCGGCCCACGAATGTCTGGCTTTCGACAGAGGCGCGGTCGACGTCATCTGCACGTCACGGGGCTCGGACGTTCTGGTCAGGCGCCTCAAGGGCGTGGTCAAGGCTTCCAAGCGTACGGACCAACTGCAGGTCGATAGATCCATGATCTGCGGCCAGCTGCTTCTGCGCCCTAATGTCAGCCGGGCCTATTGGCAGGACGCGGACCTCCACCTCACCCTTGGCGAATACAACATCGTCCACCTGCTGGCTTCAAACGTGGGTCGGTACATGACTTACCGTGCGGTTTATGACCGGCTGCACTATGAGGGTTTCATCGCCGGAAACGGGGCCGATGGCTATCGGGCGAATGTGCGGTCCGCGATCAAGCGGATCCGAAACAAGTTTCGCGACCTCGACCCGACCTTCGATAACATCGAAAACTACGCCGGCTTCGGGTACTGCTGGAAGAAGCCAGACTGAAGTCCACCAGTTTTACGCTGGCCCACCACCGTGCAGGCAGCCGTGCGCAAGGCTGCGGAGCGCTGTCGGCTGGAGACCGCGGGCACTTGCGCGCGGTCTTCCGTTCGCCGCTGTCGGACGAGTGGGTTTGCTCGACGACCTTTGCCGGGCCGCAGGAAAACACCCGGCGCGGGCGCCGGGTGCCTCATCAGTTCGATGCGTCCTCGAAAGACGCGCCTCGTCAGCGGCCAATCTGGCGGCTGATCGCATTCTCCTGCTGATTGAGAACGCGCTGTTCACTGCGGGTGATATGGCCGCCGTTCAGCGATGCCATGGTGCGCTCCTCGCGGCGCACCTGGCGGTCCTCCCGGTGAAGCGCCCTCGCCTGGCCTCTGCTGATCTCGCCCTCGCGGTATTCCCGGTTGATGCGGCGGTTCTGGTTTTCCAGACGGTCGTTGACCTGATCGCGTCGGGGGTGATTCCTTTCCCACGACGTTTCGGCAAAGGCGCTACCAGCCATCGTCACGAAGGCGGCGGCGAAGACGACGGTGGCCAGTCTGGCGGACTTCATCGCAATCATGTTGTGCTCCTGGCTTGTGCGATCAGGGCAATCGGCAACCCGCGACTGCCCCTTACTCTGACCTACGGGGTCAGCCAGCGGCTCGTCCCCGCGATGACAGGTGAGTGTAACCTGCACCCAGAGCAGATTCCGAAGTGCTGGATGCGCGTCATACGGGGCGGAGGGGGAAGGCCCCAGGGATGATCTTGAAGACCATGATCTGAAATCTGCAGGCGCTTCGACTGGGGCTTTCCCCTCCGGACCTGCGGGCCACCTCCCCCGTATGACGGGGGAGGCGAATGAAATGTCGCCCGAGTCTTCTCAGCGGTCGAGCCAGACATCCTCCATGCGCCAGCCATTGAAGATGCTGTTCACCATGATCGTCATGTTCTTCACTTCAGGCCGCCAGCAGGTGCCGCCGCGCATGTAATAGATCATCGGCCGCACGGCATCCTGGGTCAGCTTGCGGTCGATTTCCCACGCGATCTTCTTGCGCTTCTCCTGGTCGCGCTCGGCGGACTGCATGGCGATCAGGGTATCGATCTCCTTGTTGCAGTAATCCATATAGGTGCGCGATCCACAGGCGTAGTTCTCCGGATAATTCTGATCGGGGTCGTCGACGCCGTTGCCGACCTGGCTCAGCGCCAGCTCGTAATCGCGCCGGATCAGCTTCGGCACCCACTGTGCGGTCTCGATCAGCTGCAATTCAGCATCGATGAAGATCTCCTTGAGCTGGCTGATCAGGATGACCGAGGCATCGCGATAGGTCGGCAGGTTGCGGGTCGAGAGTTTCAGCTTGAGCGGCTTGGCCGGGCCGAAGCCACGGGCCGCCATGACCGCCCGCGCCTTCTCCCGGCTTTTCGCGACATCGGGATCGTAGCCCGGCAACTCGCGCAGCATCGCCTCCGGCAGGCCCCAGCGTCCGTCGGGCAACGGCTGCATCGTGCCGCCGACATCGCCTTGCCCCTGGGTCAGGATGTCGAGGAAGCTCCTGCGGTCGAGCGCCATGGCGACCGCGCGCCGGACCTCCAGGTCGTCGAACGGCGGCACCGGGTTCATCAGCACGTTGGCCGCGACGTTCATCGGGGAGATGTCGCAGATCGCGGCCGGCATCTGGCTTTTGACGTCGCCCACCAGCGGGACCGTGATCTCGTAGGGGAAGGTCACGTCGAACTTGCCGGAGACGAAGGCCAGGATCGCCGTCGAACGGTTGGTGATGATCGTGTATTCGATGCCATCGAGATACGGCAGGCCCGGCTTCCAGTAATTCGGGTTGCGCGCGACCTTGATGCCCTGGTTCGATTTGTATTCGACGAATTTGAAGGGGCCGGTGCCGATCGGCGCCTGACGCATCTTGCCCGGCGAGACATGGCACGGATAGACCGGCGTGAAGCCCGACGCGAGCAACGCCAGAAGCGCCGGTTGCGGCGTCTTCAAATTGAACACCGCCTCGTGATCGCCGTTCACGGTAACGTTCTCGACATTGGCGTACCAGCCCTTGCGGAAATTGACCTTGAAATTCTCCGGCGCCGTGCCGGCCAGCAGATCCCAGGTGCATTTCACGTCGGCCGCGGTGAAGGGTTTGCCGTCATGCCATTTGACGCCGCTGCGCAGCGCGAACGTCAGTGTTTTCCCATCCTCGCTCCACTTCCAGCTCTCGGCGAGGTCCGGCACGATGCCGTCGAGGCTGTTCTGCCTCTTGTGCTGGTCGAACATGACAAGGTTGTTGAACACCCCCATCATCGGCAGCACCACGGAGATCGTCCCTTCTTCGTGGATCGACATGCTGGCGGGGCTGTCGCGGTGGGTGATGCGCAGGATGCCGCCCTGCTTCTGCGCCCAGGCGGCGCCAAACGGAACGGCAACCGCCAGGAGTGACGCGATGGCGACGAGGCAGAGCAGCCCCTTGGATGAGACGACTTTCATCATGGGTTCTCCCCCGGACGTTTCCTGCGAGCGTCGGTTCTTCCGCCGGACCTTCTCCTGGTCGGCGTGCCTTGCTCTTGCCCAGACCATAGCGAAAACCTCGAGGGCGGTCACTTCTTCGCCTTTGGGCAGATTGGCTCGGTGCCGTTGGCGTGATGTATTGGACAAAGAGAGAGCTATCGCATCCAGACATCGCGTCAGAGGCCCTCTCCGCCCGCGTCATCGCGGGGGGAGAGGGAGGGGACCCGCGCTTGCGCGGGGAGGGTGAGGTGGGCTGCGGCGTCTGCAAGCGGAAGCATCCCGCCCTTACGAAGCACCACCTCACCCTCCCATTGCTTCGCAATGGGCCCCACCCTCTCCCCCGCTGTGCGGCGGAGAGGGACTGTGAGCAAGATGTGTGAATGCGATAGGAGAGAGGACGAGAAACAATGGCTCCAGACTGCTACGCCTGTCGGCTGACCGAGGGCGCCGAACCGCTCCCGGGCGGGAGAATTCACGCCACGGCGCATTGGGTGGTCGAGCACTGCACCGGCCCGCTGGGTGTCGGCACACTCATCGTCAAGCCGTTCCGCCACTGCCTCACCGTCGGCGATCTCACGGCGGCGGAGGCGCAGGAAATCGGCCCTCTGCTGCAACGCGTCTCGCAGGCCGTGCAAGCCGTCACCCAGGCGGAGCAGGTCTATGTCTGTTCATGGTCGCATGGCGGATGGCAGCCCGTGCATCTTCATTTCGTCGTCCAGCCGGCGTGGAATCGCTGGCGCGAGGACTATGACCGTCCCGGACCCTCCGTGCAGGCGGCGATGTTTCAGGCCGGCCATGCCCCGCCGCTCGCCGAAGTCGAGAAGATCTGCCGCAGCATGCAGAGGCTGCTGGCGCCGGCAGCATGATGGCGGGGGCTCATCATTGCGGCTCCAGGCTGGCTTCCGTGGCGCGGTGATCGACCTCTCGCCGTTTCAGCCTGAGAATCTGATCCAGATCCTGCCGGGCATGCTCGAAGTCGCCGATGTCCCAGTACAGGCTGCCGCGGTGGTCGTAGGCCGGCATGTGATCCGGATCGAGCGCGATCGCCTGCTCGAAGTCCGCGAAAGCGCGGTCGTGTTGGAATGTCTGCCGATGGCCGACGCCGCGATGGGTGAACGCCACGACAATGTTGCGCCCGCTGTGGATCCCCGCCTGGATGACCGCCGTGCAGCCGTCGATCAGGAGCTCTGGCGGTTGCACATTGGGTGCCGGCACACCGATGCCGTAGCACCAGTCCCACTGTTCCTCGGTCTGCGCCTGCGCGTGGCCGTGCAGGAGCATGGCGGCAAGCATGATCGCCAAGGCGCGATATCGAAGGTGTTGCCGGGACAAGGTTCGCTCCTGCCTGCGTCATGCGAGCCGATTGCTCGACGGGACGATGGCAGAAGCGATGGCCGCGTTTTGCGAACTGCTTCACAGAACGGACAAAATTCCCTGACGGGGGCCGCGGCTCGCCGACAGCCTTGGTTATCTCGAACGAGATCCGGCAACCGTCAGCGGCTTGCCCGGTCCACGCTCCGCGCGAGGCAGGCGTTGTCCGCCGGCGATGAGTTGTTCGAGCGCGCGTTCGTCGCGGCGTCCCAGCTCGACGATGCCTGCCTCTCGCCAGATGGCCAGCTGCTTGCTGACCATCTCACGTGACACACCCAGCATGCGCGCCAGCTCGTCCTGTGAGACATGCAGGGTCGCGGCGGGGTTGGCAGCGTCTCGCGGTCCGTTGCCGTCGATCAAGCCGATCAGCTGCTTGGCCAGCCGGCTGGGCACGTTCAGGAAGGCGGAATCCTCGACCAGGTTCGTGGCCCGCCGCAAGCGGGCGCACAGGAAGCCGATGATGCGAATCATGGCGTCCGGCCGCTGGCGGAGGAAGGCCAGGAATTCAGTGCGGCCGAGAAAGAACAGTTGTGACGCCTCACGGGCTATGGCCGTCGCACTGCGCCCCTCGCCGTCCAGCAGGGCGACTTCGCCGAAGAACTCACCGGGGCCATGCATGTTGAGAATGAGTTCCTTGCCCTCCCGCGACTCGACGACAATGAGGATGCTTCCCGTCAACACGCCATAGAGGCCATTACCCGGATCATCTTTGCGAAACACGACGTCCCCCGCCGCGACGCGCTTGGTGACCGCACGTTTCATCAGTTCCGGTGTCTCG
>WNFC01023630.1_pt1 | contig 11134 bp, 12 predicted proteins | sample 5400541 | NCBI WGS metagenome assembly WNFC01 (sample SAMN13153342, study PRJNA577476) | soil metagenome | isolation source: 120 cm saprolite under Douglas fir tree site 2 hole 2 replicate 1 | place: USA:California | collected 2015-04-18
CTCGTTCTCCCCGATGCACCACTGGACCGAGCACAACATCCGCGTGCACGTCTTCACCTGCGTGCTCGCCCTGCAGATCGCCCACCTGATGCGGCTCAAAGCCCGCCGGGCCGGCCTGGACCTGTCGGTACGCGAACTGCTCGGCGAACTCGCCGGGATCGGCGAGACCGTCCTGCTCTACCAGGCCGGGCGGGGCCGGCCCCGCGCCCACCGCATGCTCACCGACACCACCCCGGTCCAGGACAAGCTCAGCGAGATCTTCGGCCTCGCCCGCTACGCGCCCAGACGCTGACGTGGGTAATACGCCGAACCAGGCCTCGCATACCCACTGACCAGCGGAAACAAGAGCAAGATCAACTTATCCCGGAAACTCCGGCTAGGAGATGGCTGCAGCGAGAGACTGGGAGCGGAAGGAGCGCCATGTTGCGTCCTACAGCAGGTAGACAGCAGGCATCCGTAGAGTGTGGGACGAGGCATCTGATGTGCGACCGTCACATGCAGAAGTGAATTCCGCTCATAGCGAGACCGGAGACAGGCAAGATCGAAGGAACGGGCTATATGGCTGCTGTTAAACGTCTGACTGCCTCGTGGGTTGGGAACGATCGCGGGCTGCTAGGCACCAATGGTCGCGTGCATGAACGGGTCGAGGGCGACGGTCGGCAGGCCGTCGGGGTCCGGACTAGCTCCTCCCGCGCGGGGCAACCGTCAGCCCGACGGAACGGAACAACAACGTGTCACGACTAACTGATCTAATTGCCCAGGTCAAAGCCAATGGGTCCCAGTTGGGCGCCGATCTGGAACGGGAGTTCAAGGCACTGTCGAGTCGTCGCGCATACGGGCTAAACTTCGAGCGCCATCGACCCGAAGCTGTCGAGCTGCCCCAGCGGATCCCTCGCAAGGGAGACAAGGTGCGAGTCCTCCCCCAGCGGGGCTCAACCAACCGTGGAGACCAGCGTCTGTGGCGGGTCACTAGGGTCGAAAAGGTTGACAGGGCGCCAGTAGGTCACATCGAGCTCGTCGGTGAGACCGAGCCCGAGACTCAAGTCGTGGCAGCTGACGACCTAGTGGTTGTGGCCGAGTTCCGGGACCTGATTTATCCCGGCCTGGTCTCGACCGGCAAAATTGAGCGCGGCGGCGGGAAGCCTTTCCACACTGTCATTAACGGCGAGAACTACCACGTCCTGAAGGCACTCACCTACACTCACCGTGGCATGGTTGATGTCATATATATCGACCCGCCGTACAACACCAGGGACAAGGATTGGAAGTACAACAACGACTACGTCGATAGCGACGATCTTTACCGGCACAGCAAGTGGCTAGCATTCATGGAACGGCGCTTGAATCTGGCCAAAAAGTTGCTCAACCCCGAAGAATCCGTTCTAATAGTTACTATCGACGAGAAGGAGGCAAGCCGCCTCTCTCTACTACTAGAACAAACATTCCCCGAGGGAATCATTCAGATGGTCAGTGTAACCATCAATCCAAAGGGAACAGCTCGGCCTAATACGTTCTCGCGCGTGGATGAATTCATCTATTTTGTCCTGTTTGGGCGTGCCGTAGTACCGTCTGTCCGGACAGGAGTTCCTGGTGAGGAAGTACGATGGCGCTACCTACGCCGCAATGACTTGGAGTCCGTCAGGGGATCACGTCCGCGGCAATTCTATCCCGTCTTCGTGGACCCTTCGACATCGAAAGTAGTTGACGTAGGGAGAGCACTCGCGCCCCATGAATCCCTAGACGTCATCACACCACCCGATGGCGCTACCGCCGTCTACCCCATTCGCGAAGACGGTTTGCAGATGGAATGGGGGCTCACAGGCCCTAGCCTCATGAAAGCTGCACGGCAGGGATACGTGCGAGCGACGTCTGGGTATCCAAACCAGCCATTCATCATCTCGTACCTAACTGCGCCAAATATCAAGAGAGTCGAGACCGGAGCGCTTGAAGTTGCAGGAACTCGGCTTGACGGCTCGAAGGTGATAGTTACCCCGACTGGCAAGGAGTCACGTCCGACGACAGTATGGCGGGAAAAGCAGCACGATGCGGGGCAATACGGGACTTCGTTGCTGGGAGCCCTTATCCCTGGCCGAAAGTTTCCCTTCCCGAAGTCTCTCTACGCAGTGGAGGACTCGCTCCGTTTCTTCATTGAAGACAAGCCAGACGCGGTGATTCTCGACTTCTTCGCAGGTTCAGGTACAACGGCACATGCTGTCATGCGTCTTAACCGGCAGGACGATGGACGTCGCCAGTGCATCTCAGTGACCAACAACGAGGTAAGCGCGGACGAGCAGAACGCACTGCAGAAGGCAGGGCTTCGACCCGGCGACCCGGACTGGGAGCAGCATGGTATCTGTGAGTACATCACCAAGCCTCGAATCGAGGCCGCGATCACGGGCAAGACTCCTGACAGTGAGCCTATTGAGGGCGACTACAAGTTCACCGACGAGTTCCCAATGGCCGAGGGCTTTGGAGAGAACGCCGAGTTCTTCACACTGACCTACGAGTCCCCGATCATGATCGGGCATAACAAGGCATTCTCTCGTATCGCTCCGCTGCTGTGGATGCGGGCAGGCTCGCAGGGCCGACGCATCGACGCCATCCCGAAGGACGGCTGGGATGTTGCGGGCACCTACGGCATCCTGTTCGATCTTGACCAGACGACCCCGTTTTGCCAGGCGGTCGGAAAGGCCGAGTCTCTGCGGGTCGCCTACATCGTGACCAACGATGACCGACGCTTCCAGGCCGTAGCCCGGCGTCTGGCCGACTCGGTCGTGCCCGTGCGGCTGTATGAGTCGTACCTGGCAAACTTCCGGTTCGCGAACGGGGACTGAAGCATGAAATTCACGCTCAAGGACTATCAGGACGGAGCGGTTCGCGATGTCTTGGTTAATCTACGCAAGGCCGCGAAGCGCTGGCACGAGGACGACGACCGTCATGCCTTCTCACTGACGGCCACGACCGGCGCTGGCAAGACGGTTATGGCAGCTGCCGTGTTCGAGGCACTTTTCTATGGCGATGACGACTTCGATTTCGAGGCGGACTCAGGAGCGGTGGTCATCTGGTTCTCTGATGACCCGGCATTGAATGAGCAGACTCGGTTCCGGCTGCTCGAAGCATCCGACCGACTGGCGTTTACCGACCTCGTTGTGGTGCAGAATACCTTCAACCGCGAGAAGTTTCAGGCGGGCAAGATCTACTTTCTCAACACTCAGAAATTGGGTAAGAACAGCCTCTTGACTCGTGGGCACGACCTTAGCGAGGCGAGGGCTGAGCGGGGCGAGCACCCATTGCCGGAGATGCCCCCCGATGGGCGGGCGTACACGATTTGGGACACGATCCAAAACACGATTGAAGACCCTGAACTTACGCTCTACCTCGTGCTGGACGAAGCCCACCGAGGAATGGGGCCGCTGAGCAAGGCTGCGCGGGACGACAAGTCCACGATCGTCAAGCGGCTCATCAACGGGAACGGCTCGGTTCCTCCCATCCCCGTCGTATGGGGTATCTCGGCTACTATCGCGAAGTTCAACGCCGCCATGCAAGGTGCTGAGGGTCGCGGTACGCTCCCGAACGTGGTCGTCGACTCCGCCAAGGCCGGCTTGCTGAAGGACACCGTCATCCTCGACATCCCCGACGAGGTGGGCCACTTCGACACCGTGCTCGTCCGCCGAGCCACCGAGAAGATCAAGGAGTCGAGCGCCGCCTGGTCGCAGTATGCCCACGACCAAGATGACGCTGACGTGGTGCGCCCGCTGATGGTGCTCCAAGTGCCCAATACACCAGACCCCAACGACATCGGGCGTTCCTTGGACACCATCTACTCCACCTGGCCGGATCTTCCGGACGGTTCTGTAGCACACGTCCTCGGAGACCACACCACGCAGACCTTCGGTGGACACACAGTGCCCCACATTTCCCCGGAGAGGGTGCAAGAGTCGACCTGGGTGCGTGTCCTTGTCGCCAAAGACGCCATCAGCACCGGCTGGGACTGCCCCCGGGCAGAGGTGATGGTCTCCTTCCGGCCCGCCAAAGACAAGACCCACATCACCCAATTGCTCGGCCGCATGGTTCGGGCACCCCTCGCCAGGCGCATTCCCGGCAACGACCGGCTCAACTCTGTGGACTGCCTCCTGCCTTTCTTCGACACCGTTGCCGTGACTGCTGTGGCGGACGCACTGATGAGCGGCGAGGACAGCGGCGATACAGCTCCACCGATCCGCCGCGTTCTCATCAACCCAGCGGAAATGACCGCGAATCCTTCTCCGTCAAGCGGCTCACCGCACTCGCCCAGGAACTGGCGTCGGACGGACTGCTGCCAGACGCGGGCAAGAAGGCCCACGCTGAGATGCACAAAGGTCCTCGACGCTGCCCAGGCCCGCCATGCGGACGAGGTATCCGCCGCCCGCAAGGCCGTTCTGACCGTGGAGGGCAAGAGCCTCCTCGCAGACCTCCTCGGCAAGACCAAGTCATTCGATGACTTCGTGGAAGATGCTGACTATGCCGTCATCGAGGACGCCTACCGTCGAGCCAGTCGCATCCTGAGCCCGGATCTGTCCCGGACCTACGCTGAGTACCTCGCCGCGAAGGGCGATCCCGACTCGCCCGAAGAGTCGCTGATGAATGCCCACACGGACATCGCAGCCCTGGGCCTGGTCCCGGACGTAAAGGAGTACTTGGACGCCGAGGCAGAGAAGTTGGCCAAGGCTTGGCTGAATGAGTACCGTGTCGCGATCAAGGGCCTGTCCGACGAGCGCCAGGAAGCGTATCGCCAGATCAGGGAGATGAGTACTGAACCACAGGACATCGACCTGACCAAACCGAAGTCCTGGATGGAGCCCACGGTTGCCCGCGAGGCGAACGGAGACGAACATCCATTGCCGACCCGCAAACACCATCTGCTTTGCGACACAGCAGGCAACTTTCCGGCTGACCTCAAGAGCAGTTGGGAGAAAGATGTGCTGGACCGCGAGATGAACCGGGCGGGGTTTGTCGCCTGGTACCGCAACCCTTCCAGCGCCAGCCAGGAATCCCTCGCGGTCGCCTACGATGACGGCAACATCATCAAGATGGTCCGCCCAGATTTCATCTTCTTCAGCGAGCGTGCGGACGGAACCACTGGAGCCGTTATCGTGGACCCCCACGGCTTCCATCTGGGCGATGCGCTGCCCAAGTTGCGCGGCTTGGCGAACTACGCCGAAAAGCACAGTTCGGAGTACCAGCGGATCGAGTCGGTGGCGAAGATCGGGGACAAGTTGCGTGTGCTGGACCTGACCAGCCACGCGGTACGGATAGCCATCGCGGATGCAGTGGATGCTAAGCGCCTCTACGAGGGCGCTCATGCGAGCGATTACTGAACTACGTGCGGCCGCTGCGGGACTCCACACAGATTACCGAGCGGTACCCCTTGCCGCCGCTCGTCCCCAAGCCTGCGGTTCAGGGGTGCCTTGCACAACGACGAGCATCCCGCACCGCAGCGGGTTTGGCACACATCTCCCGTCGAGAACAGTTACCTGACATACTTCGGGCCTCGCATCCAGGAGACAGCCACGCGAGTAACACGACCCGCAGCGCTGTTTCCCCGGTTGTCGTCCATCGATGAACTGTCGGCAGAACCGGTAGCCCAGCGTGTTACGCCCGGATCAGGACAAGCTGGTCGTGTTTGGCGAAGTCGGCGAAGTCCTTGATGTTGAGCGTGGCGAGCGGCAGGCCGTAGGCGACGCAGCAGGCGGCAATCCAGGTGTCGTTGACCGGGCGGGGACGGCCGCGCTGGGTGGCCGCCGCGGACAGCTCGCCCCAGACAGACGCGATGGTCTTCCCGCCGGGGATGACCGGCTTGTTGGACAGCCACGAATCGAGCATCGCCCGGTTCCGTGGCCCCCAGTCCCGCAGCCTCGTCCACTGGGTTAGCTCGCCGACCGTCACGAAGGTTAACAGGGGCTGCGCCCCGGCCAGCCGCGCGGCGAGTTCTGGCTGGAGCCGGCCTTTGAACGAGCGCGACGCCACGTCGGTGTCCAAGACGATGGCCCGCGATGGCGGCTTAGGCAAGGTCGGCGTGGCGGGACTCGGTGATGAAGGCCAGGAACTCGTCGAGTTCCTCATCGGTATCGAAGGCATCGCAGCGCAACTCGTCGACCGAGCTGAGGGGGTGTGCGCCGGGGGTGTCCCGGATCAGCTCATCAAGGGGCAGCAGGTCATTGCTACCCGCCCGCTGCGGCTGCTCCGCGCTCGTGCTCGTCGCGACCACCTCCATCACCGTCCTCATTCTAATGCCGCATCACCACGGCTCCGCGGGCAACAGCCTCAGAGCAAATCTGGTATTTGTCACAGCTACCTAGTAGCATAATACCTGTGACAGACATACGGAAGGATCTCACCACCCGCGAGAAGGCCGCTGACCTGGCACGTCAGTGGGCCCGGAGGGCAGTCACTGCCATGGCCGAAGCCTCTGGCGGCAAGACAGCGACACGGCCCATGTTCCGCGGCCGCCCCGACCTCAACAGCACGGTCACCGACGTTGAGCCGTTAACGGGCTTGCAGGCTGTGGCCAACCTCAAGCACGCCTTGCGGCGACTGGTTCTTGAGTACATCCGCCAGGCCCGTGAGGCCAATGACTCCTGGCATGACATCGGCGTAGCGCTCGGCTTCGGGCACTTAGCTGAGTCCGACATGTCCGTCGCCGGGGCTGCGTACGACTATGCGGCAGGGGGTCCTGACGCCTGGTCGCGTTCGTTCCCCTGGGTGTGCCCGGCGTGCCAGGCGACGGTCACCGATCACGGGCCAGAGGCCGGGAACCCGGAAGACCAGGAACAGGGTCACGCCACCGACTGCCCGCGCCTGGCCCTGGCGGTCAGCGCCTGGAACGCCTCCTGGGATACGGAGGACGGGCAGTGACAGCCATGGCCAGGCGATATCGAGGCCCGAAGCGCGGCCGTCAGAAGAATTGGCCCAAGCGGCGCGCTCCGATCGCCCGCCTCCGCAACGGCAGCTGGGCCCTGTCCCGAACGCGGGCCAGAGGGGGGGCCGAGGGATGCGAGTCATCCGGCCAGTGAACGACGAAGAGCTGTTCGACCACCAGGTCAGGGCGTGGACAGCCGGGGAGCTGCGCGGTGCGCTCGACGGGGTGCCGGACGACATGCCCATCCGCGTCGTGCCTGCCGACGAGCCGGGCAGCGATTTCGCCGACGACGAGCAGGTCGTGATCAGCGCCGGCCCGTGGACTGCTGAGGGCGTCCCACCCTCCGAAACGGTTCCGCCGGACCATTTCGAGATCGGCTGCGAGTTCCCCTCCGGCCAGTACTACCGCAGAGGGCGGTAACGGCGATGGCCAGGTTCAGTCGGCTCACCGACGAGATCCGCGAGCTTGCGCGAGAGGGGGGGTGAGGTGTCATGCGCACCGTCAGCGGTGAGCGCCCGGCCGGCCGGCGGGTTGGCAGAGCCAAGGCGGCTGTTTCGGATCGTGATCCCGACGAGAAGCTGACCATCGAAGAAGTCTGTTTAGAGCTGAAGATCTCCCGGTCCACGTTCTACGAGTGGCGTCAGAAGCGCCGGGGGCCGCCTTGTATCCGGCTGCCCAACGGCGCCCTGCGCGTCCGGCGCCGCGACTTCGACGACTGGCTCGCCGGACAGGAGGTCGCCTGATGGCCCGGCCCGCGGAATCGCGCCTCGATGCGGCCGGCGGCCGGGCCGTCTCCTACGCCGGGGCCGCTCAACCTCGAAGGGGACTCATGGCAACCACCGCCTTTGTCCGAGGGTCTCGAGACAAGCTCACTGTCGGCGAAGTCTGTGAAGACCTCCAGATTGCGCAAAGCACGTTCTACGAATGGCGCACCAAAGGAACCGGCCCGCGTTGCATCAAGCTGCCCAATGGGCGACTGCGCGTGCGTCGCTCCGACCTCGAAACCTGGCTTGATGCACGAGAGGATGCTGCCTGATGGACAACATCACCTACGACGTGCGCATCTGGAAGACCGAAATCTACAAAGGCGCGAAGGTCACTACGTACAAAGTTCGATGGAAGACCGGCCTCCGGCCGTGGAAACAGCCATTCCGGACGAAAGCGCAAGCGGCCAGCTTCGAAGCCGAAATACGCTCCGCAGCCCGCAGAGGCGAGGCATTCGACATCAGCACCGGCCGTCCCGTCTCCTGGGGCAGGGAAGACAACGACATGTCCTGGTATGACTTCTGCGTGGCCTACGTAGACATGAAATGGAAGGGTTCCTCAGCGCATCACCGCGCAAACATCGCATGGGCGCTCATCACCGTCTTGCCCGCGATGCTCGCAAGCGACAGGGGCAAGCCCGACGGCATAGCAATGCGCACGGCGCTGCGACAGTGGGGCTTCAATACGAAGCGGCGCGGCGACTGCCCGGACGATGCCGCCGCCATCCTCAACTGGGTCTCCCGCAACACGAAGCCAGTGGCCGCACTTGCCGACTCGGCGACGGCCCGCGCCGTTCTCGATGTAGCCGGAACCTTGCTCGACGGCCGCACGGCGGCACCGTCTACCGTCCGCCGGAACCGAACCATCCTGCACAACGCGCTTGAATACGCGGTAGAGCTGCGGTTGCTCAACCGCAACCCCGTTAAGGCGATTAAGTGGAAGGCACCGAAGACGACACACGAGGTTGACCGGCGCTGCGTCGTCAACCACGCTCAGGCGCGGCGACTGCTCAGCGCCGTCCGCCAGCAAATACCTAGCGGCCCGCGCCTGGTCGCGTTCTTCGGCATCATCTACTACGCAGCCCTACGGCCAGAGGAGGCCGTCAACCTCCATAAGGACAACATCACTCTCCCGCCGCTCATACGAAACGACGCCACGGGCCAATGGGAGGAACCCGCCGACAACTGGGGCGAACTACGATTCTGCTCCGCCGCAACCGAGATAGGTGCGGAATGGACCAACGACAATACTCGCCGCGAGTACCGGTCCCTCAAATCGCGCGCTGCGGGGGAATGGCGAAGGGTGCCGATAGCCCCGCCGCTAACCCGAATACTCCGCTCACACCTAGACGAGTTCGGCACCGGGCCGGACGACCGCGTATTCTCTGGCATCCACCGCGGCGAACTCGCCTCAATCACCTACCGCCGCGCATGGGGCAAAGCGCGTGGCGCTGCGCTGGCCCCCACCGAATACGCATCACCGCTCGCGCGGCGCGTATACGACCTGCGCCATGCGTGCGTCTCCACATGGCTCAACGGTGGGGTCCCACCTACCCAGGTCGCAGAGTGGGCCGGGCACAGCGTCGCCGTGCTACTCAGGGTCTACGCCAAGTGCATCGACGGCCAGGACCAGATAGCCAAGCGCCGCATCGAAGACACACTACGCGAAACCGGCGACGCTGAGGCCACCGACCCAGGGGCCGCTGAGGACAGCGGCGACGATGACGCCGACTGACTTGGGCGCGTATTGGGTTGCCGTCGGACGACGCCACTGGCCCCGAATGCACCCTGGGCCTCTTCGTCCCGAAGCCAAGTACCGATGCAGACCACCAGTGCCGTAACATGTCTGGCCTGCGAGGAACTGTCCGCGGATGTCTGCTGTCCGTCCGCCGCTGGGCATGGCGATCGTTACTCACTTGGTTACTCGCCCCCGCGCACATACCCGCTGGCGCGGCCGGACAGGCCTTCTGCTGCTCCGGGGGGTCCATTACAGGCCGCCTGACTGGCGTGCGGCTCGCTGGCCCCACAGCCTTGGTCGCCAGAGCCGACGGCTTAAACTTCGTCATAGTTGGTTTGGCTCGCAGCGATCGTGAACCCGGCAATGACGACTTCGCGCAGCTTCAAGTCGTCATCTTACGGAGGTGCTCAGCAGCTGCTCCGGCCGCCCCACCAATTACAATTAGCGCAAACATCAGCCCAAACAGTGCGCCAGTTGCGATGAGCCAATACAAGAATGGCATAGAAGTTGACCCGATCACTATCCATGCACACATTACCCCGGCCTCGAGTTCATCAGAATCAAACAGAACATCGAAGACCAGATCTATTAGCTCAGCAATGGCCTCAAGCACGGTCGGTACGCCCCGGATAGCGATGCAGAACAGCCCCGCACAAGCGAAGCCCAACCCGAAGAAGAGTTTCGAGATATTCGCCGGTATCGAATCGCTCCTGATGAGGGCTTCCCATTCCTCTTTGCGTTGTTCTGCTCGGTCGGCGTCGGGCGCGTAAATACGTTTGGCAGCCCAGCACGTCAACCGTATGGCGAGCCAGGGTGAGAAACTGGTCGCCTCGTTCACGATCAAGGTCGCTATCACGGTCAGGAGGATTTCGTGGGTCATCGAGTACCTCCGGCGAGGCCCAGCATGACGGCTAGGCGCGCACCAAGCCCAGGCCTGGGGGCTGGGAACCATCCGCGGGGAGTACGGCCAAGACGTTCGAGAGCTTCGGGCCGCTCGCTGAGGAGCTTGCGGGCAGTTGCCGCGCCTGCAGGGTTCAACCGGTAATAGCGCCGCCGGGGGCGAGTATCTCCGTCCGCTTGCTTCTCCCAGCGCGCCTCGACGAGATCGGCATCCCCTAGCCGGTCGAGTCCACGGTAGGTCGATGGACCGCTGAGACCTGCCAGCTTCTTGATCTCATAGCCATGAAGTTCCACGTCGTGCACGTAGGCGTCCAGGAGTACCGTGAGCAGGTCCAGCAGTTGCCGGGTCACCCGTTCGATACCAGCCATGATGCTTATTGTACCTATTGCACAATAAGCGTCAACAGGCCTGTGGGATCGCTGGCCTTACCGCGGACGACCAGCCCACGACCACCGGCACCTTGATCTTGGATGAGCACCTCGCCGCCCAACTTGCACACCCTGGCGATCATCAAGCTCGTACGGTGCTCTCGTTTGGCTTGGTCCACGATCTCCGCAACTCGCCGCTTGACTTGGGCGCGTATTGGGCGCAACCAGCCGCCGTCAGCCGTGAACAGCCGTAGCCAGCCGGAGAGCAAAAGACGGTACCTCACCGCGTTTACGCAGCTGGGGCACCGTCCTCACCGCTCAGAAGGGGTGGTCAGGGGCGGGGTCGAACCGCCGACCTTCCGCTTTTCAGGCGGACGCTCATACCAACTGAGCTACCTGACCGTGCCTGGGTTGTTGCCGCTCCCGGGCTTGAGCGGTCCCGACGGGATTTGAACCCGCGACCTC